>Ga0307968_1000001_pt1 | contig 181233 bp, 157 predicted proteins | sample OrgLakmetagen650_FD_201834 | JGI IMG/M metagenome (GOLD analysis project Ga0307968, IMG submission 201834) | Saline water microbial communities from Organic Lake, Antarctica - #650 | ecosystem: Environmental > Aquatic > Non-marine Saline and Alkaline > Saline | place: Antarctica: Organic Lake...
TGCTCGCGACGCGGGACTTACAGACCGCCTAGCCATGGAAATGGCGGGTATTTTCGGCTGGAACATCGATTTCGTTTATGACGTCCGCAAAGGCGACAGCTTTGAGGTGATTTACGAAGAGCTCTACCTCGATGGTGAGAAGTTCGACACCGGCAAAATTCTTTCTGCCCGTTTCGTGAATCGGGGTGAGGAGGTCATTGCTCTCCGCTACACCGACAGCACCGGAGATACCGATTACTACTCCCCGGATGGTGGCAGCATGCGCAAGGCGTTCCTGAGAACACCCATCGACGCACGGATTTCTTCATCTTTCAATCTGCAACGCCGGCACCCAGTGCTCAACGTGGTGCGCCCCCATGAAGGTACGGATTATGCCGCGCGTCCGGGCACTCCGATCAAAGCCGCAGGCGAAGGACGGGTCAGCTTTGCCGGATGGAAAGGCGGCTATGGCCGCACGGTTGTGCTTCACCATGGCGATAACATAACCACGCTTTATGCCCACATGAGCCGGCTTGGCAAAGGGATCCGAAAAGGGTCCCGGGTCAAGCAAGGCGATACGATCGGTCATGTCGGATCCTCGGGTATGGTGACCGGGCCGCATTTGCACTACGAATTTCGCGTTAACGGATCTCCCCGGAATTCCCGGACGATCAAACTGCCTGACGCCAAGCCAGTCCCGAAAACTGAAATGGCGAGATTCCAACGATTTGCCCAGCAGGAAGTTGCCAAATTTGAGCTATTCCGCCGGGATGACCAGCAGCTCGCCCTGGCCTCAGACGAGTAAGCAGATGGACGCCTGGATCGGACTTATGTCTGGCACCAGCATGGACGGCATTGACGCCGTGCTGGTGTCGTTTCCGGACTCGCGAATCCAGATCCACAACACTCATAGTACCCCCTACCCGGACGCCATTCGCGAACGCCTGGTCACGCTCAGTCAGAATCGTGGATCCCCTGATGAACTCGGGGAGTTGGACCATCTTGTCGGCGCTCTTTTTGCCAGTGCGGCAACTGAACTTTTGAACACGTCCGGTTTGCCCGGCCTCCGGGTTCGCGCTGTGGGGAGCCATGGACAGACGATTCGTCACCAGCCAGATGGCACCACGCCTTTCTCAATACAGATAGGTGATCCAGCGCTGATTGCTGAACGCACCGGCCTCACTACGGTTGCAGATTTCCGACGCCGAGATATGGCCGCGGGGGGCCAGGGAGCGCCGCTGGTTCCCGCCTTCCATAAAGCCTTTTTCACAGACCGCCGGGAGGATCGCTGTATCCTGAACCTTGGTGGGATCGCCAACCTGAGCCATTTGCCCGCAGACGGTGCCCAACCGGTTACGGGACTGGATACTGGCCCGGCGAATGCGCTTATGGACGCCTGGTGCAAAGACCAGACGGGCCAGGCTTTTGACAAAGACGGGGCATGGGCGAGCGAAGGAGAAGTGGATCAGCCATTATTGAACGATATGCTGTCCGACGCTTATTTTCAGCGTCCGCCCCCGAAAAGCACAGGCACAGAGAAGTTCAATCTGGACTGGGTGCACACGAACCTCACTCGGCACTCCAGAGTTTCCGCTGTAGACGCTCAACGCACGCTGCTTGAACTCACGGCCATTACCGTCGCTCAACAACTGCCTAAGCAGCCTAGAATGACCATATTTGCCTGTGGCGGCGGCGCGAAAAATACCACCTTAATGAAAGCACTACAGAAAAGCTGCCGCCCTTGCAGAGTCACCACAACAGCGGATATCGGCCTCGACCCGCAATGGGTCGAGCCAGCGGCATTCGCCTGGCTGGCCCGACAGACGATTGCTGGCTGCCCGGGAAATCTCCCGGAAGTTACCGGAGCACGGGGCGAACGAATTCTCGGAGCTGTTTATTACGCGTAGGAAAAAAAGGAAAGGAACATCAGATCGTGAAGGAGCTACCGCAGCCACAGGTTGAACTTGCGTTCGGATTTTGAACGACAAACTGGGAACCCTGAAGTCCCTCTTGGTAGTCCACTGTAGCTCCCACAAGATACTGGTAGCTCATCGGGTCGACCAGCAAGCTGATCCCGTCTTTTTCAATGACAGCGTCTTCTTCGTCTTGAGCTTCGTCGAAAGAAAACCCGTACTGGAATCCCGAGCACCCGCCACCCGTGACAAACACCCTGAGCTTCAGGTCTTGATTGCCCTCTTCTTCTACCAGTTCGCGTACTTTGGATACCGCGCTATCGCTGAAAAACAGCGGGGTCATCGCCTGTTGCTGAACTACGCTCAAGAATGCCTCCGGGTACTGCAGTAATAAATCATTAGATGTAGTACATTGTGATTATGGTATTCCTGACTAAAACAATCAACTATTCCTTGAAGCGCCGGGATCTTGCTCGACGTCTGCCAAGTCATCGGTTCCTGTCGCCTTGTCTACACTCAGTCCAGGCTTCGGGCTCTGTCCAAGTAACCCGGCCGGCTCGCTTTGATGAACCATATTGCCATTAACCGATGCGCCCATAGCCATTTCGATCAGGTTGTAATAGACGTTACCATGAATGACCGCATTTGCAGCCAGCTCGAGATGAGCGAACGCATAAACATCACCATGGACCGTGCCATTAACAATGACGTGGGGGGCGCGAATATCTCCTTCAACCATGCCCACCTCAGAGATTCTGAGCACCGCATCGCTGCCATCATCCGCAATTAAAGTACCACAAACCTTGCCATCCACATGCAGGCCACCGGAAAAGTGCACGTCGCCCTTTACCATTGCCCGGGAGGAAATCAGCGTGTCAAAGTGTCCAGCCGGCCGACGCGCCTTCTGCTTTTTTCTACCCAACATATTAGTTCTCCGTCAATTCGTTCCAATCAAACGTCCGCTCAACCTGAGTCGAGCCCGATCCGTCGCGCCTTGCCAGCACCTGTACTTTCGAAGGCTCGAAGTCTTCGGGCAATCGCAATCGACCTTTTATTTCCTGAAAATACCGGAACCGCAGCTTTATATCGGCATTCCCAATATCGTCAGACAGCTCTAATAGCGCAATGGTTTCCTGCTCACCATTGCGCCGGCCTATCAGATTTACCTCAGCGGAGCCGGAAAGATAATTTTTATTATCCCCCCGCTGAACCAATACCACCATGAAATCGAAAACTCCGCTCGTGCCAGCGGCTCGCATCCTCAAACGGTCTACCTGCAGGCCACGACTGCTTTGCGAGGGGGCCATGATGTTTTTATAGAAAACCAGCTCTGACTGAAGCGTCGCAAGATTCGTTTCCAGCCCGACAATGGTTCGCCGGGCCTGGTTTAATGCCTGTTCGTCAACTGCGCGGCCGCGCTCAAGATTAACAATCTGTTGGTTCATCCGCCGGTTTTCGTCAAGCAGCTGCTCAACCCTCGCCAACAGGCGCTCGCCCGACTGCTCTGCACTGGCGAACCGGAAGCCATCCTGCGCCATTCCCGCCGCATACCCGATAACTGCTGCAGCGACCGAAAACAAAAGCAGAATCATCGTGCGACGCACCCGATAGCCGGGCCGGTGCCGGATGACAATGTATTCTTCAGATGGTTTTTTCTGCTCTGTCACCGAGACACCTTAAGGCAGCAATGCCGGGGCTTCGAGACCCCGCGTTTCCGGGAAATCAAACATGATATTCATGTTCTGGACCGCCTGTCCGGCGGCACCCTTCACCAGATTATCGATGACTGACGAGACAATAACGATGTTGCTATCTTCCTGCCGATGAAGAGCCATGCGGCAATTATTGGCACCTCGGACACTGCGAGTTTCGGGGTGACTACCAAATGGCATCACGTCCACAAATGGCTCATCGCGAAAGCGGTCCTCAAACACATCCTGAAGCCTGTCGAAATCAGCCTCGTCTTTGAGCTCCGCATACAATGTTGCTTCGATACCCCGGATCATGGGAATCAAGTGGGGTACAAACGTAACACCCACAGACGCCCCTGCGGCCAACACCAGGCCCTGGCGAATCTCCGGCAGATGGCGATGACCGGAAGCTCCATAGGCTTTGAAGCTTTCTCCGATTTCACCGTGCAGCATGCCAATTTTCCCCTGCCGTCCGGCACCGCTGGCGCCGGATTTTGCGTCGGCAATCAAACGCTTGGTATCAACCAGGCCAGCCTCCAACAGGGGCAAAAAACCCAACTGCACGGCGGTGGGATAACAACCGGGGTTTGCCACCAGTCGGGCGTTGCGGATCTCTTCGCGGGCTACTTCCGGCAAGCCATAAACGGCTTTTTCAGCCCACTCCGGGCTGTCATGAGGCATACCGTACCATTTCGCCCAGACGTCCAGATCCTTCAACCTGAAATCTGCGGACAAGTCCACGACTCGCGCGCCAGCGGCCATCAGCTCAGGCATCATCCGCATGGCCACGCCGTGGGGCGTAGCAAAAAAGACGAGGTCACAGGCTGAGAGCGTGGTAACGTCAGGCTCGGAAAAAGCGAGATCGTAATGGCCGCGGAGATTAGGATACATTTCTGCAACCGGCAGGCCTGCCTCGGACCGAGATGTTATGCAACTGACCTCTGCATCCGGGTGAGCCGCCAGAATCCTCAATAGCTCCACACCGGTATACCCGGTGCCGCCAACAATACCTACCTTGATCACCTGTTACTCCTGCTGTTAATTGGATATATCGGACGGCCAGACCGCCCTTGATAACCGCATAGTCTAACATGATAAACCAGCGACCTAGTTGCAGCCCCCCCGGCGCTGGTTACAATAACGAAATTAACAATACAGCTGCGGTACTGACACTGATGCGAACCCCCTGGCACAAGCTCACTGAGAACCTGATTCCTGTGTTTCGTCGCCGGCTTTCCGGGGTGGACGCGCTGCCCCAGCTGGCCATCCTCGGGCTTTTGTCGGGCTTAATCACCGGCGGCGTGATACTGCTTTTTCGGCTGGCCATCGAGTGGCCACTGGAGTACTTCCTGCCCGGGGGCGACCCGGAGTCCTTTGAGGAGCTTGACCTGATCACCCGCGGGGTCCTGCCTTTTGCCGGCGCGGTTGCTCTCGGGTTGCTGCTTTACAAGCTGCCTCTGCAAGATCGCAAAGTTGGCATAGTCCACGTTATGGAAAGGCTGAACTATCACCAGGGCTACATTTCGATCCGCAGCGCTCTGCTGCAATTCGTAACAGGTGTGGCCACCGTAGTGACCGGCCAGTCTGCCGGTCGAGAGGGCCCGGCAGTTCACCTGGGCGCGGCCTTTTCCAGCCTGATGGGACAATGGATGCGCTTGCCCAACAACAGCATCCGCACTCTGGTTGCCTGTGGCTGCGCTGCCGCAATATCGGCCTCTTTTAACACGCCGATCTCCGGAGTTATTTTTGCCATGGAAGTGGTGATGATGGAATACACGATCGCCGGCTTCACCCCCATTATCCTGGCCTCAGTAACCGCTGCCGTCGTCAGCCAGGCCGCTTATGGCTCCGAGCCGGCATTCAGCGTGCCGCCGCTAATCATGAACTCACTACTGGAAATACCCTGGATCATCGCCATTGCGCTGATTATCGGCATTGCGGCCGCTGCATTTATCCAGATTGTCGAAACTTTCAGCAAGCATAACCATCGGCCAATTCTGCTTCGACTTTTCCTTGCCGGCCTTTTGATGGTTCCTTTCGCGATTGTTGTGCCCGAAGTCATGGGCATTGGCTACGACACTGTGCAACTCACCATTGATCATCAACTGACGTTTTGGCTGTTGCTGGGGGCAGGCATTGCCAAGCTGCTGATCACCTCCGTCACCATCGGTCTGGGTATGCCCAGCGGCGTGATCGGCCCCACTCTTTTTATGGGTGCTACACTGGGCGGCGCCATGGGGCTGATTGGCGCCGAGATTCTGCCGGATATGGCGTCGTCGATCGGGTTTTATGCCATTCTTGGCATGGGCGCAATGATGGGCGCCGTACTCCAGGCGCCTTTGGCGGCACTGATGGCGCTCATGGAATTGACTCGCAACCCCAACATTATTCTTCCAGGTATGCTCATTATCACCACGGCCAGCCTGGTGACCAGTGAGGCGTTCGGTAAAAAGTCGCTGTTTCTCACGATGCTTAAAAGCCAGGGGCTGAGCTATCAGAATTCACCGGTTATTCAGGCGTTGCGGCGGGTGTCGGTAGGCGCCATCATGGACCGGAACATTCTGCGAACCGAACGCTACCTGACTGAGGACGAGGCCAGAAAGGCCCTGAAATCCGAACCCAAATGGCTGATTATCGAAGGCAGTAACGGGCCGACAGCGCTCATGCCCGCCGTCGACCTGGCTCGGTACCTGGAGGATCGTCGCAAGCCCACCGCCGACGCCGAAAAGCAAACCGAGGGCGCCGACTCATCCCCCCACGATGAGCCCGACACCATCGACCTGATCAACATCCCCGCCAATCGCCGGGACATCGGCCCGGTGCAGTATCAGGCCACCCTGGAAGAGGCACTGAACGTGTTTGACCAGACCAGCGTAGAAGCCTTGTACGTACAGCGTCATGTTGCACCCACGATTCAGCGGGTCTACGGGGTGCTGCTGAAATCCGATATCGAAAATTACTACCAATTCCAACGGAGCTAACCGATGCTTTGGGTCAAAGCCCTGCACCTGATTGCGATGGTGTGCTGGTTCGCCGGCATTTTCTATCTGCCACGTCTGTTCGTCTATCACGCCGCCTGCGAGGACCAACCCGGTCGTGAGCGCTTTAAAATCATGGAACGCAAACTGTATCGGGGGATCACCACACCATCGATGGTCGCCACGCTGGTGTTCGGTTTTTGGCTAATCAGCTACAATCCTTCGGGTTATTTCAGCCAGGGCTGGCTTCACGCCAAACTGTTTCTGATTGCGATACTGGTGGCCTACCACTTCTACTGCGGCCATCTGGTGAAAGTATTTCAGGACGACGGCAACACCCGTTCACATGTGTTTTACCGCTGGTTCAATGAACTACCGGTCTTCATTCTGGTAGCCGTTGTTATTCTTGCCACCGTTCGACCCTTCTGAGGACCTTATGGCCAACCTGAACTCCCGCCCTCATGTGCTCGTGATTTCCGGGCTCGACCCGTCCGGTGGCGCTGGAATCCAGGCAGATATCCAGGCCATCACGGCCCTGGGCTGCCATCCACTGCCGGTAATATCCTGTGTGACCGTTCAGGACACACGTAACGTATATAACGCGTCAACCGTCGACCCTGAGATCATTCGCCAACAGCTGGAACGCCTGGCGGAAGACTCGCCGATACACGCCATCAAAACCGGCGCACTGGGCAATGCCAGCGTGGTTGATGTACTGGTAGATTTTCTGGCCAAACACCCTGGTATTCCGTTGATTACGGACCCTGTTATCAAAGCAGCCGGCGGCGGCGACCTCGCTGATGAGGCACTGATCAACCGCATGAAAAGCAGGCTATTTCCTATGGCAGAAATGCTGACACCCAACGGCATCGAACTGGAGCTGCTGGGCAAAAGCGAAGATGCGGATGCCGCCGCCAAAAACCTTCTGGACACTGGCTGCCAGACCGTGCTGGCCACCGGGGGGCACGGTACAGGACAGGATATCGTCAATACGCTGTATAGCGCGAAACGCCCGCAGCAACAATTTTACGTTGAGCGGGTCGGCGGAGAATACCACGGCACAGGCTGCACGCTGGCCGCATCAATTGCGGCAGGAAGGGCATCGGGGCTGGGCATTAACCCGGCCATCGGGCAGGCGCAGAATTTCGTTTCCCACGCTATTCGTCATGCCCTGACGGTCGGCAGGGGGCAACCGGTTCCTGACCGCGGCATTACGTGGACAAGCTGATGCGGCCCGGCCTTTACGCCATCACCGATGGCGTTCTGTTACCGCCAGCACGGCTGATCGCGGCCGTTGAGGCTGCGTTGCGGGGCGGAGCCGTCATGGTTCAGTACCGGGAAAAGTCCTTGCCGTTTCCGGAAAGGCTGAGCCAGGCCAGGAATCTGGTTGCAGCGTGCAACAACGCCCGCGTGCCGCTGCTCATCAACGACGACCCGGAGCTGGCCGCCCGTGTCAACGCCAGTGGCGTTCATCTGGGCCTGTCAGACTCGTCACTTGAGGCGGCCAGGAAAAGCCTGGGCGACGCCGCTATCATTGGTGCGACCTGTCACGCCAGCATGGATCTGGCCAAGCAGGCGAATCATGCCGGCGCAGACTACCTGGCATTCGGTCGATTCTTTCCGTCGTCCACCAAGCCGGATGCCCCCGCGGCCAGCCCGGCCATTCTGGCCAGTGCCCGAAGCTTCAACAAACCGGTGACGGCCATTGGCGGCGTCACCCTGGAAAACGGCGAATCTCTTATCCGTGCAGGGGCGGATATGCTGGCCGTCGTCGGCAGCCTGTTTGACGTCAGCGATGACCTGATTGAACATCGGGCCCGCGAATTTACCCGGCTGTTTTTAGCCCATCACCCACTATCCTAATTTGCGACTACCAGGAGCACACCGACATGACCCAGTCCGAAACCCTTTTCGAGCAGGCACAGAAATACATTCCCGGCGGTGTCAATTCGCCGGTACGGGCGTTCAAGGGCGTAGGCGGCACTCCCATTTTCTTCAAGCACGCCGAGGGTGCCTACCTTTACGATGAGGACAACCGCCGGTACATCGATTTCATCGGCTCCTGGGGCCCGATGATACTGGGCCATGGCAACAAAATGATCAAAGAGGCCCTGCACGCTCAGGTAGATCTGGGCATTGGCTACGGGGCCCCGACGGCTATAGAAACCGAGATGGCAAAGAAAGTCTGCGAGCTGGTGCCGTCCATTGAGCTTGTGCGCATGGTGAACTCCGGCACCGAAGCCACCATGAGCGCGGTTCGCCTGGCACGTGGGTACACCGGTCGCGACAAGATCGTGAAGTTCGAAGGCTGTTACCACGGCCATGTTGACTCACTTCTGGTAAAAGCCGGTTCCGGCGCCCTGACCCTGGGCGTTCCGAATTCCCCGGGCATACCCGCCAGCCTCGCCGAGCACACTCTGACACTGGACTTCAACGACATCGAAGGGGTTCGGAAAACCTTTGCCGAAATGGGCGACCAGATTGCGGCCATCATTGTTGAGCCAGTCGCCGGCAACATGAACTGTGTGCCGCCGGTACCCGGTTTCCTGGAGGGACTGCGTGAAGTCTGCGACGAACACGGCACGGTGCTGATTTTTGATGAGGTGATGACCGGTTTCCGCGTTTCCCTGGGCGGCGCTCAGGGCTTTTACGGCGTCAAACCTGACCTGACGGCACTGGGGAAAGTGCTTGGTGGCGGCCTGCCAGTCGGTGCTTTTGGTGGCAAGCGGGAAATCATGGAGCACATCTCGCCGCTGGGACCGGTTTATCAGGCGGGCACCTTGAGCGGCAACCCGCTGGCCATGTGCGCGGGACTGGCCACACTCAACGCCATTTCCGAGCCCGGCTTCCACGATGGCCTGACCGCCAAAACCAACGCGGTTCGCGATGGTTTTAAACAGGCGGCTGACGAGGCAGGCATCCCCCTGGCCGTTCAGAGCGCCGGCGGCATGTTCGGATTTTTCTTCACCGATGAGCCGTCAGTCACCCGATTCGACCAGGTCACTGCCTGCAATATCGAACGGTTCAAGGCCTTTTTCCAGGGCATGCTGAAAGAGGGAGTCTATCTGGCGCCGTCGGCGTTTGAGGCCGGCTTTACCACGGCGGCCCTGAGTGATGAGGACATTGAGTTCACCATCAACGCCGCGCGGAAGGTGATGAAAACACTTTAGCCTGTCCCACAAGCAACAGGGCCACTGACTGAGGACTGTCGGATAGTATAATGGGGGCAAAAAAGGGGGCGCGAACGCCCTCTTTTCTTATTCAGCAAAACTCTCACATTCGGGCCGCCCTGGCCTCAGCCTGGTCGGCCCCGGCCATATTTCCCCGGGCCCGGCGGATATCGGCCAGCAACAGCCACCCTGCCCGCTGCAATGACGAATCACGTCCGGACAGCGACAAACCCTTTAAAGTGAACTGCTCCGCAGATCCCAACTGGCCCATCGCCACGTAAGCTTCTGACAGACTGAAATAGACCGCCGCTGATCGCGGGGCGATACGCTGGGCACGTTCCAGCTGGCTGATCGCCGCCTGGGCATTCCCGGCGGCAAGCAGATCCTCTGCATTCCGGATCAGGCTGCTGGCGGCCGCTGGCAGCGCATCACCCTCATCCTGATAGCTGGGGGCGCGGCGCTCGGTTTCTGGCTGCTCGCTTTTGCGTTCAACCCTTGGCTCATCTGCGCCACTACTGACGCGGGGAGGCTCCGGTGCAGCGGTTTCATCCGTCCCAACCGGAACATAGATGGAACCGCCGTCAGGCCCCGTAGCACAGGCCGACAGAGTGCCTGCCAGAACAATCAGGGCAAACGGTTTTATCAGCTTTAATATCATTCGAATAATCCTTCAAACCAGCCCCGCAAACGACGCTCTATACCGCCACCGCAGGACACCTCAGTGTCGGGCTCGCTGCCCACTATAAACGGCATGAAACGTGCGTTTTTACAGCCTTCGTCGGTGAGTGCTGCCTGCTCCGAGTTAACCCAGTAGTAGGCGACACCGTCTGGTACCACAGGCGAAAACCCATGCTGCGGAACCTGTCCCATGAATCTGGCCCAAACCGGCAGCGCGCCCGTCGCGCCGGTAAATGGGGTGGGCCCATTATCATCGCGACCAACCCAGGTCACCGCCAGCAGGTCACCGCTGAAACCTGCAAACCAGGAATCCCGGCCATCGTCGGTAGTGCCGGTTTTACCGGCCAGAGTCAGTGCGCGCGGCACTGTGCGATACACCGAGCGCCCGGTGCCTTCCTGCATGGCTTCTTGCATAGCGTACTGGACAAGGTGCACCGACGCGGCATCCGCCACTTGATCGACCTTGAGACTGTACCGCGACAACGGCTCACCGGCAGAATCTGTGACCCGGCGAATGGTCCGCAGCGGCGTGTTAAAACCGGACGTTGCCAGGCCCTGATAGATCTGGGCTACGGTAACCGGCGTCATGGCAACGGAACCTAATAGCATGGATGGGTATTGCGAAATACCACCAGATACGCCGAAATCCTGCAGAGTCCGCGTCACTGCTTCGACCCCGACATCAAGCCCCACTCTGACTGCTGGCAGATTGTAGGAGTTTGAGAGCGCCTTATGCAGGGGCACTTCTCCGCGCTCCTCACGGTCATAGTTCTTCGGTTCCCAGCGTTGTCCGTTGTCAAATACGAGGGAAAAGCCTTTATCCTGAACCGGCGTGATAAGCGTGTGTGTGTCAGGGCTCTGCAATGCAGTGAGATAGATAAAAGGCTTCACCAGCGAACCTATCGGCCTTCGCGCGTCAACCGCCCGGTTGAAGCCTGCATATTGCGGGTCACGACCCCCGACCAGGGCCAGAACTTCGCCGCTGTCTCTGGACGTCACCACCATAGCGGATTCCAGCGCACCTTCTGATCCGCCATCTATGGACTTGAGTGTATCTGCCACTGCGAATTCGGCTGCGTACTGTATGGCAGGATCCAGAGTAGTAAAAATCCTCAAACCTTCACTCTGCAGGTCTTCCTGCCGATAATCGCGAGCCAGGTGACGACGAACCAGGTCGATGTAGGCTGGATAGCGGTTCTCGGAATAAGACGCCCGGACAGACACCCCTAAAGGCTGACCCCGGGCACGTGAGGCTTCCTGTTCGGTAATAAGCCCGCTGTTGGCCATCACGCCCAGTACCAGATTTCGCCGTGACCGGGCCCGGTCCGGGTGCCGCCGCGGATTGTAGTAGGAGGGGCCTTTGACTAGCCCCACCAGCGTGGCGATCTGCTGGCTCTCAAGATCATTAATCGACTGACCAAAATAGAACTGGCTTGCCAGACCGAAGCCATGGATAGCCCGATTGCCTGCCTGGCCGACATAGACCTCGTTGATGTAGGTTTCGAGAATGTCGTCCTTCTCATAATGCAGCTCCAGCAGGAGGGACATCAGCGCCTCGTTGCCTTTGCGAAGCAGCGTCTGATCCCGGGTCAGAAAGAAATTCTTGACCAGTTGCTGAGTCAGGGTGCTGCCACCCTGAACAATGCCACCCGCCCGGATGTTCGCCAGCATGGCACGCGCAATAGACATTGGCGCAAGACCAAAGTGGTCGTAAAAGTCCCGATCTTCCACCGCCATGAGCGTGTTTCGAAATAGCTCCGGCACGTTCTGCAGCTTCACCAGCACCCGGTCTTCATTGTGTGCCGGGTAAATGCCGCCAATCTGTGCAGGCTCCAGGCGAACAATCGGCGAAGGCGGGCCTTCCAGAACGCTAAAGTCGCCAATGCTGTCGCCCAAAATGCTGAGCGACAGCCGGCGACCGGGTTCTTCCCCATCAGCGAAACGGAAACCACGGGTGTTAATCGTAAAACGTGCGCCGCTGCGGCGGTATGTGCCGGCCTGACCACCACCCTGATCCCGATATCCGGCCAACTCCAGCTCCCGCTGCAGGGCTCCGGTGCTCACGCTGGCGCCGTCATAGAGTTCAAGCGGTCTTGCGTACACTCGGGAGGGCACCTCAAATCGCCGTCCCTCAAAACGGGACGTAACTACCGAGTCCAGATACACCACCCAGCCTGCCAGCAACACCAGTCCGACCAGGCAGAAGCGGATAAAAAACCGCCAGAACCAGGGCTTCCTGCCACCCTTACCGGAGGGCCGGCGGGGTGATTTTTTTGGGGAGGAGGATTTTTTCATGGCAGGATTATACAGAATCCAATGCCGGATGCGGCAACGCATCCATGTGTCATTTATGTAACACCGCCGCTATGATGGTGGCCGGTAAATACGCCAATCTTTGACGACGCCCGGGAGCAAACTGTGACAGACGCACCATCCAATGGCCTGATAAAAGCCTTACAGAACCCTGAACTGTACGACCATCCGGTGCGGGAATTTCAGGTTCTGGAGACCCACATTTCCTGGGTCATTTTAACGGGCGACTATGCATACAAGATCAAGAAACCCATGGATTTCGGCTTTCTGGACTTCTCAACGCTGGATCGTCGCAAGCATTTCTGCGGAGAAGAATTGCGTCTGAACAAGCGCCTGGCCGACTCACTTTACCTTGATGTGCTGCCAATCACCGGCTCTGCAGAGACACCCGCTCTGGGCGGCAGCGGCGAGGCGTTTGAATACGCCATTCGCATGCGCCAGTTTGGCCAGGACGGACTTTTCGACAAGCAGCAGGAACGGGGCGCGCTCGACCCCGAACAGCTCACCAGCCTTGCCCGACAGGTTGCGGCCTTCCACGAAACCCTGCCCCCGGTTGCCATAGACAAGCCGCTGGGTACGCCAGATGCGGTTTTCGCCGGCATGCAGGAAAACTTTGACCAGATCCGACCGATGATCGACGACAAAGCGCTGCTGGACCAGCTCGATAACCTGGAAGCCTGGACCCGCGCCACCTTCGAACGCTGTCAGCCATTGATCGAAAAACGGCACGCCGACGGTTTTGTCCGGGAGTGCCACGGCGATCTGCATCTGGCCAACATTACGGTCCACGACGGCGACGTCACTGTTTTCGACTGCATTGAATTCAGTGAGCCTTTCCGCTGGATCGACGTTATTAACGATCTGGCATTCCTGTTAATGGACTTGGAGTCCCGGGGTGAAAACCGCCTGGCTAATCTGGTGCTGAATCATTACCTGGAATACCGGGGCGATTTTCAGGCACTACCACTGCTGACTCTTTACAAAGCTTATCGCGCCCTAGTCCGCGGTAAAATCGCACTGTTCACCATGGGAAATCCCTCGCTGAGCGACGACGAGAAAGCAAACCTGCTGCAGCGTTACCGCGAATACGCCCAACTGGCGGAAGACTACAGCAGCTTCCCCAACCCTTACCTATTGGCCACAACCGGCCTGTCGGCAAGCGGAAAGTCGGTCATCAGTAAAGATATGGCCACAGAGCTGGGGCTGATCCGCCTGCGCTCTGACGTAGAACGCAAGCGCCTTTTCGGTCTTGGCCCGCTGGACAAGAGTAAGTCAGGCATTGGCCAGGACCTGTACACTGACGAAGCCAACCAGCAAACTTACCAGCGCCTGGCGGAGCTCTCTGGAGGACTGCTGCTTGCCGGCCTTCCGGTGATTGTTGATTCGGCCTGCCTCAAGCTATCAGAGCGCGACCTGTTGACGGATGTGGCGGAAAACCTCGGCCTGCCTTTCGCGTTGATTCACTGCGAGGCAACAGAAGAAACCCGTAAACAGTGGATTCGCGAGCGGGACGGCGATGCTTCGGAAGCCACTGAAGAGCTTCTCGAAGCCCAGGCCACCTGGTTTGAGCCCCTGACCGAACAGGAAAAGACCCACACCGTGCACCTTTATACTGACCAGGATCACCTGGCCGAAGCCGTGGCTGATCGCATCCGTCAACACTTCGGCATGCCCGCCAGGTGATCAGCCCTCAAGGCTGACCGGAACCGGCCCAATCAGGGAGAGATCACCATCCGGCTCTCCCTGTTTTGCCAGCGCCGCCCGGTAAGCAAGCACTTCCACACCGGCGGCCGACGCCCGGCGCAATAACGTTCCGTAGGCCGGATCGATCTGATTGGCCGGCTTCACTACATCGATACCGCTATGGTTCACCACAAACAGCAGGACGGCCCGGTCACCCGCTTCCGCCTGGGCCATCAGTTCCCGGAGATGTTTCTGGCCCCGCGTTGTAACGGCATCGGGGAAATAGCCCTTACCCTGCTCGCATAGCGTGACGTTCTTCACCTCCACCCAGGCGTCCGGCCGTGATTCATGCCCAGACAGATGCAGGTCTATCCGACTTTTTTCGCTGCCATACCGAACCTCTGGCCGGCACGTCGGGTAACCCGCCAGTTCCGCCACCACACCGTTTTCAATCGCTTCCCTTGCCTGGGCGTTAGGGCGTGCCGTGTTGACGCAGGCCCAGACGCCGGGGGACGTTTCCACCAGTTCCCAGGTATATTTCAGCTTACGTTTCGGATTGTCGCTGACGCTGAGAATGACCCTTGCATCGGCAGGCTGACAGCCCAACATCGAACCGGTGTTGGGGCAATGCGCCGTTACTTCTGTGTCATCATTGAGCATGACATCCGCCAGAAAACGCTTGTAACGCCGTATCAGCCGCCCCTCTGTCATTGGACCGGGTATTTTCATCTGTGTCTCCGTGCAAAAGTCGATGCGACAAGGCTGGCACCCCCGTAACTAATCTGCTATTTTCCGCAAATTCCCGTTTCAGGACGAGTGCTTCATCCAGAGTTTAACCGCTGAGCCACGGGGCTTATGCGGTGGAAAGCAAAGCGTTCTTGTGAAGTGTCAACAAGAGGCCGGGTTCAATGGCAAAAACTGCGGAAAAACCACGCGAACGCATTACCAACTTTACCCCCTATGAAATGAAGAAGGGTGAAGATTACATGAGTGCCGAAATGCTCGAGCACTTTAAAGGCCTGCTGATGCAATGGAAGCAGGAACTGATGGAAGAAGTCGACCGCACCATGCATCACATGCAGGAAGATGCGGCAAATTACGCAGATCCCAGCGACCGCGCAACCCAGGAGGAAGAATTCAGCCTGGAACTTCGCACCCGGGACCGTGAGCGGAAGCTGATCAAGAAAATCGATCAGACCGTCGACCTCATCGACAAAGACGACTATGGTTTCTGCAACCAGTGTGGCGTCGAGATCGGCATTCGCCGCCTTGAAGCCCGCCCGACTGCGACCTTGTGCATCGACTGCAAGACCCTGGCCGAGATACGCGAGCGCCAGACAGGCATTTGACAGGTCCGCGCTTGCAGTCCGGGCACTGGGATTACCGCGAAGAGTACCGAGGTCGTTTTGCGCCCTCTCCCACTGGCCCCCTGCATTTCGGCTCTCTCGTCACCGCACTGGCCAGTTATCTCGACGCCCGATCCCGGGGCGGAACCTGGCTGGTCCGGATTGAGGATCTGGACCCGCTGCGGGAGTCTCCAGAAGCCACCGGACAGATACTTACCAGCCTGACTGCCCACGGACTTGAACCAGATGAGCCAGTGCGATTCCAGTCCAGGTGCCTTGATCGGTACCAACAGACCATCGACCGGCTGATATCTCAGGGTCGGGCTTACCGCTGCACCTGTTCCCGCAAGCAACTTCTGGCCAACCATGGCCGACACCCTAATCAATGCCGCCAAAGCAAAGCCCGGACTGGCCATCAGCCCCACGCCGTCAGGTTTGCACTCGACGATGAAAACAGCGCCTGGCAGGACCAGTTGCTGGGACAACAACGCCAGCAGGTTCGCGCCGAGATTGACGATCCGGTGATTCACCGCAAGGAGGGCTTTTACGCCTATCAGCTGGCGGTAGTGGCAGACGACATCGACCAACAGATCACCTACGTGGTTCGTGGCTCGGACCTGCTTGAGATGACGGCCCAGCAATGCCAGATCTTCCGGGCGCTGGATGCGGTGCCGCCGGCCTGGCTGCACATTCCGGTTATTCTCAACGAACAGGGCCAGAAGCTGAGCAAGCAGAATCTGGCGCCAGCACTGGACGACTCCAGGCCGGCGGACAACCTGCTGGCAGCACTTGAAGCGCTGGCCCAGAACATTGACGGCCTGACCATCAATACCCCGGTCGCGGATGTTCTCAAAACCGCCGCAGCCCGCTGGCAGCCATCGCGGATTCACCTGACAGCCCGGTAAACCCCGTGTTATAAACTGTCTCTCACACGGCAGTGGGGATCGTTTTCCAATGTATATCTACCGTCTGGTCTTCCTTCTGGTGTTGGCCATCTACATATTCTCCCCCAACATTCTGGATTGGTGGACCTCCCCCGGAAACGCCTGGTACAGCCCTTACGTTATCTGGGCGGGCCTGATTGCCATGGGTTTCTGGCTGGAATGGCGGCGAGACCCGAATGAGTTTTAGCGCTTCCAGCCTGCTGGCTGCCAGCTTCCTGTATCTGCTTTTGCTGTTTGGTATTGCCTGGATAACCGAGCGCGGCGTGTTGCCGCGAAGCTGGGTCCGGCATCCGCTGGTTTATACCCTCAGCCTCGGGGTCTATGCGGGCATCTGGGCGGTTTACGCGTCGGTCGGCGCAGCGGCGGAATACGGCTATGGATTTCTGGCCTACTACCTGGGCATCAGCGGAGCCTTTTTGCTGGCACCAGTGCTACTCAACCCGATTCTTCGGATTGGCCGCGCGTACCAACTCACGTCCCTGGCCGATCTGTTTGCCTACCGTTACCGCAGCCAGTGGTCCGGCACCCTGGTCACCCTCTGTTCCGGGGCGGCCATCCTGTCGCTGCTCAGCATGCAGATCAAAGCCGTATCCACCTCGGCCAGCCTGCTGGCACCCAACACCTCGCCAGTGTTGATCAGTGTTTCCTTCAGTCTGATCGTGGTGCTGTTCGCAACCCTGTTCGGCGCCCGCCGGGATCAGGGTTCCGACAGCCATCAGGGCCTGGTGGTCGCCATCGCCTTCGACTCTCTGGTCAAACTGGTTGCGCTGATGGTCATGGGCGGCGTCATTCTCTTCAGCGTGTTCGGCGGAATGTCTGGCCTGGAAAGCTGGCTGAGCGACCAGACCCGGCCGGAAACCGCCATGGCACTGCGAATTGACGATGGCAGCTGGCGCGCGCTGATGCTTATGTCATTCGCCGCCGCATTGGTTCTGCCCCACATGTACCATATGACCTTCGGTGAAAATCCGTCGCCCAAAGCATTGGCCAAGGCGAGCTGGGGTCTGCCACTTTACCTGCTATTGATAGCCCTGCCGGTTCCATTGATGCTCTGGGGCGGCCAGGCGCTTTCGGCAAACACCGACCCCAGTTTTTTTGCAATCGGCATAGCGCAGGCTATCGACAGTCCTGCGCTCACCCTGATGATGTATATCGCCGGCCTGTCTGCGGCCAGTGGCCTGATGATTGTCAGCACCCTGGCGTTGGCGGGCATGCTGCTCAACCACGTGGTCCTGCCGCTGCGCACCCCCCGGGACCAGGGCGACATCTACCGGTGGCTGCGGTGGGTGAAGCGACTGTTGATCACGGCCACTATTCTGGCAGCACTGCTATTTCACGAAACCCTGGGCAAACACCTGGACCTGTCCATCCTCGGCATTATTTCGCTGTCCGGCATGCTGCAGCTGCTTCCGGGGGCCCTGGGCGTCATCTACTGGCCCGAAGGGAACCGCCGGGGGCTCAACGCAGGCCTTTGTGCCGGGCTTGCGATCTGGGTGGTGACTCTGGTGATGCCGTTCTCCCATACCGCCGATGTGCTTGCCCTTCTGGGTTCGCCGCTAACGCCGGATCGCAGCAATCTGCACATCTTTATTTTCCTCAGCCTGACCGTGAATATCGTGGTGTTTGCGTTGGTTTCGGTGCTCAGCGCCAGCTCACCGGAGGAGTCCAGCGCTGCGGAAGCCTGCTCCGTAGGCGCACTTTCCCGACCGCAACGCCGCGAACTGCTGGCAACGTCCTCCGAGGAGTTCGTGCAACAGCTGGCAACGCCGTTGGGCATGGGCGTTGCCAGACGGGAAATAGAGCGAGCACTCCATCAACTCAAACTGCCGAATGTGGAGTACCGCCCCTATCAGCTGAGGCGCCTGCGAGACAGAATCGAGGCCAATCTTTCCGGCCTTTTGGGCCCCTCGGTTGCCCGCGACCTGGTCAAGCGTAACCTGGGCTTCAAACCCATGGCCGGGGGCGGAAACGGGCAGGACATTCGTTACGTGGAGCGTGCCCTGGGGGAATACGAGAATCGCCTGACGGGCCTGGCGGGCGAACTGGACAGCCTGCGCCGCCACTACCGCCAAACCCTGCACAACCTGCCCATTCCCGCCTGCTCCATGGGCGACGACGGCGAGATTCTGATGTGGAACAACGCCATGGAATCGCTGACCGGCATCACTGCAGACGATGTGGTCGGGGCAAAGCTACTGGCATTGCCGGAACACTGGCACCTGCTGCTGGACGATTTCAATTCCGGTGACGAGCCGCACCGCTACAAGCACCGCCTCGATCTGGGCGGCCGCCCGCACTGGCTGAACCTGCACAAAGCCGCCCTGGCCGGACCGGACCATCCGGAAGGCGGCAGCATTATTCTGGTCGAAGATCAGACCGAAACCCGGCTACTGGAAGACGAGTTGATGCACAGCGAACGCCTGGCGTCGGTCGGGCGGCTGGCAGCGGGCGTCGCCCATGAAATCGGCAACCCGGTTACCGGTATTTCCTCGCTGGCCCAAAACCTGAAGCTGGAAACCGAAGACCCGGACATTCTCTCAACCGCCGATCAGATACAGCAGCAGACCCGCCGGATTTCGACCATCCTGCAGTCCCTGATGAACTTCGCCCGCAACGGCAACTATGCCCACGCCAACCGTTACGAACCCGTGCTGATCCGGCGCTGCGTGGACGAATCCATCAACCTGTTGTCGCTGAGTGACAAGGGTCTGAGGATTCGCTACCTGAACGATTGCCCGGATCAGATGATGGTGTTGGGGGATGAACAACGGCTGGTCCAGGTGTTTATCAACCTGCTGGCCAATGCCCGGGACGCATCGCCAGAGGGTGGCGAAGTGCGAATAATTGGAAAGCGTGATGGCTACTCCGCTATGATCGAGGTCATCGACGAAGGGTCCGGCATTGCACCACAGCAGCTCGATCATATCTTCGAGCCCTTTTACACCACCAAAGCACCTAACCAGGGCACTGGGCTGGGGCTTTCATTGGTCTATAGCATCGTAGAAGAGCACTACGGCAACATTCAGGTGGACAGCCCGCTGAACACCATCGGCGGCACCGCCGTCCGGATCAGACTGCCGGCCTATGAGCCGGACGCCAGCTCGTCCACCAGCCAGAACCAAAGGTCATAAAACGTTTATGCCCCGCATACTGATTGTAGAAGATGAAGAGATCATACGCTCAGCGCTACGGAAGCTTCTGACCCACGCCCGTTACGATGTCGCTGATGTCGGGTCGGTTGAAGACGCGACCGAGCAGCACGAGCCCAGCCAGTTTGACCTGATCATTTCTGATCTGCGTTTGCCTGGCGCACCCGGCACCGAACTGATACGGCTTGCACCGGACACCCCGGTGCTGATCATGACCAGCTACGCCAGCCTGCGCTCCGCGGTGGATTCCATGAAAATGGGGGCCGTTGAATACATTGCCAAACCGTTTGATCACGATGAGATGCTCGAAGCTGTCGAAGGCATATTGGCCCGCCAAAGCCACCGTGCCACCTCGCCGGAGACCACGACCACAACCACAACGGCTGAACAGACCCGAGCCGACAGCGATCCGGCCAGCCTGATGTTCGGCAACTGCGACGCCATGCAGAAAGTCTTTACCCTGATCCGCAAAGTTGCCCCGACAGAAACCACCGTGTTGATTCAGGGTGAATCGGGCACAGGCAAGGAGCTGGCTGCCAGGGCGCTGCACCTGATGAGCCCCCGCGCATCGAAGCCGCTAATCTCGGTAAACTGTGCCGCCATTCCCGAGAGCCTTATCGAGTCGGAGTTGTTCGGCCACGAGAAGGGCTCTTTTACCGGCGCCGTTTCGGCGCGCACTGGCCTGATTGAAGCCGCCGACGGTGGCAGCCTGTTTCTGGACGAAATCGGCGAATTGCCTGCAGAGGCGCAGGCTCGATTGCTGCGGGTCTTGCAAGAAGGGGAAATTCGCAAAGTGGGCTCCACCCAGAGCCGCCAGGTTGATGTGCGCATGATTGCTGCGACCCACCGTAATCTCAAGGCGATGACCCGCACCGGTGGTTTCCGCGAAGACCTGTATTATCGCCTGAATGTGATGCAGATTCGCATCCCGCCCTTACGCGAACGGCAGCCCGACATTCTGGGCCTGGCCCAGAATTTCCTCCGCAGGCAGGGCGAAAAGATGGGCAAAACATCTCTGAACCTCACTCCGGAATCCATGCGGGTTCTGGAGCGCCACCGCTGGCCAGGTAACGTCCGGGAACTGGAAAACGCCATCGAGCGTGCCACGATTCTCTGTGACAACGACCTGATTACACCGCTACTGCTTGATCTTGAGGACGGCGTTGAAGACGTTAACATTCCTGAAGCTCTGGTGGATGGCAACCATGAGCAGAGACAGGCGCCGGACAGCGACGCCTCCAGCGACCTGTCTCTGGAGGACTACTTTCAGCATTTCGTTCTGGAAAACCAGGAACGCATGAGTGAAACCGACCTTGCCCAAAAACTGGGCATCAGCCGGAAGTCACTCTGGGAACGGCGACAACGGCTCGGCATTCCCCGTAAGAAGAGTTCTGCGAACTGAATTTTTTTCGGGTGTACCGTAACGCGATGAAAGTCTGAACCTCTAATCATTTGTTACCGGGTGTTCCTCAACGTAACACTTGCTTTCATTAAAATGCGGACTGGGTAACACTCCGGTCATAAGTGCAATCCCCTACTCAACCCGCCAAATACTAACCTGTTGTTAATCCTTATTTTTCTAAAACTGGCACACGCTCTGCATTCAGTTGGGCGCACTAGAACAAAAACAACAATGATCTGGCAGCGCCAAAACAAAAACAAAAAGCTGCGGAAAAACGTTCAGTAACAAAAACAAGAATAGAGCGTGTGCGAACTGAGTGTTTTGGGTACTGTGCTTTTTAGTGGTCTCCCGGCACGAGCGAGTTGTAGATGTAGAGAAGAATCGTTTTCCAGACGGCACTGCATTTACTCGAATAACCCGCTTCAACGCCTCTGTCCGCTCTGTGTATTCAAAGCTTTCCGTTTGCGTGAGATCGTCTCCGACATTGGAGACAGCAGTGGGGTAAAACAACAAAGAACAATCCCGACACAAAACAAAAACAATGCAGATCGTCAACGCTTTGAGGGCGGACTTGTGTAAACAGGTCCGCCTTTTGATTATCTGCCCCACCACCAAACGTGTTCAAATCCTGTCCAAACCGGTAAACTCTCGTTTTTGCTTCAGCGCATTCAACGGAATTCAATGTTTAATAATATTATCGACAGATTCACATCCCTCTTTTCCGGCGCGGACGACACAGAGCCTGGGGTCGATCAGCGGCGGGAAATTCCGCGCGATCAACATAATGTCTCTCGCTCGGCCATCAGCGAACCTGCGAAGAAGGTTCTCAGCCGCCTCAACAATGCAGGCTATGAGGCCTATCTGGTCGGCGGCGGCGTTCGGGATATCCTGCTGGGTGGTCAACCCAAAGACTTTGACATCGCCACCAGTGCCACGCCAGAGCAAGTGCATGAACTGTTCCGTAACTCGCGGCTGATCGGCCGGCGTTTCCGGATTGTTCATGTCTTGTTCGGTCGCGAAGTCATCGAAGTGACCACCTTCCGGGGCAACGCCGGTGATGCCGACGAGGCGGACGATGATGATGATCGCCGCACCAGCGAACATGGTCTGCTGTTGCGCGATAACGTTTACGGCTCGATGGAAGAAGACGCATTGCGCCGGGACTTCACGGTCAACGCCCTTTATTACTGTATCCGCGACTTTACCGTGGTTGACGTTGCCAATGGCATGAGCGACCTGAAAAAGCGTCAGATGCGACTGATTGGCGATCCCGAGACCCGGTACCGCGAAGATCCGGTTCGAATGCTGCGGGCGATTCGGTTTGCCGCCAAACTCGGCTTTACCATCGAGCGGGCGACGGAAGAACCAATCCGCCGCCTGGCGCCGCTGCTGACGCACATTCCACCGGCCCGGCTGTTCGAGGAAGTGTTGAAATTGTTCTCAGCCGGATACGGGGAAGCGACTTACGATCTGCTGGGCAAATACAATCTACTAGCCCCGCTTTTCCCGGAGACAGCGGCTGCGATTGCTGATGGCGAGAGCGATGAACTGATTCGGCGGGCACTGCAGAACACCGACAAGCGCATTGCCCAGGGCAAATCAGTGACACCTTACTTTCTTTTCGCGGCTATGCTTTGGCCAGCGCTGCAGGCCGACTGGCGCAAGCGGCAGGAGAACGGCGAACCCCCTCAGCCTGCCTTGCATCAAGCCATCGGCCGGGTCATTGGCCAACAGGTTCAGGCAACGTCGATTCCAAAACGTTTTTCCGGGCCCATGAAAGAGATCTGGGAACTGCAGGTTCGTCTGCCACGCAGACAGGGCAAACGTTCTTTCGTCACCCTGTCGCACCCCAGGTTCCGGGCAGCTTATGACTTTCTGCTGGTACGAGAAGACGCAGGCGAAATCGAACCCGGGCTGGGGCAATGGTGGACCGAGTTTCAAGAGCTTGATGAAAAGGGCCAGGAGCGCATGTTGAGCCAACTCGGCAGTGCTGCACCGAAAAAGCGCCGCCGCAAGAAGCCCGCCAGTAAGGAATAATGCGTGGCAAATACGGACGTGTTCGTCGGCCTTGGCAGTAATCTGGCCGACCCTTCGGTACAACTGGCGCAGGCGGTGATCGGCCTGGCCGCCTTGCCCGACACTGAACTGGTCGCCCAGTCTCCTTTCTATTGCAGCCGCCCAGTAGGACCCCAGAATCAGCCGGACTTCGTCAATGGCGCCGTCTGGCTGCGAACCGGGTTGCGTCCTCTTGCGCTGTTGGACCATCTCCAGGCGATTGAGCAAGCCCACGGCCGCAAACGCCTTCAGCACTGGGGGCCTCGCACGCTGGATCTTGACCTGCTGATTTATGGCCGCGAGTTCATTGCCGACGCCAGGCTGACCGTACCCCACCCGGAACTGCCCAACCGTGACTTTGTGCTTCAGCCGTTGCTGGATCTGGATCCAGCCCTTACCTTGCCAGATGACACCAGGGTGGCCGATTTACGGTCCCGCTGTCCCGACAATCAGCTTCGCAGGCTCTATCCGGTTCCGCGAAACCCGCTACCCGGAGAGTAAACCGGGAAGCTCCACGCCTTCGCGGCTATTGCCACTGGCACCCCTGCGGACTACCCTTAAACCTGATAACCGGCGAACTCCGGACCGGTTATAGCTCACCCACTCCGAAGGCAAGGATTCTATGGCTGTTACCATCAATTCCCTGCGAGACTGCAAGCAGAAGGGCGAAGCCTTTTCCATGCTGACCTCCTACGATGCCACGTTTGCCCAGATTGTGAGTGAAGCAGGCGTGGACGTCATTCTGGTTGGCGACTCCCTCGGCATGGTTCTTCAGGGGCACGACAGCACCCTGCCGGTCACGATGGACCAGATGGTGTACCACGTATCAGCTGTGGCCAAAGGAAATCGCGGCTCGCTAATCATGGCCGACATGCCGTTCATGACCTACGGCACGGTAGAAACCGCCCTGGAGAACGCCGCTTTACTGATGCGCGCCGGCGCCCAGATGGTCAAGCTGGAAGGTACTGCCTGGATGAAAGACACCATTCATGCCCTAAGCGACCGTGGCGTTCCCGTATGCGCCCACCTGGGGCTGACCCCTCAGTTCGTCAACAAGTTTGGCGGCTACAAGGTTCAGGGCCGTGATGAAAAGCACGCCGAACTGATGATCGAACACGCCTGCGAGCTGGTTGCCGCCGGGGCCGATGCGATTTTGCTGGAGTGTGTACCAGCGCCACTGGCAGCAAGGATCACCCAGGCCGTTCAGGCACCGGTGATTGGCATTGGCGCCGGCGCCGATACCGATGGCCAGGTGCTGGTGGTCCACGACATGCTTGGGATCACAACGGGTCGCCAGCCCCGTTTCGTCAAAAACTTCCTGGCGGAATCCGATTCCGTGCAGGGAGCAATCGAAGCTTACGTTAACGCCGTACGAAACCGCACATTCCCCGCCGAGGAGCATACGTTTAAAGCATGAGAACCGTACACACGCTCAAAGAACTCCGGACCATGCTTCGTGGCTATCGCCAGAAGGGAAAGCGCATTGCGCTTGTGCCCACCATGGGCAACCTGCACGAAGGTCATATTTCACTGGTCAGACGCGCCAGCGAGACCGCAGACATTGTGATAACCAGTATATTTGTGAACCCCATGCAGTTCGGGGCAAACGAGGATCTGGACCTCTACCCCCGCACTCTGCAAGAAGACCAGGAAGCACTGGACAAAGCCGGCAGCACCCTGGTGTTTACCCCCTCCAATAGTGAAATCTATCCGGAGGGCCTGGCCCGCCAGACCCGCGTGATTGTGCCGGAGGTCAGCGAGGGGCATTGCGGCGCGAGCCGACCGGGCCACTTCGAAGGCGTAGCGACGGTTGTCACCATGCTGCTCAACATGGTGCAGCCGGACGTTGCCGTATTCGGCGAAAAAGATTTCCAACAACTGGCGGTCATCCGCAAGCTCGTGCGAGATCTGATGCTGCCAGTAGAAATCGTCGGCGCGCCCACCATTCGCGAGAAAGACGGGCTGGCTAAAAGCTCCCGCAACGGCTTTCTCTCCAAATCAGAGCGCGCCATGGCGCCGGTGGTCTATCGGACCCTCAAGGAAGCCGCCGGAAAAATCAACCAGGGCCGCACCGACTTTCACGTCATCGAAGAAGAAGCCAGCCAGGCTCTGAGTGAGGCCGGTCTTCGCCCTGATTATTTCAACATTGCAAGCAGCCTGACTCTGAAGCCCGCTGCCGACGAAGACAAGGAGCTTACGCTGCTGACGGCTGCGTTTCTGGGGACCACGCGGCTCATCGACAATCTCTCACTGACGCGTTAATCCGACAATAGGGACATTCGATATGGCTGAGGGATCTGCTTCACTGACCAACCGCCCGGAATGGGAGGGGTTGGCCCGGCATCGGAAAGAGCTGGAGCCGATCCACATGCGGGATCTCTTCCAGACCGACCCGGACCGGGCAAGCCGGTTTTTCATTACCGGCAGCGGGTTATCCCTGGACTATTCCCGCAACCGGGCAACCGATGACACCCTCGTAAAGTTGATGGCGCTGGCCCGCGCCTGCAACGTTCCGGAGCGAATCGAGGCCATGTTCCAGGGCGAGCCCATCAACCGGACCGAAAACCGCCCTGCTCTCCACGTAGCACTGCGAGATCCCGGCAATCAGCCCATCATGGTTGGCAGTGATGACATTGTCCCGGAGATCAGAAACACGCTGGAGCGCATGAGCGCGTTTGTGGACGATACAATCCGCCAGCGCCGGACAGGCCTCACCGGCAAAGCCTTCACGGATGTGGTCAGCATCGGCATTGGCGGCTCCTTCCTCGGCCCGAAACTGATGTCTGAGGCGCTGAAACCCTACTGGCAAGGCCAGTTGCAACCGCACTATGTGGCCAACATTGACGGCACTCACATCGCGGAAGTCCTCCAGTGCGTGAATCCGGAAACCACCCTCTTCCTGATCCAGTCAAAATCCTTCAAAACCCAGGAAACTCTGGAAAACAGCAAAGTGGCCCGGGACTGGTTTTTGTCTCAAGGGGGCTCCGAGGCCGACATTGCCAAACACTTTGCAGCCGTCACCGCAAACACCCCCGAGGCGGTCAGTTTCGGAATCGGTGAGGACAATATTTTCCCCATGTGGGACTGGGTAGGCGGGCGTTATTCACTCTGGTCGGCCATCGGCCTGCCGGTGGCGCTCACCATTGGCATGGACAATTTTCGGACCCTGCTTTCGGGCGCCCATGGCATGGACAGCCATTTCCGGCGGACTCCGCTCGAGCAGAATCTGCCGGTCGTCATGGCGATGCTGGGCATCTGGTACAGCAATTTCTGGGGCGCCGAAACCCACGCGATCCTGCCCTACGACCATTACCTGCGCAGCCTGCCCGCCCACCTTCAGCAACTGGACATGGAGAGCAACGGCAAACGGGTGACCCAACTCGGCCAGCCGCTGGACTATCACAGCGGCCCCGTCATTTGGGGCGGCGTCGGCGCTAATGGCCAGCATGCTTTCCACCAGCTGTTGCATCAGGGCACGCGGCTAATTCCGGCGGACTTCATCATTCCCTTAAAGAGCCACAACGATGTCGCTAACCATCACGCCATCCTGTTTGCCAATTGCCTCAGCCAGTCTCGTGCACTGATGTCCGGTAAAACCCTGCAAGAAGCAACCAAGGAACTCCAGGACGAAGGCCGGTCAGCCACAGAGGTTGAATCACTGGCCCCGCACAAGGTCATACCGGGCAACAAACCCAGCAACACCCTGCTGATGGACAAAGCAACACCGGAAACTCTGGGCGCATTGGTTGCGCTTTATGAACACCGCACCTTCGTGCAGGGCATCATCTGGGACGTGGATTCGTTTGATCAGTGGGGCGTTGAGCTTGGCAAGCAGCTGGGCAAGAGCATTCTTGATCGCCTGACGGGTGAATCAGACCAGGTTCCGGGCGCAAGCGACAGTTCGACTGACCACCTGATCCATCTGTTTCGCAATCAGTAGGCGGCCATGTGTCTAATCGGCACTGGAGATAACCTCGCCCTGCCAGGTAAAAGCGATGGGCCAGAGTTTCTGGTCCCGGTTATAGGACTGCCACAGCTCAAAGTAGGTCCGGCCGGAAACCGGGTGACGATCCCGGGGAGCCACGTCGGCGAGCGGCTTGAGCACAAACGCGTTTTTAAGGATTTCTCCTCTGGGCAACTCCACACCGTCTAGCTGCCCGACTTCCTGATCATAGGTCAGAATATCCAGGTCCAGTGTTCGGCCGCTGAATTTTGGCACATCCCGCCGGCGCCCGTTATCCGCTTCCAGCTGTTTGAATCTGGCGGACAATTCGCCCACGGTCAGGGCGGTGTCGACCCCGACCACCAGATTGAGAAACGGCTCACCCACAAAGCCCACCGCCTCACTTTCGTAGACCGGAGACAATGCCAGGGACCCAAACCACTCCCGTAGCGCATCCAGCGCTGCCAGCACGTGTTTTTCACGCTCAATATTGCTGCCTATGCTGAGATAGACCCGGGCCATCAGCGGACTCCCCGTTCGATCGACACGCCCACGGCGGCAGCGGCTGGCACCGCACCGGGCTTGCGAATAACCAGTCGCAACCAGCGCACGCCGAATTCTCGCTGCAAAAGACTGGCGATGCCCTCTGCCGCGGTTTCCAAAAGCTGGGGCTGAAGCTGCTGAAGATAGCCGGTAATACGTTCGCTCACCGCGCCGTAATCCAGTGCATCCGCCACGTCATCCGACTCCGCCGGCACGCGGTTGTCCCACGCCATATCCAGATCAATCAGCAGACGCTGACTGACGTCCCGCTCCCAGTCATACACCCCGATGACGGTTTCAACGGCGAGGCCTTCGATGATCACGCTATCTGTCACTGACTGGCTCCCCGGGGCTTCGACTCTCGGTTGATTGAATAAGATACGGGCTCGGGCTACTCTGCGGATTGGAACCGTTGCGCGCTTGAGGCGCAATATTTTCTCACAAATCACCCTGATACGTCTTTGCCACCATGCCTCTTATCAGTGACCCGGTAATGATCGTGCTTCTCTGTTTCCTGGCCTATATGGCCGGGTCGGTGTTGTTTGCACTGCCGATCTGCCGGATATGGCACCTGCCTGACCCGAGAGCGCTGGGCTCCGGCAATCCGGGCGCCACCAACGTCTATCGTAACGGCGGCTGGGCACCCGCCCTGCTGACTCTGGTTCTGGATGCCGCTAAGGGGGGCATTCCAGTCTGGCTTGCCGGTGCTGCGGAACTGTCAATTCTAGCTCAGGCCATGGTGGCTCTTTGTGCGGTGACTGGCCATATGATTCCGGTTTTCTATCGGTTCAAGGGCGGCAAAGGCGTTGCAACCGCCCTTGGGGCCGGGCTGGCACTGGCGCCGTTGACCACACTGCTGCTCACTGCAATCTGGGCTATGGTGATGTGGCGGTGGCGCATCTCGGCGCTGGCCTCGATTGTGGCGATCGTCAGCGGCCCCCTGCTCAGCGCTATTCTTGAACCGGACACGCTGCCGCTGTTCGGCCTGCTGGCCCTGCTGATCGTGGTTCGCCATAGAAACAACCTGATCCGCATGGCCCAGGGCCGGGAACCCGGGTTCTAGTCCACAAGCCCGTTTGACCGCACTTCAGCCACCGGCGGCAACGTATTCATCGGCCACCGGGGCACCGACACAATGCGATCGCCATCCTGCTGTCCGGCCAGCAAACGCTGGCAACCGGCATAAGCGATCATGGCACCGTTATCCGTACAGAATTCCGGCCTGGCGTAGAAAACCTTCGCCTGCTTTTTATCCGCCATCGCTTCGAGCCCGGCCCGAAGCCGTTTATTGGCGCTGACACCACCGGCGATCACCAGGCGCTTGCTCTGAGTCTGCTCCAGCGCACGGCGGCACTTGATCACCAGGGTGTCTACCACCGCCGCTTCAAAAGCCAGGGCAATGTCTGCACGGGTCTGATCGCCCAACTCGCCCGCTTTTTCCGCAGCCGTCACGGTATTCAGCGTAAACGTTTTCAAACCGCTGAAACTGAAGTCCAGGCCCGGACGATCCGTCATCGGGCGCGGAAAACGGTAGCGCCCAGGCGTCCCTTTTTCCGCCAACGCAGCCACTCTTGGCCCGCCGGGGTAGTCCAGGCCCAGCATTTTTGCCGTCTTGTCGAAGGCTTCACCGGCGGCGTCGTCCAACGATTCTCCCAGCATTTCGTATTCGCCAATGCCTTTAACCAGCACCAACTGAGTGTGGCCACCGGACACCAGTAGCGCGACAAACGGGAAAGCCGGCGGTTCCGGCTCCAGCATGGGCGCCAGTAGATGACCCTCCATGTGATGCACGCCCAACACCGGCACTCCCAGAGCAAAAGCCAGTGAGTGCGCCACCGCGCCGCCCACCATCAAAGCGCCAATCAGCCCAGGGCCGGCGGTGTAGGCAATGCCTTCAATCTGACTGCGGGTTTTGCCAGCATCGTCCAGCACCTGGTCGCACAGCGGCAGCAGTTTACGAACATGGTCACGGGACGCCAGTTCCGGCACCACACCACCGTAGTCCGCATGCATGTCGATCTGACTGAACAATGCGTGAGCCAAGAGACCCAGGTCGCTGTCGTAGAGGGCGACACCGGTTTCATCACAAGACGTTTCAATACCGAGAATGAGCATAAAAAGGACCAATACACTGGAAGCGGAAAAATCAATTCAGCATTTTAGCAGAAACCCGAAACCGCCCGGCAGTTTCCTCGAACAAACATTGACCTCGGCCACCCGCAAACGCTATCATTGCCGCCCTTAAATGAGTACTGGTCATGTTTTAGCCAACAGGCCCGTCAAAATTAAAACCGAATCAACCAGGTAGGTGATTTTCGAATGCCAGCTGTCAAAGTGAAAGAGAATGAACCGTTTGACGTAGCCCTTCGTCGCTTCAAGCGCTCTTGCGAAAAAGCAGGCGTATTGTCAGAAGTTCGTCGTCGCGAGCACTATGAGAAGCCGACGGCCGTGCGTAAGCGCAAGGCTGCTGCTGCCGTTAAGCGTCATCTCAAGAAGCTTCAGCGTGAACAACGCAAGTTCGAGCGTCTGTACTAAGCTTCACCGGACGCTGCTCTGCAAGTAACTGCCATTACACCGGCGTTGCCGTGTAACGGGCAACTCAAATGCCGCCGAAGCCTGGCTTCGGCGGCATTTTTGGCTGTACTCGCAGGACCGGCCTTTTCCAGGCCCCGGAGACATCATGAGTGGATTGATTCCGCAACGCTTTGTTGAAGATCTGATGCAACGGATCGACCTGGCCGAGCTGATTGGGTCACGGATTACTCTGAAAAAAGCAGGTGGCAACTACAAGGCCCGCTGCCCTTTCCACGACGAAAAGACGCCGTCGTTCAACGTCAGGCCCGACAAAGGTTTTTACCATTGCTTCGGTTGTGGCGCCCACGGCGACGCCATCAGCTTCGTTCGTGAATTTGACGGCCTTGGATTCACCGACGCCGTAGAGGAACTGGCAAGGCGTGCAGGGCTGGAAGTGCCCTACGATGAAAACGCCAAACAGGAAATGCAGCAGGCAAAGACCCTGACGGACGCCCTGGACTACGCCAGCAACTTCTACCAGGGCGCGTTGCGGGGTCAGCAGGGTGAATATGCCAGGGATTACCTGCAGCAACGCGGGCTGGACCAGGCCATTATCAGCCAGTACAGCCTCGGGTTTGCACCGGGTACCGGAACCGCTCTGCACGACAGCGCTGGCAAGGATATCCAGGCCCCGCTGATTGAAACCGGCACGGTGTCCGATCGTTACGGCCGACCGCGTGACCTGTTCCGGAATCGGGTGATGTTTCCCATTCGAAACAGCCGCGGCCGCACTATTGCGTTTGGTGGGCGGACACTGGGAGACGACAAGGCGAAATACATCAACTCTCCGGAGTCCGATGTTTTTCACAAAAGCCGTGAGATTTATGGTCTTTACGAAGCAAAGCAGGCACTGCGACAGGTCGACAGACTGCTGGTAGTCGAAGGCTACATGGATGTGATTGCCCTGGCGCAAAACGGCATCCACTTTGCGGTTGCCACTTTGGGTACGGCGACCAACCAGGACAGCCTGTCGGCGCTATTGAGACAGGCCAGACACATTATTTTCTGTTTTGACGGCGACCAGGCCGGTTTCCGCGCTGCCGACAAAGCCATGGACAACGCTCTTGAGCTACTAGGCGACGGCATGCATCTACAGTTTCTGATGCTGCCGGACGGCGAAGACCCAGACACTCTGGTCCGCCAGGAAGGCCCGGAGGCATTTAAGGCTCGAATCGACAGCGCCACACCGCTTTCACGGTATTTATTCAACCGACAAAGCGAAGGGCTCGATCTGGCGTTACCGGAAGATCGGGGAGAGCTTAAATCCCGCGTGGAGCCGCTGCTCAAAAAAATGCCCCGCAGTACGCTTCGGGATGCGATGTGGCACGAAATGCTGAGACTGTGTCGCAACCAGACTCCCTGGCAGAACCGCAGTCGCTGGAACGGCAAGGGTGGGGAGCAGCGTACACCGGAAGAACGGATCGATGTTCGGCTAAGTAAAGACACACAGCTTTGCCTGGCCTTGATGGAAGCGCCGGATATGGCGCGGGAGATTAATGAGCTGTGCCAGAGCAGCCGTGAATTAAAGCAGGCTGGACAGTTCGCCGGCTGGATTCTTGAGCAAGGCGTGGGCAATCGCAGAGCTCTGGTCAACCGCCTGGCAACGGATACCGCGGCCAGAACCCGATTTTACGGTCTGTTCGACGGAATTGAACACGTGCCGGCCAGAGAACAGACACTGGCCGGCGCCCGGGAAATGCTCAATCCCAACAAGGAAGTGGCGCGTAAGCAGCGCCTGGCAGCGCTGCTTTCAGAAAAACGCAGCCTGTCGGACCTGACCGAAGAAGAACGTCAGGAACTGAGAGCCCTGGGCGGACAAAACGAGTAAAACAGGCACGGGATCTTGTCAGTCAAGCCCCGACTGCCCTTGAAACTTATGAAGTTGATCACCATCTAACCACCCGGTGGCAGAGCAACAGAGCGACAGCTATAATTGCTGTTTACCTTTTTTCCTTTTATATAAGCGAGTTCACAGGTGTCTATGTCAGGCAATTCGCAGAAATCACGTCTTAAAGACCTCATTGCACGAGGCAAGGAACAAGGTTACCTGACTTACGCCGAGGTGAATGACCACCTCCCGGAAGACATTGCCGACCCGGACCAGGTTGAAGACATCATTCGCATGATCAACGACATGGGAATCCAGGTGTCGGAGGTCGCACCGGACGCTGACACTCTGCTGATGACAGACGGCGACTCCACGGCCGACGAAGCTGCCGCCGCTGAGGCTGCAGCTGCTCTCGCCGCCGTTGAGTCAGACGCTGGTCGCACCACCGACCCGGTTCGCATGTACATGCGGGAGATGGGCACCGTCGAGCTGCTGACCCGCGAAGGCGAAATTGTCATCGCCAAGCGCATCGAAGAAGGCATCCGCGACGTAATGGCGGCGGTTTCCCACTTCCCTGGCATCACCGGCACCGTCATCCAGGCCTATGACCGGATTATCGAAAACGAAGGCCGTATCAGCGATATCGTGACCGGTTTTCTCGACCCCGACGGTGCTGAACCGTTCATGGAAGAGGATACTTCCAACGTTTCGAGCAACAACTCCAGCGAATCATCCGATGACGATGAAGAGGAAGAAACCGAGAGCGGTCCAGATCCTGAAGAGACCCGCCTCCGCTTTGAGTTGCTGAAAGAGAAACTCGCTAACTCTGAAAAAGCGTTGGAGAAATTCGGTCGCGGTCACAAGAAAACCCAGGAAGCGCTAAACGAGCTCGGACAGGTATTTGCGCCCTTCAAGCTTGGCAACAAAGCCTTTGACGAACTGGTCAAAGTGGTTCGCTCCACCAACGACCTGGTCCGTGAGAACGAGCGCGCCATCATGAAAATCTGCGTGCGTGAGTGCAAAATGCCGCGCAAGGATTTCATCAAGGCATTCCCCGGCAACGAGGTAGACCTGGACTGGGCCGAAAAGCTCACCAAAGGGAAGAAAGCCTATGCCCCGCTGATCGCCGAGCGCCTGGACGAAGTCGTTCGCCTGCAAAAGCGCATCGCCAATATCCAGACCGAAGTGGACCTGGACGTCGTGGACATCAAGGAAATCAACCGCCGTGTGTCCATCGGCGAAGCCAAGGCTCGCCGGGCCAAGAAAGAAATGGTGGAAGCCAACCTGCGTCTGGTTATTTCCATTGCCAAGAAGTACACCAACCGGGGCCTGCAGTTCCTTGACCTGATTCAGGAAGGCAACATTGGCCTGATGAAGGCCGTCGACAAATTCGAGTATCGCCGCGGCTACAAGTTCTCTACCTACGCCACCTGGTGGATTCGTCAGGCCATCACCCGCTCCATTGCGGATCAGGCCCGCACCATCCGTATTCCGGTGCACATGATCGAGACCATCAACAAGCTCAACCGTATTTCCCGCCAGATGCTTCAGGAAATGGGCCGCGAGCCCACGCCGGAAGAACTGGGTGAGCGCATGGAAATGCCGGAAGACAAGATCCGCAAAGTGCTGAAAATCGCCAAAGAGCCGATCTCGATGGAAACACCGATTGGCGACGATGAAGACAGCCATCTGGGCGATTTCATCGAAGACATCCAGGCATTGTCACCGGTTGACTCCGCCACCGCAGAAGGCCTGCGCGAAGCCACCCGCTCCGTGCTGTCCGGCCTGACCGCAAGGGAATCCAAGGTGCTGCGTATGCGTTTCGGCATCGAAATGAACACCGACCATACGCTGGAAGAAGTTGGCAAACAGTTCGACGTAACCCGCGAGCGAATTCGCCAGATTGAAGCCAAGGCGCTGCGCAAACTTCGCCACCCGTCCCGCTCTGATCACCTGCGTGGTTTCATTGACGACCAGGGTAACGGATAACACCTGCCGCAACAGTAGCGGGCGCCTACCCTCACGGGTATAATGGCGCCCGCTTTGCTTAAGGGCCTATAGCTCAGTTGGTTAGAGCAGGGGACTCATAATCCCTTGGTCGCAAGTTCGAGTCTTGCTGGGCCCACCATTTATAAAGATTTGTCACCCACCTATTCACTTACTCTCTGACCTTTCATGGTTTCCAAACCCGACAGACCTTTTGTCGCTTTATCCGCAATTCGGGTAATCGAAACCATTAAAAACTGGCGAAACCAGCGACTCCCCTCCAGACTGTATTCAAGCCCATCCAGAGGACATATCATGGCCTTCACCAACGATCACCTGGCGGAACTCAACCTGCTATCACTGTTTAACCTTTCTTCCATTAACGAAGGCATCAAGGTACACAGTCATTCGGCTTCAAAAGACGCTGTTGCGGCAGCGGCGCGATTGCACGCAAAAGGTCTGATCTCCCAGAGCGACGGGGGTTACCTCACCAGCCTCGGCAGCGAAGCGTCGGAGCATGCCCAGCGATTGCTGTCGGTTCTGTCCAGCGACGAAAATTCAACAGCCTAGACTCTTACGCCGCCTCGACTTCAGACTTCATACCCGGAGAGTAAAACCATGGACAATGGCACCCATTACCGCACCTGTCACTTATGCGAAGCCATGTGTGGCGTCGCCATAGAGGTGCAGGATGGGCACATTCAGTCTATCAAGGGCGACGCCGACGACCCGCTCAGTAAGGGTTATATTTGCCCGAAAGCCACTGCACTCCAGGACCTGCACGAGGACGCCGAACGGCTTCGCAAACCGGTCCGGAAAACGGCGCGCGGCTGGCAGGAAATGGAATGGGAGGACGCCTTCGATCTGGTCGCAGATCGTCTGCACCAGGTGCGCAGCGAACACGGTCGCAACAGCATTGGCGCTTATCTTGGCAATCCCAATGTTCATAACCATGGCGCACTGATCGCCGGCATGCCCTTTCTACAGGCACTGGGTACCCAGAATCGTTTCTCTGCGACGTCTAACGACCAGTTGCCCCACATGCTGGCAAGCCTGGAGATGTTTGGCCATCAAATACTCTTCCCGATACCTGACATCGACCGTACCGACCTGTTCATGTGCATTGGCGCTAACCCCATGGCGTCCAACGGCAGCCTGATGTCGGTGCCGGATTTCCGCGGCCGGATCAAAAGCCTGAAAGCCCGTGGCGGCAAGTTGGTGGTGATCGACCCCCGGCGTACGGAAACCGCAAAAATAGCAGACGAGTTCCATTTTGTTCGGCCGGGAACCGATGCCTTGCTGTTGATGGCAATGGTGAACACGCTGTTTGCGGAAAATCTGATCGACCTGGGCCATGCCGAGAAATGGACCAAGGACGTAGACCTGATCCGCCTGGCCTCACTGGGCTTCAGCCCCGAGGCCGTTAGCACGCACACCGGTCTGGCCGCGACCGATATCCGTGGCCTTGCCCGCCAACTGGCCACTACCCGTAAAGCCGCGCTTTACAGCCGCATGGGCACCAGCACCCAGGCCTTTGGCGCCGTCGCCACGTGGCTGGCTTACGTGCTGAATATCCTGACTGGCAAGCTCGATGCCACCGGAGGCGTCATGTTCACCCAACCCGCCATTGATATGGTGGCACTGGGTGCCATGGCAGGCCAGAAGGGCCATTTCGGTCGCCGCCGAAGCCGGGTGAAAAAACTGCCCGAGTTCGGCGGCGAATTTCCCGCCAGCACCATGGCCGAAGAAATGCTCACCCCCGGTGACGGTCAGATTCGCGCTTTTGTGACGGTTGCGGGGAACCCGGTCTTATCCAGCCCCAATGGTGGTCGCCTGGACGAAGCCTTTGAAGGCCTCGATTTTATGGTGTCAGTGGATTACTACCTGAACGAAACCACCCGCCACGCCGATGTCATCCTGCCACCCACTGCTGGCCTGGAACGCAGCCATTATGACCTGATTTTCAGCCTGTTTGCGGTGCGCAATACCGCCAAGTTCAGTCCGGCGCTTTTTGACGCCGGCAAAGACAGCCGCCACGACTGGCAGATTATGCTGGAACTGGCGCACCGCCTTGAGAAGCTTCGTGCAGGCGGGCGTCTGCCCCTGCGTAAAGAGGCTGGTTGGCGCGCTTTCAAGCGGATCGGCCCTGACCCGATCCTGGACCTGATGTTACGCACCGGCCCTTATGGCGCTGACATCGGGGCTGCCCGGGGCCTGGTTCAGCCAACGGTTGATCTGGCACTGGATATTTTGCCTGACCACCACCCCTTGCGCGGTTTGGCAAAACTGAGCCCTCTGAATCGCCATTGGCAGGACCTGCCCAAAGGGCTATCCATACGCGCACTGACCGAGCGGCCCAACGGCACTGATCTTGGACCCCTTCGGCCGTGTCTGCCGGAGCGGCTGTTTACCCCGGATCGCAAGGTCAATCTCACCCCCAGAATTTACCTGGCAGACCTGAACCGGCTCCACCAGCTTCTGGCGCAGCCAATAGCTGAAGACCTGCTGTTGATCGGGCGTCGGCATGTTCGCAGCAATAACTCCTGGATGCACAACAGCCAACGCCTGGTCAAAGGTAAGGAACGCTGCACCCTGATGATTAACCCGAAAGACGCGGCACGCTCCGCCCTGCAGGCGGGAGATTCCGCCGAGGTCAGCACGCCTGCAGGGAAAATTGTGCTACCGGTGGAGATTACCGACGATATCATGCCCGGCGTCGTATCCGTGCCTCATGGATGGGGCCACGACCGGAGCGGAATCGGACAGTCAGTGGCTGAAGCACACGCCGGCGCCAGTATTAACGATGTTATCAGTGACGACCAGGTTGATCCGCTGGCGGGCACATCCGTACTTAATGGTCAGACGGTAAGCGTAAAGGTCTGGCGCGCAGATCGGCAGCGGAAGCGAGCCTGATTGTCTTTCGGACCGACGCTGAACCGACCTGATTCTGACTTTGGAGAATGTTATGCCCCAGTGGCTGCAGTGGGCACTGATAATCGGCGGCGTTATCGCCATCACTTTGCTGGCCGGGTTTATACTCCGCCAGCTGCGAGCCGTGCGGGCCAGCAAACGAAGCCAGGCAAAAACAGAAGCCCTGCAAAAGGAACGGCGTTCCAGCATGGTGGAAAGTATCCAGGTTCTTGCCATGGCTGTGGAAGCAAAGCAGGTGGAGTATTCTGAGGCCTGTCTTCGCATCAAGGGCCTGTTGGATCATGTCAGGCCGGAATTGCTTGGGCAGCCACCCTACAAGGTGTTTCAGGAGGTCCACGACCTGATTCAACATATGCCCACCCATCAAGCGCGACAGGATACGGAGACCCGCTTTGTGGAAAAGATGGACAAGGAACGGCTGGCGATTGAAAAAGAGCACGCGGACCGTATTCACGAGGCGGCCATTGCCCTGCGCAAACAGACGCTGTGATGGAAAGTGGGACAGCCGGCCGTTGGGCCGGCTTTCTAATGAACGCGACCTACTGAGGATTCATCATACCGGCCATGGCCATGACCACATCCTTGCTCTCAACCAGCTGATCAAACTGCTCTCCGACTTTTTCCCGATCCAGCCCTAGCGATTCGTACAGTTCTGACGGTACTTCCTGGCCCGCCCCGAGGGCGACTCCGCGCTCGATTAACAATTGACGCCCAAGCCAGAGCAATTTGGCGTAGACCGAATAGGCCCCGTCATAGCCCGGGTTTTTTTGATAACGGATCCCAAGGTTGACCTCATCCGGCATGCCCCAATTCTGCATCAACTGCGACGCAATCTGTTCCCGGCTCACCCCCAAAAGGAAGTGTTCAACAATCGAAGAATCCATGTGGGGATTTACTTCCTGAGTTCGGCACACCAGTTTGAAATGGGGCGGAAAAACCTGAGCCAACACCAGATAGCCAAAATTATGAAGCAGGCCGGCCAGATAGGACAGGCCGAAGATCGGGCGCTCGCCACGGGGCATCATACTGGACAATATTCCGGAAGACTGCGCCTGCCAGATGGCCTGTTGCCAGTAATCCACATAACCTTCGGGGTGATCCTGCGGCGTTTTCAACGCGCGGCCCAGAGACAGGCCCATGGCCAGGTTCATCACCAGATCGAAGCCCAGCACCCGTGAAACAGCGTCATGAACGGACTTGACCTGTCCGGCAGCGGCGTAAAACGAGGACGACGCCCAGCTTACCACCTGGGCGGCAAGACTGGGGTCGCTCTCGACCACATCAACCAGATCCCCCATCACTGCGTTGGGGTTTACCCGCAGGTGAATAATCCGCTGCGCCGTCTCCGGTAACGGTGGCAGTTCCAGTGTGTCTTCCAGGCGTTGCTGAATGCGCAGGCTGGTGAATTTCCGGATTGCTGAATGCAACTGGGCCTGATCTTCCTCGGGGCTGTCCAGATTGACCGCAATGGAATCAGAGGCCACCGAAAACGAGTGTCGCTCTGCCTTCTCGATGACGGACTGGAAATCTTCCCGGGGCATTACCATGCACAGGTTCTGATCGCCAATGGCCATTGCCACCGAAGACATCCGGTCAACGCGATCGTCCACCACCGTTCGCCAGCCGGTCAGTGACGGCAGTGGTGGCATATCGGTCAGCCCCGCACGCTGCCGGGCCTTGGCTTGATCCCGTTTGTTCATCATCCGTAGGTCGCGGTCCAGATGTTTGTTCAGGGCATTAATATCCAACAGATCACTGTGCCGGCAAATAGCCTGCACGTTGCCCTGCTCATCGCTGAGAAGTACCATTCGCAGAAGCTGCTGCTCTCCGGCCTGTCCCAGGTCACGGAGTGAAACCCCCGATGCGGACTCACCCAGTGCCTGCCTGACTGCGACAGGTAGTTTCATAGATTTCTCCCTTGTTCCGTCTGCTGTGTCGATCTCGACAACCTCGATAACCTTGAGTATAGGGTAGAACCTCCCCGACGACCTTAAACATCGCCATAACGGGCGCGATCTCCCAGCCAACGACGGATCAGTCCGTCCACACGGTCCGGCTGGGCCAGAAGTCCTGGCGCCATGCCGCGCACCGGCTCTATCCAACCTTTATCACGCTCGAAATCCGCCAACCGGAACTGCATCATGCCGGTCTGACGGGTGCCCAGAACCTCTCCCGGGCCTCTTATTTCCAGATCTTTTTCGGCAATCACAAAGCCATCCTGGCTATCGCGCAGAGCCTGGAGGCGTGCCTTACCGTTCTGGGACAACGGCGGGTGGTACATCAATACGCAGAAGCTCGCTTCCTCGCCACGGCCCACCCGGCCCCGAAGCTGGTGCAGCTGGGCCAGCCCAAGGCGTTCCGGGTTTTCGATAATGATCAATGAGGCATTGGGAACGTCTACGCCCACTTCAATGACGGTTGTGGCGACCAGCAGGTCCAATTCGCCTTCTTTGAAGCGTCCCATCATTTCCGCCTTTTCAGCGGCTTTCAGCCTGCCGTGTACCAGCCCCACCTTCAGGTCCGGCAACCGCTCGGCCAGTTCCTCGGCCGTCGCCTCGGCAGCCTGGCACTGCAAGGCTTCGGATTCCTCAATCAGGGTGCACACCCAGTAGGCCTGCCGCCCGGCCTGACAGGCTTTGCGCACCCGATCGGTCACGTCGTCACGGCGGCTGTCGGGAATCGCAATGGTCTCGATCGGTTTGCGGCCGGGCGGCAGCTCGTCAATCACCGAAGTATCCAGATCCGCGTAAGCACTCATCGCGAGAGTCCGGGGAATGGGGGTGGCGGTCATGATCAGTTGGTGCGGCGCCATGATGCCGCCGACGCCCTTTTCACGCAGCGCCAGGCGCTGATGGACCCCGAAACGGTGCTGCTCGTCCACAATTACCAGCGCAAGCCGACTGAACTTAACATCGTCCTGGAACAACGCATGGGTGCCGATAACGATGGCCGCTTCGCCACTGCCGATCGCCGCTAGCGCGGCTTCACGAGGCTTGCCTTTTACTTTGCCGGACAGCCAGGCAACCGTGATACCCAGAGGCTCCAGCCAGCCTTTAAAATTTTGATAATGCTGCTCGGCCAGAATTTCAGTAGGCGCCATTAACGCTGCCTGGGCACCGGCACCGATCGTCTGAAGCGCGGCCAGGGCCGCTACAACTGTTTTGCCTGATCCGACATCGCCCTGAACCAACCGCAACATGGGCACAGGTTGGCTCAGGTCCTGCCGGATTTCAGACATCACCTGCCGCTGGGCGCCGGTGAGGCGAAACGGCAGCGCGTCCATAAACCGTGCCGGCAAATCTCCGGTCGGCAGCAGAGGCAGCGCCTCCCGGGCCTGGATCTGCTGCCGGACTTTTAACAGGCTAAGCTGGTGGGCGAGCAATTCTTCCATGACCAGCCGCTGCTGGGCCGGATGGCGCCCGTCCATCAAAAGATGGACCGGCGCACTGGCTGGTGGCAAGTGCACCAATTCAACCGCCTCGGAGATGCCGGGTAACTGATACTGTGCCATGATTTCAGCGGGCAGCCAGTCATGGATAGGGTATCGTTTCAGGTAAGTCAGCGCCTGCTGGCACAGAGCGCGAACTCTGGGCTGCTGAATACCTTCCGTGAGCGGGTAAACCGGGGTCAGCGTGGCTTCGCCCAAGGCGGGCATCGGGGGAGGGTTAATCTGATATTCAGGATGGTAAAATTCGTAACCCGCTCGGCCCGGCCGGACTTCGCCAAAACAGCGGACTCGAGTACCTTCCGATAACTGGTTCTTTTGTGCCGCGTTAAAGTGGAAAAAACGCATCACCAAAAACCCGCTGCTGTCTTTCAGGGTAACCTGAAGGCTACGACGCCGGCCCATGACCAGGTCCGCTTTCATGACCTCGCCCTCGACCACCCCCACATCACCGATCCGGAGCTGACCCATAGAGATAACGCGAGTTCGGTCTTCATACCGGTGCGGCAGGTGAAACAACAAATCCTGCAGGGAGTGAATGCCCAATTTGCCCAAGGTCTCGGCCAGCGCTTTGCCAACGCCTTTGAGTACGGTGAGCTCGATATCATCGAGTGACGTCATACGTCAGCTCAGGACGCCGCAGCGTGGGCGGCTTTGTCGAGCCTGGCTTTTTCAATAACCCGGCACTGACTGGCCGCGAGCGACAGCACATCAATGGCTTTCGGGCGCGGAAAGGTTACCCGCCAGGCCAGGGCAACCGTACGGTGAGGTATTGGCGCGGCAAACGGCCTGACTGCGAGAATGTCCTCGTCGTACTGCATTGCAGTTGCGGCCGACAACGGCAACACGGTGATCCCAAGACCTGAGGCCACCATATGGCGAATGGTTTCCAGCGAGCTGCCCTCGGTCACCAACGAAGGTGCTTTGGCGCTGGCAGCGGTCGGTCGGCTGACCGCTGCTACCAACGGCGGGCAGGATTCCAGCACCTGGTCCCGGAAACAGTGCCCCGGCCCCAGCAATAAAAGCTGCTCCTGGGCCAGCTGCTGCGCGGTCAGGCTCTCGTGCCTGGTCAGGTGATGGCCGCCGGGCAGGAGCACCACAAACGGTTCATCATAAAGAGGCAGGGTAACCACCTCCGGCTCTTCGAACGGCAATGCGATGATGATCGCATCCAGCTCCGACTGCCGCAGTTTCTGGCGTAGGGTGGCGGTATAATTCTCTTCAATGTAAAGCGGCATGTCCGGCGCGCCGCGACGAAGTTCCGGCAGAAGGTGCGGGAACAGGTAGGGGCCAATGGTGTAGATCGCGCCCACTTTCAACGGCGCGTTCAGCTGGTTTTTGCCATCCTGCGCCATATCTTTGATCAGACCCACCTGGTCCAGCACACGCTGGGACTGCTCAATGATTCTCTTACCGGTTTCGGTCACGCGGATGCTGTTTTTGCTGCGTTCAAACAGTGGAATACCCAGTTCATCTTCGAGTTTTTTTACGGCCACGCTCAAAGTAGGCTGGCTAACGTGACAGCGCTCCGCTGCCCGGCCAAAATGCCTTTCACGGGCAAGGGTAACAACGTATCGTAACTCGGTGAGGGTCATGGTGCGCTCCGGTAATTTATTATCCAAAGCATAAGGATTGAGTTTGCCTATGGCAATCACCCAAGACAAACAATCGCCACGTATTCTTGTCGCGGGCTGCGGCAACCTCGGCGGCGCGATTGCCTTGCGCCTTGCCAGGGACTTCACGGTATACGGCCTGCGCCGCAATACTGCCCGGATTCCTGAGGGCGTTCATCCCGTTAAGGCTGATCTGCTGGACGCTGCGCGGCTGGCACTCGCGTTGCCAGACGGGCTCGACGTCGTGATTTACTGCCTCACCCCATCACAGTATGACGAAGCCGGCTATCGCGATGCCTTTGTGAACGGCCTGGACAATCTGATTCAGGCACTGGAAGGCCAGGCCGTCAAGCGGCTGTTTTTCATCAGCAGTAGCAGCGTTTACTCCCAGGACGATGATTCCTGGGTTGACGAAACCAGCCCGACCAGGCCCGCACGTTTCAGCGGCGATCGTATTCTGAACGGCGAGAATCTGGCCCATAAAAGCGCTCATCCGGCCACAGTGGTGCGCTTCAGCGGCATCTATGGGCCGTCCCGGCCGCGTTTCCTGCAGGCGGTGATGGAGGGTGAGATGGACCCGGCGTCCCCTGCCCCCTACAGCAACCGCATTCACGAAGCCGATGCCGCCGACGCCGTATGCCACTTGACACGGATGGCGCTGGCGGAAAAGCCCCTGGAGCCCTGCTACCTGGCCAGCGACTGCGAACCGGTGCGCCTGGATGAAGTGGTGGCCTGGGTGCGCAGCGAACTGCCCTGCAAGACGCCGGGCGCCGAGGCTCGCAAGGGTGGCCGCGCCGGAAGCAAACGGTGCAACAATCAGCGCCTGCTGGCCAGCGGCTTCCGCTTCCACTATCCCGATTTTCGTGCCGGCTATGGGGAAATGATCAAACAGCAGAACTGAAAAAAGCGGCCCGGAGGCCGCTTTCAGCGTTTGACCATTCAGTTCCGGCTTTAACTCAGGACCATTACCGCTTCCATTTCGACGGGCACACCTTTGGGCAGGGCCGCCACACCAACGGCTGCACGAGCCGGGTAAGGCTCCTGGAAATAGGTCGCCATGATTTCATTTACGGTGGCGAAGTTGCTCAGGTCGGTCATGTAGATATTCAGCTTCACGATGTCTTTAAGCTCACCGCCACTGGCCTCGCACACGGCCTTGAGATTTTCAAAGACCTGGCGGGTCTTTGCGGCAAAATCCCCGGCAATCACTTCCATGGTTTGCGGAACCAATGGAATCTGGCCTGACAGGTACACCGTGTCGCCCGCTTTTACCGCCTGGGAATAAGTGCCAATCGCCTGCGGAGCGTTTTCAGTCTGAATAATCGATTTGTTGGTCATGAATTTGATGATCCCCTGTGAAAACGCCAATCCTCACCCTGCGGCCCCCAACCTGTCAACCGCCAGTCAGTTGCGTACCCGGTTAATGTGAGTAACCGCTTTGATATTTCGGATCCGGCGCATCACGCGTGCCAGATGACGCCTTCCGTGAACGTGCACCACCAGGCTGACAATGCCAAGCTTGGCGTTCTGCTCTTCCACATTGATGCGCTCAATGTTGCCGTCGGCCATGGCGATGGCGTTTGCCAGTTCGGCAATAACCCCACGCTGACGCTCCAGCTCAACCCTCAACTCAACAGAGAACTCATCGGCGATGTCCTTGGCCCACTTGAGCTGGGTCAGGTTGGCCCGGGCTTCGTCATCCTCCGGCAACCGCGAACAGGTATCGGAGTGAATCACCAGCCCCTTGCCGGAATCCATGGTGCCAACCACCGGGTCCCCCGGAATCGGCTTGCAGCAGTTGGCAAACCGCACAAGCAAACCTTCTGTTCCACGGATCGTCACTGAGCCATGTTCTCTAGCCGTCAGGTTACCGGCGGATATGTCAGACTTGCCGTCTTCGTTGCCGCCACTGACCAGCTGCCGGGCCACCAGGTAAGCCATTCGGTTACCAAGGCCGATATCGCTGATCAGATCGTCGAAGCTTTCGACCTGATTATGCCGCACAACGGTGTCGATCTGGGCTTCGGCAATATCCGACAGCTTCGCTCCGAAGCCCTTCAAGGATTTCTTCAACAGAGTTCTGCCAAGCTCCAGGGACTCGGCCCGGCGCTGATTCTTCAGCACATGGCGGATATTGCTCCGGGCTTTGCCGGTGGTGACAAAACTGAGCCAGGCCGGATTGGGCCGGGCGCCGGGGGCGGTAATAATTTCAACGGTCTGGCCGCTTTGCAGGGTCTGGCTCAGTGAGCCCAGGTTGCGGTCAAGACGGCAGGCAACGCAGGCATTACCAATATCGGTGTGGATTGCATAAGCGAAGTCCACCGGTGTTGCACCCCGGGGCAATTCCATAATCCGGCCCTTGGGGGTGAACACATAGATTTCGTCTGGAAACAGGTCGACCTTGACGTGCTCAATAAATTCCAGCGAGTCATCGGCCCGCTCGCGCATTTCCATCAGACCTTTCACCCACTGGTCGACGCGGGTCTGGTTGGCGGTCGTGACGTCGGAGGGCTCATTTTTATACATCCAATGGGCGGCGATGCCGTTGTTGGCGATGTGCTCCATTTCTTCAGTACGGATCTGGATTTCGATGTTCACGTGCATACCGAACAGCGTTGTATGCAACGACTGATAGCCATTCGCCTTGGGCATGGCGATGTAGTCTTTAAAACGTCCCGGCAGCGGTTTATAGAGGCTATGGACGGCCCCGAGCATCCGGTAGCAGTCGTCTTCCGTTTCGGTGATGATCCGGAAAGCGTAGACATCCATGATTTCGTGAAACGATTTGTGCTTGAACTTCATCTTGTTGTAGATGCTGTTCAGGTGTTTTTCCCGGCCCTGGATATGGCCGGGCAGGCCACGCTCTTCCAGCTTTGCTTCCAATTTTCCGCGAATATCATCGATGATCTCACGGTGGCTGCCACGAAGCTTGGCAACCGCCTTGGAAATGTACTTCGACCGCATGGGATAGAGGGACGAAAAGCCCAGGTCTTCAAGCTCGGTACAGATCGAATGCATGCCCAGACGATTGGCAATGGGGGCGTAGATATCGAGAGTTTCGTTGGCAATGCGCTGGCGCTTCTCGTAGGGCATTGGCCCCAGGGTACGCATGTTGTGAAGCCGGTCCGCCAGCTTCACCAGGATAACCCGGATGTCCCTCGCCATGGCCAGGGTCATCTTCTGGAAGTTTTCGGCCTGAGCCTCTGCGCGGGTGCGGAATTCAATCTGGGTCAGCTTGCTGACGCCGTCAACCAGTTCGGCAACGTCTTCGCCAAACTGCTCTGCCAAGGCTTCTTTGGGAATGCCGGTGTCTTCAATGACATCGTGGAGCATAGCGGCCATCAGGCTTTGATGGTCCAGCCTCAGGCTGGCGAGGATATGGGCAACCGCAAGTGGATGGGTAATGTAGCGATCGCCGCTTTTGCGCATCTGGCCTTCGTGGGCTTGTTCGGCGTAATAGTAGGCACGTCGCACCTGATTGATGCGATTGGAATCGAGATAGGTGCTTAGCTCACCGGCCAGCACTTCAACCGTCGCTTCTGCCGACACTACGCCTCCGTCAAGGCTTACTTAAAGAGTAAAGTTCAGGGCTTTTATTCAGGGACAAAAAAACCCGAATGCGAGCATTCGGGTCCTTCCGACATCGTTCTGTTCATGCACTCTACATACACTATAAAACCAGAACGACGGATTTCAATGCTTTACTGAATAAACTTGCCGTTTATTCGTCGTCTTCTTCAGCGAGAAGTTCACGGCCGATCTTGCCCTCAGCGATCTCGCGCAAGGCAATGACTGTTGGCTTGTCATTCTCTTCCGGCACCAGGGGCTCAAAACCCTTGGTCGCAAGCTGGCGTGCGCGCTTGGTAGCCAGCATCACCAGCTGGAAGCGGTTATCAACGTGTTCAAGACAGTCTTCAACAGTAACTCGTGCCATAACATCCCCGATATAAAAAATGGCTGACTTCAGCAGACCGCGTAGTTTACTGCCGCCGGCTCAATTTGTATACAGCTATCGTATGCGCCCGGGGCAGCACGGGCGGCAAGCTCAGTGGCGCTGGGACAAGCGAATGAGCAATTGCGAATGCCGGACCTGCTGTGCCCGCATGCGCAAGCGATGGCAACGGACAATGGCCAGCAAATCGGCCAGGGCTGTACCAAAATCATCGTTGACTACCAAATAATCAAACTCAATGGCGTGACTGCATTCGTCCGCCGCCTCGTTCAGGCGCCTCTCCACTACCTCCGGCGCATCCGTCCCCCGGCCGGTCAGGCGCTCGGTCAGGGCTCCCGGCGACGGCGGTACAATAAAGACACCGACACACTCCGGAAGCAGGTGCCGGACCTGTGCCGCCCCTTGCCAGTCGATTTCCAGAATGACGTCCCGGCCCGTTGCCAGCGTGTCCTTCACCCAGACCTGGGACGTGCCGTAATAATTGCCGAAAACATCCGCGTGCTCCAGGAAATCTCCGCGATTGATCATCGCTTCGAACTCGCCGCGACTAACAAAATGATAGTTAACGCCGTCTTTCTCACCGGTGCGCATGGGGCGGGTTGTGTGTGAGATGGAAACGCCCAGCCTGTCATCCACCTTCAGCATTTCAGCCACCAGACTGGTTTTGCCGGCGCCTGACGGGGCGGAAATCACATACAGCGTGCCTTGTTCAATTTCCTGGCTCATGGGGCAAACAACTCCGGGCCTTAGCAGGGGTTTGTAATGAACGCGGGATTATAGGGTCTTTGAGCAGATGCCGCACCCCGAGACTCCTATTCGACGTTTTGAACCTGTTCCCGCACCTGTTCAATCAGCACTTTTAGCTCGACCGCGGCGCGGGTTACCCGGGCATCGATACTCTTGCTACTGAGGGTATTGGCCTCGCGGTTAAGCTCCTGCATAAGGAAGTCCAGCTTGCGGCCAATGGCGTCATCGCCCAGCAGCACGTCAGTGACTTCTCCAATATGGGCGTCCAGGCGGTCCAGCTCTTCCGTTACGTCGGATTTCTGCGCCAGAATCACCATTTCCTGGGCCAGCCGATCCGGATCAAGTTCGACTTTTGCCTGATCAAACCGGTTCCTGAGAGCCTCCTCCCGAGCTTTCAGCAGTTCCGGCATCAGCGCACGAACCTCCGACACCAGAGTCGACATGGTTTCCAGCCGCAGATCGAACAGCGGCTGCAGGCGCTCGCCCTCCCGCTCACGCACGGAAACAAGTTCATCCACCGTGTTAGCGAACAGCTCGTCTGCCGATGCCTTCGCAGCGCTATAATCCTGTTCCGGGGACGCAAGCACGCCGGGCCAGCGCAGAATATCCAGCGCGTTAAGATGAGCCGGATTGTCCAGCATGCGATTGATATGATTCGCGGCTTCGTTGACGGCGTGAGCCATAGGCTCGTCGATGTTCAGGGCAGGACTGGTTGCCATCGACTGAAAGCGCAAAGCCACATCAACCTTGCCACGGCGCAGCCTCGTCCGCAGCTGCTCGCGGAATCGATTCTCAAGTTCACGCAACGAGTCAGGCAGGCGGAATGACAGCTCAAGATAGCGGTGATTGACGGTGCGGATTTCGCAGGTCAACACGCCCCAATCGCCCTGGGTATCATGGCGGGCGAACGCGGTCATGCTTCTGATCATAAAGCGCCCCTTGTGGAAGCCACTGGCTCTAGTGGCGGATCGTTTGCTCAGTCTAACAGAACACCCTCGCTGTCCGTGCGTGTTACACTCTCTGCCCTTTCGAACGTTCAATCGACCGGCTCCGTGTGCGCCGGACACTTACTGTCACCATCAGGATTCATTATGAGACCGAGCGGAAGAACGCCCGAGCAACCCCGCGATATCAGGATTACTCGCCAATTCACCCGCCACGCCGAAGGCTCGGTGCTGGTGGAGTTTGGCGATACCAAAGTGATTTGCACGGCTTCTGTGGAAAACAAGGTTCCGCCCTTCCTGCGCGGCCAGGGCCAGGGCTGGATTACCGCCGAATACGGCATGCTGCCCCGCTCTACCGGCAGCCGCATGGGGCGCGAAGCTGCCCGTGGCAAGCAGGGTGGCCGCACCGTGGAAATCCAGCGCCTGATCGGCCGTTCATTGCGAGCAGCGGTTGATCTGAACGCCCTGGGCGAGCACTCCATTACCATAGACTGCGACGTGATTCAGGCCGACGGTGGCACCCGAACTGCTGCTATTACCGGTGGCTGTGTGGCCCTGGTGGATGCCCTGAATCACCTGGTGAAAGAAGGCCGCCTGAAGCAATCACCGCTAAAGCAGATGATCGCGGCGTTTTCAGTCGGTGTTTACAAGGGTACCCCGGTACTGGACCTGGATTATCCGGAAGATTCCGAAGCCGAAACCGACATGAACGTAATCATGACGGATAAGGGTGGTTTCATTGAGATTCAGGGAACCGCGGAAGGTGCGCCTTTTGAACAGGAAGAGCTGGATGGGATGCTGAAGCTCGCGAAACTGGGTATCAATCAGTTGTTTGAGGCGCAGAAGGCGGCTTTGGCTGACTAATTACGGAAATTCTGTCGGATTACGCCTTTGGCTAATCCGACCTACGGTCTGACTGCCAGGTTTGGGCGTTTCCGGGGAGAGGAGCTTTTCCGGACCGTCGTCGGCCAGGGATGGCCGACGCCGAGCGCACAGGGATGTGCTTGTAGCGTGTCCGGAAACGCTCCTCTCTCCGGAAACGCTTACCCCCCAGCCTTAGTTTCCGATTTCGATGTCGTAATCCATAATCACCGGCGCGTGGTCCGAAAATCGGGTTGAATCATCAATCCAGCCGTCCGCCACTGTTTTGCGAATCCCGGGTGTCAGTAACTGATAGTCCACTCGAATTCCTGCGTTCTTGCGGGAACCTTCTGTCTGCTCCGGCCACCAGGTGAACTGGTTGCTCTGCTTGTTCAGATCCCGGAACGCATCCACACATCCCATTTCATCGAACAACCGGTCCAGCCAGGCACGCTCATGGGGCAGGAATCCGGAGAAGTCCAGCTTGTGGTACAAAGGACTGGCATCAGTGACGTGATGGGCGGTCTGCAGATTGGCGCAGATAATAAACTGGCGACGTTTGCGCAGGGTTTTCTGCATATGGAGACCGAACGCATCCATAAAGTCGTCTTTGTGGTCCAGTACAGTGAGGTCGTCGCTGCCGGTGAGTTCCTCTTCACGCCCCAAAGCGCAGGGCGCAAGTACGGATGCCACGGACACCTTGTCGAAGTCTGCCTGGATGAAGCGTCCCTCACGGTCCGACTGTTCGCTGGCAAAACCGTACATGATGGCTTTGGGAAAGTGCCGGGTGTAAATCCCCACACCGCCGTCTTCATTATTCTCGCCATCAATAAAATAGGCTTCATAGCCTTCAGGGATAAGATTGAAGTCCTCAACCTCGTAGGCGCGCATGCGGTGGTCCTGAACGCAGACCACGTCGGCATCCTGCCCGGCCAGCCATTCAAAGAAACCCTTTTCAACGGCCTGTGCGAGGCCATTGACGCTTATGGTTACAACGCGCATACGTGTTTCCTGATCCGGTTTTTGTGTATCATACTGTTTTTACGTTTTAATTAAAGTTCCAGACCCGCCAGACACCTTGCCATGCATGACTATCAGCAGAATTTCATTGAGTTCGCAATCCGACGCGACGCGCTGCGCTTCGGGGAATTTACGCTCAAATCCGGTCGCATCAGCCCCTATTTCTTCAACGCCGGCCTGTTCAATACCGGCGATGATCTACTGGAATTAAGCAAAGCTTATGCCGCGGCGCTTGAACGCAGCAGCCTGGATTATGACATTATTTTCGGGCCAGCCTATAAGGGCATTCCGCTGGCAACTGCAACCGCCATGGCCCTGGCCTCAAACGGCATCAACAAACCGTTTGCCTTTAACCGCAAAGAGAAAAAGGACCACGGCGAGGGCGGTAATATCGTCGGCGCACCATTGCAGGGCAATATTCTGATCGTTGACGACGTCATTACGGCCGGGACCGCGATTCGCGAATCCATGAACCTGATCCAAAATGCGGGCGCCCGACCCGCCGGCGTTCTTATCGCACTGGACCGCCAGGAGCGAGGCGCCGGCGAACGGTCTGCGATCCAGGAAGTCCAGGATACCTTTGGCATTCCCGTGGTCAGTATTATCAAACTCGACCAGGTTCTTGACTACCTCAATACCAGGCCTGGCTTCGAAGAACACGCTGCCGGAGTTGCGACCTACCAGCAAAGTTACGGGATCTAACCAATCCGAATGGCATACTGCACCGCTTTTGGTATGCTTCGAACAGTATCATTCGTTGACCAGAGTGCGATCCATTACCATGAATAACCTGATCAGGCCCGCTCTAACAGCCTCTGCCCTGGCCCTGCTGCTCTTCTCGACAGCCGCCCCCGCAGGTATGTATCGCTACACTGACGAGAACGGTCAGGTGGTTATCAGTAACACTATCCCGCAGGCCGCATCAAAGCGGGGCTACGACATTCTGAACAACAGTGGCCGTGTTATCGAAACCGTTGACCCGGCTCCCACCGCGAAGGAAATCGCGGAACGGGAAGCACAGAAACGCCGCGAGAAACGCGAAGCCCACCAGCGGGAACTGGATAAGAAGCTGCTGGAGCGATTCAGCCATCCTGATGAAGCCGTTCGCGCCATGTACCGTAAAATTCGCGAACTCAGCGGCCTGTCTCAGCTCAAACGCGGCAACATTTCAGTGATTGAAAGCCAACTCGATACCGAGCAAGGCCGTGCGGCGGACCGCGAACGCTCCGGTCGTGAAATTCCCGAGGCAACGCTCAAGAAAATACACCGCCTTGAATCCAATATTCGCGAAATCGAGCGCGAGATCAGCACCCAACAAGCAGAGATTGATGCTGTTAAACGTCAGTTCCTTGACGACATAGAGCGCCTTGAAGCCCTCACTGGAAAATCCCGCACACTGTCCCTCGAAGTACCCAGCGACGACAGTAACCGATAAAATCGACAGCCATTAAAAAGGCCGCCCGGAGGCGGCCTCTCGACAACTTAACTCTGACTTATGCAGAGGCAGTTGTTGTCTTCTTGGCGGCCGGCTTCTTGGCAGCCGGCTTCTTCGCTGCAGGCTTGCTGCCTTCAACAGAAGCTTTTACTGATTCAGCAGTGTCTGATACTTCGTCAGCGCCTTCAGCTACTTCTTTCTCGAGCTTGGAAACCAGATCAGCAGCAAAGTTGCCGAAACGGCTGTTCAGTGAACGCAACTGCCCGAACAGGTTCTCGCTGTAGCCGTTGTAACGGGTACGCAGCGTTTTAACACTGTACTCGCGAGCTTCGCTTTCCAGCTTCTCTGCGTACTGGAATGGCTTGGAGGCCAGCTTCTTTTGCTGCTCTTCAGCCGCATTGATGCCTTTCTCGACGATTTCCTGAAGCTGTTCCTGATATGTTTTGAGCTTACCCATAATCTTTCTCCTTAGCGATTATTCGATGCGTATCTACTGCATTGACACTTGCATCATGTCGGCCACATTTTTCGGGCCGTTTATTGACTTCACAACTGAAGAGTAAGCTCAAAAATTAGAATGATCATACTAATAAGAAAAAAAACGCAATCGGACCCCGTAACGGTCAAAGTGATCTGAACTACCAGCGAAACAGCACCCAGCTCGGCACAAGCAGGTCCGTTTCCGATTCGCGGATCCAGCCTCCACCCTCAGCGGGCACCAGATAATAGGCCGGCCCCACTCCGGGCACCACTTTGATCTCTACCAGCTCACCGTTGACCCGGTACTCGTAAAAAACGTCGTCTCCACCGCCCGGGCGAATGACAATCTGAGCCGCGGAGCCGGGGGGCTGGTAATCCGACACAACAACAGGCTCGCTGGGTGTTTCCACCGACTCAACGACCTCCTCTGCCGACACCGAAACGGCCATGGCACCGAGCAGTAACGCGACGGGCGTGATAGCGATGATCCAATTTCGTTTCATGGTACCCTCTGATGCCAAAGATCGTTGTTATCAACAGATTTGCACAAGCCAACCCATGCTTCAATATAATCCGGGTCCGTTCTGACATGACACAGAAGAAAACTCCGCCGGTCGTTCTCATAGACGGCTCTTCATACCTGTTCCGCGCCTACCACGCATTGCCGCCGCTGGTGACCAGCAAGAGCCAGCCAACCGGCGCTATCAAGGGTGTGATCAGCATGATCCGCAAGCTGGAACAGGATTATCCCGGCTCGAAAATGGTGGTGGTATTCGATGCAAAGGGTAAAACCTTCCGGCACGACCTCTATGAAGAGTACAAGGCCAATCGCCCGCCTATGCCCGAAGACCTTGGCGTCCAGATTCAGCCGATCCATGACATTGTCCGCGCCATGGGCCTTCCACTACTGATTGTTGAAGGTGTGGAGGCTGACGATGTCATCGGCACCCTGGCCCACGAGGCCACCAGTAAGGGCATCGACGTGGTGATTTCCACCGGCGACAAGGATATGGCCCAGCTGGTCAGCGATCATGTCTCGCTGATTAACACCATGACCGACACCCGGATGGACCGGGACGGCGTGATTGAGAAGTTCGGCGTCAGCCCGGAACAAATCATTGATTATCTGGCCCTGGTGGGGGACAAGGTCGACAACATCCCCGGCGTGAATAAGTGTGGGCCCAAGACCGCTGTTAAATGGTTGCAGACCTGGAGCAACCTCGATCAGGTGATTGAGCATGCGGATGAGGTAAAGGGCAAGATCGGCGAGTATCTACGCGAGGCCTCTGACGCCCTGCCTCTGAGCTACGAGCTGGCCACCATCCGCACGGATGTGGAACTGGAATTCCCCCTGGAGGATCTGCAGCTGCGGGAACAGAGCGACCGCGAACTGCTGGAACTTTTTCAGGAATATGAATTCCGATCCTGGGTCAACGAGCTGGAACAGGACAGCGAGAGCGGGAACGAGAACGCGGGGGCGGTAGCCGATGAAAATCCAGCGGTCAGACTCACTGAAAAAAACTACAGCGTTATTACCGACAAAGACACTCTGAACCAGTGGATCGAGCGCCTGAAAAAAGCGCCGCTGTTTGCCTTCGATACCGAGACCACCAGTCTGCGCTACATGGAAGCCAGGGTTGTCGGCGTTTCCTTCGCCATCGAGCCGGGTGAAGCCGCCTATGTGCCTTTCGGCCATGACTACATGGGCGCACCAGAGCAACTCGAGCCGGATTATGTGCTGGCGCAGCTTAAACCGCTGCTGGAAGATCCTCAGCAGGCCAAGCTGGGCCAGAACCTGAAATACGACAAAAACGTTCTGGCCAACCATGACATTGACCTTCAGGGCATTGCCGAAGACTCCATGCTGGAATCCTATGTACTCAATTCTGTGGCCTCACGTCACAACATGGATGCGCTGGCACTGGAATACCTGGGCGAGCAGACCATTTCCTTCGAATCTATCGCCGGCAAAGGCGCCAAGCAGCTCACTTTCAACCAGATTGATCTGGAGCAGGCCGGGCCCTACGCCGCAGAAGATGCGGACATCACCTTGCGCCTGCATCAGGTGTTGCGACCCCGGCTGGCTGAAACCGGTCGGCTGAAAGACGTTTACGAAAATATAGACTTGCCACTGGTACCCGTACTGTCTCGCATGGAGCAGCGCGGGGCGATGATCAGCGCCAGCACCCTGCGCCGGCAAAGCCAGGAACTGGCAGAGCGCATGGCCGAACTGGAAAAGGAAGCCCACGAAGAAGCTGGCGAAGCCTTCAACCTGGGCTCACCCAAACAACTTCAGGTCATTTTTTACGAGAAGATGGGCCTGCCGGTCATCAAGAAAACCCCAAAAGGCCAGCCGTCTACCGCTGAACCGGTGCTTCAGGAACTGGCCCACGAGCATCGGCTGCCTCATCTTATTCTGGAACACCGCAGCCTGAGCAAGCTCAAATCCACCTACACCGACACCTTGCCGGAACTGATCCACCCTCGAACCGGGCGCATTCACACCTCTTACCACCAGGCGGTGACGGCCACCGGACGGCTATCATCCTCCGAGCCCAACCTGCAGAACATTCCGATCCGCAGTGAACAGGGTCGTCGAATCCGCCAGGCGTTTATCGCGCCGGAGGGTTATAAGCTGGTAGCCGCAGACTATTCCCAGATCGAACTGCGCATTATGGCGCATCTGTCTGGTGACAAGGGGCTTTTGACTGCGTTCGAAAAGGGCGAGGACATTCATAAGGCTACGGCCGCCGAAGTGTTCGGCGTCAGCCTGGCAGAGGTTTCCGGCGATCAGCGTCGCAGCGCCAAGGCTATCAACTTCGGTCTTATCTACGGCATGTCTGCGTTCGGTCTTGCCCGCCAGCTGGATGTGGGACGGAATCAGGCCCAGGATTATATCGATCGCTATTTTGAGCGTTACCCGGGCGTATTGAAGTACATGGACAACATCCGTAAACAGGCCCATGACGATGGTTACGTAGAAACTCTTTTCGGTCGGCGCCTGTACCTGCCGGAAATCAACGCCCGCAACAAGCAACTCCAACAAGGCGCAGAGCGAACTGCTATCAACGCACCCATGCAGGGAACCGCGGCCGATATCATCAAACTGGCCATGCTGAGCGTGGAGGACTGGCTGCTGGCCGAACACGCTGACAACGCCCGAATGATCATGCAGGTTCACGACGAACTGATACTGGAGGTAAAGGAAAGCGTCCTGGATGCGGTCTGCAAAGGACTGGCATCCCGGATGTCGGCGGCGGCCAGCCTGGATGTGCCTCTACTGGTAGAGGCGGGCGTGGGCGATAACTGGGACCAGGCTCACTAACGCACACTTCCCTTTGGCCACAATGCGTCAATTCAGCACGACTTTGGCGCGTGGCCAGTCTTTCTGCACACAAATTGTGCTTTTGGTACGCGCCACCGAAACCGGTATATCGCCTCCAGCCCTTGCCACTCAAAGCAAAGACCTCCTCGCACCCGTTACGGCACGAATTTCGCTACAACGGAAGAGTCAGCCCTGTTTCTTAGCGACTAGAAGGTAATAACGACCGGAAGGTAATAGCGAACAAAAGGGCCAAGTAGTGACATTTTCTTCATTGAGGCACCCATCATGTCCGCACTGGCATTCGAACGCAGTTGGTTGATGAACCCCGGTTCGTTGAAATTGTTTCATCAATGCCGCCGGCTGATTCAATCCGAATTCGGAGTCAAACTCCGCCTGACAGAGGATGATCTCGAGCAACGGCTGGCAGAGTACGCTGGCAAGACCCGCTCAACCGATCTGGCCAAGACGTGGGAAACGCTCGTACCACAAATTCCGGGCCTGGATATATCCCAACCGGAAGAAGAGCCCGTAAAGACCGAACAAGACCGGCCGAAGCGGATGTATCGAGGGCAACCTGTGCCGGATGACGACACCCCGGCCCCGTCAAGGACGAAAATATACCGGGGCCAGGTCGTCAGTTGAATGGCCTGTCAGACCTGCTTGCTGGCCTGCCCGCCATGCTAGCGTGGTAGGTCAATCGTCCTGAATCGACAGCTTATCGACGCTGGAAGACAGCTTATCAGCGCCCTGCGAATCCGTGCCCAGCTTGATCATCAAGCGCAGATCATTTGCAGAATCCGCATGAGCCAAGGCATCTTCGTAAGTGATCGAGCCCTCGGAGTAAAGGTCATAGAGCGCCTGATCAAATGTCTGCATTCCGGATTCCCGGGATTTGGCCATCAGTTCCTTGAGCCGGTGAACCTCACCTTTGCGAATCAAATCGGAAACCAATGGCGTGTTGATCAGCACTTCAATAACCGCTTTGCGGCCCTGGCCATCGGGCGTCGGTATCAACTGCTGGGCGACAATAGCCTTGAGGTTGAGTGACAGGTCCATCCAGATCTGATTGTGCTGTTCCGGCGGGAAGAACTGGATAATACGGTCCAGCGCCTGGTTGGCGTTGTTTGCGTGCAACGTAGCCAGGCACAAGTGACCTGTTTCGGCAAACTGCACCGAGTATTCCATGGTCTGCCGGGTGCGGACCTCGCCGATCAGAATCACGTCCGGCGCCTGGCGCAGGGTGTTCTTCAGGGCCACTTCAAAGTTCTCGGTATCAATGCCCACTTCCCGCTGGGTCACGATGCAACCCTGGTGCTGATGGACGAATTCGATAGGATCTTCGATCGAGATAATGTGACCGCGACTGTTGCGGTTACGATGCCCAAGCATGGCCGCCAGCGATGTCGACTTGCCTGTACCGGTCGCACCGACGAACATAATCAGGCCACGCTTGGTCATCGCCAGATCTTTGATCACCCCTGGCAAATTCAGGTCGTCAATCTGGGGGATTTTGACCTCGATTCGCCTCAAGACCATGCCACACAGGTTACGCTGAAAAAACGCGCTAACCCGGAAACGGCCAATACCGCGAGCACTGATGGCAAAGTTACATTCGTGGGTTTCTTCGAATTCCTGCTGCTGCTTCTCGTTCATCGCCCCGTAAACGAATTCCCGGGTCTGCTCAGGAGTCAGCGCATTCTTGGTAACCGGGTGCACTTTGCCATTCAGTTTCATGGATGGCGGCACGCCGGCCGTAATAAACAGGTCCGAGCCTCCTTTATCGACCATCAAACGCAGTAACTTTTCAAATTCCATGTTGCCACCTGTTCTTTATTTTTAACGTATGCCCGCACCCTGCTCCAGGGCTTTAGAAATTGTCCGGCATTTTGGCTTTCATCCGCGCCGCTTCGCGAGATATGAGTCCTTTTTTCAGCATTTTTTCCAGGCACTGGTCCAGCGTTGTCATACCGAGTGACCCACCGGTCTGGATTGCCGAGTACATTTGCGCGATTTTGTCTTCCCGGATCAGGTTCCGGATCGCGGAAGTGCCGATCATGATTTCGTGGGCTGCAACCCGGCCGCCGCCCATTTTTTTCATCAGCGTCTGGGAAATAACGGCCTGCAGGGATTCCGACAGCATTGAGCGCACCATGGATTTTTCCTGGGCCGGAAATACGTCCACTACACGGTCAATGGTCTTGGCGGCCGAGGTGGTGTGCAGGGTGCCGAACACAAGGTGGCCGGTCTCAGCGGCGGTCAGAGCCAGGCGAATGGTTTCCAGGTCACGAAGCTCACCGACCAGAATGATGTCCGGGTCTTCACGCAGGGCTGAACGAAGCGCTTCATTGAAACCCAGAGTATCACGGTGAACTTCGCGCTGGTTCAGCAGACACTTCTTGGATTCATGAACAAATTCGATGGGGTCCTCAATCGTGAGGATGTGCTCATAACGACTGTCATTGATATAGTCGATCATCGCCGCCAGCGTGGTGGACTTACCGGAACCGGTCGGCCCGGTCACCAGTACCAGACCGCGCGGAACCGAGGCGATATCCTTGAAAACCTGCCCCATACCCAGATCTTCCATGGTCAGAACCTTGGAGGGAATGGTACGGAAGACCGCGCCTGCGCCCCGATTCTGGTTGAAGGCGTTTACACGGAAACGGGCAACACCGGGCACTTCGAAAGAAAAGTCTGTCTCCAGGAACTCCTCGTAATCCTTACGCTGCTTGTCGTTCATGATGTCGTAGATCAGACCGTGGACTTCTTTGTGCTCCATCGGCGGTAGATTGATTCGGCGAACATCACCATCAACCCGTATCATCGGGGGAAGACCAGCAGACAGGTGCAAGTCAGACGCACCCTGTTTCGCTGAGAAGGCAAGCAGTTCAGTAATATCCATAGGGGTCCTCGGAGGGCATTATTCTTCTGTCCTGATTTCCATCTTTAACGGCGCTCCTCCCGGCCCGCCTTCACTTGGCATTTCAGTGACCTGCGGGTAGTGTGTCACCATATCTGAGGCGGAGCGGCATCGGCGGATTTGCACTATGAGCAGCATAGCAGACAACGTAGGGACCGTAACCCGACGCATACAAAAAGCAACATTGGCCGTCGGCCGCGAGGCCGGCACAGTGAAGCTTTTGGCGGTCAGCAAGACCCGACCAGCCAGCGATATCGAGGCGGCCTCTGAAGCTGGGCAGCACGCGTTTGGCGAGAACTACCTGCAGGAGGCATTGGAGAAAATCGATGCGCTATCCAACCTGCCCGGCCTTGAGTGGCATTTTATTGGCCCGATCCAATCCAATAAAACCCGCCAGATTGCTCAGGCATTCGACTGGGTCCACAGCGTGGACCGCCTGAAAATCGCCCGCAGACTGAGTGAACAAAGGGAAGAATCCAGTCCACCACTGAATATCTGCCTTCAGGTCAACGTTGACAAAGAAGACAGCAAGGCAGGCTGCTCGCTGGACGACGTACCGACCATCGCCCGGGACATTCTGGCGCTACCAAACCTCTGTTTGCGGGGCCTGATGGCCATTCCCGATCCGAACCAGGAGGACGCAAACCTGCGGGCCAGTTTCCAGAAACTGGCGGACGCGCTGGAAGCACTGCGCCGGGAGCATCCGGACCATCAGACCTTCGACACCCTTTCCATGGGCATGTCGGATGATCTGGAAATTGCGATTGAGGCCGGCGCAACCTGGGTAAGGGTCGGAACGGCCGTTTTTGGCCCAAGGGGTTAAAAGTCGTTAAACATAGCCAGGGCATCGCAAGCCCGCGGGATCAGTTCCTGTTATCATTTATTGCAATGCGGCTCCGGGCCGCGTTCGACCACAAGCGGGAGTGAACCTTGAGTACATCACCAACCATTTCGTTTATCGGCGCGGGTAACATGGCTAGCGCCATTATCGGTGGCATGCTGGAAAGCGGTTTTAACCCTGGCAGCATCTGGGTCAGTGCACCCGATGACGGGCACCTGCAGTCCATGCGCAAGACCTTTGGGGTAAGCATTACGACTGATAACCGCCATTGCGCCGAGCAAGCAGACATGGTCATTCTGGCGGTCAAACCACAGGTCATGCGGGACGTGTGCGTCGACATTGCGCCAGTTGTGCAGAACACTCGCCCGCTGATGGTTTCGATTGCGGCGGGCCTCGAAGCCACGACTCTGGACGAGTGGCTGGGCGGCGGCATGCCCATGATCCGAGTGATGCCCAACACGCCCTCACTGGTAGGCAAAGGCGCGGCTGGCCTGTATGCCAACGATCAGGTCAAGGACAAACAGAAGGCCATGGTGGAGTCGGTGTTCAGCAGCATTGGCTCCGCGCTCTGGGTTGATGATGAATCGCTTCTGCATGCGGTTACTGCCTTGTCGGGGAGCGGGCCGGCCTACTTTTTCCTGATGCTTGAGGCACTTGAAGAAGCAGCGACGGCGAAAGGTATTCCCGGGGAAACAGCGCGCAAGCTCGCCATTCAAACCATGGCCGGTGCCGCCGAAATGGCAGGCCGCAGCGAGCAGGGTCCCGGCCAGCTCAAACGCAACGTGATGTCGCCCGGCGGCACCACGGAACAGGCTATCCATACATTTGAAGAAGGCGGTCTGCGCGAGCTGGTCAAAAAAGCCTATTCTGCCGCCTACAATCGTTCAGGCGAAATGTCGAAAGAACTTGCCGCCAAACAGTAACCGTTAACGGGAGACACAGCTCCATGCTGGCCAATATCGTCATCACTATTCTGCTTTTCGCCTCGAGCTTTTATCTGACGATTGTACTGCTCAGATTTCTGCTCCAGCTTGCGCGTGCGGATTTTTACAACCCTATTACCCAGTTCACAGTGAAAGCCACGACCCCCCTCCTCGCACCTTTGAGGAAAGTGATTCCTGGCCTCGGGAGCCTCGACGGTGCGTCGCTAGTGCTTGCCGTCATGATTCAGGTGCTCACACTCTACCTCATTGTTCTTGCGCAGTATGGCGGCGTACCGGCGGGCCTGGGACCGCTTACCATGCTGACAGGCGCGACGCTGAACGTCCTGGGCCTGATCGTTACCATCTACTTCTGGTCGGTCATTGCGGTCGTGGTCGTCAGCTGGATAGCGCCGGGGAGCAACCACCCCGCGATACAACTGGTCGCCCAAATCACCGAGCCAGTTATGCGACCGGTGCGAAATCTGATGCCGTCCATGGGCGGGCTGGATTTGTCGCCTATCATCGTGTTTCTGATTCTTAGCGTCATTCGGCAAGTCATCGGTGAGCTGCAGGCTCGGACGGGCGCGGCGGCTCTACTCGGAATGTAGATTGGGTCCCAAAAAAACACTTTGTTACAAAGATTCTGAAACCCGAATCTTACGAGGCAGCCAGATCAACTCCTTGAACTGGCTGCTTTTTTGTCTCTATCAAGTTTCTTTTTCTGCCGTGCCGGCATTACAAAACAACAAAGACTATTTATGTAAAACCCGTAACCTTAGCTATATTTGAAAAGCCTTTTAAACGGAATCCCGTTTATCGAATCATTGTCGTCGCCCGCAAGTCGCGCAGAAGGATTCTTGGATGAGCAACGAAAGCTCTCTCTCCGGCACCCTGTCACAGCAGGTTGAGGCCTATCACAGCTGGAAAAAGGAACTGATCCGGCAGATCGGGCGTTATCGGCTGTGGCTTCAGGACAACAACCTGTTTTCGAATGACATCAGCTCCCGCATCCGGAATGGCCTGGAGCTGCTGGTTGAAGACGAGCTGACCATTGCGTTTGTCGGTGAATATTCCCGTGGCAAAACCGAGCTTATCAATGCCCTCTTTTTCTCGAATTACGGCCAGCGCATGCTGCCGTCCCAGGCGGGCCGGACCACCATGTGCCCTACCGAGCTGTTTTTCGATCGAAACAGCAACAGCAACTATCTTTTACTGTTGCCGATAGAAACCCGGACCGGCGAACTCTCTCTGCAACAGCTGCGCAAGCAGCCAGAACGCTGGGTCAAACACGAACTGGACGAGCGCGACCCGGAAGTTATGCGGGAAGTCCTGGCGGAAGTGGCCAGAGTGAAAAGTGTATCTCCTGCCGAAGCCCGCAAACTCGGTTTTGACGAAGACATGCTCGAGAGCGACCGCGCCCAGCCAGGCCAGGTACTGGTTCCCGCCTGGCGCAATGCCCAGGTCAGTATTCGCCATCCCTTATTTGAGCGCGGACTGCGCATCCTTGATACACCGGGGCTGAATGCGCTCGGGTCCGAGCCGGAACTCACCATCAGCATGCTGCCCCGTGCCCACGCCATCGTGTTCCTGCTAAGCGCAGACACAGGCGTCACCGCCAGTGACATGACGATCTGGAAAGAACACATCGACACGGAGCACGCTGACCATCGGGCCGGGCGCTTCGCGGTACTGAACAAAATCGATGTGATGTGGGACGATCTACAGGGCGAAAAGCACACCCAGGATGCCATCCAGCGAATACGCGCCTACACCGCCGATAATCTGGGCATACGCGAGAAAGACGTGATCCCGCTCTCTGCCAAACAGGGCCTGACTGCCAGAGTCAGAAAGGACGACGAACTTTTTTCCAGATCCAATCTCGGGCAACTTGAAGAACTGATTATCCAACGAATCTTGATGCATAAAGAGCAGTTGATCACTCAGAGCCTGATCAACGACTTGCTGGGCATGTTGCAAAACAGCCAGGCCGCAATGCAGAACCGCCTGGACGCCCTGAAGGAAGAACAACAGGTCTGCTCCGGCGCAACCGTGGACAAAAAAGCCGTGCGACTGCTAGCAGACCGCGCCCAGCGCGACTACGACTTTTACTATAAAAAGCTGATCACTCTGCGTTCAAGCCGACGCCTGATGGAGTCCCAGGGTGGAACCCTGAAGCAGTTTGTCAGCGAAGAAAACTTTGAAAACCATGCACAGGCTATTCGTAAACAGATGTCCAGCAGCTGGACCACTGTTGGCATGAATCGCAGCATGGAGCACTTTTTTGAGCTGCTTGAAGGCGACCTGAACAATCTGATGAGCGAGGGCCGGCTGGCCGAAAAAATGGTCAGCGCCATCTACCGGCGCTACAACGAGGATACTCGGGCTAGGCACCTTGAGCCCATTCCATTGCGCTCGGGGCGCCACGTGATCGCGATTCGCGAGCTGCGTAAAAAAGCTCGTCGTTTCCGAATCAGTCCCACAAATTTGATGACTGAACAATCAACCCTGGTCAAACGGTTCTTCAACGTCATGGTCAGCGAAGCCAGAACGCTGCATCAGCGAGTTCGCACAGACGTAGAGCGCTGGCCCTCAGAGGCCATGCTGCCAATCATGCAGTATTCAATGGAACAGAAGCAGCTGCTTGAACACCAGATCCGCCGCCTGCGGGATCTGGTCAGAAGCGACCGGGATGGCCGTGCCGAGCGCGAGCGCTTGCAGAATGCTATCTCCGACCTCAGACGCCAGCTCGATCTGGTCGATGCCATGCACAAACAGATCCGCAAGCCGGCACCGACTATGATTCAGCAAAAAGTGGTTAATCTTTCCGGCGCACTGTGATCTGCAGCTTGACCAGCGGTCCGGACTGCACGAACCGCGGTTGCAGCCTTGGGGAGCGAGCTTTAAACTCCGGTGCTTGATCGAACCAGGAAGCTGCCGCGCCAATGCCTGAATCCCTGCCAAAGGATTCTGTCGGGATAGTCACCCCGCAGACACTGCATTTCGACACGCCCATAACGCTGGCGTGCAATCGGACACTGGATCAGTACGACCTGGTGTACGAAACCTACGGCACACTGAACTCCGACGCCAGCAACGCGGTTCTTGTCTGCCATGCCCTGAGTGGCCATCACCACGCCGCCGGCTACCACAACGACGAAGAGCGCAAGCCGGGCTGGTGGGACAGCTGCATTGGCCCCGGAAAACCCATCGACACCAACCGCTTTTTCGTGGTCAGCATAAACAACCTTGGCGGTTGCCATGGCAGCACCGGTCCCTGCAGCATCAACCCGAAGACCGGTAAAGCTTTCGGGCCAGACTTCCCGGTAATTACGGTCAGAGACTGGGTACAATCCCAGGCTCTGTTTGCCGACCGGCTTGGCATCCATTGCTGGGCCGCGGTTGTCGGCGGTTCACTTGGGGGCATGCAGGCACTGCAGTGGAGCCTGGACTACCCGGACCGCATTCGACACGCAGCGGTTATCGCCTCGACGCCAAGGCTCAGCGCCCAGAACATCGCGTTCAACGAAGTGGCACGACAGGCCATCACCTCTGACCCGGCGTTTTACGATGGCCACTACTACCAGCACGGTACCCTACCACGGCGCGGCCTGATGTTGGCCCGCATGGTCGGGCATATCACCTACCTTTCCGATGCGTCCATGGGCGAAAAATTCGGCCGCGAAATGAGAGACCAGGCCTACCAGTTCGGTTACGATGCCGAATTCCAGGTGGAGAGTTATCTGCGTTACCAGGGGGAACGTTTCTCTGAAACCTTCGACGCCAATACCTACCTCCTGATGACCCGGGCGCTAGATTACTTTGACCCGGCCCACGAGCACGGCAACGATCTGGCAAAGGCGCTGCGACAGGCAAGGTGCGAATTTCTGGTGCTGTCTTTCAGCACCGACTGGCGCTTCACACCCGCCCGGTCCGAAGAACTGGTCAATGCCATGATCGCCGCACGCCGAAAAGTCAGCTATGCCGAAATTGACGCGCCCTGGGGCCACGATGCTTTCCTGATCCCTACACCGCGCTACACCGCCGTATTTCATGGCTACATGGATCGAGTTGCCCGGGAGTCAGGCGTATGACGTCAACGACGAGCGCAGGCATGAGAGCGGGCATGAGAACCGATCTGAAAATCATCGAGCAGTGGATCAAAGCCGGCAGCCACGTGCTGGACCTTGGCTGTGGCGACGGCACCCTGCTGAATTACCTCCAGCAGGAAAAGCAGGCCACCGGCTATGGCCTGGAAATCAGTACGGATCACATCACGACCTGCATGGGCCGCGGCGTATCGGTCATTGAGCAGAACCTGGACACTCAGGGGTTGGGCAACTTTGAAGACCATACCTTTGATACCGTACTGATGACCCAGGCCCTTCAGGCCGTTCGGCGCCCGGACATGGTGCTGGATGAAATGATGAGGGTAGGCCGCGAAGGCATTGTGACCTTCCCCAACTTCGCCTACTGGCGACTACGCTGGTACCTGATGTGGCGTGGCCGTATGCCCGAATCCGAAACACTTCCGTATAAATGGTACAACACCCCCAACATCCACCTGTGCACCTTCAAGGATTTTGAGGCCCTCTGTCACCGTAAAGGCTTCCGGATTCTGAACCGCACAGTGGTAGACGGCGAGCATCAGGATCGATGGCTGAGTCGCCTTTGGCCAAATATGCTGGGACAAATAGCCATTTACCGGATCATTCGCAAATAGGGTTTACCCCCTGGAATAACGGGAACGAAAAGAGGAAATCAACCATGAGCCCAATGACATTTCGACCGTTCATCATCGCTCTCGCACTTTGCCTGTTCAGCGGCTTAAGCCAAGCCGGGTCCAAGAATTTTGGTGAATACACCGTCCAGTGGAGCGTCTTTCCCAGCACGTTCCTGACGCCGGAAGTCGCCAAAGAAAACGGACTGAACCGCAGCCGCAGCATTGGCGTGGTCAATATCGCCATAATGACCGAGGGTGACGATGGCGGCATGACGACCGTGTCCGGACAGGTCGAGGGCAAAGTCCTTAATGATATCCAACAAACCAGGTTCCTTGCTTTCCGCCGCTTTCAGGAAGGCGATGCGGTGTATTTCATAGCGGAGTATCAGTATGCCAACGCCGAACTGATGACCTTCCAGATCACCGCAAGACCCACCGGGCTCCGGAATGATCTGCCCATTCGTTTCTCTCACACTCTGTTTAACGACTGATCATGCGCCAGACAAACCAGCTGGTCATTGCCAGCAACAACCGTGGAAAAATCGCTGAACTCGAAGCGCTGCTTTCGCCCCTGAAGCTCACCCTCGTTGCCCAGCGTGAGTTGGGCGTCAGCGAGGCCGACGAACCCGCCGTTACGTTCGTCGAAAATGCCATTATCAAAGCCCGCCACGCGTCGGACGCTACCGGATTACCCGCGCTGGCGGATGATTCCGGACTGGCAGTAGACGCCCTGGGCGGCCGACCCGGCGTGCGCTCTGCCCGGTTTGCCGGCGACAACGTAACGGATCAGGAAAACGTCGACGCCCTGCTGGCGGCCTTGAAAGGTGTCCCGACCGAAGCCAGAGGCGCTCAGTTTCACTGCGTGCTGGTGTATCTACGTCATGCCAACGATCCGACTCCCATCATCTGTCATGGCTGCTGGCCCGGACAGATTCTTGAGCAGCCCCGGGGCGACGGCGGGTTTGGTTACGACCCGATATTCCTGGCACCGGAAACCGGCACCAGCGCCGCGGAACTGACCCGTGAACAGAAAGCCGGCATCAGTCACCGCGGCCGAGCGCTGGCGCTGCTCTCTGAGCAGCTGGGGGCCCGTTGAGCCTGAAACCACCGCCTCTGAGCCTGTATCTGCACACGCCATGGTGCGTGAAAAAGTGCCCCTACTGCGACTTTAATTCCCACGCCCTGACCGGCGATATTCCGGAACAGGCTTACCTTAAAGCGATCCTTGAAGACCTTGAGCAAGACCTTCCCCTGATTCAGGGACGTCCGATCCAGACCATTTTTATCGGTGGCGGCACGCCTTCGTTGATGTCACCGGACTTTTATTTTCGGTTGTTTGAGGGACTGAAGGCCCATCTCAGCCTGGCGCCTGACGCGGAAATCACTCTGGAAGCAAACCCGGGCACCATGGAACAGGATCGTTTCAACGGCTTTCGGGACGCCGGTATCAACCGGTTATCCCTGGGCATCCAGAGTTTCCAGCCCAGGCAACTCGAAGCGCTAGGCCGGATTCATGACGACAAAGCCGCCCACAGGGCCATTGAGGCGGCTCGTAAGGCGGGCTTCGACAACTTTAACCTCGACCTGATGCATGGCCTGCCCGGCCAGACGCCGGAGGACGCAACTGCTGATCTCAAAGCCGCTATCGACTGGGCGCCGCCGCATCTGTCGTGGTACCAGCTTACCCTGGAACCCAATACGGAATTCTACAGCCGACCGCCGGATCTGCCCGACGATGACCGGCTATGGGATATCTATTACCGGGGCGCCGAGCTGCTGCGCGATCATGGTTACAGTGACTACGAGGTCTCAGCGTGGAGTCGTCCGGGTGCCGCTTCTTGCCACAATCTGAATTACTGGACGTTCGGCGACTACCTAGCCCTGGGGGCTGGCGCCCACGGCAAAGTGACCCATTCGAACGGCGAGATCCGGCGCTTCTGGAAAACCCGTCAGCCGGACGCCTACCTCAACCGCATCGGCAGCAGAACCGCCGGCCACCAGCGTGTCGAGCCCGACGAACTACCCCTGGAGTTCCTGATGAACGCGCTGCGGCTTAGCCAGGGCACTTCGGAAGACCTGTTCACAGAACGTACAGGTTTACCGTTGAGCGTGGTTGAGGTACAACTTGAGTCATTGCGAAAAGATCGTCTGCTGGAGCGGGGTCGGCTTCAGGCAACAGAGCTTGGCCAACGCTACCTGAACAGCCTGCTGGAGCGTTTTTTATAATGGTAGTGCCCGGACCTGACTTCCCAAAAGCTCTCACTCTCGGCCTTCTGGTCACACTGACACTTTTCATTGCCCTGCTGTTGATGAACGAACCCCTACAGACCAGTGCTGCCCCCAAGGGCATTATCAGCTTTCAGATGGCGGGCACTCTGGATCAGGCAACGGAAATTCTGGCGAGCTGGGACCGTGAGGCAACTGCCTCTGCGAGAACGTCTCTATGGCTCGACTTTGCGTTCGCTATTGCCTACATGATGACACTGTTACTGCTGACCAGGCACTTGTCCCGCGACCGGCCAGGGGTGCGGGAGCGAATGGTATCGCGGTGGGTCAGAAGTCTTTTCATTGCGGCCGGCGCAAGCGACCTGGCAGAAAACGTTCTGTTACTGAACAACCTGGATTCACCTAATAACTCGATGAGTCTGGCCGCCACCCTGTTTGCGTTGGCGAAATTTACAGGTCTGATTCTGGGGTTGGCGGGGCTGGTCATTCTTCGCGCAGCCCGCCGAAATCCGCTATCCCAGGGCTGAGATGCGCGCGGATCGATGCCTGATCAACCTGATCAATTAGTGCGGTAGAACAGAAGATCCCAGACGCCGTGACCCAGATTCTCACCACGCTTCTCGAATTTGGTGATGGGCCGCTCGTCCGGTCGTGGGGCAAAAGCACCCAACTCGACCGCGTTCTCGAACCCCTCAGACTCGCCCATGATTTCCATCATGTGCTCGGCGTAATTCTCCCAGTCTGTCGCCAGGTGCAGAATGCCTCCGACTCGCAGCTTGTGGCGTAAACGCTGAACAAAATCGTGCTGAACCAGGCGTCGCTTGTGATGTTTTTTCTTCGGCCAAGGGTCCGGAAAGTACACCATCACCCGGTCAAGGGCCGCGTCCGGCAGGCACAGATCCACCACGTCATTGGCATCAATGGCATAAACCCGGACATTCTCAAGGCCGCGGTCTTCGACCTCTTTGAGCAGCGCTCCAACACCCGGCAAATGCACTTCAACACCGACGAAATCCTGCTCCGGGGCTGCCTCGGCCATATCCGCCAGCGACTGCCCCATGCCAAACCCGATTTCCAGATTTAACATGTTATCCCGGCCGAATATCTCACGGGGGTCGATCATGCCCTGCTCTCGGGTCAGGCCGTACTTCGGCCAACTCCGTTCATAGGCTTTTTTCTGGCCTTCGGTCATCCGGCCCTGGCGCAGCACGAAACTGCGCACACCCTTGCGGGTGGTTACCGGTGAATCGCCGGAATCGTTATTCTGTTCGCTCATCGAATGTCCTCAACGGCTCTGAAACGGCTTGGATAATCAATCTGTACGTCAGTTTATCAGATCTATACCGACACCTGAGCATTACGGGACTGCTGACGATCCAGTTTACGATAACTCAGCGCTTCGACCAGGTGGGCCTGGGCAATCGCATCACAGCCGTCCAGATCCGCCAGGGTGCGAGCCACCCTGAGAATCCTGTGCAACGCGCGGGCCGACAACCCAAGGCGCTCCATGGCACCGGTCAAAAGCGACTCCCCGGCACTGTCGAGCTTACAATGAAGGTCAAGCTCACGCCCACTCAGCATGGCGTTTACCACACCCCGGCTGTGCTGCCGATCCCGGGCCTGATTAACGCGCTGACGAACAGTCTCGCTGCTCTCGCTATTACTGGCAGACGTCATCAACACCTGAGGACTTTGAACCGGCACCTCCACATGCAAGTCGAATCGGTCCAGCAACGGACCAGACACCTTTGCGCGATAACGGATGACCTGTTGCGGCGTGCAGGTGCATTCAATCGAAGGATGGCCAAGATAACCGCAGGGGCAGGGATTCATGGCAGCCACTACCTGGAAGCGCGCCGGGAAAGTGACCTGTCGGGCGGCTCGGCTAATGGCAATTTCGCCACTTTCCATGGGTTCGCGCAGCACTTCCAACACCCGGCGACCAAACTCCGGCAATTCATCCAGAAACAGAACACCCCGGTGTGCCAGAGAGATCTCGCCGGGCCGGGGGCTACCACCGCCGCCAACCATGGCCACCGATGAGGCGGTATGGTGGGGTGCGCGATAGGGCGGGCAATGCCAATTGCCCTCCGGCACGGCCAGCCCCGCAACCGAGTAGATACTCGCCACGTCGAGCATCGCTTCGTTGGTCAGCGACGGCAGAATGCCCGGCAAGCGGCTGGCCAGCATACTTTTCCCGGTGCCTGGCGGGCCGAACATCAACAGGTTGTGGCCACCGGCGGCCGCCACCTCAAGCGCACGCCGTGGCACTTTCTGGCCGCGAACGTCCTCCATATCCGGCGCCTCAGCAGGCCGGTCATCGAACGTCAGCGGTGCGACCGGTGACAGTCGCGCCCGTTCTGACAAATGCTCACAGACAGCCAGAAGGTGATTCGCTGCGAACACGTCGTCCTCACTGGCCAGCGCAGCCTCCTCGGCGTTGGCAAGGGGAATCAGCAGGTGTCGCTTTTCTTTACGGGCAGCAAGCACGGCGGGCAGCACCCCCTTCAGAGAGCGCAAGGCCCCATCGAGTGACAGCTCCCCGAGGCACTCTATCCGCTCAAGACTTTCCGGAGGAATCTGACCCGACGCCGCCAGAATACCCAGGGCTATCGGCAGATCAAAACGGCCGCCTTCCTTAGGCAAATCGGCCGGGGCGAGGTTGATAGTGATTCTTTTTGCAGGAAATTCGAAGCCGGAATTAAGCAGGGCACTTCGCACCCGCTCCCGGCTTTCCCTCACGCCGGTTTCAGGCAGGCCAACAATGGACAGAGCAGGCAACCCGCCAGATAAATGGACTTCTACCGTTACCGACGGCGCAGATACCCCGACACAGGCGCGGGTATGAACAATAGCTAACATGACAACCTTCCATGGTTTCAAGTAAACAACGGACTACCATTATGTCTGGCCATCGCCAATGTGCAACCGGGACGTCACCATATCGTAACCCATGGCGCGTATACCCAACGTTGGTTCCATTGATTTCAGAGGGAGATGGTTATGACAGTAGGCAGGCTGGTTATTGTTTTATCGGCCCTATTCACATTGATGTCGATAAGCGCAGCCCACGCGGCGCCGTCAGATTCTGTCCAACTCGGGCCGCGGCCATTCTGGCTGGCAGGCAATATGGATGAAGGGCCGCTCAAGAAGAAGTTGCAGTCCTGCGATGTCCGCCAGTTCAAGCCATCGAATTTCTCGATCGGTCATCGCGGTGCGCCATTGCAGTTCCCCGAACATACCAGGGAATCTTATCGTGCGGCGGCCCGAATGGGGGCCGGCATTCTGGAATGCGACGTCGCTTTCACCAAAGACCGGGAACTGGTGTGCCGGCACGCCCAGAACGATCTGCACACCACCACCAACATTGTTGCGGTTCCCGAGCTGAACGCCAAATGTACTCAGCCATTTGTACCTGCCGACCCTGATACTGGTTCGCCCGCAAATGCGGAATGCCGGACCAGTGATATTACTCTGGCGGAATTCAAATCGCTGAAGGGAAAAATGGACGCTTTTGATCCGACGGCGACGACACCGCAGGCCTATCTCGGCGGAACCGCGGACTGGCGCACCGATCTGTACGCCAGCCGCGGTACCCTGATGACCCATCGGGAAAGCATCGAACTGTTCCAGACACTCGGCGTTAAATTCACTCCGGAACTGAAGTCACCGGTGGTCAAGATGCCGTTTGAGGGCAGCTATAGCCAGCAGGACTATGCCCGCCAGATGATTCAGGATTACATTGACGCCGGCGTGAAACCGGAGCATGTGTGGCCACAGTCGTTCAATCTTGAGGATATTCTGTACTGGGTCGATGAGACGCCCGAGTTTGGTCGCCAGGCAGTGCTTCTCGACCAGAGCACGCCAACGCAGCAGAACACCTCGTCAACCTACATGGAAAGTCTGAAAAGCCGGGGAATCAACGTGATTGCCCCGGCTTTATGGAAGTTGCTGACCCTCGATAGCGATGGCGTCATTGTACCGTCGACCTTTGCCCAAAATGCGCGGGCAGCGGACCTCGACATCATTGCCTGGACGGTGGAGCGCAGCGGGCCGCTTGATAGCGGCGGAGGCTGGTATTACCAGACCGTGACCGACGCCATCGACAATGATGGTGATGTGCTGACGGTTATCGATGTACTGGCAAAAAGCGTCGGGGTAATCGGAATATTCTCGGACTGGCCGGCCACCACAACGTTCTACGCAAATTGCATGGGCCTCGTCAGCGCTCATTAACTGGTTTCCTAATCCAGGGTTAATCGCTGCGAGCGTTCATGGACCGACCATGAAGAAACTTTAGGCCGGGTTTAACCCTGCTTCGGCTTTATCCCTTGTACCGTATCAGTCATATGATCGCGGCGTGTCTGCGATCATCCGGAACCCGATACGACATAAGGAAATCACATGAACGCTAAACTTCGCATTGCAACCTTCTCGGTACTCGCCAGCTCGGCGATTGCCATACCTTCCGCGTTCGCACAGTCATCGACCGACAGGGAGTCAACCGGAGTCTATATCAGTGGCAGCTACGGCGGATACAAAGCTCAGGGCGGCGAATTCGACGACGAAAACGATATGCTGGGCGTCGCCATTGGCTATCAGTTCAATACCATATTTGGTCTGGAAGCCGAGTACTTTGACTTCGGAAACTTCGGCAACGACGACGTCGACGGCAAATTGCAGGGTGTGGGCCTGAGTGCCGTGGGCCGTTTGCCTCTAACGGACAGCTTCGGGGTCTACGGTAAGGTCGGCGCCTTTGCCTCAGCGTTCGACGTGGACGCCTTCGATGAGGACGAGACGTACGATGAAATCAGCCCGTTCGTGGGCGCAGGCATCGACTTCAGGGTAACGTCCCGTTTAACAGCGTTTGCCGAATACAACCGCTACAACGTGGATATCGACGAGGACGATTTCAACGGCCAGATATCCAACGATGGCCCAGATTTCGATACCGGTCGCGTAGGACTGAAATACCAGTTCTGACCGGTAACTGCTGCCACCCTGTCTAGAAAGACACCACGAAGTACGATGGCGAGGAGCCGCTTTGAGGCAGTTAACTGCTCTCGGCGGCCTTTTCCAACAACGCCACCCGTTTCTCGAGTGCCTCCACCTTTTCCCGGGTTTTCATCAGCACCGCCTGCTGAGCATCGAATTCTTCGCGGGTAACCAACTCCAGCCGAGACATAACCGTCATAACGGTCGCCCGGGCCTGAGCTTCGAAATCGTCGCGAGCCGCTCGCGCCATGTCAGGAACAAACTGACCGAACTGACCCTGTAGCTGGGCAAAAAAATCCTGCGGACCTTTCACACGTCACCTCTCAAATGACCACTTATCAAGGCTTAAAGTGTATCACACCACGATCCTTGCCATACCGTGGACGTCAGACCCTATAATGGAGGACAGAGGGGAAAGGACCATGCACACAAACCTGTGCGTCATTTTGGCCCACCCCCCCTCTATGATGCCCTTTTTAAGTGCGTTAAAACGGTCCATTTTGGATTATTGCGATGACAGACTATTGATATTAAAGATATTTTTTGCGTTGGCACACACGATGCTAAAAGCCTTGTACGCAATCCGCACAATTGGTGTGCGAGGTGGCAGCATCCCGAGCTCGATATAAGGGACCCTGAGAGTCCTGACTTTTGAGACGGCTTTACCAAGGAGAAACCCATGAAACTTGTGACAGCGATCATCAAGCCTTTCAAGTTGGATGATGTCCGTGAGGCACTATCTGAGATTGGCGTACAAGGCGTAACGGTTACTGAAGTGAAAGGCTTCGGTCGCCAAAAAGGCCATACAGAGCTCTATCGTGGCGCAGAATACGTGGTCGACTTCCTACCCAAGGTGAAGGTTGAGGTCGCCATTGGCGAAAACCTTCTGGACCAGGTCATCGAGTCCATCACCAAAGCAGCCAATACCGGCAAAATCGGTGACGGTAAAATCTTTGTCACTGAACTGGAGCAAGCCATCCGTATCCGGACTGGCGAGACCGGCGAAGAGGCCGTCTGATCCGATAACACGTTCAGTACCAGCCAACGCAAAAAATATTAACACCAAAAAGATTAGCCTCGTGCGGAGGGCTTACCAATGGAAAGTAATCTCAATCATATTTTTGAATTGCAATACGCAATGGACACGTTCTACTTCCTGATTTGCGGTGCTCTGGTCATGTGGATGGCCGCAGGCTTTGCGATGCTGGAAGCCGGACTGGTCCGGGCGAAAAACACCACTGAAATCCTGACTAAAAACGTCTCTCTGTTCGCTATCGCCTGCACAATGTACCTGGTCGTCGGCTACGACATCATGTACGGCGGCGGCTTGTTCCTGAGCGGCGTCACCACGGTTGCCGGCATGGACGAAGCAGCCATTGCAGGTGTTCTCGCGGCATCCAATGAAGCCGGCTTCGACGACATGGGCGAATACGCCGGTGCGTCTGACTTCTTCTTCCAGGTTGTGTTCGTGGCCACTGCCATGTCCATCATTTCTGGTGCGGTTGCCGAGCGCATGAAACTCTGGGCCTTCCTGATCTTCGCCGTCGTGATGACCGGTTTTATCTACCCGATGCAAGGCGCCTGGACCTGGAACGGCGATTCTGTCTTCGGTCTTTATGAACTGAGCTACAGCGACTACGCCGGTTCCGGTATCGTGCATTTGGCAGGTGCTGCAGCCGCTCTGGCTGGCGTGATCCTGTTGGGTGCCCGTAAAGGCAAGTACGGCGCGAACGGCCAGATCAAGGCGTTCCCGGGTACAAACCTGCCGCTGGCAACCCTGGGCATGTTTATCCTGTGGATGGGCTGGTTCGGCTTCAACGGCGGTTCTACTCTTAAGCTGGGTGGTATCGGTGTGGCCAACGAAGTCGCTAACGTGTTCCTGAACACCAACGCGGCTGCCTCCGGCGGCCTGATCGCAGCCCTGCTGGTTGCCCGCATCATGTTCGGCAAAGCCGACCTGACCATGGCTCTGAACGGCGCCCTGGCTGGTCTGGTGGCTATCACGGCTGAGCCTGCTGACCCGACTCCACTGCTGGCAACCATCATCGGTGCCATTGGCGGCGTGATCGTTGTGTTCTCCATTGTCTTCCTGGACAAGATCCGCATCGACGATCCCGTCGGCGCCATCTCCGTTCACGGTGTCGTAGGTGTTTGGGGTATCTTCGCGGTACTGCTGTCCGATGCCGACGCAACCTTTATGGGTCAGCTGATTGGCATGTTGACCATCTTCGTTTGGGTGTTTGTGACCAGCCTGATTGTCTGGGGCATCATCAAGGCAGTCATGGGCCTGCGGGTCAGCGAAGAAGTCGAGTACGAGGGTGTGGACGTTGCCGAGTGCGGCATGGAAGCCTACCCGGAGTTTGTCAGCGCCAAGTAATATCGGCTGACACTCTGAAAAAGAAGAAAGGGGTGCCTACGGGCGCCCCTTTTTTTATGGTGAGATCGTTAACCAGAACACAGCATGGCCATGACAGGCACTGCAGCTTCCTTTACTATCCGCAGTAAGTTTCAACTTATCAGGGACACCCCATGGAACCGAGGAAGGAATCCTCTGAAGCAGGCCAGGACGCCTCTGCCACAACCGTTTTTGCATTGAATCCCGAACCACCCGCCTCTTCACCTTTCGGCTACCTCGTGGATCTTGCAAAGCACCCGGAGACACTCCGTCTGCTTTTCGAGTGCGAACCGGCTCCGGCCTACGACCTGCCCTACCTGTACTCCGATGACCGGGAAAGTGCTTATCACGGACCGCTGCTGATTGAACCTCTTGGCTATGAGTGCCGGGACTGGCTGAATGCTTGGTCCCGTCAAGGCAAAGCACTGGCAATCTACGGCACGCGCCTCACATCGCAGATCACCAGGCAACACCTGACCAGCTTGAACAGCGTTCAGACACCCCACGGGAACAGCCTGCTCAGATACGCCGACCCGGCCACTTTTGCCAGCGTGGGCCCGTCACTGGACCAGGCCCAGCGGTTGCGGATTCTTGGCCCTTGCTCTGCCATCCGTGGTCATCATATGGGGCAGGACTGGTGCCTTGGCGCCGATAAGCCGCAAGACAACACCGACGAATACAGTCAAGAGTCCCTGCGGTTCACGCAGGAAAACCTCGCTTTCATTGCCCGCTACCGCCTTGACCTACTTGCAAACGCCTTGGCGGAGAGCAACAACCTGAAGCCTGACCTTGTTTCTGACTGGTTTCGCCAGCTGGAAGCTCTGGGGACGCCCAGTGAACAGGACCTTGTTGAGGGCAGCGAATTGCTGATCAGCCGGGGGCTTACCCGGCCATTAAACAACAGGGAAACCTTGCAAATCCGACAAGCCGGGAATTACTGGTCGGACAAGCTGGACTCCATCGCCCACATGGAACATCAGGAAGGAACCTGAACATGACAACCGCCACCACACTCCCATTTTCACCAAGCTCAGAACCACTTGGATCCCACGGTGCACCTGACTGCTGTCAAGGCGCTTCAGCGGAAGTGATCGTTCGCCGACAGAACACACTTGGTCAACGTCTGCCCATCATCAGCCCGGGAAAACTCGAGCAAGACTCTGGTGCAGAATATTCTGGCACCGTGGAGCCAGACCATACTCAAAACCCGGAGCAACAGCTCGCACGGTTCCGGGAGCTTAGTCCCGGCAGATTTCAGTGGCTGTCACCCGACTACGCAGAAGGCGAGCACCTCATCGGCGTCAACACCATCAGCCAGGAAAGGCGATTTGCACCAGGTTCTGCTCTGAACGAAGGCGTCGAGCTTACCGCCGTTGATGGCAAGCGTGAGGTCACCGCCATCCATTTGCCACCCCCGGTCGTGATTAACCTCAGGCAAGACACCGACCCGGAGCAGGACCTGCTGACCCTGGCACAACTCGACTATTTTCGTGCCAATGGCAACAACGCCCTGGTTTTTGTTCATGGCTACAATGTCCCCCACGGCGACTGGGGGCGCTTCCTGAAAGGTGAAGACCGAATCCCGGACTGGCATGGAAACGGCCGCTCATTTCGGCAGATACCGCGATGGCACCCCCAGAAGGCGACGGTCTGGCAGGATGCCGAAGCACTGTCAGCGTCCATTGACACGGCAGATGTGCACGGCAGCGGCGTTCATGACTGGGCTGTTAATATGGAGTATCGCCTGAACGAGGCGGCGGGCTTCGACGGCGAAAACTGGATGCCGTTCAGCCGGATCATCAATATTTCCTGGCCAGGCGACACCGGCTCCACCGACTTTATGCAGGCAGAGCTAAACGCCATGGCAGCGGGAAGACGGATGGTGCCGCTGCTTCAGCAATTGCAGGACGCTGGCATTGCCGTCAACCTGATCACCCACTCGCTCGGCGCACGCGTTGCCCTGACGGCACTGAACATACTGGGCATTCTTGGCAAACAGAACCTGCTGGACCACCTGTTCCTGTGGCAACCAGCCGTGGCAGACAATGCCCTGACCAACGATGCCAGTCGTGACAGCCATCCCCTTGGTTTGGGCGTGTTTCCCTATGCCTACAAGGCCGCAAAACAGATTGTTGTCCTGCACTCCAAAAACGACGGTATTCTCGGCCCCGCCAGCCCGACTGACGAAAACTGGTGGCAGGCGCTAGTAAGGCACGCGTCCCCTGTAAGCGCAGCCATACGGGATATCGTGGCATCCAACGATGCAATGGATGAATTTCTGGGGTACGTCCACGGTGCCTACGACAAAAAATGGTGGACCTTCCCCAGCTTCCTGGACAACGGGTTCGGACCGGCCATCGAATCGCTTTATAGCGATTACCTGCCACTGGCTTTCAATGCGGAACAGGCCGACCGCGCGCGACGTGGCTACCCGTTGCAACAGCTCAGGCAGCAGGCTCTGGGCAATTGGCAAAGACTGGAGCAGGACATCCTTGCAGAGGCCCAGTCACTGAGGCAGCACTGTATAGATTGCCTTAGAAACGGCGAACGACCGCCAAAATATATGCTGCTGGCCCCACTCAACCACCGCGCCAGCATCAGCATGGAGGCAGCGCAGGAGTATGTCGAACGCCTGAAAGCTCTTGCTCTGAACAATTGGAGGCCAGAAAACGCACCGCGGCCGGCTTTGGGGTATGTGGGGTTTGAGGGAGTGGCAAAGGATCAGGACTCACCTCAATTCGACCCTTTTATCAGCCGTAACTTCGATCAGGGTAAGTTCTTGGTCTTAGACCAAACCGGTTGGCTCTTGAGTCATTCAGGGATGAAAATCCCCAGCGACGAAGTGTTCGAGAAGTCTTATACAGATGCCATTATGAAACCCATCGTAAGAGAAGGAGCTGGCTTTGGTCGCTATAAATAAGAGGCACTGGCCAGCATTCATTTTCACGACGGTTGCTCTGATTGTGATTATCTGGGTTATCGTAATCCAGATGCTCTGGGCCGGACCCATGATGTCATCGGGCGTATCAGATTCCGGGCGTTACGCCATTACCGCGCACAAAGATAACTCCTTGATTCTCTGGGATCTCCAAAACAAAAAATGGCAGATTATGCACACCAACGCTAACGTCTACAGCGCTCAGTTTATCCCGGATGCTCACGCCTTCTTGTGGCAAGACCTGAATGACAAAGTAACTGCCGAAACAATTGAAGGTAGGAACTTACTCATTTTCCAGCATTTCCCCACCTATGGACACGCCATTTCCAGCGACCTAAAAACCTACCTGTCAGCGGACAAAGACTGGAACATTTTTGCAGGTTTCGGTGAGAGTCGGGAGCCCGTTCTACAAGACGGCGTCAGCCCCAGTTTTACGGGTTCGGGGAAACTTCTCAATCTCGCTATGGCGAGACAGCAAAACCTCTTTCTTACCTCCGGTTTTGGTCACGATTCGGCACCAATCGCCGAATACCCTCCCGTCGATAAAGAACGGAGATTTTCACGGTATTCAGGCGTTACACTTTGGGACGCCAAAACCGGAAAACCGATTGCCAAGTTTCAGGGCAATTCTGCCAAAACTCACGCCACCATAAGCCCGGACGGGCAATGGGTAGTCAGTGGGGATGAAAATGGCATCGGGCTTTACTGGAACACCAACGAGCCCAGCAAGCGACATCGGCTGGCCAGATACTATGGAGGAATCTTTCAGGATGACCTGCCAGAGGGCCTACCAGACCAAGATTATTATAACCAAAGCGAACTTATTCAGGCCCCAAAGGGAGTGAGTAATAAGACCATCACCCAGACTTTCATCCATAAAAGCAAATACTACCTCCGCTTCGGCAACAACAGTCACATCGCCGCCCTGTTCAGAACCGGCAGCCCCTGGCCGGTGAAATACTTTGATCTGGGCGAATCCCCGGAACTGGTCACCTACGGCAGCCAGTATTCCCGAAACACGGCCATCGCAACATCTCCGGAGGCCGGTGTCCTGGTGATGGGGCACCGTTCCGGGGGCGGGATCAGTGTGTATCAATTTGACCATGAAGAGCTGACCCTGGAGCGGGCCTGGGTGGAGCAATAGTTCAGGGCCCCATCACTCGTCAGCGTTCGCTGGACATCACCTCATCTTCCAGCGCATCCACCATAAACTGCGGCATGGCCAGAGCACCACGATGGATGTCCGCGTTGTAATACCGGGTTACAAACGGCCGCTGGCCGGCGTCCTCCTCACGGAAGTAGACCACGGGCTTTTCTTTACCAGCCATGGTGCAGCTCCACCAGCCGGTGGGATAGACCGGTTGCGGGAACGGCAGCGTACGAACGTGGTCGAAGCCCGCTTTCTTCATATCATCGTGAATATCTTTAATAATGGTGTTGGTGTGCAAAAGCGGACTCTCGCTTTGCTGAACGATAATGCCGCCGTTCCGTAATGCCAGCATGCAGTCACGGTAAAAATCCAGAGCAAAAAGGCCTTCGGCAGGGCCCACCGGGTCGGTGCTGTCGATGATGATTACGTCCAGGCTGTCCGGCACCACATCCCGCATCCACTGAATGCCGTCACCGAAGAAGAAGTTGGCACGGGGATCGTTGTTGGATTCGCACAGTTCCGGAAAGTATTCCTCTGACAGGCGGGTCACCCGCTCGTCGATTTCCACCTGCCAGGCGTCTTCCACGCCCGGATGCTTCAGCACTTCTTTCAGGGTGCCGCAGTCACCACCCCCCACGATCACAACCTTTTTCGGGTCGCGGTGAGTGAAGAGCGCCGGGTGGGTCATCATTTCGTGATACAGGAAATTGTCCCGCCCGGTAAGCATTACGCAGCCGTCGATCACCATCAGGTTACCGAAGGTTTCGGTCTCGAAGATTTCGAGTTTCTGGAAGCAAGTCTGTTCTTCGTGCAACTTCTTCGTCACTTTGAGTGAAAATGCGGTTCCGTGATCCTGGAAGATCTCGGTAAACCAGCCGTCGTTCAAGTCTGCCATGGTGTTTCTCCGAAAGGCGGTGGGCGAGCGTTGGCAATGCTTTCTGCGAGTACTCGATTTGAGTGATGGCCATATTGTAGGTGTCTGCCGGCAGTAGCTAAAGCTCTGGGCCGGGTAAATCTGCGGTCTTTTCTTTCGACAGGGCCGTCGAATCCCTACAATAGGTCGCAATTTCGGGCGAATGCCGCCCCAGGTGTGACACAGGTAAGGTCAAGATGAGCGAATCGAACAAAAGCACAGCCTATGAGGTGTACAACATCGCCCACTGGAGCGACGGGTACATCGGCGTAAGCAATGATGGCGACGCGCTGATTCGCCCGGATCGTGGCCGCAGCCAGGACAGCATCAGCCTGCCGGAACTGGCCCATACTCTGACCAGTCGTGGCATCCAGTTACCGGTCCTTGCGCGCTTTACCGATATTCTTCACGACAGGGTCAATGCGCTGTGCGATGCCTTTAACAAGGTCGCCAGCGACCAGGGCTATCGTGGCCAGTACACCGCCGTTTACCCGATTAAGGTCAATCAGCAGCGCCGGGTAGTGGAAGAGATTTTACGTGCCCGGCCGGCGGCGGATAATAACCAGATCGGGCTCGAAGCTGGCAGCAAGCCCGAGCTGATGGTCGTGCTGGCGCTGTCACGCCAACCGGGATCGGTCATCGTCTGTAACGGCTACAAGGACCGTGAATACATCCGGCTGGCGTTGATTGGCCAGAAGCTGGGCCACCGGGTCTTTATCGTGGTAGAAAAACAGTCCGAACTGCCGCTGATTTTGCAGGAAGCCCGGGACCTGGGCATCACCCCGCTGATCGGGGTGCGGGCACGCCTGGCCACCATCGGCAAGGGCAACTGGCAGAACACCGGGGGTGAGAAATCCAAATTCGGCCTGTCCGCCAGCCAGATCCTGGATGTGGTGAGTACGCTTACCCAAGCTGATGCACTGGATTCCCTGCAACTCCTGCATTTTCACCTGGGCTCGCAGATTGCCAACATTCGCGACATCCAGACCGGCCTGCGGGAGTGCGCTCGTTTTTACAGTGAACTGCGACAATTGGGCGCACCCATCAGCACGGTCGATATCGGGGGCGGCCTGGGCGTTGATTATGAGGGTACCCGCTCCCGCAGCAGCTGCTCGATGAACTACAGCGTTCAGGAATACGCCTACAACGTCGTTCACATTCTGCAAGCGGAATGCGACCGTGCCGGAATCCCCCACCCGGACCTGATCAGCGAATCCGGGCGAGCACTGACGGCTCATCATTCTGTTCTCATTACCAATGTGATCGACCGGGAGGTTCAGGATCCGCAGGAAACACCTCTTCTGCGAAGCGATGCACCGGAACCCCTTCATTCCCTCAGACGCGATCTGGACAACCTGGGGGACCGTCACTCGGGCCGGTCATTGGCCGAAATTTATCACGACATTCTTCATGCCATGGCGGACGTCCACGCCCAGTTTGCGCATGGCATGCTGTCACTGACCGATCGGGCCCATGCGGAAACTCTCTATAAAACCTGCTGCCGATCGCTGCAGCAACAGCTGAGTTCAGCCAACCGGGCCCATCGAGAGATCATCGACGAACTGAATGAGAAGCTGGCAGAAAAGTTGTTCGTTAACTTTTCCCTGTTCCAGTCGCTCCCCGACGTCTGGGGCATCGACCAGATCTTCCCAATCATGCCGATCAACGGCTTGCACAGGCCCCTTGATCGGCGAGCGGTGATTCAGGATATAACCTGCGACTCCGATGGCCGCATAGACCGCTATGTGGACGGCCAGGGCATTGAAACCACCCTGCCGCTGCCCGCAGACGTGCCGGGCGAACCGATGCTAATGGGCTTTTTCATGACCGGCGCCTACCAGGAAATACTGGGGGACATGCACAACCTGTTTGGTGATACCCATTCGGTGGATGTCCAGTGTAATGCAGACGGCGGTTATACAATTAGCGATCCGATTCAGGGCGACACCGTGTCAAAAGTACTGCAATACGTGAACTTTGAGCCGGCGGCGTTGATAGAAGCCTATGAGAAAAAGTTTACCGGCACCGAATTCGATCGGGCTACCCGGGACAAGCTGCTGGCAGAGCTGGCCGGCGGGCTGAGCGGCTACACCTACCTGGAAGAATAAAAGTTGCACTCGGTCCGAACTGTTTTTTTTCACAACGGAGCGATCTGGCAGGATAAGGCGTACGTAATGTTAGGAGACTGACAAATCCAGGACGAGCGCATAGAATGATAAATAACAGTATTTCAAGTCATGCAACAGTCAAGGAGCGTCCGGTGACCACACTGGATACAAAGCCGGCAAGAGCTGAAAAACGGAAAGATCCGTGGAGTCAGCTGCTGGAAAAGGTGGGCAAAAACCAAGATCGCGAAGCGTATCACGCTCTTTTTCAGCATTTTGGCCCGCAGATCAAGTATTACGCCATGGCGAACGGTATGGCGAACCACGCCGAAGAGCTGGTTCAGGAAGTATTCGTGTCGATTTGGCGTCGCTCGTGTCTGTATGACTGGAAAAAGGCTGCCGCCTCAACCTGGATTTTTACCATTGCGCGAAACCAGCGCATTGATATGCTTCGAAAGATGCAGCGTAGGAGCGCGGAAATGCCAATTGAGACTGAAGATCTCTGGCAAATTCCCGGCGAACATGAGAATGAGCCGGTTACATCTCTTCACCGGTTGATGTCGGAGCGCCGGGTGCGTGACTCGTTAAAGCATCTTCCGGAAGAACAGATTACGGTAATCGCGAAAGTTTATATGGAAAGCAAGTCACACCAAATGGTGGCCGACGAGCTCAATATCCCGTTAGGGACTGTGAAAAGCCGGGTTCGTCTGGCGCTAAACAAGTTAAAAGTTATTTTGCAGGATCAAAACGTATGAATTCGCACCACCCCGATACGCTTACTTTGATGGAATTCAGTGCTGGTAATTTGAGCGCGCCTCATGGGTTGTGTATCAGATTACATCTTGACCAGTGCGCGGATTGCCGCAGCCGAGTTGATACCCTTGAAAGCCTCGGTGCGGTGATGATGGAAAGTCAACCCCAGACCGACATGCCGGTCGGTATGTTTGACACGATTTTGTCGCGTATTGATAGTGAAGCCAGTGGTGAGGACCAGCAGGTCAGCACTGCTGCCAAGAAGAGCAGGCGCACCAGCCCGCTGGAGAAACTTTTGGGTGAAGATTTGAACAGCCTGCCCTGGAAGCGACAAATGGGTGACGTGAGCGTGCTGGATATTTCGGACCGATTCCCTGGCCAGAAAGAGCAGGTGGTTCTGCAGAAACTGGCGGCTGGTGGCAAGGCACCGTCCCATACTCATCGCGGTGAAGAGACAACCATCGTGCTTCAAGGCGCGTTTGCCGACCAGAAAGGCGTATTTAACCAGTGGGATTTCGTCACCCTTGATGGGGAAGTCGACCACAAGCCCGGCGCAGTGGGGTGTGAAGATTGTATCACGCTATCCGTGCTCAGTGCGCCCGTGAGGCTGACAGGCACCTTCGGAAGAATGTTAAACCCGTTCATACGGTGATGCAGGTGTATTATTTGGCGGGTTCTACAGACAATACCGCCAGACAGTAATTAAAAAGGCCGGGAGGTCCCGGCCTTTTCTTTATCTGCTCTCATTTAAACGTGCCCTGCTACCAGGGAATGGGTGTACCGTCCCAGCTCAGAAACTGACCATTATCATCTGCCTTCAAGCTGCCAATAACGCCCGCAATGTTGCCTGCTGTTTCAGAGGGTTGATGCACATCTAGCTGTGCAAGGGAACGGGAAAACGGCTCGCTCAGCGGCGACAGCGTGGTTCCGGGGTGAATCGCAACGCACGCCACTGGCCGACATTTGCGGGGTAACTCAATCGAAAAGTTACGCACCAGCATATTAAGTGCCGCTTTTGAACTTCGATAAGCGTACCAGCCGCCAAACCCGTTATCTGTTATCGAGCCGACTTTTGCCGAGATCGCCACCACCGTTTTGAAGCGCCGGTGACGCAGCCATGGCGCAAGTGCCCGCATTAACACCGCAAACCCAGTGGCATTCACTGCAAAGGAATGAGCAAGCGCCTGAGCATCCAGATCCTCAAGTCGCTTCTCGGGCTTCATGCCCTGCCCGTGCAGAAAACCCGCAGCGTAGATCACTCCGTCCAGCCCGTCTTCCGGTTCAAGTACCTTCTGAATATCCGAAGCTACCTTTTCCGGATTGTTCGAAAAGGCTGCGTCCCAAGGGATCAGATGTACCCGGTCTGCCGAAAATGATTCAAAATTTACCGCCGATGGATCACGGCACAACCCGATAATTTGCAGGTTTTCCTCAAGATTCAAATAATATTCTGCCAATGCCTTTCCGATGGCACCGGACACTCCGGCGATCAAAATATGCTTCATTGCGGATTCTCCTGCGATAGGTCGTCTCTGGAGTACGAAAATTTCCTCAAGCGGACTGATTTTCGGTGAACCAGCTTATTCAAACACTCGTATGAATACTGATAATTAACCGGTGTTTTTCACCAGACTGACGGTTTGAGGAGAGTAATCCATGCAATACCAGGCTCCAGCTAATGATCTTAAATTTTTGTTGTTCGATGTACTGGGCGTCGACAAGCTCCACGAACTGGAGAAATACGCCGATGCAACCCCGGATCTAATCACCGCAGTCATTGAAGAGGCCGGCAAACTGGCTTCCGAAGTGATTCAGCCCACCAATCAGGTCGGCGATCGTCAGGGCTGTCAGTACAACCCCGAAACCCACGACGTAACCACCCCGGATGGGTTCAAAGAAGCGTACGCCAAATTTGTCGAAGGCGGCTGGACCGCGCTGGATGCACCGTTGGAATACGGTGGCCAGGGCCTGCCACATACCCTGAAGTTTGTGGTCGACGAGATGATGTGCTCCACCAACCTGTCCCTTGGCATGTACCCGGGCCTGACCCACGGCGCCATCAGTGCACTGCATTCCCACGGCTCGGACGAGTTGAAGGATACCTATCTGGAGAAACTGATCTCCGGTGAATGGACCGGCACTATGTGCCTGACCGAGCCCCAGTGTGGCACTGACCTCGGCATGATTCGCACCAAAGCCAAGCCCAACGATGACGGTTCTTATGCTATCGAGGGCACCAAAATCTGGATTACCGGTGGCGAGCATGACCTGGTCGACAACATTATCCATCTGGTTCTGGCCAAACTGCCGGGCGCTCCGGACACCACCAAGGGAATTTCCCTGTTTGTCGTTCCCAAAGTGCTGCCGGACAGCGGAGAGCGTAACCCGGCCTTCTGTGGTGGCCTGGAGCACAAGATGGGCATCAAGGGCTCAGCAACCTGCGTGATGAACTTTGAAGGCGCCAAAGGCTGGCTTGTAGGCGAGCCAAACAACGGTATGCGCGCCATGTTCACCATGATGAATGAGGCCCGTCTGATGGTCGGCATGCAGGGTCTCGGCCTGGCCGAAATGGCTTACCAGGAAAGTCTTGGCTTTGCCCGTGAGCGTCTGCAAAGCCGTTCATTGAGCGGCCCGAAGAACTCGAACGGCCCTGCCGACCCGATCATTGTCCATCCGGACGTGCGACGGATGCTCATGCGTCAGAAAGTCCTGAACGAGGGCATGCGTGCCATGGCCCTGTTTACCGGACAGAAACTGGACCTGTCGGTTGCCCACCCGGATGAAGCCGTGCGTGAATCGTCCGACGATCTGGTGCAGTTGCTGACGCCGGTGGTCAAGGCGTTCCTGACCGATGAAGGTTACAAGAACGCCGACACCGGGCTGCAGGTGCTTGGCGGTTCCGGTTTCACCACGGACTGGCCGCTGGAGCAGTTGGTCCGAGATGGCCGTATTGCCCGCATCTATGAAGGCACCAACGGCATCCAGGCGATGGACCTGGTCGGCCGGAAGCTCAGCCTGAAAGGCGGGCAGCTGGTTCGCACCCTGTTCGGCGAACTGACCGGCTATCTGAAGGACAATCCCGAAGCACCGCACCGCGAAGAGCTGAAGGGCGCCCTTAAGTCATTGGAATCCGCCACTATGTGGATTGCCCAGAACGCGCCGAAAGATCCGGAACAGGCCGGCGCTGCGGCGACACCTTACTTGCGCTTGATGGCTCTGACGGTTATCAGCTACCTCTGGTCCCGCATGGCCGGCGTCGCCCGGACCCAGCTGGACAAGGGCGAAGGCAACAAGCCGCTGCTGGAAGGCAAACTGATCTCCGCCCGTTTCTTTTTCGAGAAGATCCTGCCGGAAATCGAGCAGCTGAAGCAGGATATCGAGACCGGCAAAGATTCGATGATGGACCTGGGTGACGACCACTGGGCGGCATGATGAGCGCCTCTTAACAAGTCCGGCCTTTCCTTTCAGGTCAGGCACACCCTTCAGGGCCGCGCGTTTGCGCGGCCTTTTTTTATGGGCGACAGACTAGGGTACAATTATCTGCCCAAGAGGTCCGCCGGGCCTGGCAACACCGGAGAAACACCGTGACCGAAGACGATTACCGGTTCCGTTTTGGCGGCATTGAGCGCCTTTATGGCCGCACGGCACTGGCAGCGTTCCGTAACGCCCACATTGCCATTGTGGGCCTGGGCGGCGTTGGCTCGTGGACGGCGGAGGCACTGGCCCGTTCCGGGATTGGCACCCTAACGCTGATTGATATGGATGATGTCTGCGTATCCAATACCAACCGGCAGCTTCACGCGCTGGACGGCCAGTACGGCCAGACCAAAACCGACGCCATGGCCGCGCGCCTGCGGGCAATCAATCCCCATGCGGATATCCGTATTCACTTCGGCTTCGTGACGCCAAAAAACGTTGAAGCACTGATAACGAGTGAATTGTCCGGCGTTGTCGATGCCATTGACAGCGTCAAAGCCAAAGCGGCGCTGATTGCCCACTGCAAGCGCCGGAAAATTCCCCTGGTCTGCGCTGGCGGCGCCGGTGGCCAGATGGACCCGACCCAGATTCAGGTCGGCGACCTCAGCCGCACCACCCAGGATCCGCTTCTTGCCCGGGTTCGCAACCTGTTACGCCGGGAATACGGCTTTTCCCGCAACCCCAAACGGCGCTTTGGAATTGAAGCCGTATACTCCCTGGAACAGCTGACGTATCCTGCTGAAAATGGTGAAGTCTGTCTGCAAAAGCCCGCTACCGATGGCCCGGTGCGGCTCGATTGCGCAACCGGATTCGGGGCGGCCAGTCCTGTTACCGCCAGCTTCGGCTTTTTCGCCGCATCAAGACTCCTGGGCCGCCTGGCCCGCAAGGCGACAACCACACACTGATCCTAACCAGAGGGAACTGACCTCAATATGACCGTCAGTACAGTCTTTCTACTCGCGTGCATCGGCGTTATCTCACTTTTCTGTCAATGGCTGGCTTGGCGTGTACGTATGCCGGCCATTCTTTTCCTCCTGGCGGGTGGTCTCGCCGCCGGGCCCATGTTTGGACTGCTTGACCCTGAAGCGGTGTTTGGTGACCTGCTGTTCCCGCTGATCTCGCTTTCAGTCGCCATCATTCTGTTCGAAGGCAGCCTGACCCTGCGCTTCAGCGACATCGCCGGTCACGGCAAGATGGTGCGCAACCTGATCCCGGTAGGCTCGGTGGTTACCTGCATTATCGGCACCCTGTCCGCCCGCTGGATTCTGGATGTGTCCTGGGAGGTAGCTCTGCTGTTTGGCGCCATTTCCATTGTGACCGGCCCCACGGTGATTGCGCCGCTGTTGCGATCGGTGCGGCCGAAGTCAAAACTCGCCAATATTCTGCGCTGGGAAGGCATCATCATTGACCCGGTCGGCGCACTGCTGGCCGTTCTGGTCTTTGAAGGCATCATCTCCTGGGGACAGGGCAACGTGTTCGAACACTCCCTGTGGATCTTTGGGAAAACCCTGGCGGTGGGTTTTGCAATCGGCGCCCTTGCCGGCTGGCTGAACGGCATCGCGCTGCGTAAACACCTGATTCCCCAATACCTGCACAACGCAGGCACCCTCACATTCATGCTCGGGGTCTATGCCCTGTCCAATGAGCTGGCCCATGAATCGGGCCTGCTGACCGTCACAGTGATGGGCATCTGGATGGCGAACATGAAACAGGTGCCCATCGACAGCATTCTGGAGTTCAAGGAATCCCTCAGTGTACTGCTGATTTCCGCACTGTTTATCATTCTGGCAGCGCGCGTGGAATTCGCCGCTATTGCCCAACTTGGCTGGGGTCTGGCCGCAGTGCTGGCCCTGCTGATGCTGGTGGCGCGGCCTGCAAGCATCTTCCTGTCGGCTATCGGCACTTCATTGAACTGGCGCGACAAACTGTTTCTTAGCTGGGTGGCGCCCAGGGGCATTGTGGCGGCAGCGGTGTCTGCACTGTTCGCGTTTCAGCTTCAGAAGCAGGGATATGAAAGCGCCGGAGCGCTGGTGCCGCTGATTTTCATGCTGATCATTGCCACCGTAACCATCCAGAGCCTGACCGCCCGCCCGCTTGCACAGCTGCTCAAAGTGGCAGAGCCCTCCTCCTTCGGCTTCCTGATTCTCGGCGCCAATCCCATTGCCCGGAAGATCGGCGTCGCACTCAAAAATCTGGAGGTGCCGGTTACCCTGACCGACACCAACTACGAAAACGTGAAACTGGCGAGAATGGAGAACCTGCCGGTCTATTTCGGCAATCCGGTGTCTGAGCATGCCTCCACCCATCTGGACCTCACCGGCATAGGCAATCTTTTAGTGGTGTCGCCCTACAAACACATGAACACACTGGCGACCTATCATTTTCTGGACTGGTTCGGAGACACCAACGTATTTACCCTGGCGGATGAGGCACAGGAGCAGAACGCCAGGCTTCGAACCGCCGAAAAGATTCACATGACCCGCGGGCTCTTCAATGGCCTGAGCTACGCCAAGATGGCCAGCCTGGCGGCGAAGCATTACATCATCAAGACCACTCAACTGAGCGAGGAGTTCACATTCAAGGATTTTCAGAAGAAATACGAGCGTCAGGCCTGCGTGTTGTTCGTGCTGGATAGCCGGGACCGGATTTCACCCGTGAAAGATATTGAGAGTCTGAAGCCGGAAAGGGAATGGACCCTGGTCAGCCTGGTACCGCCCCAGCCAAACAAGGAAAAGAAAGAGAAGCCGGACAGGGCCTGACCGGGCAACGCAAAGCCGCACTCAGGAGCGGCAATCCAGCACCAGTTTGCCACGGACATGGCCTCCCTGCAGCGTCTCGTGCGCCTGCTGAACCTGATCAAGAGGAAAGGCCTGGTCAATGTGAACACGCACATCGCCGTCTTCGACCAGTTCAGCAATTTCTTCCAGATGGAACACGTCCGGGCGCACCGTCATGCCATGAGCCCTCAGCCCCATCGACTCCGCCTGGGTAATGATTTCGTCTGCGGTGACGGTAGGAATGGTCACCAGAACGCCATGCTCACTGAGAGTTTGCAGTGACCGTTTTCCAACTTCACCTCCAATCAGGTCCAGCACCACGTCCAGCCCGTAGCACTCGTCCTCGATCCGGGTGGTGTGATAGTCGATGACCTCGTGCACGCCCAGCCCGGCGAGAAAATCCCGGTTGGCAGCGGATGCCGTGGCAATGACATGGGCACCGCGCTCCAGCGCAAACTGCACGGCAAAATGGCCCACGCCACCCGCACCGGCGTGAATCAGAACTTTTTGACCGGCCTGCAACTGTGCAACTTCGAACAGCGCTTGCCATGCTGTCAGTGCGGCCAGCGGCAACGCACCCGCTGCCAACAGATCCAGCTCCTCGGGCACCATGGCAAGATCCACCGCAGGGGCTATGACATATTCAGCGTAGCCCCCTCCTGTGGCCGGAAAGCCGATCATGCCCATCACCCGGTCACCGGGCGCCAGAATGGTCACGTCAGCGCCGACCGCTACCACTTCTCCCGCCATATCGTAGCCCGGCGTCCAGGGCAGGCTGTTTTCAATCTGTCGCGCTGCGAAGCCCAGGCCTTTGCGGGTTTTCCAGTCAATCGGGTTCAGCCCGGCGCCAGCGACCCGAATCAGAACATCGTCAACACCGGGCTCGCCTACCGTCGCTCGTTCCATTCGCAGCACGTCTGACTCGCCAAACCGGTCATAAGCAATCCGGCGCATGGTTGTTTCAGAGCTTGAATCGGTACGGTCTTGCACATTCGTTTCCATACTTGTCTCCGATGCCAGTTTGGCCAGCGATGGCAACCCTGCCCGGGTTGATTATTTTTGAGATTAGCAGACGTCAGCAAACCCGTGACTAACGCCCGTCAAAACCGCGGCCACCTTCCACCAGGACACTGGCCAATATGCGTTTGAATTCTGGGGGCATACGAGACGGCCGCTGGCTTTTCATATCCACACAGGCGTGGTTACACAACGCTCGCATCAGCGTTTTTCCGTCCGATTGTCGAATCAACTGGAACTGCCGGGCCGAACGGAAGCGGCCGTCAAAATCGGTCAGCCAGGTGCCCAGCTCAAGGGTGTCACCGGCATTGGCAGAGGCCAGATAATCGATCTCGGTGCGAGTAATAGCCATGGCTTTTCCGGTTTCCTCATGGAGCGCCCAGGTCATCCCCAGGCTCTCAATATGCGCCCAGCTGACCTCTTCCAGCCAGCGCAGGTAAACCACATTGTTGGCATGGCCAAGACGATCGGTATCGTCCGGTGAGACAGAGATCAACTGGGTAAAAGGAGATGGCAGGTCCCAGTCCAGGACAGGCTGACTATTCATTGATTGCCTCCTTCAGCCCCGGCACGGAGTCGATGGGCATACGCCCGATCCGGTCGTTGTGCAATGAGCCGAAATACAGAATGTCGTCGTGGGGGTTCACTGAGGTAATTTCCTGAAGGTGCTTGCCATTCGTGTCGTGCAGACTGACCAGTACTTTGCCCTGCTTATTAAAAGCGACTGCCAGGCCGTATTCTGCAGGCTTCGGCCTGAGAGCTTCGGGCAATTTGACCACCAGATCTTTCAGCCAGGGCCGAGTGTGCAGCGAGTCAATTTGAGGATCCCGGAGCGTCGGGAAGGCAACCCAGTAACGTCCGTCATCATCCACCGCCAGATTATCCGGGAACCCGGGCAGATTATCGGCGAACACTTCCGCCGTTCCGGCCTCACGCCCGCTGATCCAGTATTTGATAATCCGGTATTTCCAGGTTTCATTCACCAACAGATAATCACCGTCCGGAGACACCGCCACGCCATTGGCAAAGTGCAGATTCTGCAACAGAACCTCGGTCTTGCCGGTGGCCGGGTCATATCGCAGTAAGCGACCATGGGGCCGCATTTCCATCAGGTCCAGCATGTAATCCGGATGCGTGAAGCGCGAGCTGGCATCGCTGAAATAGAGTCGCCCATCGGGGGCAATATCCACGTCGTCTGTATACCGAAACGGCAAACCCTCCGCATCCCGGGTGAGGACCGTCACGGTCTTGTCCTGAGCGATGGAGAGCAAGCCTCTACCAGCATCGGCGACGATCAGATTGCCGTTGCGATCAAAGACCATACCCAGCGGCCGACCTTCTGTCTGTAGCCAGTTCTCCGCCCGGCCATCCGGCGTAACCCGCACAATCCATCCGTCCTGGGTGCCGGTATAAAGCACACCGTTGGCATCGACCGTCGTGTCTTCCGGGCCATAGACCTGACCCCGGACCAGCAGGTCCGCCGACTTCAAATGCTCATTGGGCTTGAGCGGACCGGTCATAGGCTTTGCTTCCGGGGCCGTCCAGGCTGCACTGTTAATGGGGGATTCGGACAACACAAACCCGCCAATCAACACGAATGCGACCAATAGAACGCCCAAGAACCACTTCATGATGTTTTCCTGCGTTGTTTATTGAGTGCCTAACCTTATCAGACAGCGGCAGCCTGTCTAGCGGGCCCGGGCGTTATCGAACGGCCTGTCAGGACATTAGGACGTCAGAAAACGGCGGCACAGCGCCACAAAGGTGTCCGGCTTTTCGGCGTGCAGCCAGTGACCGGTACCCTCAATGACGCGCAGATCAGCGTTGGGGAATAGCCCGGCAATGGTGTCGCGATGTTTGGTCTGGATATAGGCGGAATCAGCGCCTTTGATAAACAGCACAGGCCCCTCGTAGGGCCCATTACCTTCCGGCGCGGCGGACAGGTCCGCATAGCTGCCGTCAATCACCGGCAGGTTCAGGCGCCAGCGATAACGGGCACCGGAATCCACCTTTTCTTCCGCCGGAACAGGCTCCAGATTCTTCAGCAGAAACTGACGAACACCCGCTTCTTCCACAAAATCTGATAGCGCCCGGTCGGAATCTTGCCTGGATGTCAGTGCAGCGGTATCAACCGCCTTCAGGCCTTCCAGCACATGATCGTGCCGGGGCTTGTAAGCGACCGGTGAGATATCGGCCACGATGATTCCGGCAATCCGCTCCGGTGCATCCATAGCCAGCTGCATGGCTACCTTTCCGCCCATCGAATGGCCCAGCACCCAGACTTTTTCCAGGCCCTTTTCATCCATATAGGCCAGCACGTCTTCGGCCATTTCAGAGTATTTCATAGTGTCGGCATGGGGAGATTTACCATGATTGCGCAGGTCCAGCCCGTGGATTTGCCATTTGTCCTGCAATCCCCGGGCGATCACACCCAGATTATCCTGCGAGCCAAACAGCCCGTGCAACAGGATCAGGGGCTCGCCTTCGCCACTGATCCGATGATAAAGCTCGACACTCATAAACACCCTCTCCAGTCAGAAAATAATCAGGCAGAAAATCCGGGCAAACCCGGCTGATAAAATGTCGGGTGACACGATGATCAGCAATAATAGATGCTGTTCGGGCATTCGGCCAGACAGCGACAGTGATCCTTCCTGCTCGTCATCAGGTGCAGAAGTTTGCAGCCCGATTGCCTCTTCGACTCGCTACAATGCTATCTTGAGCGATGGATGGGACGATTGACAGGTGCTTCCATTCACTTGACAGTTTGTGACATCGGAAATGACATCCTCTACATCAATAGTAAAGGTCAACGTGAACGTAGCGCACGACAGCACCAGCACATCGCCGATGATCGCCGCGTCCAGCACACTGGCACTCGTGCATTATCTTCGTTGCCAGGGCGTTCTCGATCCCAAAGCTCTTGAGCAGATTACCGGCCAACCCGAAGACGCCCTGACCGATCCGGACCTTAGAATCCCGGCAGATCAGCATTATCACCTCTGGGAATATGCCGAATCCGTCACTGGCGACCCCGCCATTGGAATGCATGTCGGACAGACCGTTGATCCCGACCGGATGGGCCTGATGGGACATGTATTTTTCAACTGCGACACACTGGGCGAGGCCGTCACCCAATACACCCGCCTGCACGGGCTGATAAACGAGTCTGTCAAAATCAGTTTTGAACAAACCGGAGGCCTGGCTATTCTGACCTGGCAGGCAGATTCCCCCGGGCATTATTGCCGCCAGGATATGGATCGCACGATCGCATCCATGATCTGCCGCGCCCGGCATTTCATCCACCCTGCGCTCGTTGCCGCGTGGGTGGAAATCGCCCATGAAAAACCGGGCTATGCGCAGGAATATGTTGCTTTGTTTGGCAGCAAGGTGCGTTTCGGCTGTGAGAAAACCCGGGTTGCCTTTGACCGCCGCCATCTGAGTCATTCGATTCCTCACCGCAATCCCTACGTGTATTCGGCCGTGCTGAAGCAGGTGAATGCCATACTGGCCCGACTTCAGACCCGCCGGACCTTTGGTCGCAAAATCCGTCGATTAATCGCCCAGCAAATGTCCACGGACCGCATTGACGCTGACACCCTGGCCGGTCAATGCCACATGAGCCGCCAGACGCTTTACCGCCGGCTGAAAAAAGAAGGCCTTGGTTTTCATGAACTGGTAGAGGAAGTGCGCAAGGATAAGGCCATGCGTTACGTCTCTTCCAACCACTACGCACTGGGAGAAATCGCGTTCCTGCTGGGCTTCTCCGAACTCAGCGCTTTCAGTCGCGCCTTCAAGCGCTGGACCGGTATCGCACCAGCCCAATACCGGGCTCAGCAGCTGTCCGATCAGACGGAAGACGCCGAACTGTGAGTGCACTCGACCCGTCGTGGATTATTCTCGGACTGGTTACGCTTTACGGGATTGCTGCCGCCTGCATATACCGGATACTGCTGACCTACCGGACGGCTCAGGGTGCCATCGCCTGGATCCTCGCACTGATTGGCCTGCCCTACCTGGCCGTACCCTTTTTCTTGCTGTTCGGGCGCAACCGGTTTGGCGGCTATCTGCAGGCCAAACGACCTGACCGGGAAACGCTCAGCAACTTGCTGAGCCAATTCGAGCAGCAACGACGGGTCGTTGACGATCCAGGCGCGGCCCAAGACAGCCATGAACTCCAGGTGCTGTACAAGCTGGGCCGGCAGCCGTTTACTTCGGGCAATCGTTGTGACCTGCTGGAAGACGGCGCCGCGACGTTTGAAGCCCTGTTCGCCGCAATGGAAAACGCCCGGCATTATATTTTGCTGGAGTTTTACATTGTCCGCTCGGATAAAGTCGGCCAGCGTATCAAAGCAATTCTCAAGCGGAAGCTGGCCGAGGGTGTGCAGGTCTGGTTCCTTTATGACGACATTGGCAGTGTCTGGCTTCCGCGAAAATACCTGAACGAGCTGTCCGCCGCCGGCGCCCATGTCTCGTCTTTCGGCGACGGTAATCTCCGGCGTATGCGACTGCAGGTCAATTTTCGCAACCATCGCAAACTGCTGATATGCGATGGCCAGGTGGGCTTTGTCGGTGGCATCAACCTGGGGGACGAATACCTGGGCGCCAGTGGCGATGACGAACCCTGGCGTGACACCCACTGCCGCATCCGCGGACCGGCCACTCAGGGCCTGCAACTGGCCTGGCTGGAAGACTGGAACTGGGCCAGCGACGAGATTCCTGATCTCAAATGGACCCCGCCCGTGGTCCCTGAGGGCGACGAGGAAGTATTGATTCTGCCCATGGGGCCCGCCGACATCTATGAAACCGGTTCGTTGTTCTTTCTTAACTGCATCAACAATGCCCGCCACCGGCTCTGGATAGCGTCGCCTTACTTCGTACCGGACTTCCAGATTCTTAACGCCCTACAACTGGCCGCGTTGCGAGGGGTGGATGTGCGCGTCATCATCCCGGAAAAATCAGACAGCCGGCTGATCGGTTTGGCCGCCTATTCCTACCTGGCGCAGGCATGCCGGGTGGGCATTTCGATTTATCGTTACCAGCGAGGCTTTATGCATCAGAAAACGATGCTGGTAGACGACCGCTACGCGGCCGTGGGCACAGCCAACCTGGACAACCGCTCAATGCGCCTGAACTTCGAGATCATGGCAGTCAACACCTCGCCGGCTTTTGTTGACCGGATGGAAGCCATGCTGACAGCGGACCTGCGAAATTGTCGCCTGCTGACCGAAAGAGACTACCGGGACCGCTCTATTCCGTTCCGCCTGGCCTGTCGCGCCGCGCGTTTGATGGGACCGCTGCTGTGAGTGGGTGCTGGCGACAGAGGTTGCAGGCCATCGGAGCAATCCCGGAAACCGCCTGACCTCCGTTGTTCAGTCAAACAGTTGGGTGAACGAAAAACCAACGTTCAGGTAGGCGCTCCAGTCATCCTCATTATTGTACGCTGTGGAAAACTGCACCGGGCCGATGACCGTCTCAACGCCGGCGAACAGACTCCAGGAATACAGCAGGTTGTTCCAGCGGGCGTCGCCCAGTGATGACCAGGCGTTACCGGCTTCGGCACCTGCGCCGGCGAACCAGGGCACGAAAGGGCCGCCAAACGAACGACGGGCAAAGACGCTGGCCAGAGCCGCGTCCTCACCGGCCACTTCGCCCTGACTGAAGGCCGACAGGCGCTTGAACCCGCCGAGAATCACCGAATTTTCGATACCCGCCACACCGCCGGTGACCGCATTGGCAAAAACCAGCCCGGTAAGCGTGGTCCTGTCCCAGGTTTTCGCGCCCAACGCCATGGCCCGGACCGAATCGAAGTGCCGGTCCGACCCCATACCCGGACGTTCCAAACGACCCCGCAGACCAGCAAACGCACCGGATTCCGGCAGAAACGCATCGTCCAGCGAGTCGTGTTCAAACGCCAGATTCACGCTGCCCTTGTGAACATACTCATAGGGCACAATCCGGTTGCCGACCTGCTCATCGACGGTCGCATACCCCCGCCGGTAAGTGAGCCTGACCTGGTTATTAACACTCAACTCCATGCCCAGTGACAGATCAACCTCACTGGTGGAAAGATCTATTTCCGTAATCCGCGCCCCATCACCATCAAAAGCACTGAAGGTTTCCCGGCGGTATTCCGCCCCCAGGGTCAGAAATCGCTCATAGCCGTAGTCCAGCGGCTGGAACCATTCAGTGCGGACCCAGGGCTCGGTGCCCAGTTGTAAACCGGTGGACCACTCGGCTCCCAGAGCGTTCAGCTCGGTCATCCGCAGTGAGGCGGCAAGATTGAAGTCAGTCTTGTTCTCGAAGTTGTCTTCGTAATTCAGTCCGAAAGACAGATAGTTGGGGCCCCAGGTTTTCCGCCGCGCCTGAATCCGCAGCGTTGCTCCGTCCCCGGACATCGGCTCCAGCGAATAGGACACCGTTTCATAATACCCCAAGCCATAAATGCGCTTGAGATCAAGCTCCAGCTGATCCGAATCCAGTGGCTCTCCCTCTGACTGCCTGATCCGGGAGCGGATGAAGTCCGAGGCCAGGCGATCGTCACCGGTTACTTCAATACGGCGGACAACAGAAGGGCTGAGGGATCGCTCCCCGATTTGCTGACGATAGACATCCCAATCTTCGCGGCTAACAGCAAGTTGATTAAGCTCCGTGGCGTGCTTGCGCGCCTCGGTCGCACCGATCTCGAAAAACGGCGTCGCCTGGTAGAAGTCAGCAGAGGATAACTCACCCAGGTCCGGCCGGATGAGCAGGTCGCGGTCTTCCAGCAAGTCCAACTGGTACTCGGTGTTCCGGCGAGTCAGCAGGGTTGTGAGCTGACCTGCCACGGTAAAGGCGTCCTGCAGGTCATCCTTATCCATCAGAGGGTCGGTGATATTCACTGCAATGACGATATCTGCCCCCATGTCTCGGGCTACCGAGACCGGTAAATTGTTGGCAACACCGCCATCAACCAGCAGCTTACCGTTGCTGGCAACTGGTGCGTAGACCCCGGGAACACTCATGCTCGCGCGGATGGCTTCTGACAGATTGCCGTTACCAATGACAACGGCTTCGCCGGTTTCAAGGTCGGTTGCGACAGCACGAAAGGGAATGGGGAGCTGGTCGAAATCTTCAATCAACGCCGCGTCCCGGGTAAGTTCATTAAGGATAAAACCCAGGTTCTGGCCCGCTATAATGCCGCCACCGAGCTCAAGGCCCTCACTGCTGACACCAATGCCGGGGGTGATGGGGAAGCGCCAGTCCTGTCGCTTGCGACGAACCGGCTTGAATACCCGGCCCGGATCATCACGGAAACTCGATAGCCAATCGAGATTGATAAACCGGGCCTCGATGTCTGCCACTGACATGCCAGACGCATAGAGCGCACCCACGGCCGACCCGGCGCTGGTGCCAACGACCATATCCACCGGCACCCGGATTTCCTCCAGCACGCGCAACACTCCGACGTGAGCCATGCCTTTGGCGCCACCGCCGCTGAAGACCAGCGCCACTTTTGGTCGCTCCGCGGCGGTTGCGATGCCCGCCATCAGAACCGTCAGCAGAGTCAGAATCCGTGTGCGGGCAATCAACATTTCGGGCTATCAGCGCTCACTCTTGACGCCCTGCGTCGTCGTCCCGGTCCGCCAGCGATAAGTGGGAAACATCAGGCACCATCGGTGGCGGTGTCTCGCGGGGCTTCACGAGCTCGGCGCCGGCCGGGGCCAGGGTCCATTCGTCCAGGTGCTCAAACATCGGCGCCTGAGCCTCTTTATGTTCTTCAAAGGTGACACCCACCGGGTCCAGCGTCAGACCGGAACCGGCAAGGATGCTGTCTACTTTTTCACCCGCTACGTTGGGCCGGTGTCCCGGCTCCACTTTGACAGGACCAGCGGAGGGCCTCTCTGGCGTTGGCGGCGCTTTCGGGGCCGGGGGCTTGTCCTGTGCTGAAAGCTTTTGCGAGACTGAGGCTTTTGGCGGGGCTGACGCTTTTGGCGAGGCTGAGGGCTCTGCTTCAGGCTTGGGCGCAACCGTTCCCTCCATGGGCTCGACGTAGGCGACCATGCCATGCTTGTGCAACACACCCCGATACTTCTCGGCCTGAACCTCTTCCAGTCGGTTGCGAATCACCACTGGCTGGCCGCTGAACATCTTTACAATCTGATCGGCGTTCGCCTTGAACAGGGTTTTAGCATTATTACGGGCCGTTTCCGGATCAGTACCGGATGTACATTCGCCTTTAAAAACCAGTTGGAACATGAGCCTGCCTCTGACCTTGCCTTGATCCTTTCATCATAGTTGAAACCATACGGCTGCGGAAACCTCGACGCTGGCGGCACTCTTTCGAGGCGAGCAGGAACAATTGAAAATATGACCAAATGTTGAACAAATTTAGTGGCAGTCTGTGGTAATAATGTGTAACCTTTATTTACACGGCGTTACCAGAATTGCTTATCTGACTGAAATAGGGTCCCCGACAACGGACAAGATTGCCATGGTATCGAAGCGCCTGATCGTTTCTCTGATTCCTACTCTGCTCATACCGTTACTGCTGAGCGCCGGGAAGGCGTCTGCTGGCAATCTGGATTTATTGCTCAGTGGCCTTTTCCCGGAACATCAGGCCACCTACATTGGCTATCAAAGCGTTGAGAGGGAGATCATACCGGTCTCCTCCTCGGTCGAGCGCAAATACCTGATTGTGGATTTCCGTATGAAATCCGATCCCGGCACCGAACAGCTTCAGGCAAGCGTTCGCAAAGTCTGTATGGCCATGCTCAAAAATCGTGACCTGATTCGTGACCTGACGAATCAGGGATACGATATGGTATCTGTCGCCTTCGACAGACGGTCCCAGTTCGACTGCCTCTAAACTGCCTCAATCTTCCCGACCCAACAACCTTGGAAACGCCTCCAGCGCGCTGTTGACCGAATCCAGATTAAACGCGTCGACGTCAGCAAGCAGTTTTTCGCCATATCGGGTGACCGATGGTGATCTCACACGCTGACCCCACTCGACTACCCGGCAGGCAAAGTCACGCATCTGCTCCGGGTCACCGCTTTCCCTGACCGCCTGCCATTCTTCTCCGAAATCCTGTACCAGCTGTTCCCGTAGCCAGCCTCGTTCCTGAAGGCTCAGGGTCTGTGCCAGCAGACGCTCCGATTCCTGAAGCTGGCCGTCTTCTTCCACCAGTTCGCCGGTCACTTCTACGTCCGGCAGACGTAAAGTGAAAGTGGAGCCAACACCAGGCTCGCTTTCGACGTCCAGTTCGCCGCCCATCATCTGCACCAGTTTACGGCTGATGGCCAGACCCAGTCCGGTGCCACCATAGCGACGGCTGCTCTGACCTTCCTGCTGCTCGAAAGCATCGAATATCTGTTCCTGCTGATCGTCTGGAATACCGATGCCCGTGTCCTTCACGGTGACCACTAGCCGGGACCTTGGCATCGGCTCCCCGGTATCCTCGGCATCGTCACTGACCTGTGGCGTCGCCGTTGCCCGCACGGTTACCCCGCCTGCATGGGTAAACTTGATCGCGTTACCGACCAGATTGAACAGCACCTGGCGCAGCCGGGTCTCATCGAGTCGCATAGCCGCAGGCATGCGGGAGTCAACGCTCACCTCCAGCGAGATGCCCTGCTCGGTCGCTCGCAAATCAAAAATATGACGCACATCGCTCAGCAACCGTCGCATCGACACCGCGGAATAATCCAGGCGCATCTTGCCCGCCTCAATCCGGGACAGATCCAGAATGTCGTTGATCAGCATCAACAGGCTTCGACTGCCGGCGCGGATGGCGTTCAGATAATTCCTTTGTTGCGGGTCCTTGACGGTATTACTGAGCAGGTCGCTGTAACCGATGACCGCGTTCATGGGGGTGCGGATTTCATGGGACATGTTCGCCAGAAACTCACTTTTCGAGCGACTTGCGGCCTCTGCCTGGCGCGCCAGGTGCTCGGCGTCCTGCTTGGCGGACCGCAACGCATCCTCACTGCGACGCAATGCGTTTTCAGACCGGATGCGCTCATCCACTTCCCGCGACAGTTTGCGGTTCCAGTAAAGAAAAATCAGCACGACGACCAGGGCGATCAGCACGATTCGCCTGACGACGGTGTAGTCGGTCTCCTGCTCGATATCCAGGTGTATCCATCGATTGTAAATGGATTCGGTTTCGTTCGAATCCAGGCTGCCCAGGGCTTTGTTCAGGATACCCAAGAGCTCCGGTTGGTCGTTGCGGACCGCGAGTCGAAGTTCGTATTGGTAAGGGGTGATGCTGGTTATACGAAGATTGGACAGGCCCAGTCGCGCCACAGTGTAGCTGACGGCGGGAATGTGGGTCACCACGGCATCCAGGTCACCGTTTGACAGTGCCAGCAAGCCTTCCTCTACTGACTGAACGGGGTAAAGATCCAGATCCGGGTGATTAATCAGCAGGTAGTCGTGACCGGCCTGGCGGTTCACAACGCCCACCCGTTCATCCCGCAATTCACGAAGCTCACCGATGAAGCGGCCGTCGTCGCGGATAGCCAGGGCAATCGGCACCGTCAGGTAGGCGCGGCTGAATAGAAAATCCTCTTCCAGACGCGGTGTTCGGGTAACCGCGGGCAATATGTCGACCTTGCCCTCCCCAAGCTGCTCTTCAGGAACGTCGCCCGGTTCCAGCAACTGACGACGGAATCGCACGGATAACTGCTCCTCCAGGCGGGTTAGGAGATCCGCGACCAGCCCTCTGCTTTCGCCGTCCTGGGAAAACTCAAAAGGCGGCCAGTCCTGACGGAAAGCCACCCGCAAGTCGGGATTGCGCCGGAGAAATTCGGCCTCGCTGTCGGAGAGCGTCAGGGAGCTGTCATCAGCTTCGGGAATGCTGGTCTGCAACCAGGGCTGGCGTATATCCCGATGTTCATTGCGAGTGATCGCCAGAACCGCCTGGTTCAGTATGCGGTACATGCGGTCCTGATCCGGAGCAATTTCAAACACGACGTCCACCGAGTGCTGGTTCATCAAGCGCGCGAGCCGCACGCCGCTGACCATCGCCGAGCGCAGATAGTCAGATACCACCGCAACCGGGCCCAGGAAGGCATCCGCCTGCCCGGAAAGCAGCATACTGACGGCTTCCCCCAGAGTATCCACCGGTACCGGCGTGAAGTTCTGAACCGGATCCAGTAACGCGTATTGATTGGCGTCACGGGCCACCAGGGCAACCCGCGTGCTTTCCAGGTCGGACAGCTCGCGAATTCCGGCATCATCGGTGGCAACGAACAATCCGTAAGTCAGTGACATCAGCGGAGAAGAAATCATTTCGCCGTCGGAAGACGGCTTGCGGGACGGGCGTGTGTTGAGCCTGGCGTCAATGACGCCGTCCGCCAGCCATTGATTCAGTTGCGTCTCGTTTCCGGTAATCTGCTCGATGGGCACGTCGAGTTTTTCGGACACGGTGTTCAGATAATCAATGAAAACACCGGCCAACTGGCCCTCGCCGGTATCAAAAACCAAAGGCACCTGATCACTGCGAACGCCGACACGAAACGATTTCTGGGCGCTCAACCAGGTCAGATCATCGTTGCCGAGCACCGGCGAAGGTGAACGCTGGGGAGGTTCTGCTGCCAGCGGCAGTGGCAGCAGAAAACAGGCCAGACACAACAGAAGATGCAACGCTGTCTTCACTAAAAATTCCCATACGTTAGACTAGAGTGAATACAGTCATCCAGAAAACGATACCGACTCATTTCATTGTTTATAGACAGGAGACGCTTACTCATATGGATACCAGCAAACACACACTGACCACCCTGTTCGAACAGCTCGGCATGCCTTCGGACCAGACAAGTATCGAAGAATTCATCAAACAACACTCCCCTCTGCCCGCGGAAATTGCCCTGCAGGACGCCTCCTTCTGGTCTGCAAGTCAGTCCAATTTCCTCGTGGAAGGCCTCGAGGAAGACTCTGACTGGGCTGAGATCATCGACGAACTGGACGCCCAGATGCGTCATTAAACCGCGCGGGCGCCCACACACACCTGATCACGGCCGGCCTCTTTGGCCTGATAGAGAGATCGGTCCGCTCGATCAAACACGCCGTCTGCTTCATCGTCTGGCTCAAAGTCTGCCACGCCGGCTGAAAACGTCACCGACACCGGCTCGCCGCGAAAATGAAACGGCAGGGCTCGGATGTATCCCCGTAGCCCATCAAGCACATTTTTCGCCGCGTCAGCCGCGGTCTCCGGAAACAAAACGACAAACTCCTCCCCGCCGAACCGGGCAATAAAATCTGTCTGGCGCAGGCGATCCTGCAGGGCTTTTGCCACCAGTTGAAGAACTCTGTCACCCGCCTTGTGGCCGTAGGAGTCGTTCACCCGCTTGAACAGATCAATGTCCAGTACTGCGAGAGTCAGCGGATTACCATAGCGCCGCCAGCGCTGATACTCCACGTCCAGACGTTCCTGCCAGGCTTCCCGGTTTGGCAGTTGCGTCAGAACATCCGTCATCGCCCGTTTGCGCTGATCACGGAGTTCGGCCTTGACATGCTCTGCCTGGGTTTCCATGGCCGCCATCTTTTCTTGCATAGTGCCCAACTGCTCAGCCAAATATTTTTCCCGTTCCGATTCTTTGGTTCTGAAGCGCCCGACGGCCTCGCGGATGGACGCGAGATGGCCCGAAACCGAGGCCTTCAGCCCCTGAAAATCCTGGCTGGTGTCGACTTTTTGACCAAATGCCTCCAGCTCTCGCTGGATCTCAACGTCGAGTTCGGCGGACGCCCCCAGACGACCTGCCTGGGCGTCTTCCTGCTCGGCAAAATACTTCTTGAGGGTATCCAGGCGCTCGTCCAATCTGCGCAGGAACGCTTCGAATTCCCGCTGGCTTCGAGTCACAGCGGAAATGACCAGCTCTGCCACGCCGCTCAGTCCGTCTCGCAATTCCGTCCAGTCATCACTGCCAAGCAGGCTCTGCTGCAGCCGGCGAGCCCGCGCCTCGTCCCCGGGCTCGAGAGACACCTGTTCAAGCATCTGCCCCAGAAGCTCTCCCACCCGCCGGGCAATGCGAAGACGCTGGTCGGCTTCCTCATCTGCCGACTCCAGCTCGACTGACTCTGCCTCGTCAATTGTGACCCTGTCAGCTGGAGGCGAATCTCCCGCAGCGGCGGCGGTGTCGTTAGACCGGCTAAGCAGTCTGTTCAGAATCCCGTTCCGGGGAGGATGTTTCTCACTCTCGCCAGCGGTATCCAGCCCGCTCTCCAAGGTATCGGCGAAGTCAGTCAGCCATTCGTCAAAGTGATTCTTGAGGGTTTCAGGTTTGCGAAGCCGTTTTTCAAGCGCTTTCAGGCGATCCTTTACCGTGGCAAATACGTTGTGACTGCGCAGCTCTGCCAGCAGTTTGTCGAGAGTTGCACGAAGCTGCCTGTCCGACTCGGATTTGCGCTCGTCCAGTGCGGAAACCTTTCGGTCAATGCGATCCTGAAGGTTTTGCCAGGCGCCCGTGTCAAAAGATCCAGCGCGAACCTCTTCTCTGAGGCGAACCAGCAGATTATCCAGCTCCGGGCTCTGGCCCTCGGAAGCGAGGCTGGTTCGAACCAACATGCGCTGAAGTAGGTTTTTTTCAGTGTTCCAGCGCGCCTCTTCCGCTTCGGAAGCTTCGAGCTCCTTCAGGTACTTGTCTTTCCAGGACGGATCCGATGACATCTGTTTCTCCTGCTGTCCGGAAACGCCGATAGCCGGCACTCAGACCGAGTTGTTGGCCTTGTCGTCTGTTTTACGCGCCCGGCGGGCCCTGGGATGGCTTTGATCGTATACTTTTGCCAGATGTTGAAAGTCCAAATGAGTATAGATCTGGGTCGTGCTGATGTCTGCATGGCCCAGCAACTCCTGAACCGCTCGCAGATCACCGCTCGATTCGAGCATGTGGCTGGCAAAGGAATGTCGCAGCAAATGCGGATGCATTCGCTGATCGGCGCCGTTTTTCACGCCCCACCGGCGCAGACGCGACTGGATACTTCGGTTGCTCAGGCGCTCGCCACGGCGGCTGACAAACAGCGCCGGCTCGCCCACGCCGGCCAATGTCCGTCGAACGTCCAGCCATTGTGTCAGAGCCTCCAGAGCACGGCGCCCTACCGGCAGTATCCGTTCCTTACCGCCTTTGCCCAATACCCGGACTTCCCCGCCCCGGCGGTCGATGGATTCCAGATTCAGGCCCGCCAGTTCCGACAACCGCAACCCTGACGAGTAAAGCAGCTCAAACATGCTCAGATCCCGCATTTCCAGCGGGTCGTCCGGGACGGCGTCCAGTAAGTGACTCAGTTGGTCGACATCGGCCACTTTCGGCAACCGTCTTGCGGCTTTTGGTGCCCGAACATCCAGTACCGGATTGTCGCTGGCGAGCTGCTCGCGCAGCAGATAATCGTAAAAACGGCGAATCGCAGACAGATGCCTGGCAATGCTGCGCCCACCAAGGCCGGATCGGCTCAGCACTGCCACATAGCGGCGTAGATCATGGGACGTGAGCTCACGCCAAGCCGAGCGACCTTCTGCACAGGCAACCCAGTCACCAAAGCGCAGCAGGTCGTCTTCGTAATTGGCGCAGGTATGGGGAGAATGGCGTTTTTCGGAGGCAAGATAGCGGATAAAACCCTGAAGCGGCTCGGCCAGTGCGGCCATAAGGCCGACACCATTTCCGGGCCGCGCATCGCCGGATTTCAACACGGTCAGCGGGACTCTTCCACCGGGTCGCCAGCAGAACTGCCGGCCGCCGCGTGGCGCTGAAGAATTGGCGGCAACAGGCGGCTGAGCGTGTCGCTAATGTAGGTCAGGAACAACGATCCCATGCTCTGGTCAAAATAGCCGGCCTCACAACTTCCGACCGCAAAGACACCCACCAGATCATTGACCGACCCTACCGGTTCATGGGCGCGTAGCGGCACTAGTGCAACCGAGGCAATGGGCTCTTCACGATCCGGAAACAGGAAGCTGCGCTCGCTTTCCCGGAACTGACCGCAGACCGCACGGTCGCCATCAAGCAGACCGCCGAGGCGCTCCCTGGCGGCTTCCGGCGACACAACATGCAGCGCACCCCGGCCGTCGCCGGGCAATTCCTGGTCGGTAAACAAAATGACTGAGGCCGCGTCCAACCCGAAATCCCCGCGAATGCTGTCGTCTACGGCGGCCGCCATATCGTTCAGGTTTCGCGCTTCGATGATTTGCATCAGAAGTCGCTTGCTCTTCTCAAACAGGCGATCGTTATGGCGGGCAATGGACACCAGTTCAACCAGTTCCTGGCGCAGTGTATCCCGTTGCTCCCGAAACAGGTGAACCTGCCGCTCCACCAGCGAAATAGCCCTGCCACTATCGTGGGGCAGGGTCAGGCTGCGCAGCAGTTCGTCCTGATCAACAAAAAAAGCGGGATTTTCGCGAAGATATTCCGCAACCGATTCCCGGCTGAGGTCACCGGCCTTCTGGCGGGCCGCTTGGTCTGTCATGCTCGTCTCCTGACGGTCAGGGAAGATCAGGTTTGCTGATCAGCGCCTTGAGGTGGCCGCCTGCGGCCACGTTGCTGTCTGTTCTGTGCAGGCTTGCCATCGCCTTGCCTAGCGTTTCTGCGACGCCTTGGCTGGGAGTCAACTGGTAGCCGTAACTGCCCTTCAAACACACTGGTCGCGTACCCTTCCATCATAACAGGCGACCCCTCACCCTGCCATTCAACCACCAGCGGGCCACCCCGGAGCTCCATGTTGACCCTGGCATCCAGCAAACCGCGCAGGCGCCCGGCGACGACCGCCGCACATGCGCCGCTGCCGCAAGCCAGGGTTTCACCCACACCGCGCTCGAAAACCCGCAACCGTACGTGGGTCCGGTCCAGAATCTGGAGAAAGCCGATGTTGGCGCGGGCCGGAAACCGTGGATGGTTCTCCAGCCTGGGTCCAAGCTCGTTGACCGGCGACGTGTCAACATCGTCAACCAGCAGAACCCCGTGAGGATTGCCCATGGACACCGCGCTGAGCTCGACAGTTTCGCCGCCCACCTCGACCGTGTAGACCTCTTTGCGCTGGTCGGCCGCAAACGGAATCGCCGGCGGGTTCAACTCGGGCACACCCATGTTGACGGTGATCAGTCCGTTCTTGCCAACACGCAGCTCAATAACCCCTTTGGCGGTCTGCACGCGAATGACCTGCTTGTTGGTCAGGCGTTGATCACGTACGAAACGGGCAAAGCAGCGGGCGCCGTTGCCACATTGCTCCACCTCGGAGCCGTCGCTGTTGAAGATGCGGTAGCGGAAATCCACGTCCGGCAGCCCGGGCGGTTCTACCACCAGCAACTGATCAAAGCCGATGCCGAAGTTACGGTTGGCCAGCTCCCGGATTTTTTCCGGGCCCAGGCGAAAGGGCTGACTGATGGCGTCTACGACCATAAAGTCGTTACCAAGACCGTGCATCTTGGTAAAACTGAGCAGAGAGCTCCGTCTTGTCTGATTCATATCCCCGTCCCCGCTCATCCGGGCAGGCAACTTTCAGGTTCAAGCTGCTCGTCAAGGGTTTCACGGCGGCGCACCACATGCACCTGGTCACCATCCACCATCAACTCAGGGGGCCGGTTACGGGTGTTGTAATTGGAGCTCATCACAAAACCGTAGGCACCGGCCGAGCGCACTGCCAACAGATCGCCGGCCTGGAGTCTTAGGGGTCGGTCCTTGCCAAGAAAATCGCCGGTTTCGCAGACCGGCCCCACCAGATCCCACTGCTTTTCATCCACGTTGCTGCGGGGACGGGCCGGAATAATGGACTGCCAGGCACTGTATAGCGCAGGGCGGATCAGATCGTTCATCGCGGCATCAATAATGGCAAAATTCCGGTGCTCCGTGCACTTCAGGAACTCTACCCGCGTCAGCAGAATGCCCGCATTGGCGGCAATCGAACGGCCCGGCTCCATGATCAATTCCAGCTGACGATCGCCAAGCCGCTCGGACAGTGCCGTCACATAGTCCGATGGCTGCGGCGGCTGCTCCTGATCGTAAGTCACACCAAGGCCGCCACCCATGTCCAGATGGCGGATCACGATCTGCTTCTGCGCCAGCGCATCAATCAATGCCAGCACCCGGTCCAGGGCGTCCAGAAAGGGCGACACGGTGGTGAGCTGGGAGCCGATGTGACAATCCACGCCCTGAACGTCCAGATTTGGCATGGTGGAGGCCCGCTCGTAAACCGCCTGCGCTTCGGCGATGTCGATGCCGAACTTGTTTTCCTTGAGCCCGGTGGAGATATAGGGATGGGTGCCCGCATCCACGTCCGGGTTCACCCGCAAGGATACCGGCGCCTTTACGCTCAGCTCACCGGCCACCTCATTCAGGCGGTCCAGTTCGGTGTCTGATTCCACATTGAAACAGCGAACGCCAGCTTCCAGTGCCCGCTGCATTTCCCAGCGCTGCTTGCCGACCCCGGAGAACACCACCTTCGACGGGTCGCCGCCGGCACGGATAACCCGTTCCAGCTCGCCGGCCGAGACGATATCAAACCCGGCTCCCAGGCGTGCCAGCACATTAAGCACCGCGATATTGCTGTTGGCTTTCACCGCATAACACACCAGATGCGGACGCCCGGCCAGGGCGTCATCGTAGGCACGGTAATGCCGTTCCAGCGTTGCGCGGGAATAGACATAGGCCGGTGTTCCGAACCGATCTGCGATATCCGCGACCGGCACGTCTTCGGCGTATAACTCTCCGTCGCGGTAATTAAAATAATCCATGAAACTCTCTGTTTTTAGCGGGAGCGGTCTTCAGCATTTTCTTCAGCGCCGTCTTCTGCGCTGGTCTGGGTCGGTGCATCCTGATAGAGCGGCCCCTTCTGCCCGCAACCGGACATACCCCCGGCCATCGCCAGAACAAACACTGTCACCAGCCATGCTTTCATGCCGCAGCCCCTGTGAATCTTATTGCTACCAGTATACCTGACTCAGCCCCCGCGCGGCGAGACACCCGGTTGGTTCAGCTTGCCAGATAACGATTCAGGGAATCCTCAAGCGCGGCACGGTAATAGAGATACTGAATCGTCTTGATATCCTGCTGATACACCTGAGGGTCCAGGTCATGGGGCAAATGGACATCCGTGAGATAGACCGGGTAGGCGTCCTGTCCGCCGCGCAGCGAGCGGATGTAGTGGGCAACGGCCGGTATCAGCTGATCACCGTATTCCTGAACCGTGAACTCCTGATCCGCACAGAAGATATCGAACCGGATTCGGGAATCGCCCTCTTGCACGCCTACCGCCTGAACTTCCAGTCCGGACAGTGACACGCCCTGCCGGCCGGCGTCGGGCCGTGCCTCGGCGCGCCATTGTCCGTCGGCATGGTTCAGCTCATAGCATTTAACCACAGTCGGCCCGGCCATGGATTCCAGCTCACGAAGCTGCTTTCGCTCCAGCAGGTTTTCGAGGAAACGAAGCAGCGGCACCAGAAGATAGCGCCGGGAACTGAATGCCTGCTGCCATGAAAAGACACCGCCAAGCTCATCCACCGCCCACAGCTGCGCCCAGTCGCCGACTATGCGATAGAAAATCTGCACGCTGTCGGGCTCGGCGGCATGGCAAACAACCCTCAGCATCGGATCATCCAGCATGGCGTGCCGGTCAAACACGATCGGCAGATAGGTCTCCCCGGGCCGTCCCAGGCATTCCAGCAAGGCCTCCTTGCTATCAAGAGCGATGAATCCGGGCTCGGCGCCATTGAAGCTGAGCAGAAAATAGCGCCGATCCATCTCGATGACGTAGCGAAGCGGATGTGGCCCCCGACCGCCCACGAAAAAGGAACCCATGACTTCGTTGAACAGCTCGCGTACGCGCCGGGCAATGGCGCCACCGTGGCCGGCACTGTGGCAATGCACCTGAACGTCCGGCACCTGGTCCGGAGCCGCCGCCACCGACGCCAGAATATTTTTCAGGCACTGAATCAGCGTGTCACCGGCGGCGTAATGTTGAAGGCTAACCTCGTGCCAACTGTTGTAAGTGACTTGATCAATCGTGATCACCAGGTTCTCCCGCCCACCGCTGAAACCCAGCGAATCGTGTCGGGCGCTCAGCTTATGCAAACCGCGCTCGGTCAAATGCGACTGAGGGTCAACGCCCACGTTCACGAACAACAGGTGGCGCAGAGGCCTCACCCCATTGGACAGCGCGTCTCTCGATACCGGCTCTATTAGCGTCGGGAGGCAATCCGACAGGGCATGCAGCATGTCGCGCAGCTCTGCCACCGAGCCGTTGCTGGCGCCGCCACGCACGTTCAGGCGGGTGCTTCGGGTCAACAGGCCGTTGCAGAAACACCACACCATCAGTTCGGTAAGATTGCCGGATCGCCGGATGACCGGTTGCCAGAACGCATCCGACGGGTCCTCAAGGTCTCTGAAGAGTTGCCAGCCCGCCAGCGCGGAGCTATCGCCCTGCTCAGACTGATGGTGAAACGACAGATTTTCCTCGGCCAGTGACGGCGCTAGTCCCGGGTTTATCAGCTCAATCTTGCCGGCTTTGCGCTGGAACGCCGCGTAGAGTTTGCGCCCCAACAGATTCATATCGTTGTGGCTGATCGCCACCTGGGTGCCCTGTTCACGGGCCAGCCGCGACAACATCCGGTAACTGTGAGTCAGCTCAGCGACGATCTGACGCCGCAACGACATCACGTCTTCCGCCCGCCAACGGTCGCGGTTATCCAGATTAGCCAGATCCGCCGCCGACCATTGCCACTGAGCAACCAGAGAATTCAGCAATGCCGCGCGCCAGTCTGCACTGGTCTCGCTGACCCGGGTCAGTGGCAGTCCGGACTTGAGATACAGGCTCTGACGCACCAGGCCCAGCCGTTCACTGGCACTGTTTTCCGTCAGCCATTGCTCCAGCCGTTCATACAGCAGCAGGTAAGGATCAAGCCGGTTGGCATCCACCACACCGGCAAACACTGCCTGTTTGAAGACCCTCGACAACAGTGGCCGACCTTCATCCAGCGCATAGCATTCGATCAACAGCAATTTCAGAATGGATTTCCAGGGCGCGTCAATGCCCTTGTAAAGCTGCCAGACCCCGGCCCCCAGAAACTCTTCCCGGGGAATCGACGGCACCGCGCCGAAATCAATGTACTCATCGGCCCGGATAAACCGGTATTTCACCAACTGCTGCACGCGGTCGGCGTAGCGGTTTTCATCCTCCGGAGGAACCAGCCACCACAAAGGGTAACGCCCGCCCAGATAGATACTGGTGCGGTAAAACTCGTCCAACAACAGGAAATGCTGGGCACTGCCACAGTTCTCACCCGCCACTTCGGCACGCTGGCGACCCTCGCGGAACTCGCTGGCGCAAAACACGAACACGTGCAATTCCACGCCGAGGCTTCGAGCCCAGTCCCCAAGCCGCCGGGCTTTGCGCTCCAGGCAAACAATGCCTTTGTCCGACAGGTCCGGGCGATGACATAACCAGATGTCCAGATCGCTGGCAACGGAGTGGCCCAGGGTACCGGGGCTGCCCATCAGAAACAGCGCTTCCAGATCCGCCTTTCGACGGCCTTCATCCTTCAATGAAAACGTTCTGGCCAGCCGGCGGGCGGCGTCAAGTTCGTCATCCGACGGCTTATAACCACTGAGCCCATAAGGGCAGTCGCCGTCGGAATACCCCGGTAATGACGGGTGGTTAAGGTGGAATGTCAGCGGCAGAATCTCCAGCACCATCTGCTGCCGATAAGTCAATGCTGAACGCGCTCGCTCCCAGCGCTGCTGATTGATGCCAAGAAACCGATCACGCAATTTGCGAAGCGTTTTGCGGTCGATTCCTTCATCATAATCCAGGGCTATCGGGGCGGTTTTGGCGGTCAATTTGGCTCCGGTGGAACGATTTGCTCAATACTCATTGTGAGTATGATTGATAAAACCTAGCGACTCTCCCGAGCGCGGGCGACGGCGGCACGGACCTGATCCGGCGCGGTACCGCCCAGGTGATTTCGCGCCTGCACCGAACCGTCCAGAGTTAATACATCAAACACCTCCTCACCGATCACCTCCGAGAAACCGGCCAACTCTGCGGTGGTCATCTCGGACAGGTCCCGATTCTCCGCCACGCCGAACGCCACGGCTTTGCCCACGATCTCATGGGCATCGCGGAAGGCCACGCCCTTTTTCACCAGATAGTCCGCCAGATCGGTCGCGGTGGAGAAACCCCGCTTGGACGCCACCCGCATATTGTCAGCCTTGGCTTCGATGGCCGGAATCATGTCAGCGTAGGCCTTCAGGCACCCTTTGACGGTATCCACCGTGTCGAACAACGGCTCCTTGTCTTCCTGGTTGTCCTTGTTGTAGGCCAGCGGCTGACTCTTCATCAGGGTTAGCAAACTGACCAGATGGCCGTTTACCCGGCCGGTTTTACCGCGCACCAGTTCCGGCACGTCCGGATTTTTCTTCTGGGGCATGATCGATGAGCCGGTGCAGAAACGGTCTGGCAGGTCGATAAAATCAAACTGCGCCGAGGTCCAGAGCACCAGCTCCTCACTGAAGCGGGAAAGATGGGTCATCAGCAGCGCTGCGAAACTGCAGAACTCGATGGCAAAGTCCCGGTCGCTGACTGAATCCAGGGAGTTCTCGCTGGGCCGGTCAAAGCCCAGCAACGTCGCGGTCATGCCGCGATCAATCGGATAAGTGGTTCCCGCCAGGGCAGCCGCACCCAGCGGCATAACGTTCACCCGTTTGCGGCAATCCTGCAGACGATCGGCATCCCGTACCAGCATTTCATACCAGGCGAGCAAATGGTGCCCGAAGGTGACCGGCTGGGCGGTTTGCAAATGGGTAAAGCCCGGCATGATGGTCGCCGCTTGGCGCTCCGCCAGATCCAGCAGGCCGCTTTGCAAACGGTTCAGCTCCTCGGCAATGACGTCAATTTCATCCCGCAGATACAAGCGAATGTCCGTGGCCACCTGGTCATTGCGGCTGCGGCCGGTGTGTAGCTTCTTGCCGGTAATGCCAATGCGCTCTGTCAGCTTGGCCTCAATGTTCATATGAACATCCTCGAGGCTGACCGACCACTCGAAGCGGCCAGCCTCGATGTCCTCTTTAACACCTTTCAGGCCTTCAATGATGGTGTCCCGCTCTTCCTCGGTCAGCACGTCGACCGCCGCCAGCATCGTGGCATGGGCAATGGAACCGGTAATGTCGTGATGGTAGAGCCGCTGATCAAAGCCGACAGAAGCGGTAAACCGCTCAACAAAGGCATCGGTGGGCTCGGTAAAGCGACCGCCCCAGGGTTTTTCGGCGCTCTTGTTGGCACTCTTGTTCTGATCCGTCATGGTCTATCTTTCCTGATGGCAGCCCGGCATTATTCTGCCGGGGTGATAGAGGGAAATAAATGAAACAAAGCGGGATTATAGCATTGTGCGGCAAGCCAGAGAACGCGCTGTTCCTGTACCGGATATAGGCAGTGGAGATTTTTACATTCCGGACCTGTGCAGGGTGCGGGCGGTGTTCATGCTGGTGGTCACCGGCGAACTGCTGGCTCTGGTGCTGGCGGTGGTTCAGGCCGATGAACGCTGGATCGAATGGCACTATTTCGGGTTGCTTTCGCTGTTTGTGCAGTGGACCCTGCTGACCAGCGCCGCTGCTATCTGCCTGCTGCGAAGATGGCTTGCCCGCCAGTCCACCCCTTTGGCAACCGCCACCGTGGTCGCCATTGTGCTGCTGGATGTGCTTAGTTTCAGCCTGTTCGCCGACAGTGTTCTTAACCCGGTGCAAACCGAAGCGCCAACACAGGCCACAGCGAAAAACCTGCTGCTATCGCTGCTGATCACCCTGATGGTTCTGCGCTACTTTTATTTGCAGTTCCAGTGGCAACAACAGCAAGAAGCAGAAATGCAGGCGCGGCTTACCGCACTGCAAGCCAGGATCCACCCTCATTTTCTGTTCAACAGCATGAACACCATCGCCAGCCTGATCAGCGTGAACCCGGAGCGCGCTGAAGATGCCGTCCTGGATCTGTCCGAGCTGTTCCGCGCCAGCCTGAGGGCGGATGACCGGCTGATTCCACTGTCTGCAGAACTGGATCTGTGTCGTCGCTACCTGGCGATTGAGCAGTTACGGCTTGGAGACAGGCTATCTCTGGACTGGCAAGTTGCTGAAGGACTGGACCAGCAAGCTATCCCACCGCTGACACTTCAGCCGCTGGTGGAAAACGCCATTTATCACGGCATTCAACCCCGCCCGGAAGGCGGCACCGTGCGAATCGAGATTTACGGCAAAAGCGCGTTCGTTTATCTGATGGTTCAGAACCCGCGCCCGACCGAGGATCAGTTAACCCATGAGGGCAATCGCATGGCCCTGGCCAACATTCAATCGCGCCTGCAGGCACTATTCGGAGAAGCCGCCGTGCTGAAACACAGCCAGCAGAATGATATCTATACTGTCACTATGCGCCTGCCCCTGCACAAAGCAGGCGACCGACGAAACCCTGCTGACAGAAGGTAAATCGGTTTATGCCGGAAACACAGAGCCGCAGCGTTCTGATCGCCGATGACGAACCGCTCGCCAGGGAGCGGATCCGGAGACTGGTTGATGCGCTGCCCGGATACCATGTGTGCGGTGAGGCCGCTGATGGTCACGAAGTCCTGAACAGAATTGCCGACCTGAGCCCGGATTTACTGTTGCTGGACATCCGCATGCCCGGCATGGACGGCATGGAAGTCGCCGAACGTATTGCCCAGGTGGATACGCCGCCAGCACTGATTTTCTGCACAGCCTATGACCATTACGCCATGCAGGCGTTCGATGTGCACGCCATGGCCTACCTGCTCAAGCCAGTCAGGCGTGAGGCTCTGGCGGATGCGCTGAACCGCGCCGGGCGGGTCAACCGGGTACAACTACAACGCCTGGACGAGCGGGCTGAACCGGAGGCAGAGCAGATTGCCATACGCACCCACCGTGGCACCGAGCTGATCGATCTCAATGCCGTTATTCACTGCCAGGCCGACCATAAATACGTCACCCTGCACCATACCGGCGGCGAAACGGTGACCGATTACACGCTCAAAGAACTTGAGAACAGTTTTCCCCGGCACTTTCTGCGAATTCACCGCCAGAGCCTGGTCGGAACCCGCTATATCCGCGGCCTGATCCGTGGCCGGGATGGCCAGCACTCCATCGACCTGATCGACGATAAAGGCCATTTGCCGGTCAGCCGCCGGCACACCACCCAGGTCAGGCAGTGGTTGGAGTTACAGGCCGCCGGGCCCTGAACCACCCCGGCCCGACTCCACAAATGGTCCGACAAAGAGTACCCTTGACAGACAATTTTCAAGACGCGGCAATAAGCAACATGGCAAACCGAACCCTTCGCATAGCAACCCGCAGCAGCGCCCTGGCGCTGTGGCAGGCAGAATTCATCAAAGCCGAACTTGAACGTCTGAACGACGGAGTGACAGTCGAGCTTATTAAGATCAAAACCCAGGGCGACAAAATTCTGGACGTGCCACTGTCCAAGATCGGCGGCAAGGGCCTGTTCGTCAAAGAGCTGGAAGAAGCCATGATGGACGGCCGTGCTGACCTGGCCGTCCATTCCATGAAAGACGTGCCCATGCACTTCCCCGAAGGCCTGGGGCTGGTCGCCATCTGCGAGCGGGAAGACCCGACCGATGCGTTCGTCAGCAACGATTTTGACACAGTGGATGCACTGCCCCATGGCGCCGTCGTCGGCACCGCCAGCCTGCGACGGGAAGCCCAGCTCCGCGCTTACCGGCCGGACCTGGAAATCCGCACCCTGCGGGGAAATGTGAATACCCGCCTGGCGAAACTGGACGCCGGTGACTACCGGGCCATTGTGCTTGCCAGTTCAGGCCTCAAACGCCTGGGTTTCCATGATCGCATCCGTTACAGCTTGCCTGACTCCATCTCACTGCCTGCCGTCGGCCAGGGCGCGCTCGGCATTGAATGTCGGCTGGATGACAATGAACTGATTACCATGCTGGCACAGCTGGACCATGTCGATTCCTCGGACCGCGTAAAAGCAGAGCGGGCGCTGAACCGTCGCCTCGAAGGTGGGTGCCAGGTTCCCATCGCGGCCTACGCTCTGCTGGAGGATAACGACATGCTCTGGTTGCGCGGCCTGGTGGGCGCCGTTGACGGCACGAAAGTATTCCGGGTAGAGGGTCGTTCACACCGCAAAGACGGGGAAAAACTGGGCCGGGAGCTTGCCGAAGATCTGCTGGCCCTGGGCGCGGATAAAGTGTTGGCCGAGATTTATGGCCACACCCCTACCTGATTCGTTAACCGGTCGACGGGTATTGATCTGCCGCCCCCGTCCGGAGGCAGAGCGACTGGCCGAGGCATTCAGGAAGGCCGGTGCCGAGGCTCGGGTTCTGCCCATGCTGGAGCGTAAACCGGTCACCGATGACCCGTCGATTCGCACCCGGATTCTCAACATTGATGAATTTGATCATGTCATTGCCGTCAGCCCTTACGCCGCTGGCCTGTTGCTTGACTGGCTGGACACCTGGTGGCCGCAAACGCCCACCGGCATACACTGGTATGGAATCGGGGCCGGAACAGCAGCCGTGCTGGCAGACTACGAACTGGACACCCGACAACCAGCCAACGGGCACACCAGCGAAGCGCTGCTGGCATTACCCGGACTTGCCGAGCTGACGCATCAGAAAGTCTTGATTGTACGCGGCGAACAGGGCCGCGAACTGCTGCCGAACACTCTGGAAGCCAGGGGCGCAAGAGTCACTCTGCTTGCGCTTTACCGGCGTTTTGCGCCAGACCACGATGAAGCAACGTTACAGAGCGCTATCGGCAGCTTTAACCCTGAGGTTATCGTCACGCTGTCAGGAGAAACATTGAATAATCTCATTTCACTCGGTAACAATAGCAGCCATAATCTTAAACATTGTTTAATGGTGGTGCCGGCAGAGAGGATTGCCGGACAAGCACACAGTGCGGGCATCCGCCGCACCTGCGTGCCACACAGCCTTGACGACAGTGCCATTGTGGCGGCCGTTGCACATCAGCTGGCCAGCCTTGACGTAAGCCCCGGAAATACCAAGTAAGGATGCCCGTGACTGAATCAAACGCCCAACTGCCTGCCACAATCAGCAAACAGCCACGCACTCGTCAGCGACTCTGGCCGCTATGGATTGTGGCTGTACTCGCCTTCATCGCCGCAATCGTCCTGGGTCTGTGGAGCTGGCAACAGTGGCACAATACCCAGATCATGCGGCAGGCGATTACCAACCTGCAGCAGGAAACCACCGAACTGGACCAGCAGTACGGGGCATCGGGGAGCCAGCGCAATGAACGCCTGCAATCACTTGAAGACAAACTCACCGGCCAGCGCGAACTGATCGCGACCCAGCAACGCCAGATTGATCACAACGCCCGGGAACTGCTCGAGGCGGGCAACCGTACCCGCACGGACTGGCTGCTGGCCGAAGCCGAATACCTGCTTCGCATCGCCAATCAACGCCTGTTGATAGAAAAAGATATCCGCGGGGCGCTGGCGGCTCTTGATTCGGCCGATGAAGTCCTGAACGAGTCCGATGACATCGGTGTTTACCCGGTTCGCCAGCAGCTTGCGAAAGAAATCCTGACCCTGAAGGGCCTGACCGGCGTTGACCGCACCGGCCTTTATCTAACCCTGGAAGCCGCCATCGAAAGCATCCAGCAACTGACGGACAATGCCCTGGCCAGTGACCGGATGGCAAGCACCCTGGCCCAGTCCCAGGCGCTATCCAGCGAGGGCACTACGACGGTCGGCACTTGGTGGAACGACGCCTGGAACAACGCCAAATCGACCCTCTCTCAGGTTGTCGTGGTTCGCCGCCTGGATGACACCGTAAAGCCATTGCTTTCACCGGAGCAGAGCGCCTACGCCCGGCTCAACCTCCAACTGATGCTGGAGGAAGCGGAGCTGGCCGTTCTACAAGGCCATCAAGAAATGTATTCACGGTCCCTGGCCAAGGCCAGCGCCGCCATAGACAACTGGTACGACAGCAGCAACCCGAACATCATGGCACTGTCCGACACCCTGGAAGAACTCGCGGGTCAGAACATTGACCCCGAACTGCCTGATATCAGCCGTTCGTTGCAGCTTCTGAAATCCCGCTTGGCTGGCAGGTTCGATAACAGTCGTGAAAGCCCCGATGGCAATAGTGACAAAGGCACAGAGGGAGACGACGCATGATCCGACTGCTGCTGATCATTCTTGTCGCGCTCTTACTCGGCACGGGGCTGGCGCTGGGGCTGCAATACGACCTTGGCTACATTCGTATCAGCTTTGGCAACACCCTGATCGAAACCAACTTCTGGGTCGGGCTGGCGTTGCTGGTTGTGTTCATGGCTGTCGTGATTGCCGGGTTGAATCTGGTTCGCCGGATGCGGCAAAGCTCAGGCGTGGTGGCCAGTTGGCTATCAAAGGGTAACGAAAAACGTGCCCGACGCCGCACAACCCAGGGCCTGCTCGCACTGGCTGAAGGCAACTGGCCGCGCGCGCGCAAATTACTGGAATCCTCGGCCGGACAGGCGGACACTCCGCTGATCAACTACCTGGCAGCTGCCCAGGCTTCCTTTGAAACGGGCGACCATAACGCCGTGGATGAATTGTTGCGCAAAGCTTACGAAAGCACCCCCGGCTCCGATATGGCGGTGGGCATCACCCAGGCTCAGCTTCAGCTGGCCGGTAACCGTCAGGAACATGCACTGGCAACCCTTTTGCGGCTTCGCAAACAGGCGCCGCACCATCCATTTGTGCTCAAACTGTTGAAAAGTGCCTACGTGAAACTTGAGGACTGGCGAGAGCTATCCAGGCTATTGCCGGAGATCCGCAAGCGCGGCCTGATTGATTCCGAAGAGCAGGGCAACCTTGAGCGGCTGGTCTGGCAAAATCTGTTACAGCAAGCCTCTGAAGACTGCCGACGCCAGGCCGACGCCTCATCGGCCAGCCTGGACCCACTGACCCGGCTGTGGGATGAACTGCCAGGTTTCCTGCGCCGCGATGAGCAGACCATCCGCGAATACGCTCGTCTGCTGGCAGAATTGGGGGACGAAGAACAGGCTGAAATTCTGATTCGCAAAGTATTACGCAACCATTGGAGCGATGAGCTGGTGAACCTTTACGGCCGGGTCAAAGGATCCAAGCCGGAAGAGCAACTGTTACTGGCAGAACAATGGCTGAAAGACAGGCCCAACAACGCAGAGTTGCTCTTGACGCTGGGCCGCCTGAGCCTGAGAAATGAACTCTGGGGCAAGGCCCGGGAGTACTTTGAAACCAGCCTGAAGATGAGACGTAGCCGCGAGACCATGGCAGAGCTGAGCCGCCTGAACGCCCACATGGGCGAAGGTGAAAGCAGCGTGAAGCTGCTGATGCAGGGCCTGGTCAAAGACAGCGGGCTGCCTGATCTGCCCATGCCCAGGGCCTGACTGCCCGCCCAGGAACCCCTTAGCTTCTCGGCGCGTACTCGAGAACGTCAGAGAAAAAGGCCGCCTGAGGCAACCCTGCCTCTACCAGCGCGTCCATCAGGGTGTAAACCATGGTGGGCGATCCGCTGGCGTGCACCTCGACGTTTTGCCAGTCCACACCTGACGCCAGAACCGTGCGCACCAGCTGATCGTGATGGCCTGCCCAATCGTTGTCCTCGTCATCACCCACCACCTGTTTAAAGGTAAACCGGGGCCAGTTTTCCTGCCACCCCTGGGCCAGCGGTTTCAGATACATATCCTCATGACGACGCACGCCCCAGTAGAGCCTGACAGGTTTGTCGTAGGTGGTTTCCTGAAGATAGTCGACGAGGCTTTTCATTTGCGCAAAACCGGTGCCCGCGGCCACCAGCAAAAGCGGCTTGGCCGGCGCGGCCGCCAAACAGGCGCGGCCATTCGGCAGCTCAACGGTTACGTCGTCGCCGGACGTCAGAGCATCAATCACTTTCTGGGCCGAAACCCATTCGGGGGTGGCCTGAATGTGCAGCTCAATCAACTCTGCTGACGGGCTGCTGGCAATGGAAAAGTAACAGGGATCTTCACCCGGCAGATTGATCGACAGATACTGGCCCGCATGAAAGGAAACCTCTCGACGACGCGGCAGTTGCAGCTTTATCAGATAGACGTCGTGGCTGATGGAACTGACGTCCAATACCTTTGCCTGAAACTTGCGGGGCTGATTATCTCCGGCTGCCATAATGGCTTCTTTCTCCAGTGTCAGGTCACTGAGCGCGATGGATCGACACATCATCAAGCGCCCGGTGACGGGAATGGTTGTCTGATTGCGAGTGTTCAATGCCTTACCGCTAACAAGGCGAGCCTCACACAGCTCACACACGCCGTTGCGGCAGGCTGCTGGAACCGCTATGCCGGCGTGATCTGCAGCCTCAAGAAGCGTCTGCTTTGGCGCTGCGTTAAAAGCCAGCGCCGCCGGTGTGATGGAAATACGAAAGCTATTGCCAGACATATCAGTCGGGGCGTTTGAGCGAAAGATCAAGCCCCAGGCTGTCCCAGAGTTCATCCACCCGATGCTTTACGTCCTCGGACATGGAAATAGCGGTGCCCCACTCACGGTCGGTTTCACCCGGCCATTTATTGGTGGCATCCATTCCCATCTTCGAACCGAGGCCGGACACCGGCGACGCAAAATCCAGGTAATCAATCGGCGTGCTCTCTACCAACGTGGTGTCCCGACTCGGATCCATCCGCGTCGTCATCGCCCAGATCACGTCTTCCCAGTTGCGGGCATCCACATCGTCGTCGGTCACAATCACGAACTTGGTGTACATGAACTGTCGCAGGAATGACCATACACCCATCATTACCCGCTTGGCATGGCCCGGGTACTGTTTCTTTATAGTCACCACCGCCATACGGTAGGAGCAGCCCTCCGGCGGCAAATAAAAATCGACAATTTCCGGAAACTGTTTCTGCAGGATCGGAATAAAGACTTCATTGAGCGCAACGCCCAGGATGGCAGGCTCGTCCGGCGGTCGGCCAGTATAGGTACTGTGGTAGATCGGGTTGCGCCGATGGGTCAGACGCTCAACCGTGAACACCGGAAAGTGGTCCACTTCGTTGTAATAACCGGTGTGGTCACCGAAAGGGCCTTCAGGCGCCGTGTCATCCGGGTAAATGAAACCCTCGAGCACAATCTCCGCACTGGCCGGCACCTGCAGATCACTCAGGGCGCATTTCACCAGTTCGGTCCGGCTGCCACGAAGCAGACCGGCGAACGCATACTCAGACAGAGCATCCGGCACCGGCGTAACTGCACCGAGAATAGTGGCGGGATCAGCACCCAGTGCCACGGCTACCGGATAAGGCTGGCCGGGATTCTGTTTCTGGAATTCCTGAAAATCCAGCGCACCGCCACGATGGCTGAGCCAGCGCATAATCAGTCTGTTGCGACCAATCAGCTGCTGGCGGTAAATACCGAGATTCTGCCGCTCTTTATTGGGGCCACGGGTGATCACCAATGGCCAGGTCACCAACGGCCCTGCGTCCCCCGGCCAGCAATGCTGGATCGGGATGCGATGGAGATTCACGTCGTCTTTCTCGTAAACCACCTCCTGACAGGGCGCCGAGCGCAGAACTTTCGGGCTCATCGTCATGACCTTCCGAAAGATCGGAAACTTCTCAATGGCGTCTTTGAAACCCTTGGGGGGATCCGGCTCTTTCAGAAAGGCCAGCAGCTTGCCAATGTCCCGAAGCGCGGTCACGTTGTCATGACCCATGCCCATGGCTACCCGTTTCGGGGTGCCGAACAGATTCGCCAGAACCGGCATGTCATGGCCTTTGGGATTTTCAAACAACAACGCCGGCCCACCTGCCCGCAAGGTGCGGTCGCAGATTTCGGTCATTTCCAGATAGGGATCAACTTCCACTGAAATACGCTTCAGCTCGCCCAGCTTTTCCAACTGGTCTATGAAGTCTCTCAGGTCGTTGTATTTCATCGTTTGCTCCGTTCAATGCGTGGCAATACTACGGAGATCGGTGATCGCTGGACTGCTTGTTCTGGAGTTTGAACAAGGTGGGGACCTGTTTTCTCTGACTGCCAGGTGCCTACGAACACAATCGTTAAGCGCGCGCATAGAGTCCGAGAGGCAGAGCCGGGGAAGCTCTCCCCGGCTTTGCCTGCCCCCGAAGTCAGTGCGCAGAAGGAGAGCTAAGGGCTAAATCCTAGCGACGCTTCATCGACTGGAAAAATTCGTCGTTGGTCTTGGTTTCCCGCAGCTTGTCGAGCAGGAACTCAATGGCCGCTGCGTCGTCTTCCATGGAGTGCAACAGCTTGCGCAGAATCCAGATGCGCTGGATATCCGCCTCACTCATCAGCAGGTCTTCACGGCGAGTACCGGAACTGCGAATGTTCATAGCCGGATAGGTTCGACGCTCGGCAATCTTGCGATCCAGATGGATTTCCATGTTACCGGTGCCCTTGAACTCCTCGTAAATCACCTCGTCCATCTTGGAACCGGTGTTGACCAGCGCTGTCGCCAGGATGGTCAGGCTTCCGCCCTCTTCCACATTACGGGCAGCACCAAAGAAACGCTTGGGTTTTTCAAGAGCGTGAGCATCCACACCGCCGGTCAGAACCTTGCCGGAAGACGGGATAACCGTGTTGTAAGCGCGGGCCAGACGGGTGATGGAGTCCAGAAGGATTACGACGTCTTTCTTGTGCTCGACCAGGCGCTTGGCCTTTTCGATGACCATTTCAGCCACCTGAACGTGACGGGCCGGCGGCTCGTCAAACGTCGAGGCAATAACCTCGCCGCGCACGGTGCGCTGCATCTCGGTGACTTCTTCCGGACGCTCATCAATCAGCAGCACCATCACATGGCACTCCGGACTGTTACGGGTAATCGATTGGGCGATGCTCTGCATCAATAGTGTTTTACCGGCCTTGGGCGGCGAAACAATCAGGCCACGCTGGCCCTTGCCGATGGGGGCAACCAGATCCAGCACCCGAGAGGACAAATCTTCGGTACTGCCGTTGCCCGCCTCAAGCATCAGGCGCTCGTCGGGAAACAGGGGGGTCAGGTTTTCAAACAGGATCTTGTTACGGGCATTATCCGGTTTGTCGAAATTGATTTCGTTGACTTTCAGCAGCGCAAAATAGCGTTCGCCGTCTTTCGGCGGCCGGATCTTGCCCGCGACCGTGTCGCCCGTGCGAAGGTTGAAACGGCGGATCTGGCTGGGCGACACATAAATGTCGTCAGGCCCTGCCAGATAGGAGGCGTCGGCGGAACGCAGAAAGCCGAAGCCGTCCTGCAGAATCTCCAGTACGCCGTCGCCGTAAATGTCTTCGCCGCCTTTAGCATGCTTTTTCAGGATGGTAAAAATAACATCCTGCTTGCGCGAACGAGCCAGGTTATCGAGGCCCATCTCTTGCGCAATATCGAGCAATTCGGGCATGGAATTCTGCTTGAGTTCAGTAAGATTCATAGGTTATTAGATTGTCTGGAATGGAAGTAAGCGATCATTGAATTGACAGGAAAGCCCGCGAGCATATTGTTCGGGTACACGTTTGATCTAGGTGCTGGCCAGATGGAGCAACCGGTGGAGATAGAATCCGGAAAATGCTGAAGCCAGAGACAGGAAGAACAACCGTTCGCCAGGCCACAAAGATAATCAGCCACCTTCAGCATCAATGTCAAGTGAAGTTGGGCACTTTCGAATCAATTCCTCTGATCTGGCGTCTCCTGACCTTTATACAATGGTTTACGCCTCTTCCCTTTCGCTGTGTCGATCCGGATACTGACTCTATAATCGTTGGCATAGCTGATAAAGAATAATAGGCATAACCCGGAGCACAACCATGAGTAGTGAAGCGCCCCCTGAGATGAAACCCCTGAACATTGCCCTGCTGACCGTGTCTGATACTCGCGGGGAAGCAGAGGATTCCTCCGGGCAATTCCTGGAAGACAGCGTGATCAAAGCGGGGCACACACTTGCCACCCGCCGCATATTGCCGGACGACGCCTATCTGATCCGGGCGCTGGTTGCCGGTTGGATTGCGGACCCTGGAGTGCACGTTGTGCTGATTACCGGGGGCACAGGCTTTACCGAACGCGACAGCACCCCCGAAGCGCTGAAGCCCCTGTTCGACAAGACTGTTGAAGGGTTTGGCGAAGAATTCCGCCGCCAGTCTGCTCTGGAGATCCGATCGTCGACGATCCAGTCCCGCGCGCTGGCGGGCATGGCTAATCACACCGTGATTTTCTCCCTTCCGGGCTCGACCGGGGCCTGTCGCACCGCATGGAATGGCATTCTCTGCGACCAACTGGACAGCCGCCACCAGCCCTGTAATTTTGCGAATCTGGTATTGCGCAAGCCGCACAAACCGGTCGAGCGTCTACACCAGAAGGTCGGCTCCCATGGCTGAAAGACCCCTGACCAGCCTGGAAAACGCGCTTGAGCAAATACTGGCACAGGTAGCGACGCCCGGCGGCTCGGAAACCGTCGACCTGACCGCTTCACTCGGACGAGTACTGGCCAACGATTACCTGGTGCCAGCGGATGTACCACCGGCCGACAATAGCGCAGTGGATGGCTACGCCGTTCGGGCAACTGACCTCGCCACAGGTGAGCCTCTTGCCATTTCCAATCGCATCCCGGCAGGCGCTGCGCCGTCCGACCTGAAGCCCGGCACAGCAGCCCGTATTTTTACCGGGTCAGAGATTCCGGCCGGTGCGGACGTCGTGGTGATGCAGGAAGACACGGAACTGAGAGATGGCGCCCTTGTGGCAAGGGCCGCTGCTTCCAGAGGCCAGAATATTCGTCGTCAGGGCCAGGACCTGGCAAAGGGTGACCTGGCCCTGCCGGCGGGCACCCGCATCCGCCCCCAGGAAATGGGGCTATTGGCGTCCATTGGCTGCGCGAACGTTCTGGTGCGGCCCAGACTGAAAGTCGCGATTTTGAGCACCGGTGATGAACTGGTCGCCCCCGGCCAACCGCTGGCCCCCGGCCAGATCTATAACAGTAACCGGTACATGCTGACCGGTCTGGTCGCCGAAACGGGCTGTGAGCTGACCGTAAGTGATACCCTCAAAGACGTGCGAGACCTCACCAGGCAGGCTTTGCAGAGCGCCGCCGATCGTGCTGACCTGATCATCACTACCGGTGGCGTTTCAGTCGGGGAGGAGGACCACGTCCGCGCGGTAATGGAAGAGATGGGGTCGCTGTCGCTCTGGCGACTGGCCATCAAACCCGGCAAACCGCTGGCATTCGGTAAGATAAACGGCACCCCGATGCTGGGTTTACCCGGCAACCCTGTCTCGGTTCTGGTCACCTTCCTGACAGTAGGAATGGCACTGATCAAGCGTCTCCAGGGGCGAATGACTCCGGATCTAGCCGGCGACAGGGTCGCGGCCAATTTCCGAATTGACAAAACCTCCGTGCGCCGTGAGTTCCTGCGGGTCCAGCGCAAAAACAATGGCCAAGGCGCGGTGCTGGAAGCGCATCAGAATCAAAGCTCTGGCGTGCTCAGCTCAACATGCTGGGCGAGTGGCCTGGCCGTCGTGCCGGAGAACACCACCGTCGAGCCTGGTGATCCACTTACCTATTTCTCGTTCGAAGAACTGCTGGGATAACCATGACTGAAACGCTTTCCGATACCCTTACCGTTCGATTTTTTGCGCGTTTACGTGAGGAGCTGGGCACTGAAGAAATGACTGTTCCGGCAGAGCCGGGGTTGACCGCCGGCGCAGTCCTTAAGCAGCTGGCCAGTCGCGGCGATGCCTGGGCACAGCTGACTGGCGCCCAACCGGTGATGATTGCCGTTAACCAGGCGATGGCCAGAGAGACGACCACAGTGAATGCTGGTGATGAGCTGGCCTTTTTCCCGCCGGTCACAGGAGGCTGATGTGATTTCCATTCAGACCGCAGATTTTGACCTGGCCGCTGAATATCACACCCTGCGACAGAGCGGGCCGGACACCGGCGCCGTTGCCACCTTCACCGGCCTGGTGCGCGCCAGTGGCGACCAGTCAGGGGTGACGGGTTTATTCCTTGAACACTATCCGGGGATGACGGAGGGAGTCATCCAGCAATTGCTGGATCAAGCGTCGGCGCGCTGGGACATTCTCGCGGCCCGGGTGATTCATCGTGTCGGGTATCTGGCGCTGCAGGATCAGATTGTGTTTGTGGGTATCTCAAGTCGTCACCGTGGAGACGCCTTCGCGGCCTGCGAATTCATTATGGACGCTCTGAAGACATCCGCACCATTCTGGAAGAAGGAAATTTCAGGGGATACTGAGGCCTGGGTTGAGCAAAAAAATTCTGATCTGGACCGGTCCAGAAACTGGGATTAAAAAACCGCCTGTGGGCCCTTGGCCCAGAGGCAGTTCTTCTATTCATTCAATCGTTAGAGATTGCTGTCGAGGAAGGCGGCCAGCTGTGACTTGGACAGCGCGCCCACTTTCGTGGCATCTACATTGCCATTTTTGAACAGCATCAACGTGGGGATACCCCGAATATTGAACTTCGGCGGCGTCTGCTCGTTTTCGTCAATGTTCAGTTTGCAGACTTTCAGCTTCCCCTCATATTCCTCGGCCATTTCTTCCAGTACCGGTGCAATCATCTTGCACGGACCACACCACTCCGCCCAGTAATCAACCAGTACAGGGACGTCGGATTGCAGTACGTCTTGCTCAAACGACGCGTCGGTTACGTTTACGATATTTCCGCTCATGTTATCTTCCCAGTTGGTATCAATTTCTGAACCGGCGTTTCTTGACGAACGCCATTATTCAATAGGCTCTTATGTTCGATACTTTACGCGATTGCTTCGGCAAATGTGAAGCGAATCGGTGCCGGCTTCACCCTCGGATTTCCCTGACCCCCAGCAATAGCGATGATTGCGTTACAGATCATATGGCTTATAGTTACGGCTAAATCACGCGGCGTAAACCCGCCTCACAAGCCCTGCCAAAGCGCAGACTGGCACTCTGGCTCAACTGCTCCGTGTAATGATTAATTTGGGCCTGGCAGAAGGATTTCAAGACACGTGACGGCCCCATCTTCCGCCGCTGACACCAAACCAGACGCCGCGCCAGAACTGTTGGCCGCCATCGATATGGGCTCTAACAGCTTTCATATGGTCGTCGCCCGCCTGGTTCACGGCGAGATACGCACCCTGGAAAAAATGGGTGAAAAAGTTCAGCTTGGCGCCGGACTGGATAGCAACAATCGCCTGACCGAAGAGGCAATAGATCGCGGCCTCGCCTGTCTTGGCCGGTTTGCCCAGAGGTTGTCAGGCATGCCCCCGGAGGCGGTTCAGGTGGTCGGCACCAACGCGTTGCGGGTTGCGCGCAACGCCCGTCAGTTCATGGCCAGAGCGGAGAAAGTTCTGGGTTATCCGGTAGAGATCATTGCCGGCCGTGAAGAAGCGCGCCTGATTTATCTGGGCGTGTCCCATACGCTCTCGGATGACAGCGGCCGCCGGCTGGTCGTGGACATTGGCGGCGGCAGCACCGAATTCATTATTGGCGAGCGGTTTGAACCCCAGGATATGGAAAGTCTTCACATGGGCTGCGTTTCCTTCCGCAACCGCTACTTTCCCGACGGTAAAATCACTCGCAAGCAGATGGACCACGCCATCACCCATGCGGAACAGGAACTGCTGAATATCCGCCAACATTACCTGCGGCGGGGCTGGCAGAGTGCTGTGGGGTCTTCCGGAACTATCAAGGCAATTGCCGGAGTGCTGGCCAGCCTTAAACTGACCGACGGCACCATCACCATGGAGGCGATGACCGAACTTCGCAAACGTCTGGTGTCCATGGGCAAAACTGAAAAGCTCGGGGATCTCGGCGTGCGGCAGGATCGCCAGAGTATCTTTCCAGCCGGCTTTGCTATTCTGATGGGCGCGTTCAACTCGTTGAGAATTTCCGACATGGCCTTTGCCGATGGCGCTCTGCGCGAGGGCCTGCTTTACGATATTGCCGGACGCATTCAGCACGAAGATGTTCGGGAGCGCACCATTCAGGCCTTGCAGGAGCGTTATCATGTGGATCAGGGCCATGGCAGTGCGGTGGAACAGACCGCTATGTCGGCGTGGCACCAGGTCGCCGAGAGCTGGGATATTTACACGCCGGGTGACGAGGAGGTGCTGCGCTGGGGCTGCCGATTGCACGAAATTGGCTTGACCATCTCTCACAGCCAGTACCACAAGCACGGCGCCTATCTGCTCAGGTACTCCGACCTTCCCGGTTTCAGCCAGCAGTTCCAGCGCGAGTTGGCTACGCTGGTGCGCGGGCACCGGCGAAAGTTTTCGTCATCAATTTTTGAAGGAATGGAGTCGGAGGAACTGCCGCGCCTGAAATACCTTTGCGTTCTGGTGCGACTGGCGGTGCTGCTGCAACACCCCAGAAACCACGATACGCCGCCGGACTTCACCCTGGAGGCGAAACCCAATTCGCTGACAGTGACTTTCCCGCCGGGTTGGCTGGATGACCGGCCGCTGACCATGGCCGACCTTGAAAACGAGCGGGACTACCTGGCAAAGCAGGATCTGGAATTCAACGTCAACGCCTGAAGACTTTCATTCCAGGCCGGCGAATCCGCTAAGCCTGCGCACTCAGCTCGGACTCGAGACTTTCCACTTCCTCACTGATCTCCAGCCATTGCGCCTCCACATCCGCCAGCCGGCCCTTGGCATTGCCCTGTTCTGTCAGGCTGGTTTTCAGCTTTTCCCGACCCTGCTCGGCGTAGAGTTCCGGATCGGACAGGGTTTCTTCGAGAGTCACTAGCCGGGCCTGAAGCTGATCCATTTCCTTTTCCAGTGCCGCCTGCTGTTTACGGTATGGGCTTAGCTTCTGCCGCAGGGCGGCTTCGGCCCGTTTTCGAGCCTTCCGATCATCCGCGGATTCACCAATCGCGCCATCGGGCCCGGCATTTCCTCCGGCGGCTGGCGCAGCCTTTTCCTCACGCCGCGGCGCTTCCGTGTCGTCTTTGCGACGGTCGGCCAGCCAGCGTTCGTAGTCCTCAAGGTCCCCTTTGTATTCCGTGACTCGTCCTTCATTCACCAGCCAGAAATCATCCACGGTATTGCGCAAAAGATGACGATCGTGGGACACCACGACGATGGCACCGTCGAAGTTCTGTAATGCCATGGTCAGGGCCTGGCGCATTTCCAGATCCAGGTGGTTGGTCGGCTCGTCCAGCAATAGAAGATTCGGTTTCTGCCAGGCAATGACCGCCAGCGCTACCCGGGCTTTTTCACCGCCGGAGAATGAGCGAATGGCACTCAACGCCTCGTCGCCGTGGAAGTTAAATCCGCCGAGAAAATTACGGATACTCTGCTCCGAAGCCTTCGGCGACAGCCGCTGCAAATGCAGAAATGGGCTGGCCCCCAGGTCCAGTGACTCCAGCTGATGCTGGGCGAAATAGCCAATGGCCAGATGCTCACCACTGGTTCGCTGCCCGGCAAGCAGGCTGTCCTGTTCTCTGAGGGCGTCCATCAGTGTCGATTTGCCCGCGCCGTTAGGACCGAGCAATCCGATCCGGCTGCCGGGCAGCAGCGTGAGATTAATACCCTGCAGAATCAGCGCATTATCATAGCCCGCGGCACCATTGCGGATAGACAGCAACGGACTGGACACTTTATCTGCAACCGGAAACTCAAAACTGAATGGCGAATCCACATGGGCTGGCGCAATTTTTTCCATTCGCTCCAGCGCCTTTACCCGGCTCTGGGCCTGCTTGGCCTTGGTTGCTTTGGCTTTGAAGCGATCAATAAAGCCCTGGATTTCGGCAATACGGGCCTGTTGGCGCTCAAAGCCTGCCTGCTGCTGGGCCAGACGTTCGCTGCGCTGACCTTCGAAGGATGAGTAATTACCGGTATACAGGTCGAGCTTGCGTTGGTCGAAATGAACCAGATGAGTCGCCACACGGTCCATGAAATCGCGATCGTGGGAGATGAATAGCAGAGTTCCCTCGTAGCGGCGAAGCCAGTTTTCCAACCATAGACAGGCATCCAGATCGAGGTGGTTGGTGGGCTCGTCCAGTAGCAGCAAGTCCGATGGCCGCATCAGGGCCTGAGCCAGGTTCAGGCGTATCCGCCAGCCACCGGAAAATGCCGACACCGGGCGGTCAGCATCGGCATCGCTGAAACCCAGGCCACGGATCAGCGATTCCGCTCTGCGCGGCGCCGACCAGGCTTCATGCACGTCAAGGTCGCCGTGGATGCGGGCAATTTCGTTATCATCGCCCCGGGACTCCGCCGAAGCCAGCTCAGCTTCCAGGCGACGCAAGTCCAGATCGCCGTCCAGCACAAAATCGCGCGCGCTACGCTGGGAAGCCTTCACTTCCTGGGCCATGTGGGCAATACGGCAGCCACCGGGCAGCGACGCATTGCCTTGCTCGGGCGCAAGTTGCCCAAGGAATAACTGGAACAGGCTGGATTTACCGGCACCGTTGGCGCCCACAATAGCAACGCGCTGTCCGGGCTGTATGGTGAGGTTGACGGATTCTAGTAACCAGACACCACCCCGTTGTAAACTGAGATCGGATATCGTTAGCATGGCGTAATGGTATCAGGGAATCTTATTAATAAAATCGGTTCCTGCTAACTTACAATTTATAGAGCTCAGGGACCCGATCGTGTCCAGCGAAATATCGATACCACAGGACCTCTGCCTAGACGGACCTTTGTGGCAGTTTGCCGGGCGTTTATGGTCGCAACCGGGGACCCAAGGGTCGGCCCTGACGCTCCAGGCGCGGGGATGGAGCGTGACTGACATCCTCTGCGCACTGTGGCTGACCGGACAAGGCCGCCGATTGGATATGGCTGAAATGGAACCCGCCATCAATTGGCGGGGCCAAGTGACTGAGCCACTTAGAAATGCCCGCAAAGCCGTTGCCAAGCACAATCCTGCCACCAACCAGGCGAGAGAGTGGATTGCCAGAAGTGAACTGGAGGCCGAAAAAGTCGAACTTGCACTGGCATACCGCGCACTGACCGGGGACAATCCCGCGAAGACGGATTCAAATGAAAGCACAGTTGATACACTGGCGCTGGAGAATCTTCAGACGGCAGCACCGGAGAAGGTCATGGACAACGAAACCGGCAGACTGCTGGAGATCCTGATTGAAGAACTTAAGGTTCATATCAAGGGAGAGCGCCAGCCATGTTCATGAAATGGGTTATCCGGCTGGCCTTTCCGGCACTTGGCGTGCTGCTGATGCTGATTTTTTTTGGTATCGGCGATCCGGGGAAGACTACACAGAGCACTGGAAACGGCAAAGGCACGCAGGAAATTCCCGCCTTCGAGGGGCTGGTACCTTCACCCATTCCGACGGAAGGCCCTGAGATCGTTTTTAAATGGCAGGATAGCGGGGGAGGCTGGCACTATGCCGACTCGCCTCCGGAATCAGGGCGCTGGAATGCTCTGGCGATTGAACGAGCTGACGACGCAAATCGGCCAAATACCAGTAGCGACCCCGCATCCGACTGGCGCTCACCCTACAGCGCGCCTTTCTCTATGAATTCAGATCCCGCACATAACGGCAGCTGACAGGCTGGCGTTATTTATTTGCAACCACAACAAAGGAATCCGCAATGAAAAAAACCCTGATCGCATTGGCTGTCGCAGGCTCACTGGCAGGCTGCTCATCTGCACAGGAATCAGCCCCAGAACCAAAGCTGGATAACACCGATCAGAAGGTCAGCTACGGCATGGGCCTGGTCATGGGCGAGAGAGTGGGCAATGACCTGCCAGATCTCCAGATCGAGCAGTTCCTGCAGGGCATACGGCATGGTAACACCGGCGATGAAGAACAGAACCGGATGACCCGCGAAGAAATCCAAGCAGCGTTGATGGCCTATCAGAGCCAGATGCAGGAACAAGCCGGCGCACAACAGTCGGAGCTGGCCCAGAAAAATCTCGAAGCGGGCCAGACATTTCTGGCGGAAAATGCCGAGCGGGAAGGCGTACAGGCCACCGAATCCGGCCTTCAGTACGAAATCATCGAGGAAGGCAACGGCGAGACTCCGGCCGCAGAAGATCAGGTTCGGGTTCATTACACTGGCGAGCTGATTTCAGGTGAGGTTTTTGACAGCTCCCGGGAACGCGGTGAGCCGGTCACTTTCGGACTGAATCAGGTTATCCCGGGCTGGACCGAGGGCCTGCAATTGATGTCTGAAGGCAGCCGCGCGAAGCTCTATATTCCTGCTGACCTGGCTTATGGCCCCGGTGGGAATCAGCGCATCGATCCCAATGAAACATTGGTGTTCGACGTTGAACTGCTGGAAATAAATCCGGAGTAAACGCCAAACCATCCCGGCCATCGCTGAGGTTGCCGGGATGCGAATCTGACGCCAGTACGCCCCGTTGCGGGCGACTGGCAGCTCCCTATCCTGTCAGGCTGAGGACATCACTTTTTCGGCGTGAGCGTTATGCAAATGCTCAATCAGGAAATCTTCCATCTCGAAACGGGTTTCCAGAGTTTCTCCGAGCTCGGACAGTTGCTGAAACAAATCCCTGACCTGATCCTCGGTCATCGAAGGGCCACTCAGTTGATCGTTAAAATTGAGAGCCGTCTCCGTGGTTTTCTCGATGCGGGGATAAACCTTGGCCGCCAACTCCAGCCCACCGTCGTCGAATTCCCGCGCCTCCTGAACCAGCTGTTCGTAGATCTCGAAGTGCCCGGCAGACACATAGTCCAGCAGCACCTCACAAAGCCGCACAAATTTTTGCCGCAGTGATTCGGTCTGGGAAAAATCCTTGATGGCTGAAAGATCGCAATAGTGAACCAGTAACTCCTGTCTCTCCTTCAGCCAGCGATCTATCAGCTCGCTCACTCCCCCCCAACGTTCCCGGGCATTCTGGCAATTTTCTAACATAACGACCTCTCCGATCCCAATCACCCGTTTTATTTTTTATTGTTCGATCTCATTTCAAGTTACCCCAAGGCCATAACCCGCCGCAACCGTTTCAGCCGCTTATCCAGTCCCGAGGTTTCGGCGATCGGAACATGAGCACCAGACCAGTGATGATTAGCAACGAGAAAAACACAGCGGTCCACCCCGGGATACTCAGCTCGAGAAAGCGCCAGGTGACCTCGGCACAATCACCGGTGCCTTTCAAAGCGGTGGTCAGCACCTCCATCCATGGCAACACGTCCAGCATGTAGTCTACCGATGGCCCACAGGCCGGCACCTGATCGGCCGGCAGGCTCTGTAGCCACAACTGGCGACCCGCTACCGCCAGGCCCGCACCCGCGCCTACAACCATCAGAAACCCGTAAATCCGGGTGCCGGCACTGCCAGGACCGTGGATCGCCGCCAACAGGCTGACAAGGCCGGCGGCCATAAAGCCAAAGCGCTGAAGCCAGCAAAGCGGACAGGGCTCAAGCCCCATGACATGCTCCATGTAAAATGCCACGCCCAGAAGACCAGCGCACAAAAGGAAAATCAGAAAGAAAACCAGTCTGGAACTCAAAGGACCCCCTCGGATTGGGATACAGGCTGCAAGCAGCCAACGAGCCTGCTATTCTCGGAATAACGGCGGCCATCAACGGCCTGAATACTTAACCGCAAACCACAACGAACTTCAAGCCTATGATTCCTGCACTGAAATGCTTTCTGATGATTGCCGCCCTGACGTTGGCTTTTGCCCAGACCGGCCTGGCTCAGGAGGAGACCTCTACCGAGGAGCAAACTCAAGAAGAGGAAGAGGCAGAGCCGGGCGTCACAGATTACATTTCCATGAATCCACCCTTTGTGACTCATGTGGGGGAACCGGGTCCTTCGCTGATTTACCTGAAAGCAGCCGTCACTTTGCGGGCATCAAACACCAATACCCGAGTGGCCGTGGAGGCGCACATGCCGAGACTTCGCCATGAAATCGTGATGTTGTTCGGGGAACAAACCAACGTGGATGAGCTGTCGGGCAACGCGGGGCAAAATGCGCTCAGAGAAGAAGCCAAGAACAGAATCAATCAGGCGCTTGCGGAACAGCAGACCGGAGAAAGCGTTTCCGATGTGCTGTTCACCGAGTTCGTGCTGCAGCGGTAACCAGCTCTTGGGGTGCCCGCCGTGTTGAATCAACGGGCACAAAGCGCTTTTTCAGCTTTTCAGGTAGTGCTCCAGAAACTCGGAGAACGACTGATTATCCGCTGATTCAATAGCGCTCTGCTCGGCGAGGGAATCCGCACTCATCCGCTCAAAATCCGAGAGAATCTGACCGGAAAGACGTTCGTCACGAAGTGCCTGCCGGTGCTGACGAGCCATTTCCAGCCCCCACTCGCGGTGCCCGATACCTCTCGCTTTCATATCCGCAAGCACCCTAGCCGACGGGACCAGGGAAGGGTCTGTCAGTTTCTCGCGCTGAGCGCCCAGCGCCTGGCGATAGGTGTCACCGCCGGTGAGCGCGTCGAGTTGCTCGGCCAGCGGTTCAAGAGTGTCCATCAAGGCGCTGCCCGCTTCGCCAACGCTGGTTCGTTGTCCGGCTTTGCACAACGTCAGTTCAGGGGCCCGGCCCCTGGCAACCACATCCTGGTAATTGTCGTCCAGCCGATCGCACTCGGAGTCATTAATACGGGGACTGTCTGTTAACAGGCAATCCAGCAGGAACAGGTCCAGAAAATCGATCTGACTCTGATTCACGCCGGTGGGCGAGAACGGGTCAAGATCCAGACAGCGCACTTCGATATACTCCACACCCCTGGATTCCAGCGCCTGGATGGGCTTTTCTTCGCGCTCTGTGGTGCGTTTCGGGCGAACAGCGCTGTAATACTCGTTTTCAATCTGCAACACACTGGTGTTGATCTGGATGAACTGGTCACCCCGACGGGTGCCTATCGCTTCGTAATCGGGCCAGGGCGTGTGAATCGCCCGGTCCAGAGTCTGGGTGTAGGTCTGCAGCTCATTGAAACAGACATTGATCGATGACTGGGCGTTGTTGTGATAGCCCAGGTCACCCATACGCAGGGACGTCGCATTGGCGCCGTACCAGGTGTCCGCGCTGAAACGGCCCAGATCGTGGTTCACGCCTTTTACAAAACTGGCATCCAGCGCCGGAGACGCGCCGAACAGCAGCATGAGTAACCAGCTACGACGGCGGAAATTGCGAATCAACCAGAAGTACTGGTCAGATTTGAACTCCTTGAGGGACTGCTGACTGCCTAACCGATCATGCCAGAGCGTCCAGAATTCGTCCGGGAGCGAAAGATTGTAGTGGGCGCCAGCAATGCTCTGCATCATCCGGCCGTACCGAACCGCCAGACCCTGACGGTACACGTGTTTCAACTGGCCGATATTGGATGTGCCGTATTCGGCAATGGGAATGCTGGCGTCGCCATCAAGTTCGCAGGGCATGCTGGTTGGCCAGAACAGCTCGTCGCCCAGATTCATCTGCACAAAGCGATGGATATCCCGAAGCGATGCCAGCATGTCGGCGGTGTTGTCGAATACCGGGGTAATCAGTTCCAGCAGAGATTCTGAATAATCCGTGGTGATCCTGGGATGGGTCAGAGCCGAGCCCAGCGCTTTGGGGTGCGGCGTCTGCGCAATGAATCCATTCTGATCGACCCTCAGCCCTTCTTTTTCAACACCTTTTCTGAAGCCGGTCCAGTCACTGGCAGAGAACTGGCGAAACAGATGATGGCGGGATTCCCCCATGGATCACTCCTGCAAGAGTACAGCCGGAAACCCGGCTCTATTAATAGTAGGTTTAGAAACGACCGTCAGCGACCGTCTTTTCGGGCTGATGCCAGTGCCTGTGCCAGCGCCCCCGTCATGGCGTCCTGCTGGTCAGTTTTCACACTGCCCTTCGGGTTCCGCCCGGACGCTTTGTCCGGTGCTTCGCGACGCTGATTATTCGCCGGCGCGCGCCTTTCGGATTTCTCGCCGGGCTGATCATCCATTCGCATGGTCAGGGCAATCCGCTTTCTGGGAATATCCACATCCATGACTTTGACCTTCACAATATCCCCCGCTTTCACCACTTCACGAGGGTCTTTTACGAAGGTGTTGGACAGTGCCGAGATATGAACGAGGCCGTCCTGATGCACACCGATATCCACAAAAGCCCCGAAATTGGCGACGTTAGTCACCGAGCCTTCCAGCACCATTCCGGGTTTCAGGTCGTTGAGCGTCTCAACGCCTTCCTCGAAGCTGGCAAACCGGAATTCTGGCCGTGGGTCCCGGCCCGGCTTCTCCAGCTCCGCCAGAATGTCCTTGATCGTCGGCAGACCGAACTGTTCGGTGACATAGTCTTGCGGATTCAGGGACCGCAAAAAAGCGGCATCGCCGATAATCCCTTCAACTTTCCGGTTATTGCCGATAGCAATGGCTTCCACCACGCCGTAGGCCTCGGGGTGCACGGATGAGCGGTCCAGCGGGTTATCGCCAACGGCGATCCGCAGAAAACCGGCAGCCTGCTCGAAGGTGCGCTCGCCCAGGCGGGCCACTTTCAGTAACTGCTTGCGATTGCGGAACATGCCGTTCTGGCTGCGGAAGTCCACGATATTCGTCGCGATGGTCTGGCTCAACCCTGCCACGCGGGCCAACAAAGGTATCGAGGCCGTATTCAGATCCACGCCCACACCGTTAACACAATCCTCCACCACCGCATCAAGGCTTCGTGACAGCTGAACCTGCGACACATCATGCTGATACTGACCAACGCCGATGGATTTGGGTTCGATCTTGACCATTTCCGCCAGCGGGTCCTGCAGGCGCCGGGCGATGGAAACCGCGCCGCGAATGGTAACGTCCAGATCTGGCAGTTCCCGGGAAGCAAATTCAGACGCCGAATAAATCGAGGCACCGGATTCACTCACCACGATGCGGGCCAATTTCAGGTCTGGGTAACGTTTACACAGGTCAGCTACCAGCTTTTCAGTCTCGCGGGACGCGGTGCCGTTGCCAATCGCAATCAGCTCGATGTAGTATTCGTGACACCACTTCGCCAGCTGCTCAATGGACTGATCCCACTGATTACGCGGCGCGTGGGGGAAAATACCACCATGGCCGGCGACCTGCCCCGTGCCGTCGATAATCGCCACCTTTACACCGGTGCGAAGGCCCGGATCCAGCCCGATGGTTGGCCGTGGGCCTGCAGGTGCCAGCAGCAGGAGATCTTTCAGATTGGCGGCAAACACGTTAATCGCTTCGGATTCAGCGGCTTCACGGACCTGAGCCATCAGATCAGTCTCGATCTGGGTCGACAGCTTCACCCGCCAGGTCCAGCGAACCACTTCCCCCAGCCATTTGTCGGCTGCGCGGCCCTGGTCACGAATCTTCCAGCGGGCGGCGATCCGGTGTTCGGCCGGGTGCGGCTGGCGCCGGTCCTCGTCCGAATCCGCAACCACCAACGTGTGGGTCAGAATCCCCTCGTTACGGCCACGAAGAATGGCGAGAGCCCGATGAGACGGTATTTTTTTAAGGGGCTCAACGTGATCAAAGTAATCGCGGAATTTGGCGCCCTCGTTCTCCTTGCCCTCAATGACCGAGACTTTAAGCTGCCCCTGCTGCCAGATTAAGCTTCTCAGCTCGCCCAACAGCTCCGCGTCTTCGGCGAAGCGCTCCATCAGGATAGCGCGAGCGCCCTCAAGGGCGGCTTTCGTGTCCGTGATGCCGGCTTCCTCGTTAACGTAGCTTTCGGCGGTCTTTTCCGGAGTTTGCGTGGGATCATCGTAGAGGGTGTCGGCCAACGGCTCGAGGCCGGCCTCCCGCGCAATCTGCGCTTTGGTCCGACGTTTGGGCTTGTAGGGCAGGTAGAGGTCTTCCAGACGGTTCTTGGTATCGGCGGCATTGATACTGGCGCGTAGCTCGTCGGTCAGCTTGCCCTGCTCGTCGATGCTCTTGAGGACAGTGGAGCGACGATCTTCAAGATCACGCAGGTAGCGCAAACGGTCTTCCAGGTTTCGCAACTGACTGTCGTCCAGCGAACCGGTCACTTCCTTGCGGTAGCGCGCGATAAAGGGCACCGTTGCGCCCTCGTCCAGCATAGCTACAGTGGCATTAACCTGCTCTTCGCGAACGCCCAGCTCGTCGGCAATACGCCGGGCAATCGTGTCCATTCCGTTTTTCATTGCACTTGCCATTCAACTCGTCCGATGCGTCTGTTTAAAGCGCAAAGGTACAGCGGCTTCTGGTTACAGGCAAGCGGCCTGGCCCTGGCTGTTCAGGAATTCAACAAGTCTGCCCCAGGGCATTGGCCGAGCGTAATAATAGCCCTGTATCTCATCGCAGTGCTGCTGGCGCAGAAACTCGAGCTGACCCTCGGTTTCCACGCCTTCCGCGACCACACTGATCTGCAGGCTGTGGGCGAGACTGATAATGGCTCGAATGATGTGTTCAGCGTCGGCTGAGCGGCCCAGGTCCTGGACGAAGGATTTATCAATCTTGACCAGCGAAATCGGCAAGTTCTGAAGGTTGCTCAATGATGAGAAACCGGTGCCGAAATCGTCCAGTGCGAAGCTGATCCCCAGCTGATTCAGCTCCCGGAGACAGCGCTGAGCGTACTCCGGGTCATGCATCATGGCGCTTTCGGTCAGTTCCAACTCCAGCAGGCTGGTGTCGATATTGGCGTTGAAGATGATCCGGAAAATGGTCTCGGTCATCTTGCGATCGTGGAACTGGCGAAAAGACAGGTTCACCGCAAACACCAAACCGGGATAACCCAGCTCGCCAGCGTCTTTCAGCCGTTTGCAGGCCTGCTCGATCACCCAGTAGCCGATCGGGACAATCAGGCCGCTGCGCTCGGCCACCGGAATAAACTCGTCCGGCCCCACCAGGCCGCGTTGGGGATGATTCCAGCGCAGCAGGCACTCCACGCCCCGCACTTCTCCGGTCGCCAGATCAATACGGGGCTGGTAGTAAACTTCAAGCTCGTTGCCCCGCAGGGCGTTTCGGAGATCCGCTTCGAGACGAAGCTGATGTCCGGCCGTAATGTGCAGGTCCCGGTCGTAGTAACGAAAGCTGGTACCGGGATCCCGCTTTGCCTCAAACATCGCGCGGTTGGCCCGGCGCAGGAGATTTTCCGGGCTGTCGCCCGCTTCTGGATAGGTCGCGACCCCCAGGCTTGCACTGACCACGACAGCCTGACTATCGATGCTCACCGGCTCGCCCAGCGCGGTCACAATTTTGCGTATGATCTGGGCCAGATCCGGGCCGTCATCCACTCGTTCGATAATGATGGCGAACTCGTCGCCGCCTATTCGCATCAACGAATCCGACCGCCTGAGTTCTGTCCGCATGCGCTCGGCCAGTTTCAGCATCAACTGGTCGCTCTGCCGGTAACCGAAAGATTCGTTGAAACTGCGAAAATCATCCAGATTAATGTGCAGAAGCGCCAGCCGCTGCTCTGCGCTTTTGGCTCTTACCAGCGCATTTTGAAGCCGGTTAAAAAACAGATCACGATTGATAAAACCACTGGCCACGTCTCTGCCAAGTTGGCCGTGGGCGGATTCGGAAAGCTGCTGGCGAAACCAGAGACACCGCACAGCGCGCCGGAAAGACCAGCCGTCCAGGGATTGGCGGCTGAGATAATCAGACGCCCCGTTGCGGCAAAGCTCGGTGCCCCGCTCAGAGCAAGGCTCAGCGCTGAGCGCCAGAATGGGCTTATCGCTCCCGGAAGCACTGAGGTATTGAAGGAAGGCAGATTCCGAGCCACCGTGGAACACGCAATCCCATACGATGACATCAAAACTGGTATTTCGGATCAGGTCGTCACAATCTACCAGGTCGGGACACCAGGTGAGGTCGGCGTTCATTTCCGTGTCACCGGACAACAGCCACCCCAGCCAGAGCAAGTCGGCGTATTCTGGAGTCAGCACCAGTAGTTTAACCTGGCTGCCGTTTGCCTCTGTGGAGGGCAGAGTCATCGAGAAGCGTCCTGTTCTTCAGATTCCGACGTGTCCGTTCTGATTAGCATAGCTTATAAATCAGGAAGGTACAGAGGTCATGTCGAGAATGCACAACGTTCATACCAATAAGGTACGGTGGGCGGCACTGGTGTAGACTAATGTCTTCGCTTTTTTCTCAAAATGTCTATGCTGGCGCCCTTAATGTGAACAAACTTAACCCTCGTCAAAGTGAAGCCGTTCGCTACGCCGAAGGCCCCATGCTGGTGCTTGCCGGGGCGGGAAGCGGCAAAACCAGCGTGATCACCCGCAAGATCGCCTACCTGATTGAGCACCTGGGCATTCCAGGCCGCCACATTGCTGCCGTCACCTTCACCAACAAAGCGGCACGCGAGATGAAGGAACGAGTCAGCCGGCTGGTCGACCGCAAGCTGACCCGGGGACTGATTGTCTCAACCTTCCACAATCTCGGCCTGAACATCATTCGCGAGGAGCATGCGCACCTGGGCTACTACCCCGGCTTCTCGATCTTTGACGCCGATGATGCCAAGGCCCTGCTTCAGGACCTGATGATGCGAGAGGCCAGTGCCGACGCTGGCGACGAACTGTCCGATGTGCAGATGACCATTTCGTCCTGGAAAAACGCCATGCGCAACCCCGCGGATGCCTGGAGCCGGGCGGCCGACGAACGGGAACAGCGCATCGCCATCATTTACCGCCATTACGCCGACTATCTGAAAGCCTACAACGCGGTGGATTTCGACGATCTGATCCTGCTTCCGGTGCAGCTGTTCCAAAGCCAACCGGAGGTCCTGGCTAAATGGCGCCGGAAAATCCGCTACATGCTGGTGGACGAATACCAGGACACCAATCTCTGCCAATACGAGCTGGTGAAACTCTTGGTAGCCGAGCGCGCCGCATTTACCGTGGTGGGCGATGATGACCAGTCCATCTATGCCTGGCGGGGTGCGCGGCCGGAAAATCTGGCCCAGCTGAAAGACGATTTCCCCAGCCTGAAAATTGTCAAACTGGAGCAGAACTACCGCTCTACGGTCCGCATTTTACGATGCGCCAATACGGTGATTGCCAACAACCCCCACGTGTTCGAAAAAGCCCTCTGGAGTGACCACACCACGGGCGACGAACTGCGTATTGTGCGATGTCGCAACGAAGATGCGGAAGCCGAGCGGATTGCCACCGAAATCATCGACGCAAAACTGAAGCGAGGCCTGAAATTCCTGGATTTTGCCGTGCTGTACCGGGGCAACCACCAGTCCCGGCTGCTGGAGATGAAACTGCTTGCCTACCAGGTGCCCTATCGCATTTCCGGTGGACAGTCGTTTTTCTCCAAAAACGAAATCAAGGACGCCATGGGCTACCTGCGGCTGCTGGTGAACCCTGACGACGATGCCGCTTTCCTGCGGGTTGTGAATGTGCCGCGTCGGGAAATCGGGCCCCGGACCCTAGAGCAGCTAACCCACTACTCGCGTTCCCGCAATATTAGCCTGTTCAAGGCTTTGGGGGATATGGGCGCAGAAACCCACGTTACCGAAAAAGGACTTGACCGTTTACGCCGGTTTGCCCATTGGGTGGACAGTACCTGCACGCGGCTGCACAGCGAAAACCCGGTGCCGGTGATCAAGCAGCTATTCACCGATATCGAATATGAAGAATGGCTTCATCTTCATTCCGGCTCACCCAAACAGGCTGAAAAGCGGATGGAGAATATCTGGTATCTGGTCGAATCCATTCAGCGCATGCTGGACGACGGCAAGGGCACCGCGGACGAAATCGGCATTGAAGATGCCATCAGCAAACTGATTTTGCGGGACATGATGGAACAACGAGAGGAAGAGGACGACAGCGATAAAGTACAGCTGATGACTCTGCACGCGTCCAAGGGACTGGAGTTTCCCCACGTCTTCATCATGGGCCTTGAAGAGGAAATTCTGCCCCACCGATCCAGCATTGAAGAAGGCAATATCGAAGAAGAGCGCCGTCTGATGTATGTCGGCATTACTCGTGCCCGAGAAACACTCACGCTTACTTACGCCGCCCAACGCAGACAGTATGGTGAAAAACTGGAAACGATCCCCAGCCGGTTTCTGGATGAACTGCCGGAAGACGATCTACGCTGGGAAGGCACCGGCGACCTGGACCTGGAGGCCAACCAGAAAAAGGGTAAAGCGACTCTCAGCGCACTTCTTGGGGATCTGGGAGGCTGACCTCCGACCTTTCAACAGTGCAGAAACGAACGGCCAGACACTGAGTCAACGCTAAAGATATGAACTGATAAAAAAGCCCTCAGATTCAGAGGGCTTTCTTCAGTTACGGGCAGACAGTCAGCAAGTGCTACTGGCTTTCCGCGACCATCAACTCGACGGCCACCTTGATTTCTTCATCTGGACAGCTGGAGCAACCACCTTTCGCAGGCATGGCGTTATAACCATTGATAGCATGGGTCACCAGAGTCTCCAGGCCCTTATCGATGCGCGAACTCCAGGCATTTACATCACCCTTTTTCGGCGCGCCTGCGGCACCTGTGTCATGGCACGCTGCGCAAGCAGATGCGTAAACTTCGCCTGCGGCCCGAGGGCCGGAGCTTGCGGACTGGGACGCTGCGGACGATTCTCCGCATTCTGCCTCGCCCTGCACACATACCACGCCCACCGGCGCGATGCGCGAGCGGATCTCGTCTTGAACGCTTGCCGTTACGGCGCCTGCTGCCAGGCCTAAACCAAGCAATACCACAGCCAGGGCTCTCTTCATCATCACAAATCACCTTACTATTGGGTGTTATAAAAACCGTTGCGCACATTATAGCCATTGCAGCCTGGCAAAAAAACCAAATGGCAAAATGAAACGAAAATACAGGTACTATAGCGCCCAAGTTTAAACCAATATCAAGGACCAACAACATGCCCGACGAAAGACCGATCCAGAGTTGGCGAAAACCTCTGCTGATTCTGGAATTTTCTGCCCTGGCTGTGCTGCTGGTCTCTATGGGCTGGTTCTCCAGCGAGGCGCAGGGGGCGGAACCGATTAATCCGGGCTGGCTTCTGATACCGGCTGTCGCCAGCCTGGCCGTTTTCATCAGCTTCATCGGCCTGATGTATCTTCGCTGGGTTGTGGCGGCATCGGCGGAACGCAAAACACGGCATCAGATTGTTTTTTCACTATTGGTCATAACAATGCTGGGCGTTTGGGCCTTCGGTATCGCTAACACATGGGTCAGTCTTTCCAATGCATAGGAACCGGGCAATGCCATCGATTTTCCGTCTTTCGGCCCTGCGGGCCACCTGCATACTCCTCTTTCTGGGGTTTGCAGCATCATCGCCTGCTATCGGGCAGGAGAACGGTCTACTCGAAAAAGACGTTGAGGCTGTATCACTCGAAGAATGCGCGCTGATTGGCGACGGAGTCCAGCGACTGGCCTGCTACGACGCCATTAATGAGCCTGACGAAGCCCGGGAGCAGGCGTCTGAAGAAAAACGGGAATCCATAAACCAGGCTGTGGAGTCGCTGGACTACAAAGCCCTGGCCGACGCTGAAGACGGTGATACGGCATTGGAAGACGTGGAATCAGAGGGCACTGTCGAGGACTCGGGCGTGATGTCTACCCTGATGGGTCGTTACGTTGCGGCTGAAAAGGCCATTTTCTCTTTCTCCGGCAGTTTCGTGAGCCATCGCCCCATGTACATCCTGCCCTTTACATACCAGAAGGGGGCGAATCGGGATCCGTCGAGCCCACGACTCGGGGCCACTAGCTACGATTACGGCATCGACAACCAGGAAGCAAAATACCAGATCAGCTTCAAGGTACCGCTTCTTACCGGCTGGCTGGATGACCGGACGACGCTCTGGTTCGGTTACACCCAGAAGTCCTTCTGGCAGGTCTACAACACGGATGATTCTGCGCCGTTTCGTGAGACCAACTATGAGCCAGAGGTCTTCCTGCGGTATGCCGCGAATTACGATATTGGCCCCGGCACGCTAAGCGCTCTGACGGTAGGGTTTAATCATGAATCCAATGGTCAGTCGGAACCACGCTCCAGAAGTTGGAACCGGATCACGGCCAATCTTGCCTACAGTTACAACCGCTGGTTGTTTATGGTTCGACCCTGGTATCGGCTGCCGGAAGACACCGGTGAAGATGACAACGAGGATATAGAACGGTTCGTAGGGCATGCGGATTACATGGCCATTTATAAGTGGAGCGAGGATAGGACGCTGTCGCTAACGCTTCAGAACAATCTGCGTTCGGATAATAATAAGACGTCGATTGAATTGGGGTACAGCTTTCCAATGGGGGATACGATCAAGGGTTATGTTCAGTATTTCAATGGGTATGGCGAGAGTCTGATTGATTACAACGAGAGGATTCAGAGAATCGGTATCGGGATTATGCTGAACGACTGGCTTTAGTAGACCAACACCTTTCTACAAGACCGCTCGGCACGGCTGCCCCTCCTGAAACACGCTCCTTGCGGCACATCCATGTGGCGCTTGGGCTCCGCCATCCATGGCTCCGCACAGTTTCAGGAGGGGCAACCGCACCGATCGGCCCCAGATTTTGGCGATAGGCTACTCGTTCAACCGCTCCATTTCCGCCAGCAGCTCTTCCGTTTTTGCTTTCATCAACGGAATATCTCCCCGCGATTCCACGTTGAGGCGAACCACCGGTTCCGTGTTCGACATCCGCAGATTGAACCGCCACTCGTCGAATTCAATGCTGACGCCGTCAACGTGGGATACCTGCTTTGCCGCCGCTCCGTATTTTGCTTCAATCGCCGCGATCACCTTCGGCGGGTCGGCGATGGTGCGGTTGATTTCGCCGCTGGCCGGATAGGCTTCGATTCGGGCGTCAATCAGGGAAGACAACGTTTGGCCTGATTGACACAGGCGCTCAGCGATCAGCAGCCACGGAATCATGCCGCTGTCGCAGTAGGCGAAGTCGCGGAAGTAGTGGTGGGCGCTCATTTCGCCGCCGTAGACGGCGTCTTCGTCGCGCATGCGCTGTTTGATGAAAGCGTGACCGGTTTTACTCTCGATGGCTTCGCCGCCAGCGGCTTTGACCAGATCGATGGTGTTCCAGGTCAGGCGCGGGTCATGGATGACCTTGCCACCACCGGTTTTCCGCAGGAACTGGTCCGCCAGCAAACCGACGATGTAGTAGCCTTCGATAAACCGGCCGTTTTCGTCGAAGAAGAAACAGCGGTCAAAATCGCCGTCCCAGGCGATACCCATGGCCGCGCCGTGTTCGATGACAGCACTGGCTGTGGCCTCGCGATTTTCTTCCAGGATCGGGTTGGGTACACCATTGGGGAAATTGCCGTCGGCCTCATGATGGATCTTTACGAAGTCGAAAGGCAAGTGCAGCTCCAGCTCGTCGATCATCAGGCCGGCGCCGCCGTTACCTGCGTTAACCACAAACGTTTTCGGGTACAACGACGATGCGTCTACATAGCCCAACAGGTGGTCAATGTAGGCGGTGGTCGTTTCCAACGGTTCAATGACACCCTGCTTCGGGGCATCGGTGAAGGGTTCCAACACCCGGTCACGTATTTCGTTCAGGCCGTTATCGGAGCTGATGGGCCGGGAATCAAGGCCAACCATTTTCATCCCGTTGTGGTCTTTCGGATTGTGGCTGGCGGTTACCATGATGCCGCCGTCCATTTTGTAATGGCTGGTTGCAAAGTAGACGTTTTCGGTGCCGCACAGCCCGATATCAAACACGTCCGCACCGGCAGCCATCAGGCCGGAGCTCAAAGCATCGGCGATGTCAGGGCTGGAAAGGCGAATGTCGTAACCGACAATTACGCGCTTTGCGCCGGTGATTTCCACATAGGCCCGGCCGATACGCTCGGCCAGGGTCGGATTCAACTGGTCGGGCACACGCCCGCGAAGGTCGTAGGCTTTAAAACAGGACAGGTCTATTGTCACTTTGGTTTACTCCGTTAAATCAGACTGACGTGGGATATTGTAATTCACAATTGGCTTAACAACCCTTTCCAGCCTCTTTTTTGTCATTCAGTGATTGCCGTCGTCAAAAACCGAACGTCCCAAACACAAAGGGCAGAGTCAGCGCGGTGAATATACCGGTCAATCCCATGCCAAGAGAGGCGAATGCCCCAGCCGTGGGGCCCAGCTCAAACGCCCGGGCGGTGCCAATTGCGTGGCCATTCAAACCCAGGGCAAAGCCGACAATCCGTGGGTCCTGAATGTTCATCCAACGCACCGCAAGGTCGACAAATACCGTCGCCACAACCCCGGTAATCAGCAATCCGCCCATCATCAATGACACCGAGCCGCCAAGCTGTTCAGTAATCCCGATCGCAATCGGCGCAGTGACGGATTTGGGAGCAACGGACGCAATCACTTCGGGCGAGGCCCCAAACGCGGCCGCAATGAGCACCGCGTAAACGGCCGCCAGCAGTGCCGCAATCGGTAAAGTGAAAAGTATCGGCCGCCACAGAGCCCGGATGTGGCGCACCTGTTGATAAAGCGGAACGCCAAGCGCCACAGTCGCCGGTCCAAGCAGCACCGTCAGCCACTGGGCACCCTCACGGTAGTTGCCGTAGTTTAGCTTGAGAATTGTCAACGCCAGACTCAGCAGGCAGGCGGCGATCACGACTGGAGGCAGCCAGACCGGCGACCGGAAAAAAGCAAACAGCCGATTGCCTGCCATAAAGGCACCCAACGTCAGGGCGACGGCGAGCACGATATTCGCTGAGGGTGAATCCACCAGAGTATTGCTGAGAGTGTGAATGATGACGGCCAGCCGGTCGATCAGGTCAGTCATTCCCCAACTCCTGACCAGTCCGCCTAACAGCGCGCTGCAGCAGCCAGAGCGTGGTCAGCACGCTAAGCAATGTGCCGACAACCAATGCCAGGCCGATCGCCAACCACTGACCGGAAAACTCATCCGCCTGAAAGAAAACACCCACCACGCCCGGCATGATCAGCAGCACCAGGACGGAAATCAGTGCCCCACTGGCCTGAGCCAGACTGTCGCTGATGCGCCCCCGCAGCATCAGGGTGACGGTGAGCAGGATCATACCAATCACCCCACCGCTGACCGGTAGTGCAAACAAAATCCGGACGGCTTCACCCAGCAGGAAGAAGATCGACAGCACCAGAAAACCGCGCAACATCACCATGGCGTTTCGCTCTGTTGAAGACAATTTGCTTTACACTATGGGCTAAAACCCACCAGCGATTTCAGGACACCCCATGGCCCTCAAGGCGACTATTTTTAAAGCCACACTGAACATTGCGGACATGGACCGGCATTACTACGGCGATCACCAACTGACTTTGGCACGGCACCCATCCGAAACCGATGAGCGCATGATGATACGCCTGCTCGCATTCGTCCAGAACGCCAGCGAAGACCTGGCCTTCACCAAGGGCATCAGCACCGATGACGAGCCGGATTTATGGGAGAAAAGCCTGAGTGACGAAATCGAGCTCTGGATTGAACTGGGCCTGCCCGATGAAAGCCGCCTGCGCAAAGCCTGCAATCGATCAAAACAGGTAATTCTTTACACCTACGGTGGCCGCGCCGTTCCGCTCTGGTGGGAAAAAGTTCAGGGCAAAGTCAGTCGATTTAACAACCTGACCATTATCGACATGCCCCCGGAATCCACTGAAGCTCTGGGCAAGCTGGCCGACCGCAACATGAGCCTGCAGTGCACCATTCAGGATGGCGAGATCAGCGTGGGCAATGAAAAAGAGCTGGTCACTATAAGCCCGCAACCGCTTTACCCGGGTCAATAGCCTCGGCCACAAGGGCTGGACAGAGATCGGCTGCACACGTAAGATTGCGCACTCGAAATTGGCGCCCTGGCGTCAGGTCTGAAGTTTAAAGCGCCCGTAGCTCAGCTGGATAGAGCGCCGCCCTCCGGAGGCAAGGGTCACTGAAAAAATCCGGAACCGAAGGCAACGGTCAAACATGCCAATTTTGTTGAAAACCGCCCGTAGCTCAGCTGGATAGAGCGCCGCCCTCCGGAGGCGGAGGTCAGAGGTTCGAATCCTCTCGGGCGGGCCATTAATGAATTATTTCAACAACTTAGAAAGCCCCCCCCCTTACCTGACGCCTTTTTAACCAACACTTCGACATCGCTACATCAGCCACGAAATCTTGACCTTTGGTCGTTCTCGGCACACCCTCCAATTTTTACGTTATTTTCGGTCTGTGCCCAAATGGTGCCCAGGCTGTGCCCAGGGTTTCGGGGGCAATGCATAGGTTGCGCACCACCTGACCCTTGGTCGTTTCCGGGCACAACGCTCCAAGGCACAGAACAGATTACATAACACTACCCTGACCAATTGCCGATGTTCATCGATAAGAAGACTTCGCATGGTTGCTTAAAAAGCAGGTAGGATGTCCGTTAAATAAAGTTGCTTTGCTAAGGAGTGGTTAGCTTGGAGGCTGTAGCATCCCTTTCCGATGTAGAAGATTTCCTGAACCGTTGGAAAAACAACACGGGTAGTGAGCGCTCAAACTTTCAATCGTTCATGCGGGACCTGTGCGATTTGCTGGGCCTCCCGCGCCCTGACCCAGGAGATGGCGACTCCGGGCAGAACGCTTATGTCTTTGAACGATTCATCGCCCCCCAGCGTGCTGACTCGACCACGGAAAAACGGTACATAGATCTGTATCGGCGTGACTGCTTCGTCCTCGAAGGCAAACAGACCGGCAAAGAACTTGCCTCCCGCAGTCACCAGAATGCGATTAATGCCGCTGTCAGCCAGGCAGAACGCTATGTCCGGGGGCTGCCTCAAGACGAAGTAGAACATGGCAGACCTCCGTTCGTCGTTGTGGTAGACGTTGGCAATGCAATCTATACCTACTCTGAGTTCACCCGCACCGGCGGTAATTATGTCGCCTTTCCCGATCCTCGCCACCATGAAATACGGCTGGACGATCTGCATCGCCCGGAAGTTCAGGACCGCTTGCGTCGGTTGTGGCTCGATCCTGAGAGCCTGGACCCCAGCAAACATGCTGCGCGAGTCACCCGTCAGGTTAGTACCACGCTGGCCAATCTGGCGAAATCCCTTGAGCAAAGTGGATTTGCGGTCGAACGGGTCGCCAATTTTCTCAAGCGATGTCTCTTCACCATGTTCGCGGAAGATGTCGAACTGCTGCCGCGATCTTCCTTTCAGGGCTTGCTTGTCGATATAAAGGATCGGAATCCTGCCGCCTTCCCCCAAGCCGTCCAAGCACTCTGGGACAACATGAACACAGGCGGCTACGATCCCCGCCTGATGCAGGATATAAAACGTTTTAACGGAGGATTGTTCAAGGGGATAGATCCCATCCCCCTCACGGCAGACCAGATTCAATTGCTGATCGACGCTGCCAGAGCGGATTGGCGCTTTGTAGAGCCCGCGATATTCGGCACACTGCTTGAGCGCGCTCTTGATCCGAGGGAGCGTCATAAGCTGGGTGCTCACTACACCCCTCGGGCCTATGTTGAGCGCCTTGTGCTACCCACCTTAATTGAACCATTGCGGGAGCAATGGGGTGATGTCCGTGCCGCAGCCGAGACCTTGCTGCGCCAAGACAAATCCGACAAAGCCCTCCAAGAGGTCAAGAAATTCCACTATCAATTGTGTGAAACCCGGGTTCTGGACCCGGCCTGCGGCTCCGGCAATTTCCTTTACGTGGCACTGGAACACATGAAAAGGCTGGAAGGTGAAGTGCTGGCCTTTATTGCCGAGCGCAGCCAGGGCCAGGGCGTGCTGGAAACCGAGGGGCTGACTGTTGACCCTCACCAGTTCCTGGGCCTTGAAATCAACCCCCGTGCTGCAGCCATTGCAGAACTGGTGCTCTGGATTGGATATCTTCAGTGGCATTTCCGACTTAATGATCGCCTTGATCTTCCAGAGCCCATACTCCGTGACTTCAAGAACATCGAGAACCGCGATGCTCTTATCGATTGCGACGACAGAGCACCTGAAACAGATGCCGCCGGCAAGCCAGTCACCATCTGGGACGGCATCAGCATGAAAATCAACCCCGCAACGGACAGGCTGGTACCTGACGAATCGGGTCGCGAGGTCGTTTACCGCTACCACAATCCAAGGCAGGCTCAATGGCCCGATACGGACTACATCATCGGCAACCCACCCTTTATTGGCGCCTCCACGATGCGCCGGTCCTTGGGTGACGGTTACGTCGACGCGGTCCGGGCTGTATTCAAAGGCACGGTACCGGAATCTGCAGATTTCGTTATGTATTGGTGGCACATTGCGGCTGAAAAAGTACGCCATGGACATACTCAGCGATTTGGTTTTATCACCACTAATAGCCTTCGGCAAACCTTCAACCGCAGGGTATTGGAGCCTCACCTGAACGACGCAAAAAAACCGCTTTCCCTCGTATTCGCTGTGCCGGATCATCCATGGGTGGACGTCAACGATGGAGCGGCGGTGAGGATTGCGATGACCGTAGGCGCAGCGGGTGAAAAACCCGGGCAGTTACGGCAAGTGGTCAAAGAAACCGCAAACGAAGACCGAGAAGCGAGAGAGGTTCAACTCAGCGCCAGAACGGGACGGCTTCATCCTGATCTAAATGTTGGCGCAAATCTTTCGAGCGTTGAGGCTCTGAGGGCAAATGAGGGAATTAGCTCCCCGGGCGTGAAGCTTCATGGTTCAGGTTTCATTGTCTCGCCGGAAGAAGCAAAGGAGCTAGGCTTAGGTGCTATCGAAGGTGTTGAGAAAGTAATTCGAGAATATCGAAACGGTCGAGATCTTACCCAAACGCCTCGGGGGGTTAAAGTCATAGATCTGTATGGACTAGATGAACCCACGACTAGGGGAAAATTTCCTGCTATATATCAATGGGTGTTGGAACGGGTGAAGCCGGAAAGAGACCAGAACAAACGCGCAACCTACCGCAATAACTGGTGGATATTCGGAGAGCCTCGTAGAGACTGGCGGGAAATGGCCGCTGATTTACCAAGATATATATCGACAGTAGAAACGACCAAACATCGCCTGTTCACATTTCTTTACGCAGACATCCTGCCTGACAACATGTTAGTCAACATCGCGATAGATCGGGCAGTATTGCTTGGTGTGCTCGCCAGCCGCCTACACATGAATTGGGCCCTCGCAGTAGGGGGAACTCTCGAAGACCGGCCCCGCTATAACAAAACAAGGTGCTTTGAAACCTTCGCCTTCCCCGAACTAACAACCGATGCAGCACAAAAAATTGGAAACATCGCAGAACGTATCGACGCGCACAGAAAAATCCAGCAGGCCGCACACCCCGCCCTGACGCTAACCGGCATCTACAACGTGATGGAAAAACTTCGTACCGGCGAGGAGTTGACGGACAAGGACAAGACCATCAACCAGCAAGGGCTTGTCAGCACACTCCTGCAAGATCACGACGCGCTGGATATGGCTGTTTTCGAAGCCTATGGCTGGCAGGATCTGGCACAGGAGATTGTCGGCAAACCCGGAGCAACCACACCCTTGCCCGACAAAGCTGACAGCCAAACCGAAGCTGAAGAAGAGCTTCTGCTGCGTCTGGTGGAGCTCAATAAACAACGAGCACAGGAGGAGGCTCAGGGCCACATTCGATGGTTACGGCCCGACTACCAGGCACCGGACGCTGTACAAGCAAGTGCAGAGCTTACACCACAAGATCAACCCGCGACCAAACCAGACGTGATGAGTGCCAAAGGAAAATCGGTACTTCCAAAGGCCATGCCGGAACAGCTTCGAGTGCTGCGTGAAGCACTCTCAGAGCGACCACATACCACAGAGAGCCTGACAGATCTTTTCAAACGTAAGCCAAGAAAGGCTGTCGAAGAAGGGCTTTACTCGTTGGTCGCTGTCGGCCGGGCAGAATACGAGGAAACAACCGATACTTGGCATGCTATCGGATAATTGCTGGATGCCGACATGAAAGAAGATACCCAGACCCGAACCCAGGCCTATCTTGTCTCCCGGCATCACCATCCGGCCTGGAAGCTTCTGTCTTCGACACGGGGTCCGCTTGTACTGAGCTGCCTACAGGCTCTGATGGAACAGAATCGAGACGAGATTCTGTTTGAAGACGCACAACAGATGCTGACCGAGATCCTCACTGAACACGCCAACAACGACGAATTCGAGCTACAAACTGACGACCCTGCAGGCGATGCTCGGCGCGAGCTAAGATCCTGGATTCGGCGCGGACTGATCGTTGAGCGTGAGGGACGACTGATCGCGACCGATGCGTTGCAAAAGGCCCTCAGTTTCGTGGAGAACCTGGATGATCGAATCATGACATCCACCGCCTCCCGGCTTGCGACCGTGCAGCGTGAGATCGAGAACCTCGAAACTCGCCTGAACCCAGACGCACAAAGCCGTGCTGATCATATTCGGAGAAAAATAAAGGAGCTTGAAACTGAGCTGGCGGAAGTTGAAGCAGGTCGATTCAAAGTTCTGGAAGGCGGTGAAGCAGCCGAGGGCATAAGAGAGGTATTCAACCTCGCAACCAGCTTGCGAGCTGACTTCAGGCGGGTCGAAGATTCATACCGGGATGCAGACCGGCGCCTTCGCCAGTCCATTGTCAGCGAGCAACACCACCGCGGCGAAATTGTGGATCGGTTGCTAGATGGGCACGACAGTCTACTGGAAACAGCCGAGGGAAAAGTCTTCCATGGATTTCACGAGCAGTTGGGTCGCTCGACCGAACTGGACAACATGAAACACCGGTTGCGCACGATATTACGCCATCCCTCAACGCGTCACGCGCTCACCAGGCAGCAACAGGACGACCTTCGCTGGCTGGTGATCCGACTGGTTCAGGAGTCCGCCTCGGTTATCAAAGCCCGAGCACGCAGCGAGCGGGACGTCAAAGGCTTTTTGAAAACAGGTCTTGCAGCAGAGAATCACAAGGTAGGAGAGTTATTGAACGGCATACTCAATACAGCGCTTAACATCGATTGGGCCAGTCACCAGGTGCGTAAAAGTGAAGCACCCCTACCCCCGGTTGCTGTAGCCACGCCCAGCTTGCCATTGGTGGAGCGGCTGAGGTTCAAATCCGCCACTGAAGAAAAATCCAAGGACCTGGAACTGGCCGAACAGGGCGTAGACCTTAAAGATGTCGATGAGGAGTTCTGGCGGGCATTCGATGGTCTCGACCGGGAAGCCTTGTTCCGGGACACTGTGGAACTGCTTTCGGTGACCAATAAGCCCATGACCATTGCCAATCTTGCCAGTCACCTTCCTCCGACTCATGACCTCGAAACCTTGGCGCTCTGGCTGAGCATGGCCCGTGAAGCGGAGGTTGCCATTTCCGAGGACCGGGAAGCCGTTAACGTAACCGATGCCACGGGCAAAACATTACGTTTTCACGTTCCGAAACTGGCACTGACACGGGACGCCGTAGAGTCCATCGACTGGGAGCTTTAAACGCCATGTCCGACTTTTTCGACCGTTTAACGGCCAAAACAGAAGATACGCCTCCTGACGATGCACATCCGGACGTCCATGCGGAACCGACTAATTCGGAGGATGTATCGACGTCCAGCGATGGAGAGGTGTGCCAGTACACGCCCAAAAACCTGAAAGTAGCCACGCAAGAACTTTTGAAATACGGGTTGCTCGAAGCGGACCGTAAGCCGAACCTTTACCAGGTCGCGATCAATCAGACGGCGGCGATCGACCAAATTCTGGAGCCCCTGGACTTACGCCTGAAGATTGATGATATACGGGGGCTGGCGTTTCTGGTTGTATCAGCTCAGCTGTTCGCGGAGGAAGATGATGAATGGTCCCATCCATTGATACGCCGACAGAGACTGAATCTGGAACAATCACTGCTCATTGCCATTCTGCGCCAACACTTCATTGCCCATGAACAGGACGCAGGACTCGGAGCCGGTGAGGCGGTGATTGAACTGGACGAGCTGCTACCTCAGCTGCAACTTTATCTGGGAGATACCGGTAGCGACGCGAGAGACCAGAAGCGGCTGCGCAACCTACTGGACAATCTGAAAAACCATGGCATTGTCTCGGAAGTCGATGCCAGCGACCAAGTCATCATAAGACCGATCATTACCCATCTCGCCAATCCCGAGAGCCTCCAAAACCTCCTACAGCATTTCCGAAAGCTGGCAAGTCGGGAATCGGATGCTGAGGAGGACCAACCATGACACGCTCGCAAGAGGACCTCTTCGCTACGGAGATTCTTCCCTCCTCGGCGTTCATTCTTACGCATCTGGATTTATATAACTGGGGACCTTTCGGAGGACGCCACTGCGCGGAAATCGATGCCAAGGGCACCGCAATTATTGGCCCGACAGGCAGCGGAAAAACAACGCTGGTCGATGCGCTCATGACACTGCTTACCCACCAGCCGCGGTATAACCTCGCATCTACCGGCGGCCATGAGAGCGACCGGGACCTGATGTCCTACATCCGTGGCGTTTCCGGCGCTGGAAACAATTCCGGAGATAACAGTCACGTTGCCCGGCCCGGCAAGACGATCACGGCTGTCAGCGCTCGCTTTGATAATGGTGATAAAGCTATCCGGATTGGCGCGATATTCTGGGTCGAGGGCAGCAGTTCTTCAGTTGGTGATCTGAAGCGTCTGTGGCTTTTCTCAGAGCGAGACGATCAAGGTCTGGATGATTGGCTGGCGATCCATCATGAGGGTGGAGCACGAGAACTTAAGCAATATGCCCGAGACGCTTCCGACATCCAGATCAACGACAGCAAAAAGGCATACCTTGCGCAGGTAAGGCGTTTTTTCGAAGTGGGCGAAAACGCTTTCACCCTGCTCAATCGAGCGGCTGGGCTCAAGCAACTGAACAGTATTGACGAAATTTTCCGTGAGCTGGTTCTCGATGACCATTCCGCATTTGAACGCGCAGCGGAAGTAGCCAGCGAGTTCGATGACCTGGCGACAATCCATGGGGAACTGGAAACTGCTCGCAGGCAATATCAGTCGCTACTGCCAATCGCCGAGACTTACAAAAAACATCAGGCTACAAAAGAAGCGCTGAATCAAAATCAAATGCTCAAAGAGATACTGCCCGTCTGGTACGCGCTGGCCGGATATCAGCTGTGGACCGACCGAATCGATGAACTTGACGGGAAAATCAAGGATAGCAACGCGACTCTTACATCACTGGATACTGCGGCCTCAGTGCTGAGAAATAAGGCAAACACGCTCAACGATATCTATTTGCAAGCCGGCGGCGCTAGTGTCGAACAGCTAAAGGAGCAGATCACCCAGCAAGAACGGTGGGTCGATGAACGACGGCAACACTCTGGCGATTATCGCAAGCTGGCAACCAAGCTCGGCCTCGACGATGCGCTCACTCCTTCAGCTCTGTTTTCAAACCAACAGGTGTGTAAAGAGAAGCAACGAGAGCTCTCAGCATTACAAGAGGACCAAGATCAACGGGTATTGGATCAGGGCGTGAATTATACCAAGTTCAAAGATGCCATAAAGGAACTTAACGATGAGGTTCAGCGCATAAAGGCTCGCCCCAAATCGAATATAGCTGGGCATTTTCAGGAGTTCCGCAGCGAGCTGGCGTCAGCGCTGAATCTCAATGACGACAACCTGCCGTTTGTTGCAGAGCTGGTAGAAGTAAAACAGGAAGAAAATGCATGGCGCGGAGCTATAGAGCGAGCCATCGGAGGGCACCGCTTAAGACTCGTGGTACCACCTGCAGCTATGAAAAGTGCCTTGGACTGGGTAAATCATCGCAACAACCGCCTTCACGTTCGGTTGCTTGAAGCTGAGATGCCACAGAGCAAAGCGCAGTTCATGGAAGACGGTTTCACTCGTAAACTGAATTTCAAGGAACACCCCCACCGAGAAGCTCTGAAGAAACTGTTGGCAGGGATCGATCGCCACTGTGTCCAGTCACCAGAGGCACTGCGCGACACACCACACGGTATGACCAGGCAAGGTCTGATGTCCGGCAAGCGGGGCTTATTCGAGAAGCGGGACAACCAACGACTGGACGAAGACTGGATGACCGGTTTCGACAATCGGGATCGGTTAGCGGCTTTAAACACGGAGCTCTCAGAGACCCAGATCAAGGCTGACCAGGCCCTTGAGAATTTGGAAGCCGCTCGTAAAGCGCTAACTGATACACGAACTACGCATCAACTTTACACGAGCCTTTCAGGGATCAGCTTCGAGCAGATTGACCTTCCGAGCGCTGAATCTGAATTATCGGTACTCCAGGAACGCCTCGAATCCTTGACCGCCCCCGACTCCGATGTGGAGAGAGCCCGCCAGCAATTCGAAAAGGTCGACAGTGAACTATCGGATACGCAGCGAAAGCTGTCTGACGAACGTGCTCATCAAGGAATACTGGGTACTCAACGCGCCCATTCTACTGAACGTCTGGCAGAGATGCTGGACCGGATCGGCGAGGGACTGACCGACGAGCAACAGACTCTGGCTGACACGCATTTCAGTCCGCCGGTGGCCGGTCAACACGACAAGTTGGATCAGCTAGAACGGAACCAAACGAGCGAGCTCGATCGTGAGATCAAGACTCTATCCCAGCAGGTGAGTGGGTTCGAGCTAAAGCTGACCCAGCAGATGGCGAACGCTAGGACTATGGACACTGGCGCACTGTCAGAAACGGGGAGCGATATTCGCGACATACCGGAATACCTAGAACGACTACGGATTCTTGAAGAAGAGGCATTACCCGAAAAACTCGACCGTTTCCTGAACTACCTGAACCATTCGTCGGATCAGGGCGTGACTCAGCTTCTCGCCCATATACGGAACGAAGTTGCGGTTATTGAGGAGCGTATTTCAGACCTCAACTCGACTCTTCGACGGGTAGACTTCCAGCCTGGACGATATCTTAAGCTTGAGCCCAAGCGCGTTACCCATGAATCCTTGCGGACTCTGGAACAGGCGCAGCGCCAATTACGCGCGAATGCCTTGAAGGACGATCAGGGCGAAAGCCATTTCCGGGCCCTCGAAAACATGGTGAAGCTGCTGCGAGATGCCAGTGACAACAAACGAACAGTCAGTGCCCGCGCCCTGCTCGACCCTCGCTACCGCCTGCAATTTGCAGTTTCGGTAATTGATCGGGAAACCATAGTGGTCATCGAAACCAGAACCGGCTCCCAAGGTGGAAGCGGTGGCGAGAAAGAAATCATCGCCAGTTACATCCTGACGGCTTCGCTGAGCTATGCGCTCTGCCCTGATGGAGCCACACAGCCGCTGTTTGGTACCATTGTTCTAGATGAGGCTTTCTCGAAAAGCTCTCACGCGGTCGCTGGCCGCATCATCTCTGCACTTAACGAGTTTGGATTGCACCCTCTATTTGTAACTCCAAACAAAGAGATGAGATTGCTGAGAGACCACACCCGTTCGGCAATTCTAGTCCACCGCAAAGACGTGCGAGCCACCCTGACATCGCTGAGCTGGGAAGAACTGGAAGCCTACGCAGAGAAAATGACACGGAAGCCCCATGAAATCCCCAGCTGAGTTGGCACTGAAGCTTGCCCGGCAATGGCAAAATGCAGACCTGCGAGAACAGCGCCTGCTCAAGGCCGATAGCTGGCCACTCAGGATCTCAATTGGCAAGCCATCCGGGCGCGTTATCTCCGAGAACCTGGAAAAAGTTCGGGGGCATTTGCACCAATGGCGCAGTGTGAAAGTGGGGCAGATCGACTGGGCATCTCAAAAATTCCGCAGTGCCAGCGAGGAAGTAGAGGTTCCCGAATTCTGGGTACTGAGCTCGCCAACCGAATGGATTGAAGCGGCAAACGACAGCGAAATGCGCAGGGAGTACCAAACCCTATGTCGCCTGGTACCAGAAGTTGACGAGCGATTTCGTCGTTTGCTAATCCGGAAACGCCGCCTAGTGCTAGATAAGCCCGAAAATGAAGTTATTCAGTCAGCCAAGGTCGCGCTCCTCTTGTCACCGGGTTTGGCAGAGGGAAAGCCCCTTCGAGCTCTCTCGATAGGTGGAATCGACAGTAAATTTTTCGAACGGAACCGACAGCTACTTGTTCAGATGCTGGACATACTATTTGATGGCCAAGTCAGTGAACTTGGACTAGAAGCCTTTCTTGGCGCTGACGATGAAGGCCATCATTGGTTGTTGGTTGCAGACCTGGATGGCGGATTACTCCCGTTTTCACAGCTTCGAGTGCGTGCTCGGGAGCTTGAGGAGGTCCCTATGCCGGGAGCCTCCATGCTGATCGTCGAGAACGAAAGATGCATTCACCAGTTACCACCAGCCACCGGTACAGTTGCGATCTTGGGAGCCGGTCTGAATTTATCTTGGATGAGAGCTTCCTGGTTGAGCGAAAAGAAATTGGCCTATTGGGGAGACATGGACACATGGGGACTCACCATGCTGGCTAGGGCCAGAGGGTTCCAACCGTGTGTAATGCCATTACTAATGAACGAAGTTATCTTCAACAACTTCGCGAGAAAAAAGGCAGTTCGGGAGCCACAACCAGCTGAAGTTGTCCCTACAGATGGCCTGACCCCCGAGGAACGAGCGTTTTATCTTGAGCTACTGCACAGGGAAAAAGGAAGATTAGAACAAGAGTTCTTGCCGGAAAATATTGTTCATAATTCGATAGCTCATTGGTTGGGCCGCACCTGATATAAAGGCCTAAATACTACTTACCGCGATGCACTTCTGCATTCGCAAACAGCTTGCTTTAAGCATTCTCTTTCGGCAAACGTGGGCGTAGATCAATAATATGCACTACGAGGGCAACCTCATCCGCCATGGTTCCTTCAATACGTTTCGCTTCTTTCTCAAGTAGGCCTTTCAAATCGTTTAAGTCAATAGGCTGCTTTGTATCTGGATGTTGCCACTTGCGATCTCTTGCCAAAGTGACGAGAAGGCACCCTGACTTACAGTTGTCAGCAGCCATGTACTTGCGTACCAACTGGTCAAAGATAGTGTCACGCAGGTCACGGGCTGTCCGGTTATCTGCAAGCTTGAGCTCTATTACTGCTTCGCTCTCTGATCCCAGGGACCGAAGACGAATATCAGTTTCCTTCTCATCAGCCGTCACCGCCTCTTGGTCTACCTTGTAGAGCCCATTAGCTGTTTGAGTTAGCTCGCGCGCTATTTCACGGCGCATAACTCGCTCATCGCCAATGCCACCCCAGGCCTCTCTCGGAGAGAAATCGCGCAGCAGCAACTCATCAAGATCTGCCAACCTGTCCTTCAAAATAGCGAACATCGCTTCATTAGTGGATGGAGGTGCTTCACCAATTCTATCAAGGGAAATAGCTTGCGCATCATCGAACGCGACCGAGTCAACCTCAAGGGCCCAGCCTTCTTCCGCTTTTGCCATGATGCGACCTTTTAAATGCTCGAAGCTGGAGTCCTCTACCATCTCCAACTTTGTGCTCCACCCCTCCTCGCCTTGAAGGGCGAATATCGCACCTACAATTTGGCTACGTGCACGCTCAGCATGGTCCCTGGTATCGGGCGTATAGGTACCCTCGTGCACGGTGTCATCTTCTGGCCGCACGTGAAAATATGCTAGGCGAACAAGTCTGAGGAGAAGCTCCCCTGTAAATCCGGGGTGGCTAAAATCGACAGCGTCTGAACTATCACCAAACAACACGCTAAACCAAGTAACCGCCACGCTTCGCACTGAAGGTTCTATGCTTTGTAGCTGCCCTTCGAGAGCATCTAAACCAAGTTTCGGTTCCAGCTTCATCAATGTGGGCAACCAAACAAAAGCAAATTCCTGCGGCATCTGAAACTGCAGTCGCCGATGCGCGAGATCCGCCAACCATGCCAGTAGATTTTTATCTCCGTGCTTCAACAAGACGTCGATGACCTGCCTCAGCCGTTGAGCTTGTTCACTGACGCGATCTTCACTGTCGGCCAGTCCGCCATTGGAATCCAACCAACTCCGAATTCTCGGAATAAACACTTCAACCACAGTCTCATCAGCGTGATTGATGCTCTGTAATAGCATCGACCGGGCTTGCCCCCTTGGCTTTTGTTCCAGCTCCCAGCTCAGCTCATCCCCCAGCGTTGCATTCACAGCTTCTGGATATTGTATAACCAGATTTTTCATCCAATGGGGTAACCCATTGAGCTCGATAGGGGCGTATCGACATGCCACTTCAGCTTCTTCGACAGACAATTTCGTTGCCCATTTATGGTCCTCAGCTTCTGCATAAATCCCTGCAAGTCCTAATTGCCACCAAACTAAATAGGTATTTTGCTGATCCTCGGGTCGCTCCTTAGGTAGGGTAGGTCGGTCCCCCCTCCACACATCCATAAGGATCTTTCGTATCTGATCTGCCGTCTTCCTTGCAAATTGTTTTTCAATAAATAAACGGTTCCATCCGGATTCACGATGATTCTCTCCATACTGCTGCATCACGCGCCAGAGATCCCATGCCGTGGTCTTTCTGCGCTCTGGCGAAAAAGCGACGTCGGGATGATCTGCGATCTCTCGCCATAATTGAATCCAGCTTGCTTTGGCTTTCAGTTTTTTCCTCTCGCTCTGCTTTTTTTTCTCCGCCGTTTTTCTCTCCCAATGCTTGATCTCACCATCATGCTTTGATCGTTTAAGTCGTTCTTCAATTTTAGCAATCAGATCAGGGTCATCAGACACAAGATGTTTTAGACCCGAGACATGCTCTTTCCAACTCATAGCATCAGGAGCAAGCCGCAGCGCTGCCTCCAAAAGCAATGCCCGATTCTCTGCAAAGGTATCAATATTACCGAGTCCGCTTTAAATCCAACACAAGTCTCTATCTGCACTAAGATTTACATGATCATCATGAAAGATGATCTTCGCCAGTCGCTTCCATGGGTCATCATTTTGCTGAAGGGACTGCATCAGTTGATCGTAAGACCAAAAAAGACTTTCGTTTTCTTCTGCTGTCAAACTAGCGAATTGCTCGCGAATCAATTTGCAGGGCTCATCGCTGCCATATTCACGATCACGCAACTGCAATGCGAGCACGCTCGCCTTTAACCACTCAAAATTTTTCTCTTGTTTGAGACCACGCACGCAAACTGCTGCCAACGCGTTGCTCAGATCAGGCCTGTCGCTAACGATATGAGGCCACTCTTTAGTCCACGACAGCCCCTCGGAAACCAGTTCAACCAAGCCATTGCGAAGTGACTCAAGATTCGTCTGATCCAGCTCAACATTCAGGATAAGGCGCGGTAGTTGCCAACTTAAATCGCCAATTCTACGTGGCTTAATGCTCACAACTCTCAAGGCGCTGCAAAGCTGTTCCGTGGAGAGGAATTCTGGAAACATCCGTAAAATGCCTGCCCTAATCATTTCTTCAGGCCAGTTTTCGTCACCCATAGCTATTGCAACAGCAATGTTTCGAAGCCTTCCGTCTGCAAGTTTTACCAATGCATCAAGACTTATTATTCTTTCTAAAGTGGATATTCCCTTTGAGCAGGCAATTCCATAGGCCAAGTCGGCACAGTTATGGATTGGCCCTTCAGCGATAATAGATAACAGAGTTTCCCGCACATCAGGATTCTCGATATCATCCCTCCAAAGACATTTGATCTCGTTGGCCAATCCCTCAGAAGCAAACCGATGAATCTGGATATTCGGTACATTGAGACCTCGCGCCCCTCCCGATCCATATCGTTTTACAAACGCCCGTAGCGTCTGAATGCGCTGTAATTCAGTTAATGATTCAGGGTCACCCTCGTTAAAAAGAACTGAGGGCTCACAATCTCGTAAAAGTTCAAACACACGACTTCGGGAGATAGCAAGCCACCCCGCTATGGGCCTTTTCGAAGGGCGGACAATCAACCTGCCTTTTGTCTCCGCAAAAAGGAGTCGCTTCAACGCCCTAAACGACATTCCTTGATCAAGAAGCGAGTTTAAACGGTGTGCAGCGAGATACTCAGCAACGGATCGATGATGGAACCTCACCCGCCCATAGGATGCAAAGCCAAACAGAGGACGCTCAAGCAAGGCCCTGCGTTCAGTGGGAGTCCAATCGGACAAGATAGTTGCGGGGTCAAGCGCGAAATCAGTCTTGACGTCATCCGCTGCCGCATTGTGTCTTATAGTCAAACGACGAGTAGCGAGCATTCCCAATGCTAGGCGGCTTGCTCCCTCTAAGGCCTTGTCGGCAGATAGTTGAGCCAGCTCTTTATCCTCACGCCCCGGCTGCAATTTGACACGCACATTACTTTTTACTTGATCGAGATGCGTGCGAATTCTCTTTTCTTCTCTCCAATCCGAGCATAGCTCAATTAGGTCTTGGGGCCGCCGGGCAAACTCCTCCGCATTCCGTTGTTTAAGATCCTTCAACAATGCCAATGGGTCATCAACACCCTCGGCTGAGGAAAATTCCTTTATTTGAGCATCAGAAAGTGGCAGAAGCGCCACAGTTCTCCACTCAGGAGAAGATTTTGCTGCACCGTCACCGGGCTCTCTTTTCTCAGTTTCCCCCATTGCAATTTCAGCGAAAGATTCAGCACTGGGCTCTGAAGTAGCGATAGGTGGAACAGGGAGAAAGCGCTGAACAACATTTCTATCAAACGGTATTGGCCTAGTGGTAATGAAAATTCTGGCCCGGCCAAGTTGGCCATTGATTGCCTTTGCGAAGCGCTTAATTGAATGCTGAAAGGAACCGAGACTCAGATTTAATTCATCAATGGAATCCAAGAAAAAAGTCGCAGTATCTGCCTGCGATGAAAGCCAAGTGTCCAGGCGGGCCTCTTCTTCGATATCCAAGGTGTCCCGAAAGTCTGAACTAGCCAAGGTCGACAGTTCGACATAAAATGCTGGCTCTCCGGATTCCCAAAGAAGTTGCGCCTGCCGTTTACACTCGAAAGTTTTACCTGATCCCGCCTCGGAAATGAGCAATATACGCTTTGACCTAAGCAAGTCAGCCCAAGTGATACTCCCCGACCAACCTAAATTTGCCAAAAGAGCATGCTGCTCAGAATCTATTACTTCATTCTCCTCCAGGTCACGAAACGTTCGGTCAACCATTGTTGAGATTCTCTCGTTGGAAGTCGTTGGCTAGTCCGAATTTAGATGGGGGCTGCGCGGCTACGCTGCTATCAAAAGATTTTCCAGCCGGCCATTCAGAAGTTCTCTTCATTGGGGGAATCAACATACTGCGCTAAAGCATCTAGAGGCACTTCAAAATACTCGCAAAGTTTATCGAGGATATCAGTGGTTGTGTTGTAGCCCCTCTGATTAGCAATTTTTGACAATGTCGTCCTATGGATGCCGGTCTGCTTTGAAACCTCATCCAACGTAACTCTCCGATTTTCTTGAAAACCTTTCTCGGCGATTAGTTCTTTTAGCCGAAACCTGATCATTGCGGTTGCTCCCTCTCTACAGATTCTGAGCTTACCAAATGCGGAGCGCAATCACATCTTTTGTTGCTCACACGCTACAAAAGATGCTTGACACCGATGATTCTTGGCTTAATATGTAGCTTGTACGCTACAAAAAGAGGTTAAAAGCTAATTATGTCGACAACCGAATACTTAACTACAGAAGAGCTTGCAACGCGAATTCGCTATGACGTTCGAACCGTGCGGGAACGTTTAAAGGATTCCGTTCTTATTGAGGGAGTCCACTACATCCGCCCCTTTGGTGGACGAAAGATCCTTTACATGTGGGAGCCCATCGAGCGGGACATGGGAATTCAGTCAGGCCACCAATCGCTCGCAATTCCAATGGCTAATGGAGGAAGCATGAATGGGTAGTATCCGAGTGCGTGAGTCTACGCAAAAACTGTTCTTTGATTTTCACTATAAAGGCAAACGGTGTCGTGAGCAGACTGCTCTGGAGAACACCGGATCAAACCGCAAAAAACTTGAAAGCATCCTCAAACGAATCGAGGCAGAAATCACCCTCGGGACGTTTGAATACCACCGCCATTTTCCGAACAGCCCGAACGCCAAAGAATTCACAAAGCAGGCAGAAGTTCAGCGAAGCCGGGAGGCACATGACACGCCGCTGTTCGAAGCCTTCTCAAAGGACTGGATCGGAGAAATGAAAATTCAGTGGCGTCAGTCACACATCACCACCGTGGAGGGAACCTTGAAAAACTACCTCAATCCCCATTTCGGGGAAAAAGAGGTTGGCCGCATCACCAAGAAAGACATTCTCGATTTCCGGGCCTCACTCGCCAAAGTTACAACCCGGAGCGGAAAGAGTCTTTCAGCCAGTCGTATCAACCGAATCATGACGCCATTGCGCATGATCCTTAGCGAAGCAGCCAACCGGTTTGAGTTTACCTCACCGTATCACGGGATTAAATCACTGAAAGTCCCCCGGACTGATGTGGAGCCGTTCAGTATTGATGAAGTGAAACAGATCATCGATACCGTTCGGCCAGATTTCAGGAACTACTACATCGTCCGCTTTTTCACCGGGATGCGCACCGGCGAGATTGATGGCTTGCAGTGGGACCATCTGGACTTCAAGCGGCGTCAGATTCTGGTCCGCCAGGCCTTGGTCCAGGGGCGCCTGGAATACACCAAGAACGACGGCTCATTCCGGACCATCGAGATGTCCCAGCTGGTCTTCGATGCTCTCAAAGATCAGCAAAAGGCGACTGGAAAGAAGAGCTTCGTTTTTTGTACACGGACCGGCGGGCCGTTGAGCCATAACAACGTCACAAAAAGAGTTTGGTATCCGCTGCTTAGGCACCTAGGACTACGCAAGCGCCGACCATACCAGACCCGTCACACCGCAGCCACGCTCTGGCTCGCGGCCGGTGAGAATCCTGAATGGATCGCGCGCCAGATGGGTCACACCACCACGGAAATGTTGTTTCGTGTGTACAGCCGGTACGTCCCAAATCTCACGCGCCGAGATGGCTCGGCTTTCGAACGCCTTCTGATCAACGAATTTGATGCTCAGGTAAATCCCGAAGAGGAGATAAACTCATGAACTCGGCACCCCATTCCCTTTTCATCAGCCGTAGGGCTGTCGCTAATCGACTTGCGGGCGCACTGGCCGTCACCATGCAAATTCCGCACGGCACAGCACTGGTGTGCATCCTCGGCAACGGTGATGAGTCTTCAAATACCTCAGCCCTTGCAAATTGGGTTGAGGCGGAGCTTAGCCAAATGGATTTCGAGGATCAGCAGGATCCCCTCACCTATCTCATTGCCCGACTGGAGCGCCAACTTCTTTCTATTCAGGAGGGGTCAGTATGAGCGGTACTCTATTTGTAAATACCAAATGGGATAGCGATCCAGAGGTCTTTATCGGAACCATCCTCAGGTTGGAAGAGATCCCCAATGGTGATGATCTGCCGGTTATCGAACTGCAGGTCGAGAATTCTTTCGAGCGGTATGAGGTCATGATGTCTCAACCACATCCAGAACTGCAGTTGAAGGATATTCCTGATTCGGCCGTCCAGCTCGTGTTGTGGACGGCCAGAGAACAACACGCGGTTTCTCGTTCTGACACCGTCATTTTGCTGGACACCCCAGACACACTGTTGCATCTGCCTGAGTCCAAGTTGCGCTGTCCTGACATTGCTGCCGACTTTGAATTGTTCATCTCACAATGTCCGGTGAAGCCATTGGCCGATTTCGTACGGCGGGTGCTTGGTCGGCCATCAGTGGGCATTCCGTTTATGAATGCGACGATGCCTGAGACGGGTTACCAGGCACCAAGCAGTCTGGCCCGGCATAGCCTGGAAGTGGCAACCAGATCGTTCGATGCATGCCGTGGGTACACCGACGAGGAGCGTTGGCTGGCTGCCATCGCGGGGCTTTTGCAAGGGTTGGGCCGGATTGAGGTTCCGGATTCTGGGCCAACGGACTACCTCAAATTAGTCCTCAAAACATTAGGCTTGCTATCCGGGGATCTCAATTGGTTGGGCCAGTCTCATCCCGATGCGGCCCGAATGATCCAGTTTGTCATCGCGTCGATGTACCGGATCGGGAGCGATACACCGCGTCACCCAGCGGCGATGGTCGTTCAAACAAGTCACCTCGTCGCCGCCCATCTTCAGTCGGAATTGATGGAGGGAGCAAAAACATACCTGGTCGAGTCTGAAACAAATCTCACCACGCCCTAAACCGACGGCAAAACGTTGCCTTCGACGAAGGTGTATGTTTTGTGGCCATGGATGGCCCTCTCCTTTTCTATTTCTTCATCGACGTACACCCGACCGCCAAAACCAATCAAAGATACGAAAGCCACAAACCGAACCGCAGTCATGGCATGCTGAAGGGGCTTGTTGCCAAACCCTTCTGGTGGCGGATCAAACTCTATGTGCGCGACACCCATTGCATTTCTTGGACCCACCGGATCATCCCAACGCACTCGGATAGAAGTTCTGGGCAAAGACAGCTCCTTGCTCCAATAATCCTTCAATTGACTTTCATTAAGACCATTTTCAGGCGCACGCACATCCACCCATGCAAGTGGGAGGAAATCGATAATTTCCAGGAAGTTGAGATATAAAATCTTTCTCTCGGTAGTCGGAAATTTTAAATGTGTATGACTTCTCTGCATCGCCTTAACAACGTTTTCCACGAGTATTCGAAACCGTTCAGCGTCCGAGTCAGCAACGTCTACTAGACGCCGGTATAACAACTCAACAGTTGAATGGGATTTTTGACGCTTGGGAGGGGCCGGACATCTGCGCTGAACAGGGTTATCGACTCCTCCGACCCCGTTTCGGCGAGCGATGTTTTCATCGTCAGGTCTCTTGCCCAAAGAGAATGCATTACGCTGGTCCGGATGATCTTCTCTGAAATTTCGCGAATATTGCTCCATCAACCAATCGCCACGCTGATAGCAAAGGAGCAGGCTGGCCTCAGACAATCCGCATAATTCTGCTGTCCCAGCAATTGCCTTTTCCAGTTGTGCACCGTTCTGTGTGAGCTGAGAAATACGATCGAGCGCACGATAAATCAGCAGGGCCGACGCTGGCATCTGGGAACTCACAGGCTTCACCTCTCCAGGTGAGTTGACCATCTCGAAGGCGATGAATTTCTTATCTACGGCTGTCCTTCCACCTTTCGCCCAACGGCCGAGAACTTCGGCCAACTGAGCTGGAGTCGTGTCTTTTACAAGGCCTCGCCGACCACGCCTTTGCGCCAAATTTTCCTCTGTAAAGCCTAATAGCTCCGCCTGACATTTGTTTTTCAGAGGTTTCATCGGTACCAACCAGCGCATCATGCCCACTGCGTAGTCCAGTACATGGGTATAGGTTCGGACCGTCTGCGCCGGCGATGCGTGCCCCATCATGACACCCAGGTACTGGATCTTATCGAATGCAGGGACGTACCGCTCTTCACCACACAAAACCGCATACCAGTTTTCTCCCCAATGAGGCATGATAATTTCGCCTTCATCATTGCAAGCCCACTCACGAGGGAAAAGCTCACCTGGATGCGATTCCAGCAATCGCAGGGCATTAAAAGTGGCACAGGAATGACGCAGGTGATGAAAGCGCAGCGCTGGAGTTCCCGAAACGGCCCGCATGACATCCTGAATTGGGTCGATCAAAATTCCAGCAGGAATCAATGAATTCGGCTGGTGCAACTCGCAGAAAACCAGTTGATTGCGTTTTAGCGAGGTTTGCTCCAAAACTCGCCGACGATACCAACGCCGAATCAGGTCCAGCTCAGACCCGGTTAGCAGGGCCCACAATGGAAGTACTCGATTGGCATTGGACGTCTTGGTGGATCCAAATCGGTTCCCCCTGACAATGAGCGTCGGAAACGCCAAGGCCGGCTCAACCAATCCCTGCAAATCCCGGAGAAGCAGCCGTCGGATTTCCCCTCGTCGTAAACCGCACCGATAGCCCAGAATCAGCGCGCCTTGTCGTGCTTCAGATAGCCGTCGATCCGGCTCATTGTCGAGAGTAGACTGCGCTCTCCCGTATTCTGCATGCGTTAATATCTCCGCATCCACCTGACCGTTGCTGCTCACCCCTTCAATGTAGGTATCAGGCAGGCCGTGTTCCGTCACCAGGTATCGATGGAAACGTCTAAGGACGCGTGAACGGTATGCCCGCTGTTGGGTGGAGGCGCTGGCTTTCAGCAGCTCAGCATAGAACCCTTCCCAATCGTCCTCATCCTGATCATTCAGATCATCAACATCAATCAACTCGGCGATCAGCGGTTCCGCAAACTCGGCTAAGTATCGCCGTATGGAGCTGGCTGCCAGGGAAAGTCTTTTGAACGCGCACCATGAAGCCACGACTCTCACGATTGGTGAAAAAGTGGATGAAGAAGCAATTTTTCTAAGGGCCTTGTAGCCCTTATTTCTTTTGGATGCCTCCCTAACCCTCTCATCGAGTGCCAAAGCTTGACGTAATGCGTCCATCGCATCTTTGGCGGTTCCGTTTTTCGACCCATAAAGAGGACAGGATGGTGCACTTGCAATCAATTTCGAATTGGGTTTTGGCGGACTATTTCGAACCGTTGATGGAATCAGGCCGGTAACCAACCTAGCCCAAGAAGAAGAACTGATAGAGACTGCAACACCTGCTGCATTTTGTACAAAACCAGCCACCCCCATCACGTCCAGCGATGCCCGAGTCGAGGCTGCATCCATAAGATTCCGGGTGAAACCATTGTCAATAGGAATAGTGCTTTGTGCGGATAAAATTCTTGAAACAAATGTTGCCAAGAGGAAAGCTGGATTGCCCGGAAACGCTTTGAAACCATGCTCGCGATGAAACCGGTGCAGTAGACTCAGCGTTACAGGATCGGGAAACCAGCGGTAGCATTCCGAGTCTGCGGGACATTCCACCCAGTACAGTGCCCTTCCTCCAAGAGGTTTTTTCGCAGTTTGAATACCGCCGGAAATAAAGCTGAACACTTTATTGAGAAGTTTCGGGGCGTGTAGCCCACCAAACCAAATCATGGAATATACCAATCGGCCGGCGTCGTGTTCCAAACGCTCTTTTCCGACTAAATCTCCACTTCGCAGGTTGTTCCAGAAATCGCCCTCAATCTTTTCGTAAATCGACTTTTGCGCAAAACTGCGCGGAGTCATCGGTGGCGTGTCCATCCGGACAACCGTCATGAGATCTCGGTTAGGAATTTGGAGGTTATACTCCCTGGCTATTTTATTGAGACGGTTTACCAGGTGATTATGACGAACACGCAGCGCCTGCCCTGTAATATCTGCGCATGCAGTCTCGAATATGAAAGCAACTACGCCCTCGGCGACTGGATTGGGCCAGTCTCCGGCCAACAGCCTTGAAAAATATTGATCGAGAACCCGATCAACGGCATCACGTTCGGCCTGTGCATCTCGTTTCCGATTCCATTCGCGCCGCTCATCACCGTGCAAAACATTTTCTTTGATCTTAGTACCTGGCATTAGCCCAACCCCCTTACCGGAGTCCAACCGAGCTCAGCCTGTATCTCCTCCAGCACTGGTACGAGCGTCGTCCTGTATTCAACCGGAGATAGCGTCGAAAATCTTCCCATGGGCTCCCGTCCTGCTACCCAGTGCCCCATGACGGTGTCAACCACTGATGCGGGGAGTCTCCGATGTAAAAGCTCGCTGCGCAGGAGATGACGCCCAATGTTCAGCGGCAAACGCGAGAATGGTGACACACGCTTATTAATCTCGTCGGGAGTCACCGTAATCGGATGTGCCACTCTCGTGTCCGACGTTGAGAGGAAAAAGAACACATGGCCAGGGTCCGGTTCGCCCAGATACGTTTCGACATTCCGCACCACATGGCGTCGATGTCGCAGATAATAGGCCCAGTGGTTCAAGAAATTTTCGGTGAGCGGAACAATACGAGAGTGGCTCCAGTCGTCACCGTCCTTGTCCGAAATCACCACATACCCGCGATTTAGATCTACATCTGTAATCCGGGAAAGCGGAGCCTGGACGGTTCGATACCCTGTACAAAAGAACACAAGCAGAACCGTATATAGGGTGTATGCGTTATGAATATCCGCAAGCGTCGATTTCCCGATTGGCTGTCGCAGTGCTGCGTCGAAGTGCGTTTTCAAATCGGTCGCGAGCTGCCTAAGAGGATGAGGTGTTGGGCAATAGGGTGAGCCAATACGTCGATCAGACGACACCTCGGTGACAGGAACCAACTCATCTCGGAAAGCAGGCATTAGCCGCGTAATGCTCGTGAGGTAAACCTCCTGCAGATCAGACTCATAAACACAGTAGTAATGGATTCCGGAATGTCGACTGATGTCATCTCGGTCACCGGCAATGAGAATCGCCTCAACCATGTCACCCGCGCCGTCAGACAAACGACGAAACAATGCACGCTGAATTCGTTTGAGGGTCAGCCTGACGTCGCCGTGCTTCGCCATTCGAGCAAGCAAGTCAGTTGCTCGTTTGGCAACGCCTTCCCTTTCGTGTTTTTTAAAGAGCGCGCCACGCCAGGCGAGTGAAGAAAAACCAACGTGACGTTCCAGCGCATTCCAGAGAGGGCCTACAATAGGTAGCCGAATTGACGGCACTGTCTGAATCAATTGATGCCGAAGTTCCGCGTCAATCTGCCCTTTCCGCTCCGGTTGCGGTGCAGCACTTTGCCAAACCGCGGTCTCATAACATATGTACAGTCGTCCGCTTTCGCCTCTTTCCGGCAAATCTCTCAATTTGGATTTAAGCTGCGTTTCCAGCACCCGGTCTAACGTTCGCCCTGTCAGTAAAACCAAAAGCAGAGCCAAACCAGCCGATGCATCGACATCAGCAGCCTCCGTGACAGCTTTCCAGAATACATAGAGTTCGTATTCGGTCGGCCTTTCCCAGCGATTTGTCAGGTTTTGATTAGAACGCCGGATCTGATCCGATTTTCCGCGGTCTCTGGCAACTGCGTTCGTACCTCCCCAGGATGTCCGATGCTTTGAGGCTCCTGGACTCGTAACAATCATGGGTCTGTGCATTAGATCATCAGCGGGAAGCGCATTTCGCTCTGCTGTTTGAAAAAATTTTTCCTCGTCACCCAAGGTCCGGATAGGGGAAACGGAGCATTCAATCATCGCGCCTGAATCGATCTCATCACTATCTTCCGGGTCGATCTGAATTCGCTCTACCTCATAGTCGCTGACGGGCGAATTTTCGTGGTCATCTGTCTCAGTCAGGTCTTCACTTTCACCCTGCGCTCCCCTCTCAATGAGGGATTCTTTTTGTAATGACAGCCCCAGTAGCCGTCTGATCGGGGCGATATGTTTGGCAACGAGCTCGCCGGAATCTTTCAGGGAATCTTCACGCTTTTTCAAAGCCATGTAGCATTTATTCAGGCGAGATGTATCGACCCCTTCCAGCTTGTCTTGCCATAAGTGTGGGCGCCGAAACTCCAGAAAAACGTGCTGTATATTCGACGCCGGTACCCTTCCATCATCCGTGCCAGGTACTCCTCGCCAGATGGCAATAAAAACATGAGCCAAAATAGCCTGTTGTTCGTTAGACAAAGTTTGTTTATCACCAATTTCTAACAGGGCTCTATACGTCGGATAGGGGGTTATTCTTGGCTTTTCCTCGGACGTTGATTTCCACGAACTGGCTTCTTTTGACTCATCTCGGATGGCCTCACATAGTTCAATGATGCTCGGCAGCATGTTGCGCAAGTTCACCATGTCGGGGTCGGTTTCGTCTGCCAGGATTTCGGGCATCAGCTGCACGACCGGAAAAAACGCTCGCATCACCACCCGGATTTGGCTCTGTGTTTCAGGCGGTGATATGAGTTGGTGTAGTGCCTGACCAGTGCTGATAGTTTCTGTGTGTGCTTCGCTCAGCTCTTGAAGACCTAACATAGTCATCTCCTCAAAGCTCCCGACGGTTTGCGCCGGCTAGTTTGGCGAGCTCGATTTTGGTGGGCATCAATGCGCTGCGTTTCATTTCGAAGTCAGGCAGCAGGGTGAAAAGCGATGAAAGGGCTGCCGCGTAATCGCGCTTTTTTAATGCAAGCACCGACAGGTTTAACAATTCGCGCTCAACCACTTCGCGCAAAAAAATGTCAGCCGGAATCGGCGGATATTCAACCAGGACTGGCACCTTTGTTTTCTCTGGCAGAAACGTCAGTAAAAATTGACTGCGAAAATTTCCCGTGACAAAAAATACCGTTTTAATTTTTTTATCTTTTCCCTGTTTTTCTTCTTTCCCCTCTTTTTCCTCGTTGTTTACCTTAATCTTTCCTTCCTCAACCACCACGGGATGCCGGCAGATGTAGTCCAAAATGGCTTGGTCTGGAGCAGCTTCGAACTCGCCAGCCCTGAACGGAATGGCCATAAAGCGCTCAATGAATTGGCTGCGCCCGAATCTCGGAGAGAGCAAAATTTTTTCCCGGGGAACTTTCCTAAATTTATAATTAATTTCAGTCATATGGGCCTCGCATTAGTTTATGGAGACCATTTTGTCGGTTGAAAAACCCCTGCCGACTTGGCTAATTGATCATTTATTACAGTTAGAGCAATAATTACAAAGTCGTAACACTTTTCATGCGCCTGCACCGTCTTGCATCTCCGGAAAAATATGGAATGCTGAGAGCATGAGGATTGATTGGGAGAGGTTTGATGAACGCAGATACACAAAACGTTGACGAACTGCGCGCCTTGATGCGGCAGGAAGCCACAGAACTATTCGAAGGCGATGCCCGGGCCGCTGAACGATGGCTGATATCCTCGCAGCGAGCGCTGGGCAACCGGCCCCCATTTGGTCTAATGGGGACCGCTGCCGGTATACAAAAAATCAGAACACTAATCGGCCAGCTAGAGCATGGCGTCGTGCCGTAAGTCAAAATTCGGCCTGAGATCGTCGACGCTGTATCGGTGTTCAATTTTAGGCAACGGCCGCCTTCCAACAGCGTATCGTGCGTCGGGGAAAAGGCCCTTTGTTGGACATTAGGACGGAACCATTCGGGAGGATGTAGTGCCAGAATTTACAGGTGACAGCGACCATTCGCCGCATTACCCGCGTGAGATGTTTGGGCATGGCCCACTCACTCCCCAGGAAAAGAAAATTCTTGTAGAAGGCGGCGTCGCAATCCCGGTTCCCGGACTTATTCCATATTTGACGACCGTATTTGGCTCGCCTGTTTCAGGAGTGGACTGGATTAACGCAAAGAAAATTTCGATCCGGCAGCTACCCCCCTCTGGCAGGATAGTTGGCACTACTTAATTTTTAACCAGTTGGGCGGTTCAGGTGTTGATAGTGCCTCGTTATTCCGAAGAACGTAAAGCAGTAGTGCTGGCAAAGTTGTCGCCGCCCCACAGTATGACCGTAGCAGCTCTGGCGCGGGAGGAAGGCATCTCGGATCAAACCCTTTACAATTGGCGGACACAAGCCAGAGAAGAAGGACGACCAGTGCCCGGTTCCAAAGCCAAGTCAGACCAATGGTCAGCAGAAGCAAAGCTGGCGACCGTGATCGAAACCGCCACACTGTCTGAAGAAGAATTCAGCCAGTATTGCCGGGAAAAAGGACTTTATCCAGAGCAGGTCCGGCGTTGGAAAGAGGAGTCCCTGCAAGGCTTTCAGCGCAGTGCCGAGCGGGAAAAGCAACTTCGTAAAAAGAGCCTGGCAGATCAGAAACAGATCAAAAAACTTGAGCGGGAACTGCGCCACAAGGAAAAGGCTCTGGCCGAGACCGCCGCACTGCTGGTGCTGCGAAAAAAGCTGGATGCGCTCTGGGAGAACGACAACGGGGACGACTGACCCCGGTCCTTGAGCGCAGGGTAACGATTGATTTGATCCAGGAAGCCAAGGGCGCTGGAGCCCGGCTGTTCCGGGCCTGTGGTGAAGCGGGCATTGGCCTGCGCACCTATCGTCGCTGGTTCCGTGAAGGCTCGGTACAAGTGGATAAACGCCCGGAAGCGGTTCGCCTGGGGCCTGCAAACAAGCTCAGTGAAGAGGAGCGACAGAGAATCTTGTCAACCTGCAACTCGACCCGTTACGAGAGCCTGCCGCCTTCTCAAATCGTACCAACGCTGATGGACGAGGGTCTGTACCTGGCCTCCGAGTCGTCGTTTTATCGGATACTGAAAGCTCACAACCAGCTGAACCACCGGGGCCAGAGCCTTGCGTCCCAGCGCTCACGGGAAGCGACCACACACCATGCCTCAGGCCCTTGTGAGGTGTGGTGCTGGGACATTACCTACTGCGCTTCGACCGTGCGCGGGCAGTTTTATTATCTGTATATGTTTGAGGACGTGTACAGCCGGAAGATCGTGGGGTACGAAGTCTACGAGACTGAGAGCGGGGACTACGCCGCCGGGCTATTGCAGCGTTGTCTGTTGCGGGAAAAATGCCTCCACCGGCCTCTGGTGCTGCACTCAGATAACGGGGCACCGATGAAGGCCCAGACCATGAAGGCGAAGCTGGAAGAACTGGGCGTACTGCCTTCTTACAGTCGGCCTCGGGTCAGCAACGACAATGCGTTCTCTGAATCCTTGTTCCGGACTCTGAAATACCGTCCAGAATGGCCTTCATCCGGCTTTAAGAGTCTGGAGGACGCCAGGCGCTGGGTGGACAGCTTCGTGAGCTGGTACAACACTGAGCACAAGCACAGTAAGCTGCGGTTCGTCACGCCGCAGGAGCGACACAGTGGCGAGGATGTGGCTATTCTGGCCCAACGTCAGCGTGTATTGGAGGAGGCCAAGCAACGGACACCGAGCCGCTGGGGAAGCCGCCCAATCAGGAACTGTGAGCCCGTTGGGCCAACGACTCTGAATCCGGAAAAGAGTTCGGTGGAAAAAGACGCCGCTTAAATCAAGAATCAGTGCCAACTAACTTGAAAAACACCGCTACTGTGCCAAGCACCCTCCAAATCAAGTCATCACCAGACTAAAACCTGAGTCCAAAAATCAGGAATTCACGCCCTTTCCTCTTACGTTTGACGGCAATCCGTTAAATACAAGGGGCAGACCTACTCCGGTACCTAGACAAATCAAACTTACTGACACGTTTCCGAAACTGCGATACGCCGGACGAATCTGGGTTTGACTCTGGAAGAAAACCACTCTATCTTTTGAGCGACGCGTATCTGCGGTCGGCTACCGAGCCTGCTGCTCACTTTCCGCTCCCCTCTGCTGCACGGGAGGTTTCAACTGCAGATTCAGACCAGACTTTTGCCTGGTGCGCGCCCCTTTGAAACTAAGTCCTATTGAGAGGAATAACCATGTGCAAGATTGATGCGCCTTATCGCAATCGCTCCCTTGATGAAAAATCTGAACCGAATGAACGGTTCACTCAAGCGCTCGATGAGTCTGAAATCGACGGACATCTTCGGTCACTACTCGCCAAACATTTTTCTGACAACTGGAATCGCATATTTGGGTCTGCGTCCGCTCTAGAGGATGCCCTTAATTCCGTTAAGCAGGAAACATCCGACCCAAGGAAAGCCGCGGCAATAATCTCTTCCGGTCGCTTGGCAAACAAGCTGACCATGGAATTGATAGAGAGGCACCCGATCCTGTCCCAGGGCACCGGAGTCGTCGCTCACGGTTCCAATGAGTTTGCGTTTGCCCAAGAAGTTGCTCAAACATACTTTTCAGATTCGCCCTATGCACTGTATAGCGCTCTCAAAAATTTGGGCTCAACCGCCTCCTCAATACTGTCATTCGATCGTTTTGTAACGGCTCTTTACGGAGAAGAATTCTGTTTCTCCCATCCGCTGTTCGACGACCCGCATCTCATTGCGGAAGGAGAATCGACAAGGAACAACCTGCTTTGGGGCTTCTTCGACACCCTATCCCAGCATGCCGATGACAACCAGAGTGAGCTTTCTGGCATGTGCGAAACCCAGATCAAGAACCTCATTTCCGTTGCCTCATTGGAGTTTCAAGACGGCCCGCCGACCTACGGTTCACACAAGTTCCTGCAAGGGATCAGGTTCCTGAAAGCCTGGGTCGTATCCGATGCCGCAGCCGGAAGACTTAGCAGTGTATACGAAGGAATGTTCCATAAACTGGAGTTCGAGTGGTCGAGCTTTCATTCGACGATACGCTTGATCCGTTCGTCCGATAGCGCTCTCCAAAAGGTCTTGGACGCAGCCACGACTTGGCTGGACAAAACCAGGATCCAACTTTGGCAGACTCTCTGTCTCTATACGGAGCTAACGTCTGCTGATGACCTTCAAACTGAACAGTGGGCTTCGCAACTGAATTCCTGCTTTACGTCTCTGAGCATTCGTTATCCTGACATCCTTTCGCAGTCCCCAGAGGAACAGGACGCCTCTGAAAATAAATACCTCAAGCTTATTTGCTCACAGCTCACGGACTATCAGGTCGAGGCCTGGATTCATTGGTCAATCCGGCAAGACATCGAGTCAGCGCTGCAGCGCCCGGAAAGGACACTGGCCAACAGGGAGTTCCATGGCAATCAGAGCAGGAAGTGGTGGTCTTCAGAATATCCGGCCACCTGGAAAGCTAAACTCGAAGAAGAACTCAACAGCCGCAGTATCGAGGATAAACTGACAGTACTTTCCGGCGCCTTACGCCGCTTGCCTCATGAGGCCGCTGCCCGTGAATATCGGGCATGGTGGGACGGTCTGCTCGAAAGCCTGATCCAAGATCCTGATTTCCCGAGTGCCTTAACACCTCAGTGGGCGATTGCTGCAGCTGATCGATTGAATAATGAGTTAGTGATGCCCTACATCGATAAGAGCCTCGGGTTGCTTCGTGGCGAACTGTCGAGTGGCGCACAGCCTCACCATCACAAGCAGCTTGAGGAATTATTGAGCAAGCTGTCCTTTTTCAAACCATCTAAAGTGCCGCGGTATCGACTCATGTTGATGCGTTCGTCAAACGTTCCGTTTTCTAATGAGTCGGTTTCTCGCTTCAACCCAGTGAACAGCAAAAACGCCGTTGGCTGGTACTGGCCGCTAAAAGAGGCCGCTCGGGACATTTTTGCAAAAAGAATGAACCTCAGGTCTCCAGTTAGCCGGGAAGAATACGAGCAAGCCGAGCTGGAATACTACGAGTCTTTTGCGCTCGAACTGGTCGAGTTCTGCATGAGTCGCCTTCGTTTGCGGAAAGGAGAGAAGCCCAAAGATGGCAAGTACGATACTAGCCAGGTGACTGAAAAATCCGCCGTTTGGCGTCAAGGTTATTTGAAGGCGTTACTGGAGCTCGGCCTTGACCCAAATGGGAAAGCCCATAAAACCGTCTACTTCACCAAACAGTTCGACCCGGATGAAAGTGTTCGCGCGGTTGCAAAAGAGTCTTACCGGGCCGTTCGTCGGGATGCCAAGAAAAACCGCAGCGTTCAGGACTTCAAGCGTGGACTGATTGCCGCCGAATGGTGGCTTTTGATGAGTCAACGGCTTGATCTCAATCTCGACGTGAACCATGAGGAAGCGCTCAAAACTCGACGCAATTTGTTGCGCAATCCCTCATAAACCGTAAACCCTAAACCCCAATCCCAGTGGTGTACTGGAGCCTGATGCTCCTCCCCTGACGCCGAGCGTCCGCCATGTGGAAACTTCACGGTCCGCACAACGGATTCCGTCAAGGAGTATACGCATGCAGAAGAAAACCCCTATTGTTCCAACGAATTCAGTGGCGACAGGTCCTACCGAGATTTCCGAGGTAGATGAGCTCACCATTAACTGGCATGTCACGGAAGCCTGTAACTATCGCTGCCAATATTGCTACGCGAAGTGGAAGGACTCTCCGAATCCGCGGGAGCTCTTTCATGATCCCGATCGCACGCGCGATCTCCTGAGCGAGTTATTCCGGTACTTTCAGCCCACGAACGAAAGCAATCCATTACGTAAAGAGCTCTCTTGGAAAGCGTTTCGCCTGAATCTGGCCGGCGGGGAACCTTCGATTCTTGGCGATCGTTTGCTAGAGATTTCTCAAATAGCGAGGGAGGTTGGATTTCAGTTCTCCCTCATCAGCAATGGCTCACGACTAATACAGCAGGTCATCCGGCAACTGGCTCCGCAGCTTACGTGCCTGGGTATCAGCTTGGATTCAGCAAGCACAACCACCAATAGAGAGATCGGTCGAGCCGAGAGAATGGGAAAACTCCTCAACCTTGATGAGCTGGTGACAAACCTGCAGTTAGCGCGCCAGATCAATCCTCAGCTTACGGTGAAGCTAAATACAGTCGTGAATCTTCTGAATGCAGGAGAAGATCTAAGCTTTTTGGTTGACCGGATTCGTCCAAACCGCTGGAAAATCCTCCGCATGCTCCCGGTTATTGACGACTCTTTAGCAATCAGCGACGGAGAGTTTGCGGCGTTTGTTCAAAGACATCGCGCTTTCCAGTCGGTTCAGTGTGTCGAGGATAATCGCGACATGTCTGAGTCCTACCTCATGGTCGACCCGTTCGGGCGATTCTTTCAGAATCAGTCTTCTTTAGGCGGAGGGTACCTGTACAGCAAACCCATTTTATCCGTTGGCGCCGGGGCCGCCTTTTCGGAAATGGCATTCAATTCGAGCAGCTTTCAAGCCCGCTATAAAGGCGAACTGGGAGGGCAGCTGTGAAGAGGTATAGTTCGAACAAAGATTGGAACATCGTGATTAGGCGCCTCGTCAAGCTCGGCTGGCGTTACCGTCGCCGTGGTAAACATGGCCGGCTAACCCACCCCGAGGTCGCTCAAACACTCACCGTTCCAATCTCACCAAGTGACCGTCGAGGCTTGCAGAATTTCATGCAAACTCTCAGAGCAACCCGAATATACGCTGGCATAGACAAGAGCCGCATTTAACAACAAGGCAGATGGGCGCTTGCTGGGCTCTCTTTGGAGGCCCAGCAGCAACCTCTCGCCAGCGTGTTATCGCCGATTCACTGACAGGCCAGCACACTTCGTCGTTTAACTTCCTGCTGCGCACTTTCAGAGAGTCGGTGGCTAAGACAGGAGGCTAATCAAAAGCGCGAGAAACGGTATCTGAACGCCCAACCCAGGGATCTGGACACATTATCTTGAGACTCCATAGCTTGCAGCCACAAAAGTTTTTTTAAAATCACGAGTTAATCGCTTTTTAGGGCAATTAGACGAGCCTTTTGCCTCAAAATCCTCGTTATTCTGGGTCTGTGTTTTCAACCAATATGCGAGATAAACTATTATGGATCTGGAAGAAAAGCTTAATGAAATCAGATCACTGCACTCAGTGATCGACTCAGCTTGGCTGAGAATTGAGTGCCTTGATGAGGCTCTGGCGAAAATCAAAAATGAAGTAGCCGAAGCCGAAAAGCGATATGAGGAGGTGGTAGAGCGTCGAGAGCAGCTCATGCATGAAGTAGCAAGGCAGGCTATTCTTGAAGGGATAGCAAAGGTCGATGATCACCTGCCAATGCGGAATCCAGTCCGCTTTGTCATCACGATGCACGAACTGCTGGACAGACAAACTGAGGTGCTGCCGGTCGACGAAACGTTGCATTAACCTTTCCACCTAAGGAAGCGCCTTCGGCGCAGGCGGGCGCTTCTTGCACCCAAGCCGGATATAAAAAGGCCAGACCGGGAGTTCCCGATTTGGCCTTTTTCGCTTGGAGACTCCGCGGAATAAGTAAGCGCCCGGCAAACCCATCTTGAGCCCAGTGCTAGAGCCGTCAAGATAGTGTCCACTTATTCCTAAGCGGACACTATCCATGAACAACGTAAGCGTAACTCGCCCTTATAGAAAGCGCCGCCAGTACACCGCAGAATTCAAAGCCCAGCTTGTAGCCGAATGCCAACGCCCTGGAACGTCCGTTTCCCGCGTTGCTCTGGACAATGACCTCAATGCCAATCTGCTGCGGCGCTGGATCGGCGAGTCGAAGCAAGCTGATAAAAGCCTGTCGCCTGCGTTTGTGCCCATCAGTTTTCCGTCAGCGCCCGCCGTCGTGGAAAAGCGTAGCACCATCCGCATCGAATTTCCCCGAGCCGGCGGTTCCGTTATGGTGGAGTGGCCTGCGGATCAGGCTCATCAGTGCATGGCGCTTTTGCGCGAACTTTTGCAATGATTCGCATTGATGAAATCTGGCTGGCCACCGAACCACTGGATATGCGGGCCGGGCCAGATACGGCGTTGGCGCGTGTCGTTCACGTGTTCGGCTCAGCCAGACCTCATTGTGCGTATCTGTTCGCCAATAAACGGGGCAATCGGATGAAAGTGTTGATCCATGACGGCCTGGGCATCTGGCTCTGTGCCCGTCGATTGAATCGCGGTAAGTTCCATTGGGGCGAAGCCTGGCGCGGCGATCAACTTCTATTAACGGACGAACAGTTGGCCGCGCTGGTTCAAGGGCTGCCTTGGCAGCGTCTTGGTGCCGCCGGCGTGATCTCGATTCTGTAACCATAAACCGGTTATCCGGGCCATCATCAGAATGGCGCATCGTCACGGTGGGCGCGGCTTGGCATACTCCTCACCATGTCAAAACGGCCCGATCTTAATCAACTCTCTGCCGAGCAACTCCGTGCGCTAGTCACGGGTCTGTTCGATCGCGCGGAGAAGAATGATCGAGCGCTGGTGCACCGTGATGCGGTCATCGAAAAACTGACCCATGAACTGGCGATTCTTAAGCGCCACAAGTACGCCCAGCGCAGCGAACAGTTGGACGCAGTTCAGGGCAATCTGCTGGATGAGCTGGTCGACGGCGACCTTGCCGCCATTGAAGCGGAACTGGCTCAGCTCACCGTGGATGAAACACCCGCCAAGCCCAAAAAGCAGCCCAAACGTGCGCCGCTGCCGCCCGAACTGCCCCGCACTCTGATCCACCACGAACCTGACAACACCCAGTGCCGCTGTGGCTGCCAGCTTAAGCGCATAGGCGAAGACGTCAGTGAAAAACTGGATTACGTACCTGGCGAGTTCACCGTGGAGCGCCACATCCGCGGCAAATGGGCTTGCGAGCAGTGCGAAACGCTGATCGAGGCCCCGGTTCCAGCGCAGGTTATCAACAAAGGCATCCCTACCGCTGGATTGCTGGCTCAGGTGCTGGTGGCCAAGTACTCGGATCATTTACCACTATACCGTCAAGAACGCATCTTCGGTCGTGCTGGCCTTGCCATCCCACGCTCTACTCTGGCGGAATGGGTGGGGGCTTGCGGTGTACAGTTGCAACCGCTGGTCAATGCTCTTAGAAACGTACTGCTGGAACACGCCGTTCTGCACGCCGATGAAACACCGGTCAGCATGCTGGCACCGGGCAAGAAGAAAACTCACAGGGCTTACGTCTGGGCTTATTGCACCACACCATTCTCGGAGTTGAAGGCCGTTGTTTACGACTTCGCTCCCACCCGGGCCGGTAAGCACGCTCGCAACTTCCTGGCAGACTGGCAAGGCAAGCTGGTCTGCGACGATTACTCGGGCTACAAGGCGGGCTTCGGCAACGGCATCACCGAAATCGGGTGCCTGGCCCATGCCCGCCGCAAGTTCTACGATCTGCATCAAGCGAATAAGAGTGAACTGGCGGCACAGGCTCTGGAATACATCGGCCAGCTTTACCAGGTTGAGCGAGAAACCAAAGATCTGCCGCCTGACAAACGACACTTTATCCGAAATGAAAAAGCACGGCCGATTGCCGATGCTCTGCATCAATGGATGCTGGCTCATCGACAGAAAGTGCCGGATGGCTCCGGCACAGCCAGAGCCCTGGATTACAGCATCAAACGCTGGAAAGCGCTGACGCGCTATCTAGACGATGGCGCGGTGCCCATCGACAATAACTGGGTGGAAAATCAGATACGCCCCTGGGCGCTGGGTCGCTCCAACTGGCTGTTCGCGGGTTCACTCAGAAGTGGCCAACGCGCTGCCGCGGTGATGACACTGATCCAGTCAGCGAAGCTGAATGGGCATGATCCTTATGCCTATCTGAAGGATGTGCTGACTCGCTTGCCGACACAGAAAAACAACGCCATCGACGAGCTATTGCCCCACAACTGGAAGACGGCGATGTCTAACAAGACTATGGACGAACCCTTGCATCTCGGGAAAGGTTAGGCAAAACATCCTGACATGAATAGACCTAACAACTACCACCGATGAATAAGCGACCCAGCAAAACCAATGCCTGCTAAGTTCTTTTAAAGCGCACCACAAGCTCATGCAGCTCCGCCGCGATTGTGTCCATTTTTTGAACGCTTACCGAAGATTGCTCGCCTTTCTCAAGATTTTCAGATGCCAGTATAGAGATTTGTTCCACCTGCTCGTTGATTTGGTCAGAAACTTGAGCCTGTTCCTCAACCGCTGCGGCCATTTGCGATGCCATGCCTGCGATTTCGACCACTGATTCGGTAATCTGATTCAACGTTTTTTCGGCTTCAAGCATTCGCTCCAGCCCTTCATCTGCGGCTTTGTTGCCTTTGCTTGCTTTAGTGACAGAAGACGAGGACCGTGACATCAGGCTTTCAATGATCGTGTGAATTTCTCGGGTCGAATCCTGCGTGCGACGGGCAAGGCCGCGCACTTCGTCTGCGACAACGGCGAATCCTCGTCCGTGCTCGCCTGCCCGAGCTGCTTCAATCGCGGCATTCAGCGCCAGAAGGTTGGTCTGATCAGCAATATCCTCAATGATCTTCGCAGCGCCTGCGATGCGTTTACTTTCAGTGGCCAATTCCTCAACAGAGGTGCTGATCTCGTGAACAGTGTCTTTCAGATTTTGAATAGACTTTCTGGTCTCAGCGACCACCGAGGAGCCTTCAGTTGCAAACTTTCTCGCCCCTTCCGCCTGCTCTGCCGTTTGCTGAACGTTAGAGGAGACTTCTGCAATCGTTTGGGACATCTCATGGACCGCCGCAGCAACTTGCTCAGTCTCTGCCTGTTGTTTGCGTAGTGTTTCCTGAGCTTCGTGATTAATTTCAAGTCCCTGTATCGCACCAGATTTCACCTGAACTGCGGCATCTTCCATGCGAGTCAGGACTGCATCCAAATGTGCTTTTTGCGCAAGCACTGCAACCTTTAGTCGACCCAACGCGAGATCGTCATTGGTATAACTCTGGGCTGCCAGGCTATCGGTAAACGTATTACCCATAAGCTCAGTCACTGAGATCACCATTCCGCGTTTGGATAAATGCATCCAGGCAATGTATGCGATCAGACCAGCAACGAAGAGAATTTCTGCAAAGAGCGTTTGGCCAATAGCAAATAATCCGGCTGCCACGATGGACGCAAAGAGAAGGAAAAAAGCGCTAGCTGGTACTTTTTTGAAAAGAGAGACACCGGTTCTTCCATTCCGGATTTTTTCATATAATCGAGCGGCGCGATCGACATCCGCACGTGCCGGGCAACTGCGTACGGACTCGTAGCCAACAACGTCGCCATTCTCGGTAACCGGCGTAATGTAGGCACTTACCCAATAGAAATCGCCGTTTTTGCAGCGATTTTTGACCAGACCCATCCAAGGGCGGCCACTTTTAAGGTGCGACCACATATTTTCATAAGCTTCAGGCGGCATATCCGGGTGTCGGATGATGTTGTGAGGTTGACCGATCAACTCGTCACGAGTGAAACCGCTCACCTCCTCGAAGGCATCGTTGCAATGCAAAATTTTGCCTTTGAGGTCGGTAGCAGATATCAGCTTCTGATTTGCGGGAAAG
>Ga0307968_1000002_pt1 | contig 156667 bp, 184 predicted proteins | sample OrgLakmetagen650_FD_201834 | JGI IMG/M metagenome (GOLD analysis project Ga0307968, IMG submission 201834) | Saline water microbial communities from Organic Lake, Antarctica - #650 | ecosystem: Environmental > Aquatic > Non-marine Saline and Alkaline > Saline | place: Antarctica: Organic Lake...
CAGAGCGGTGCGAGCATGACCAAGAGTGGCGTCAGGGCCAGCATGTGCCCCCCCGAGATACCGATGTTAAACACCAGATAACAGGTGAGAAGCGTTGTGGCGATCAATCCCGCCCACTCGACAAACCCGGCTGACAGATATCGGGCATCTGGCCAGTAAACCCGAACGTTGAAAAGCATGTGTAGAACAGGGGTCAGCGCGATCAGTCCGGTGGCATCGCCAAACCACCAGATACGCCAGAAAACCACGAAAGGTTCGGGCTCGAGCAGAATGTACGTGTAGACAGAGGCGCCCGCCAGGGCCGCAATCGGGGAGGCCACGAAAAATGCAATCAGGATGAACAGTGCCAGCTCGCGAGGTTCACTCCAGTCCGGTTGGACAAGCTGATTGGCGCTGAAACGCTTAATAACCGTTGCGGCGATGGCGCATTCAGCCACATTAATGAGCCCGAAAAGAACCGCGGTCTGGACAGAAAAGCTGGAATAATCGGCCAGAACTTCCGCCACAAGGACCACAACGGCCAGTCCCGGCCAGTGCCGTCGTGGTAGCGTCAGGAAGGCGGCCAGCAAAACGGCGTTGGGCGGCCAAAAAACAACGATGCCGGAGGGCAGGCTGAGGAAATGCACGCCGATGAGCGCAAAGCAGTAGTAGAGGGAGCCTACCCACAGAAGCGCGAATAAGGCCTTGAGCATGGGCATCTCCTTCGCACATGCCTGTAATCACAGGATTGGAATGACTTCGTCTGGTTCCGCGTTCTTTCGCGGGGTTGAAGAGTCGGATTGAACCTGCTTCGGCCCTCCTATTAACCATAGGCTAAGGCGGAGTACATGCAAGCGCCTCCATCCGCGTGCCGGTAATCCAATGTGTATTTCAGGACCCATGCTTTAACGGGTAATCCTCTGAAATAAACGCCGCTGCTGGTTATACTGGTGCACCGTTAACTGTTCCAGAGAACTCTATGCCAATTGAAAAGGATCAAGTAGTGCTGTTTCACTACAGTGTCAGTGATGATCAGGGCAACGCTATCGAAAACTCCCGTGGCGGCGAGCCGAACGCCTACCTGCATGGCCACGGCGGCGTCATCCAGGGGCTGGAAGAAGCCCTGGAAGGTCAGGAGGCCGGCGACACGTTCAGCGTCACCGTCACGCCGGAGAAAGCCTACGGGCCGCGCAAGGCCGATGCCGTGCAGCGTGTGCCGATCAAGCATTTAACGGGTGCCAAGCGCTGGAAGTCTGGCATGATTGCCCAGGTGAAAACCGAGCAGGGCCCGCGCCATGTGCTGGTCGTCAAGGTTGGCCACAAGTTCGCCGATGTCGATACCAACCATCCGATGGCGGGAAAGACCCTGACCTTCGATATCGAGATCATCGACGTCCGCGATGCGAATGCGGAAGAGATTGCCCATGGCCACGCGCACGGGCCTGGCGGTCATCATTGAGGGGTCAGTCAGTACCGGAGAACGTTTTATGGAACTCGAATCCAACACGCTAACGATGACAATCCTGATGACGCCGGATAAGGCCAACTTTGCCGGTAACGTGCACGGCGGCACCTTACTGAAATACCTGGATGAAGTGGCTTACGCCTGCGCCACCCGCTATGCGAGCACTTATGTAGTCACCCTGTCGGTTGATCAGGTAATGTTTCGGCAGCCCATACATGTCGGTGAGCTGGTCACTTTCCTTGCAAGCGTCAATTATACCGGGCGCACCTCTATGGAGGTCGGGATCAAGGTGATCACCGAAAATATTCGCGGCAAGATAGTCAGACACACCAACAGTTGTTTCTTCACCATGGTGGCGGTGGATGAGAAGGGGGCGGCCGTCGAGGTTCCTAAGCTGCAGCCGAGTACCGATGATCAGATCAGGCGTTTCGCAAACGGTGAGGAGCGGCGGGCGATTCGCGTTGAGTTGGCGGAGCGTTACAAGGCGCTGCATGATCAGAAAAGCAAGGCACAGACTCAATCGGATCATGATGAACAGTGACCTGAAGTCATGAGCCCTTTCATTCAACTTTGTTGACTCGCAATAACTCTGGATCCAACCCATGTCCCTGGCTGAAAAAATCTGCCTTTCAGCGGCGTTTCTGTTCTTCATGACGGGTTTACTCACCGGCATCTGGAAATATCGGCACATAGCCCGCAGCGAGAATGCAACCTCGCCGGTCTACGTGGATATCGCTCACCGCAGTTCATTGCTATACAGTTTTGCAGCGCTGCTGCTGGCCGTGTTCAGCGCCCACAGCGTGTTGGCCGATTGGGTTAACACCATTGCTGCGTTGTCCGCACTGGTGTTTTTCGCCCTTGCCATTGGTACTTACGTGATCCACGGACTGCTGCAGGACACGGATAACCAGCTGCGTCGTCCCCATCGTGTGGGTAACCGACTGCTGCCCCCCTGGCTGACCGGGCTGTTTATGTGGATGCTGGTCGTTGGGGAAGTGGCCGGTGCGTTTGTTCTGGGTACAGGAGCAATGCTGGGCATCTGGGGCCCGTGACTGACCAGCTGTGTGTTATTTTCTTTTGCTATCGTGAAATCTAAGCTGACTTGAATGATAAGAAACGTTCACTGGAGAATGCGGGTGTCTCAGGATCTGGCCACGCTCAATAAACAGGCCATTGCGGCTGCAAAACAGCACATCGGAGAGGTTGCATGGCCTACGGTCCTTCTGGTGGCGCTGATTCTGATGGCGTTTGCTATTAACCTGGCCCTGTTCGCAGCAGACCTGACGTCCGCGTGGTTTGCGACGCCTATGCTCGGTGCTCTGACCTACATGGCTTACACGCCTCTGCATGAGGCGGTCCATGGGAACATACACGGGAATAATCAGCGGTTGAGGTGGCTGAACGACCTATGCGGGTATGCGGTCGCACCACTCATTGCGGTGCCTTATCAATCCCACCGTCTTGAGCACGTTACCCATCACCGATACACCAATCAGCCGGACAAAGATCCAGATCTTATGGTTAGCGGTATGAGTCGCGGGCTGATCAGTGCCATCGCCACGGCTATCCGATTTATCTGGCTTCAGAATACATTTTTTGCCCGATACCATTGGAGGAGCGCATCGGCCAGAGAGCGCGGGATTTATTGTTCCGAGGTGTCGGTGTCTTTAGGTTGGCGAGTGGCGGTTCTGATGATTGTGAATCAGCCCGGAGTTTGGGTTGTGATACTGTTTGGCCTCCTGCTTGGCGGTTTTTTTACGGTTTACTGGTTCGCCTATCGGCCGCATATACCTCACAACGATCCGGACCGTTATCGGAACACCAGCAGTCTTATCATGCCCCGTTGGATGAAACCGCTGGAGTGGTTCTGGCTAGGTCAGAACCTGCACTCCATCCACCATCTCTTCCCGCGTGTGCCGTTCTACCGTTACCATGCGCTGCATAAGGAAATTGAGCCGGCATTGCGCGCTCATGAGACGCCGATCATCGGTGCTTTCAGCCGTGAACCCACCCCGAAATAGAAGCCAGAGCTGCGAGGCGTTCACGGTGAATGGTCGTGAATCAGGCGTTGAGCAAAGCCCAGAAAAAGACCATCTGCGCACCAAAGCTGATAAAAAACGAAAAGGTACGGACCAGAGGGATCTTGAATGTGAACGCCAGTGCGTGGGCCAGTCGCATCCAAAAGTAGACCATGCTGGCGATGGCGGTCGCTTCTGTATTGATTTCAAGCGAGTTGGCCACTAGCACGAGCACACCAAAAATGACCAGATTTTCGACCGCGTTTGCATGGGCTTTCATTAGCCGCTGAGCCCAGGGAGACTGAGGTTTTGGGCTGTCCGGATAGCCCATGGCTTCTCCGAGTCCGCGAACGGCGATGCGGTTGAGGATGTAGGGTAGCCAGAGCACCCCGGTTAGCAGTGTGGTCAATGTCAGATAAAAAAGTTCGGTCGTCATAACTGGTTTCCTTGCATCGTTTTTTGATTGCGGTACATACGCCGAAAGCTCGTTGCGGTTTGCAGGGGTTCAATCGAAAGTGTTTTTAAAAGTTGGTGTGACTGGCCGGGATGATCGCCGGATGCATCGATGATTGTTGGATATAGTGATATGACTTAACCTGAGATTCAATCGAGATCCAAAACTTCGGCAACGCGTCCTGAAGTCTCGGCGGCGCTTGGCCTTCAGTTATGTGTCCCTTGGAATGAGCAGCAGACAAATGAAAGTGGCCGTTCAGGCTTTGATATCGACATTTGGCGTATTGATAGTTCTTCCGGTTTGGTCCGACACCCATCCGGAAGATTCGTTGACGGTTTCAATTGCAGCTCCCGCCTACTGGTGTCCCTACGCTTGCGATGAAGCGGCTGCACGCGCGGGTTTCGCTGTGGATATCGCCCGTGCGGCGCTGGAGTCCGAGTCGCATCGAGTTATTTACCAGAATCTGCCTTACGACCGGGCATTGATGGAAGCGAGGAGAGGTCGTATCGACGCCGTAATTCCGGCCTTCAAGGCGGAAACGCCTGAATTTATTTTCCCCTTACACGCCGTGTCGCTGACTGAATATTGCTTTTACGTCTCCGAAGCGGACCCCTGGCGCTATAGCGGTTTGGATTTATTGGGCCACAGGCGCTTTGTAGCGACTTCAGGTTACAGTTATGGCGTCAATATGGACGCCTATATTTCCGAGAACAGGGGCGGCCAAGTAACCCTGATACAGGGAAGTGATGTGCCTAATCGCCTCCGCGAACTGGTCCGGAGGGAGCGGTTCGATGCGCTGCTTGATGACCGTCTTCTGGTTGAATCAAGTCGCAGCGGCGGCGGACTGGTCAATGCCGGTTGCCTTACCGAACGCCATGCCGGTTACCTGGCACTTTCCCCGGAAGACCCTGATCGATCAAATGCCATAGGGCGGGCGTTCGAACGCGGCATTATCAACATCCGGAAGGATCGCCAGCTCTGTGATATTCTTGAAAAATACGGTCTGGGAACTGAGGTCGTGCCCGAGCTGAATGGCGAGTATTGCAGCGAAGCATGACCAGGCCCGGCCATCATGGTTTAGTCACCAGCAAGTCGCTGTTGATTTCACTGATCGACTTGGCCCCGGTCAGCACCATCGCAACCCGCATTTCCTTTTCGATCAACTCCAGCAGGTTGCTTACACCGGCTTGGCCGTCAGCTGCAAGTGCGTAAATGAAGGCACGACCGATCAAGGTGCAATCGGCGCCCAGCGCCAGCATACGCACCACGTCAAGGCCGGTGCGGACGCCGGAATCTGTCAGGATTTTCAGGTCACCCTTGACCGCATCGGCAATCGCCGGCAAAGCGCGGGCAGTTGACGGGACGCCGTCGAGTTGGCGACCGCCGTGGTTGGACACGACGATGCCGTCGGCACCGAATCTCACCGCATCGCGGGCATCATCAGCGTCCATTATGCCTTTGATGATCATCGGACCATCCCAGAACTCGCGAATCCACTCAAGATCTTTCCAGGAAATGGAGGGGTCAAAGTTGTTGCCCAGCCAGCCAATATAATCCTCCAGTCCGGTTTGGCTGCCCCGATAAGCGGAAATGTTGCCCAAATCGTGCGGTCTGCCAAGCAGGCCTACGTCATAAGCCCAGCGTGGATGGGTCATCGCCTGCAGGTAACGGCGAATGGCGGCGTTGGGGCCGCTCATGCCCGAGTGCGCGTCCCGATAGCGGGCGCCCGGTACCGGCATATCGACGGTAAACACCAGGGTGGTGACCCCGGCGGCTTTGGCGCGTTCCAGCGCATTTTTCATGAAGCCGCGGTCTTTCAGTACGTAAAGCTGGAACCACATGGGGCGGTTGATCGCCGGCGCAACCTCTTCGATCGGACACACCGAGACGGTAGACAGGGTAAAAGGAATGCCCTTGTCAGCCGCTGCGCGCGCTGCCTGCACTTCGCCCCGGCGAGCGCACATGCCGGTCAGGCCCACTGGCGCCAGAGCGACCGGCATGCTCAGGGTTTCGTCGAATAGCTGGGTTTCCAGGCTCAACTCTTCCATGTTTTTCAGCACTCGCTGGCGCAAACCGATGTCGGCCAGGTCTGACACGTTATGCCTGAGCGTGTGCTCGGCGTAGGAACCGCCATCCACATAATGAAACAAAAAGGGCGGCAGACGGCGCTGGGCGACGGCTCGGTAGTCGGTCGAGGCGGAAATGATCATTGCAGGTTCCTTGTGGATTCCTTAAAAGGCTGGGGCGGGATGGCCAAGTGTCAATTGGTAAGGCCAAATTAAAGCCTATTGAAGCCTATAGGTTCGTAGAGTAGAAAAGCATCAGAAGCATGTCAAACCAACTTAAGGCTATTTTTATAGAAAGGCACTTACCTGGCTTGATCAGAAGGCGCTGACAGATTAATCTTATTTGTAAATTGGTCAGACCAAAGGACGGGCAATGGAAGTGGGTCATATTCGCCAGCGTCGACTCTCCGATACTATTGTAGAGCAACTGGAAACCATGATTCTGGAAAGTACTCTGCAACCGGGTCAACGCCTGCCGGCCGAGCGTGCCTTGGCTGAGAGATTTGGCGTTTCCCGCCCGTCGGTGCGCGAAGCCATACAGAAGCTGGCGGCCAGGGGTTTGTTGGTGAGCCGTCAGGGCGGAGGCAATTATGTCAGTGACTCGCTGGGCTCAAGCTTTAGCGATCCATTGATGAGTCTGATAGAGGGCCGTCCTGAGGCCCAGCGAGACCTGTTAGAGTTTCGTCATACGCTGGAGGCGGACTGCGCCTATTACGCCGCCCGACGCGCCACGGACCTTGACCGTCAGCAGCTACAGGACGCCCATGACGCCTTGAAGGCCTGCTATGCCCGCGAGGGTAAGGCAACCCGGGCAGAAGAAGGCGCCGCCGACGCACGCTTTCATATGGCCATTGCCGAGGCCAGCCATAACCTGGTGCTGCTGCATACCATGCGAGGTTTGTTCAGCTTGCTAAAGCGCAGTGTGGTAACGAATATTGGCGGCATGTACGCGCTTAGAAGCGAGACCCGGTACACGTTGGTTGCGCAGCATCAGGCATTGTTCGACTCGATTATGGAAGGCCGCGCCGAGGATGCCCGACGCATCGCTGGCGAGCATATCGGCTATGTACAGGACATGCTTGCTGAGCGTGAGGAAGAAATTCTCAGGTCGGCCCGCGCCCAGCGGCGTGAGCTGCCGGTTTAGTGGCTGTGTTTAAGTTGCGGCCCTACCAGCAGGAAGCCGTAGACGCCACGCTGACTCACTTCCGCAAATCGGACGAGTCCGCCGTTGTGGTCCTGCCGACCGGCGCCGGCAAGAGCCTGGTGATTGCCGAGCTGGCCCGTCTTGCCCGGCGTAAAATTCTGGTGCTTACACACGTTAAAGAGCTTGTTGAGCAGAATCACGCCAAGTACCAGAGCTATGGGTTAACGGGCGGCATCTTCTCCGCCGGATTAAAGCGCAGGGAGAACCGTCATCAGGTGACCTTCGCCAGCGTGCAGTCGGTGTCCGCGAATCTGGATCAGTTCCGGGATGAATACTCGCTGGTCATCATCGACGAGTGCCATCGGGTCAGCGGCGAGGAAACCAGTCAGTATCAGAGGATCATTGAGCTTCTGCGGCAGCAGAATGACGCCCTCAAAGTGCTCGGGTTAACCGCTACCCCCTACCGTTTGGCCATGGGCTGGATCTATCGCTATCACTACCGGGGCTTTGTGCGTGGCGGTGATGACGGGCAGGATAAGCCCTTTGCGCACTGCATTTATGAACTGCCGTTGAGCTACATGATCAATCGTGGGTATCTCACCAGGCCCGAGTTGGTCAACGCGGCGGTGACGCAATACGATTTCTCTGCGCTGCCTCGGGACCGCTTTGGTGAATACGCGGACAAGGACGTTAATGAGCTGCTTGGCAAACATCCGCGTGTGACCCGTGCGATTGTTGAGCAGGTGATGGAGCTGGCGGCTGACCGCAAAGGGGTGATGATCTTTGCGGCAACGGTGGACCATGCGCGGGAGATCACCGGCTATTTGCCGGAAGACCAAACAGCTTTGATTACCGGGGCTACCGATTCGAATGAACGTACGTCGCTGATTCAGCGCTTCAAACAGCGGCAGTTAAAGTATCTGGTCAATGTATCGGTACTGACCACCGGCTTTGATGCGCCCCATGTGGACTTCATCGCCATCCTTCGGCCTACTCAGTCGGTCAGCCTGTATCAGCAGATGGTGGGGCGAGGGCTGCGCCTGGACGAAGGCAAACAGGATTGCCTGGTAATGGACTACGCGGGCAACCGTGTAAACCTGCATCACCCGGAGGTCGGGGAGCCGAAACCTGATCCCGACAGCGAGCCGGTGCAGGTATTCTGTCCGGGCTGTGGTTTCGCCAATATCTTCTGGGGCAAAACCGACGGTGACGGTCAGGTTATCGAGCACTACGGACGCCGTTGTCAGGGCCTGCTGGAGGCTGCAGAAGGGGATGAGCCCGAAAAGCAGAGCCGGCGCCCCGAGCAGTGCGATTACCGTTTCCGTTTCAAGGAATGCCCTCACTGCGGTGGCGAGAATGATATCGCGGCCCGTCACTGTGGGCAGTGCCAAAAAGCCATTATCGACCCGGACGATCAGCTGCGAGATGCGCTGAAGCTCAAGGATGCCATGGTGATTCGTTGCGCCGGGATGACATCAAGCGCTAAGGGCAGCAAGCTGCGGATCACCTACCACAGTGAGGATGGGGAAGAGCTCAGCGAGTCGTTTGATTTCAACAAGCCGGCACAGCGCAGCGTTTTTAATAAACTGTTTGGGCGGCGTTTGGCGAACGGGCGGGCTCCGCAGGCGTTCAGCGGCATTGAAGAGGTGCTTGAGGCACAAACGCTTTTGTCGGCGCCGGATTTCGTCATTGCTCGCAAACAAAAGCAGTACTGGCAGGTGCAGGAGCGGATCTTTGATTATCAAGGTCGCTATCGCCGGGCGGATTGACCAGAGCCCTGTTGGCTCTGGTCATCGCGATCATTACTCCTTTGCAGTTTTTGGCTCAACGGGGAGCCACTCGGTTTGGCCCTGGATACGACTGGTGGTATCACCAATGTTTACCGGGATTTGCCAACTTTTCAGCAAACCAGGCCGAGAGGGATTTTCCACCCGGCCGGAATAGCCCGCTCGTGGTTCGATCCATCCGTAGCTTTTCCCATTTGAAACCTTTGCCCAGCTCACAGTCATCGTACCGTCGTTTTCAACGTAGGATGGCGCGCCTGCCGGTGCGACCTTTGCCCAGGTCGGGCTGTGGCGGTTTGCTTGCACGCCTTGCTGCGAGAAACGCAGAAAGGGCTCGCCCTGTTCGCCCATCAACGTCAGCGGCGAAGCGCCAAAGTAGGACAGAAACAGCCCCGGGCGGGAACTGCCGGGCATTGCCCGAACCATTGCCTGGCCCCGTAATGCGCCGAGATCCCCGATGTTTGCCTGGATGATACCGGACGCTGCGGGACGATACTCGAAACGACCGGATATGACGCTTTCGGTGTCGCCCAACCGGACCGGAACGGACCAGGTGCCGATTGAGGCAAGCTTACCGGCGTCAACCACGTCAGCAGGCACATCAATCCCCTCGGTGCGCAGTCGAAGATCGAACCAGCCCCAATTGGGAGACGCCTCTACGACGGCCCAGCGCGGACTTTCCGAAGCCTCTGCCGGAATAGCTCCGGGTGCCAACAGTGTGTTGGTGCGGTGGAATGCAGCGGCGCCCAGATCACCCTCGGTGTTATCCGGGCCGATACGCAGGAACGACCGACCGGCCTCATCTTTGATGATCAGTGGCTTGTCTGTAGGGTTGGCAACCAGCAGCTGAGGTGCCAGAGTCCTGCGAAGTTGCAATCGCAACTCCGACAATTCTTCTGGCACTGGGTCCATGACTGCGTGTACGCGGCCTTTGTCTTGGTCTTCGCTATGGCCATGAGTAAAGCTGGCCCACAGCAGAGTCAGTGCTGTGGTTACCAGGACGATATAGCGCCGGCCCCCAGGGGGCCGGCCAGGGTTTAGGCAACGCATTACTGGTTGTCGCCCAGGCCGGTGAAGTCAACCAGAAGGCCTTCGGTCACACCGGGCAGGCTGGCAATGGTGTCGCCCAGTACGTTCATGCCGCCGTCAACCGCAACACCAAGCTCATTCAACAGTTGCGGTGATCCGTCACGCAGTTGGCCAAGCGTCGGTACAGCGCTGGTGGCACCCGAGCCCAGATCCAGGATCGGATCCAGTAGTGATCCACCGTTGCTGCCGCTGTCGAGCAGGCCGCCGACCAGACCACTAATCAAACCATCATCGCTACCATCTTGCTGAGGTGCGGGGTCAAGCTGAGTGACGAGAGGGCTGCTGGAATCGCTTGGATTAGCCATCACTGCGACAGGCGTGGACTCGGATGGCACGCGCATGCCGTCGTCGGCTTCATAGCTGACAAACAACATGTACTGACCTGATGGAAGCACCGCACGATTGCCAGTCATTTTGACTCTGACCTTGTTGTTCCTGCGATCCACGATCGGCAGTTCAACGGTGCGTTGGTCGCCGTCAACGAGGTGCGTGGTTGCCTTGCGGCGGATCAGCATGACCTGATCAATGTCTCCCCGATCTGTGCGGATATCGAAAACACCGCCATTGCTCATCAGCGCAACAGGTGCTTTCTCAATGACCGGGCGATCGTCCCGCGTTGCGTAGGGCGGCGTGTAGATTTCGAACGAAGGATCACGTCCGGCGTAATCCGCAAAGCCCAGTTCATCCAGGTTGATAAACGACGCATAAGCGGTGTTGATCGGCGAGTGGCCACCGATGAGGACACGGCCATCCGGCAGCAGCGCAGCGGTATTGTGATAGGTACGCTCACGGTTTGCCGACGCCATTGGCTTCCAGGTCTCGGTTTCGATATCAAAACGCTCGGCCTGAATGATCGCGCCTTCCACTCCGGTTGCGACAACGCCATCACGCGTGCCACCGTTAAAGACCATGACGCTGTTGTCCGGCATCATGACACCAGAACCGTACCAGCGCGGCTGGTTCAGCGAACCGGTCAGACGCGACTCATAGGCCATGTCTTCCCCGTTGGTAGCAACGCTGTCGATACGCGACGATGAGATCGGCAAGTAGCCACCCGGGCTGCCAGCCGTAACGTAGGTTGGCACACCGCCTGCGGTCAGGAACTCGGAGGTATGATAGCCGCCGTTCGCGTCCGGACGCAGGGGAAGCTGGATCGAGAATGTGGAACCACGCATGCCAGCGCCGATCGCACGTTCAAGCGAGCGGTCATCAATAGGCGTTTCGAGAAGCTGTTCGACCGCCGCTGTCGGGTCATTCAGGGTCTGGCCAACGAGATCGCCCAGTAGATTCGTGACCTGATCCGGGTCCAGATTCGTCGGGTTCAGTGTTGTGCTCAGTTCTGAAAGTCCCAGTTCGTTAAGGCGGAGGGGCAGACCGGCATAACCCAGATCCGACCATTGCTTCGTTACGGGGTTGTAGGTTCCGACGACGTTCCAGAGCGCCTGGTCATAGGCCTGGCCGAATGGGTTAAAGGCCTGGCCGCCGGCGTTGTAATAAACGTGGCCATTGGGCAACAGGTGCATGCGCGGGAAAAGTGGCAACGAGCGCTCTGCTGCGGAACCGTTAGTGCTCCAGGTACCGCTTTCCAGGTCGTAGGTCTCGGTCTGGACGACGTTGCGGCCGGATTGGAGCGGGTCTTCCGGATAAATCGGCTTGAGCAATTTGGTCACACCACTGGCCACAAAAATGTCGCTGTTGGCCATGCTTACCAGGCTCGGGTACCAGCGACCGAACTCCATGTCGCCGCTCTGGGACCAGGTATTGGTTGCGGGGTCAAAAATCCGTGAGGCTTTCAGGCCTTCCAGCTCCACAACACCCACCGGCAGGCCATCAACGCCTGGCTCGGAATAATAGTCGGTACCGCCGACCGCCATCATTTTGCCGTCCGGAAGAAACACTACGTCCGCGCAGAAAAGCGCACCGTCATTGAAGTCGGTGTTGTTCGCCGTATCCAGTAGCCCCCCGGTCAGTGTGGTGCTGTCGTTGCCGTCGGGGTTGGCGCCGCCGTCAATGGGAGAGGGCTTGACCCAACTGGCCTGGTCGTTCTCGCCCAGCGTCATGACACGGGACTGGTCGTTGACGGATACCTCGCCGAATTGGGCGATTACCGCCAGCTCTGCGTTTTCTGTGCCTTCCAGCGCATTGAGGTAAACGATGCGACCATCACCAAGTACCGCAATGGTGCCGGCGGTCGGTTTGCATTGAAGAGAGCCGGTCCCATCAACGACGCATCGCTCATTTGTTTCGACCTGAGAGCCGTCTACCTGAATAGTCGGCTCTGAGAAAGGAGCGCTAAAAAAGCCGACGTTGCCGTCTGTTTCGGAGGGCTGTCCATCGCCCGCACTGCTGCCGTCACCTCCGAGCAAACCACCCAGAAGCCCACCCTGGGCCGGCATTGTCCCCGCGATGGCCAATGCCATTGCTGACGCTAACGCTGCTCGCTTATAGCTTTTATTGAGTCGCATTTTTCCTCCTGGCAGACGCCTTTAGCAAAGGTCTGCTCCTTTTTATTGTATTTGTCGTGAGGCCCTTGGGCCCTACGCCCGACTCAGCTACGGGAGAGGAAAAGGAAAGTTTCAAAAAACGGTTCGCACTATCGCGCTTCTCACTGCCAACGTGGTATATCAGCATCCTGTTGCTACCCTTTTTTGTCAGGACAAAAAGCCATGCCGAAAGCCAGTGAAATCAAGAAAAACCAGCCCGTTGAGTACGATGGCCGGGTGTATTTTGTGCGGGATATTGAGCGCTCTGTGCCACAGGGCAGAGCCGGGGGCAGTCTTTATCGAATGCGGATGTATGACGTGGTGAGTGGCGCGAAAGTAGACGAGACGTTCAAGGACTCGGACATGCTCAACCTGGCGGACCTGGTGCGCAGGCCGGCTGCCTTTTCCTATTCCGACGGCGAGGAATATGTCTTCATGGATTCCGAGGACTACACGCAGTACGGCCTGAATCGTGAAGCCATCGCCGACCAGCTTTTGTTCATCGATGAGCAGACCCAGGGTATTGTCGTGATTCTTCTGAAAGACGCGCCAGTCGCCCTGGAATTGCCGCCGACAGTGGATCTGGATATCGCGGAAACGGATCCGTCGGTGAAAGGTGGTTCAGCGACCGCGCGTACGAAGCCCGCAACAATGTCTACTGGCCTCGTGGTGCAGGTTCCGGAACACATATCCAGCGGTGACCGCATCAAGATCAATGTGGACGAGCGGCGGTTCCTCAGTCGCGCGTAATGACTGGACTGTCGCGCTCAGCTTCCCCCTATCGGTCTGTTAAGCTTTTCGGCGGTCTCACGCGTACAATTGAGCATTCAAATCAAGAACCAACGGAGGTATCCAACTTTGGAACGCCCTTTGCGCATGCAGGTCAGCGCTTTGCTGCTTGTTACGATCATGCCGCTGTCTCATAACCTGGCGGCAGACACTGAAACCGATGTAGCCCCGGAATCGCTACGCCAGGAAGTGATGAATCTGAGTGAGGAGTTGACGAATTTTACCGCCGACCGGCGGGAGCGGTTGATGTCAGACATCAAGGAAGTGATCGGCGACATCGATGCCCGTATTGCTGCTATGGATAATGGCCTGGACGAGAAGTGGACGGAGGTCGATCGGCTGAACCGTGTCAAAGCTCAAACTGCTTTGGCCTCCCTGAAGCGTGAGCGTGCGCGGGTTGGCGAATGGTACGAGCGCATGGAGGACAGTGCCGACTACACCTGGGAGTCCATGAAGGAAGGTTTCAACGATGCTTATGATAATCTTACCGAAGCCTGGCTGAGCGCCGAGCAAGGGGTTAACACGGCCATTGAAGAGGACTGACTAAGCCCTTTAGCCGTGGTTGACGGTTTGCCGAAAAATCAGGCGCGTTTCAAGACCAGCAGTCGGTTGTTCGCTGGCATACTGTAATTCTCCGCCAGAATCAGCCCCGTCCTTTTTGCCAATGCGCCAATATCCTCAAGGTCCCGGATGCCCATGGAGACTGCCCGGGCTCTCAAGTGCCGATCAAACTGCCTGTTGCTTTCACTGGAATAACGGCCCTGGCTATTGAAGGGGCCGTAAAGGCAAAAGGCGCCGTTTTGTGGCAGGCGCCTGCGGATATGATGGAACATCTGCTCCACTTCGCTCCACCCCATGATGTGGGCGGTGTTTGCCGAAAACACCCAGGTGAAGGGCTCGGCAGGCCAGTCGTCCGTTCCCACGTCCAGTTCAATGACCGGCAGGATATTGGGGAGTGCGGCCTGTTCCAGTCTCGGGCGACAGAACTCAGCGGCATCGGGATGATCGGTTGGTTGCCACTGCAGGTGCGGCATCGACTGTGCAAAATACACGGCGTGTTGCCCGGTGCCCGTGCCTATTTCCAATACGGTGCCCTGTGCATTGAATACCTCCTGCAGTGCCTCCAGAATTGGGACCTTGTTATTTTCACAAGCCTGAGAAAAGGGTAAGTCGGTCGCCATCAAATCATGCTCTCATTTTCCGACCGACTTCAGGATTTGGAATCAGCCGGGAACTACCGTTCCGACTTGATCAGCTGTAAACCGCGAGTGCGTGCCGTCACAGTAAGGTGCGTCGGCGGTGTGCTTGCACTGACACAGGAAGGCGTGGCCATCGTCTTCGGCAGTAAAGCTTTTGGGCGTCATGCCCGAGCCGGAGTGGGAGCCGTCGCAAAAAGGTTGGTTGTCGGAGCGCCCACAGGCACAAAACGCGTACTTTTTACCTTTTTCCAGCGTAACTTTGGCCGGTTTGTTATCCGCAATAACGGGGTTACTCATTATTTTTCTCCTTATGTTTAACCAGTAACTACGGCTTTGCCAGCCATACGGATTGGCCAAATGACTGATACCTCTCGCCTACTGTAGTCTAAAATCGGGAGTGAGATGATATCGGTTTAACTTGAGGACTCTGTTGCTATGTCAGGCGCTTTTAACTTGTTAACTCCGGTCGAGATTGTTTTCGGACGGGGCCAGATAGCCCAGCTGAACGATCGGGCGACGCAATTCGGGTCGCGAGTTCTGATTGTGCACGGTAAAAGCCCTGGCCGACTTGCTGACATCTTCGAATCGTTGCAGACCGTTGAAACTGTACAGACACTGTCGATTGAAAAAGAGCCGGCATTCAACACACTGACTGCCGCAGTTGAAAGGGGTAAAGCGCTGGGTATTGATCTGGTGATCGGGATCGGCGGTGGCTCCGTCATGGACTCGGCGAAAGTTCTCGCGGCTATGCTGCCAAGCCAGACCGACTTGATGAGCCATTTGGAGGTCGTTGGAGATGGGCTACCCTTATCAGCCAAACGTCTTCCGTTGATTCTGGTGCCAACAACCGCCGGTACCGGCGCAGAAGTCACTCGAAACGCCGTTATCGATATTCCGGAGGCTCAGCGTAAAGTGAGCCTGCGAGACAAAGCGTTACTTCCCGATCTTGCCCTGATTGACCCGGCAATGACTGATCACTGCCCTCGCAGCATCAGCCTGCACTCAGGGCTGGATGCGGTCACCCAGGTGATCGAGCCCTATCTGTCGTCCCGCGCCAATCTGTTCACAGATATGTTGTGCAAAGAGGCAATCCCCAAAGGACTGCTGGCGCTGAAGCAACTGATGGAAGCGGAGTCCAAAGAGGCCCGTGATGCGCTGGCGCAGGTCAGCCTGTTTGGCGGCCTGGCGCTAGCCAATTCCGGGCTTGGCGTCGTACATGGTCTTGCTGGTCCGTTGGGTGGGCTGTGTGGTGCGCCCCACGGTGCTATCTGTGGTGCCCTGTTACCTGCGGGCATTGCCGCGAACCGTGATAGCGTAACGGACCCTGACCACAGAGCCCGGATCGACCAGGTGATTGAGTGGATTGCTGAAGTGTTCGAGACCAAGACGGAACAGGCACTACCCCGTTTCCGGAGGTGGATTGTCGAAAGCGGACTGCCCGGGCTTGCCTCAATCGGAGTGTCAGAGGAACACGTGAAGCCGGCCTGCCAGGCGGCAGCCAGTTCCTCTTCCATGAAAGCGAATCCCGTTGTGCTATCAACGGCAACGATTGAGCAGGTTGTGCGCCATTCATGGTGATCGTCTGCTCGTGCCGCATTCGTAAGAGTAAACAGTGTCAGGGGGTATAGTCATAGCTTGCCCCCGGCAACCTCAACAATTCGTCGTTAAAAGGTCCTTTTATGCAAGACTCAAGTCCCGATCGAAATCAGCAAGTTAACAAGGCTGATGACGATACGATGAACAAGACAGAGCGTACAATCGCGGTCGGCGGTTTCCTGATCGTTGAAAAGCTGATGTTGATTCTGACGGCTGGGCTGACGATCGTTGCCGCCAGCTTTGAGGTTGTCCACGTTTATCAGAGCGGTCGCGTCGAACTGGCAGACATCCTGTTAATGTTTCTTTATACAGAGGTGATTGCCATGGTCGCGGTCTTTTACACCGGGAAAGGGTCGCCCTTCATATACCCCATTTTTATCGCGATCACAGCACTTTCCCGCCTGATCGTGCTGCAGGGAAAGGAGATGGATCCTTTGAACATTCTTTATGAGGCCGCCGCCATTGTTTTACTCGCCGTTGCCGCCATGTTCATTCTGCGCGCGCCGAAGCCCTGATTAACCGCGGCAATGGTCAACGCACGACCGTTTGCCAGAATGCGGGGACGCAAAATGTGATCTACTCTATATGAGGAGTTTACTTATTTAAGGAATGAATCATGCGCATGATCACTGCTATACCGCGTTTTTTGCTGGGTTCTGTTTTTGCCTCATCACTTGTTGCCGGAGTCTATGCGGCAACTCCCGCGCCTGAGGGCGCAGCGGTCTATTTTTTGACGCCACTGGAAGGGCAAACCGTGAGCTCTCCGGTAACTGTGAGGTTCGGCCTTGAAGGGTTAGGCGTAGCGCCGGCCGGCATGGAGCGCGAGGGCACAGGGCATCATCACTTGTTAGTGGATGTCGACAAACTGCCGCCGCTGGACCAATCAATCCCGGCAGATGAAAGCCACATTCACTTCGGCGGCGGACAGACCCAGACGACTCTGGAACTGGAACCGGGCGAACACACCCTGCAACTGCTGGTGGGCGATCACCTGCATGTTCCCCATGAGCCGCCGGTGATGTCTCAGAAAATCACCATCACGGTGGAGTAACAGGTTAGCTGTGTGGTGGTGATCCGACCGGGGATTCCAGCTCATCAAGAAATCGCTTGATGTCTTTGAACGCTTCTTCCGCCTCGGGAAGTAGCGGCACAAATATCTGCCATACGTGAACCATTCCGGGCCAGGTGTGCAGGGTCGCCGGTGAGCCTGCCGCCTTTGCCTTGGCAACGTAGCGCCGTGCGTTATCAAGCAGCATTTCAGTATCACTGGCCTGAATCAGAGTCGTTGGCAGGTTCTGCAAGTCGCCACGAAGCGGGGATGCCACTGGGTTAGTCGGCGAGACCCGAAAAGCGGCGAGAGTTGCCCACCAGACAACTGGCAGGGGTATTTTCGATAAGCCGCCGAAGGCCGGTCCCAGCAAGTGGTCAGTCTTGATGTTGCCGCGGTTGCTGGGGGCCGTCAGGGTCAGGTCGGTGGACGGTGAAAAGGCAATGGCGGCGTCGGCCTGGCGCAAGCCGTTATCCCGCGCCCAGGCGATCAGGGCCAGGGTGTGGCTGCCGCCCGCGGAGTCGCCTGCCACAAGCATGAAGTCGGCCGGTTCGGCGGAATCCGGGCCGTGATTCAAAAGCCAGCGGTACCCATCCCGGCAGTCCTGAACGCCCGCCATGAAGCGGTTTTCCGGCATCAGCCGATAATCCACGACGAATACCGCCGCTTGCGCTACCCGAGACAATCGGTCGGTAATGGCCCGGTGGCTCAGGGGGCTGCCTGCGGCCCAGGCGCCGCCGTGGATATACAGGACCCGGCGGCGGGTATCGCAGCCGGGGGGAATGACCCATTCACCCCGGGGTGATTCGCACTGGCGGATTTCAGACGCTAATTCCACACCCTGGCCGAGCCCGTCCATGTGCGTTCGAAGTGCGGTCAATCGGGCTTTTCCGTATAGGCCTTTTGATGATTGCCCCAATGCCCGAATGCGTGTCAGAACTTCCTTGTTGGCGTCGCTGGGGTCGCCCTCACGAACGGGATGGTCATGCTCGTCCAGGTGGGTGAGGTCCTCCAGACGGAACAGCATCAGGGTTGCGGCAATGATAAACACCAGAATGGCCAGAATGATCCAGAGCATGAGCCGTCCGTTCGTTGATGGTTACTACCGCAATTAGCCCGGGTTCGCGCTATCGCTATCAGAGCGGCCCGACGCCCAGCTGTCTTTCGCTAGCTGCCTGGCCTGGTCGACTTCATCGGCGGGGACGTCGCTCGGCTCAGCGATCTCCAGCGGATCGTAGTGAAAGACGTACAAACGGGAGACGAATTCGGCGACCGGTAACGAGGCTTCACCGTAACGCTCATTGTGGCCGTGGGTTGAGGTGACTATTCCCTGGCCCCAGTTCTGCCCGCTGTCGTTGTTGGGGTTGAAAAAATAGACCCGCATGGTTTTGTCTGTATCCAGCGCCAGCCGCTGAATGGTAATGGCGTGCCAGCCAAGAAAGCGAGTAGCGCTGTCGGTCACCGCAATGCCGGCCGGCTGTGGATTGATGACCGGGATGTTGCCGTTGTAGAAGGGGTGATAGGAGGCGTAAAAATCGCGGATAAACCCGTCGAAGTCTTTGAGGCCACCCGTGAAAACGTCGACGGCAATGCGGAATCCGTGTCCGACATGATCGCCATGGAATTCCGAGTTGACCCATTTGTGGGGGTCTTCTCCGCGGCCGATACTGCGGCGGCCCATTTCAAAGTAGATGCGGTCCAGGTGCGGCACGGTCAGCAGGGACACCGCATCGACATCCACCGGCGGCTCGGTGGCAAGACCAGCGCCGAGTTCCCGCGAGGATATGCTGCTGCCTTCAAAGCGCATGGTGATTTCATCGTCCCGCGCAGCCCAGGCCAGGATTCGCAGAAGTTCTGCGGGCATATTATAGGCCCACATGGACAGGGCGCGGGTAGACTGACAGGTCGGGTAGTTTCCCTGTCCTATACCCAGTGGCCGCCCGAGTACATTGAGCACATCGGCGAGCAGAAAGCACTCGGGGGAACGACTGCTTCCGAAGACGGTCTCAATCTTCTCTGCCGCAGCGCTGCAGAGGGGCAGGCGCATCTGGCGCCACAGCGAAGGCGCAACCGGAGGCGAGTAAAGGATCCCGCGCTCAAGCATCATGGCCAGGCCATAGGCACACTGACTTGTCTCCGGAAAAAGAGCCTCGTCAATCAATTGGTGAATCAACTCCGGGTAACAGTGAAACGCGTCGGCACCCGTGTAGCTTAGCCCCAGAGCCGTGGGAATCAGTTCGTTCCAGCGGCCACGCAGGTAGCGTATGAAGACCGGCATGTAGGCTGAAACCAGGCCGGTTGAGTGCATGGCCCCGGCAAAGGCAATGGCCTCTTGCAGCAGGGTGGCATGGTCCATTTCTGCCAGGCGTTCGGCGTAGACGTCAAAGCCGGGATCTTCACGGCAACCTTCGGTGGGGCTGAATACGGCGTTAATCAGCCGGACCGCGTCGTCGCTGACCTCGCCACCCAGTGCGTCCGGTTTTTCCAGGCAGACCGCGATCTGGGTCACCATGTGTTTGACACCCGCGACCTGCACGGGGCGTTGCGCCAGAATCCGCCAGACTTCGGCGACCAGGTGCTCCAGAAGGTTTTCGTATCCCAGATGTTGTAGCAAATAGTGATAGAGGTTCTGAACCGCGTATCCGAGCTGCTCGGGCCGCAGTCGGTCGCTTTCCTGGAGATCACCGGCCACCAGATCAAGATTCATCGCCAGTGCCTGAGCGAGAAAGTGGTGGGCGTGCTCGGCGGAAATAGACGCGTGGGTGTAATCGCCTTTGACCACGGCCAGCAGGCGAATCTGGCTCAGGCTCTCAACGATTGTTGCAGCCGGTTCTCCGTGGCGAACCGTGCGTGCGGCCAGGGAGGGCACCAGTGTCTGGGGATAGTCCCAGTCGCTACCGCCAAAGAATCCGGCTGACTCAATGTCCGCCACGCGTTGGTAAAGTGCTTCGAGACCTTCCGGGCTGAGCATCAGTGGGCTGACGGCATTGATCACGTCAAATACCGGTGAAACACCTTCAGCGGCGTTGAGCTCGGCAAGGCGCTTGATGGCCACGTCGAGTCGTTGCACAAGTTCCTCTGGTGCGCTGTTACTTCCGGTTTCATCTGTAGTTTTAGGCATAGGCTAGTATGCTCTAGTCAACGCCCGAGTATGTCAACCTGTCCTATCCACGATAGAACGCTATAGCCGGAGGCGCTATGCACCTGCTGTTTGCTGAGACGCATCAACGCCGGCATTTCCGCAATGTATTGCGGCTGCTTTTTATTGTGGGCTGGATGGTCTTTTTTTGGCCAGCCGTTGCGGTTGGCTGGTCGCTTGTAATCGGGCAGGGGAAGATTGGCACGACTTTGCCGGACATCCTTATCGGCAGTTGGGAGTTGACTGGTAGTAAGGCCGATGTTTTGCCCTCAATCAACGCCAATGGCGAATCAGCGGTTATCGGGTTTAGCCCTTCCTCAGTGGTCGTTACCGAGCGGCTGGCTTTCATCGATGAAGACCAGGGTTTCACGCTTGAGGATCTTCGCACCAATCTCAGTGATGTCACCTTGACGCTGGACTATGGTGCTCCCGGCAGCTGGCCGGCACGGGTCGCCGTTGAAGGTGAGGTGAAGATTGACGCAACCCGCATTGAACATCCGCTTCTGGTGCCCCAAGCCTGGAATTTCCGGGGTCGTGTGGCGGGGCCTCTGGCGAATCTGCGGGCTCAGGGGGTGCTGGTGTCCGGGGCCGGCCTTGAGCTTGATCTCGATATCCAGATCCACCCTGGTGGGGCGGTTTCGATTTTGGTTGATTCCGTGATTGCAGGCGAAAAAGGGATTCGTGCCCTGACAGAGACCTTTGCCGGATGGCCACCGCTACTGACGCTAAATTCCGGCAACGCCGGGGTGTCGGTGGAGTTTCGTATCGGCCCGGAAGGAAGGTTGGGTGTGAATGGAAATGCCAGCCTGAAGGATGTTGCTGGCGTGTTTGATCGGACTGCCTTCTCTGGCGTGAGTGGCGGTGTGTTTGCCGCCCTTGAGGGTGATCTGTTGACCGCCGGGCTCAGTGATCTGACGGTTGAGCAGGTGAACCCGGGCGTTTCCGTGAGCTCGATCCGTTTCAGCGGCGACTATGCCGCGCCGGGTAGGACACCAATGAAAGGTCAGTTGACCGTGAAGGAGGCAAAAGCCCGTTTTCTCGAAGGCGCGCTCCAGATACCGGCTGGAGTTTACGATCTGGAAGCTGGGGCAGGACGCGTTCTGCTGGACATACAAGACCTGTCCTTGACGCGTCTGATGGATGTATACCCGGCCGAGGGTCTGGGCGGCAGTGGTTTTCTGAGCGGTCGTCTCCCTGTCAGCTTCAGTCGCGATGGTATTGAGGTCGTGAAGGGCCGTGTGTCGGCGGAGGCTCCGGGCGGTCGGTTGCAGCTGCCAGCGGAAAAACTTCAGGCCATGCTGGGCAATAACCAGGCCATGGATCTGGTGGTGCAAGCCTTGCAAAACTTTCACTACTCGGTGCTGTCCAGCGCGATAGACTACGATAAGACAGGTAAGCTGACGCTGGGTCTCAGAATTGAAGGAAAGAATCCGGATGTGAGGGGCGGGCAGCCGGTTATCCTAAATCTGAACCTTGAAGACGACATTCCCGCCCTGCTGACCAGCCTTCAGTTAAGCGGGAGAGTCAATGAAGCCGTTACAGAGCGGGTCCGGGAGCTATTGCAGCAGTCCGGTCAGGAGGCAATGCCATGATTAAAAGTTTGCAGCCCACCGGGTTGCCGTCGTTAAGAATGTTGATGATGTGCGTATTGTCGCTGGCAACGGTTGCCTGCACGCCAACGGTGCAGATGGCGGCACCCAAGGAACCGATTACGGTGAACCTGAACGTAAAGATTCAGCATGAAATCTACGTAAAAGTTGATAAAGACGTGGATGACCTATTCAGCGAAAAAGGCTTGTTCTGATCGGATCCAGATAGCCTGAGGGGGTTTTGATGAAACGAGTACTGCAGGTATTTGCCCTGGTTTTGGCGTTCGGTGCCAGTACGTCGGTGTTTGCTATGGAGCTGGCTGAAGCCAAGCAGAAGCTGGACGCTGTGAAACAACAGGGGCTGGTGGGAGAAACGCCAACAGGTTACCTGGACGTCGTCGGTGCCAGTGGCCAGGCCAGGGACGTAGTTCAGGCGATCAATAATGCCCGCCGGGATGAGTACAAGCGCATTGCCGAGAAGCACGACATCCCGGTGACGCAAGTTGAAACCGTTGCCGGCAAGAAGGCCATCGAAAAAACGCCGGGGGGTCAGTATATCCAGGTCAATGGGAATTGGGTGAAGAAGTAGCGTCGGCGGTGTAAGCGCCGGGGTTGATCAGAATTTGCTCACGCTTCTTCTTAATTACATGAAAGTTATTGATCAGTTGTGTTCGCAGATGCTTAATAGTCGGAATGAAAAAAAACAAGCCGCAAGCCAGTATCTTGAATCTCCCGGGCTGTGATCAGAGGTTATCGCCCGACATCGATGGGGACGTTTCCCGGGAAACGCTCGAATATCACCTTTTAGACAGTTTTGTAGATCAAACCTCACTTGTGATCAGTGGCCATGCTCTCGTGGGCGCCATCAATGTGGTTTTGCTCTGGGGCAGGGTGAGTCTTTATTTTGTTTTTGCCTGGGCGGGTTTTTTGCTGCTGACCGTGATGTCACGCTGGTGGATGAAAAGACATTATCAGCTGAATAAGCAGAGCACGAGCCCTCGCTTCTGGCAAACTATTTTTGCTCTGAGCTCTCTGCTACTCGGGCTTGTCTGGCTTGTCTGGTGTCTTCATGTCGGTACGGCGATCGGGTTTGATGGAACGGGTCTTTCGATACTGGTAATTACTGTAGCAGGGCTGGTTTCCGGGGCTGTTGCATCGACCTCTTCCTTGGTGCTGTCCTACATTCTGTTTGCAGTCCCTATTCTGTTGCCGTTGAGTGCCGTGCTACTTTTCAATGATCAGGCAGACGTTCAGGGTATCGGCCTGTTAATGGTTATTTTCTTTATTTTCATTCTTCGGCAGGTGCTAAAAATTCACTCGGTATTAAAGGAAAGTATCCTAAAGGGTCTGGAGCTGGAAAAGTCCAAAGAACAAACCGAGGCGCTTGCCAGCGAGCTGTATCAGCTCTCCACAACCGATGCTCTGACGTCCGTCTCCAATCGTCGGGGATTTGACGAAGCGCTCCTCTTAACCCCTTAGCCTGCTGATGATTGATGTCGATGCGTTCAAACCTTTTAATGACAGCCTTGGACACCCTGCCGGTGATGCTTGCCTCCAATCGATTGCTGCCGCTTTGCCAGACTATGTCCGGCGAGCCGGTGAAACCATCGCACGCTATGGCGGAGAAGAGTTCGCTGTTCTTTTGCCCAACACCACGGGAAAGGAAGGTGTCGAAATTGCGGAAAACATCCGCCAGGGGATTGTCGCGCTTGATATAAAGCATCCGGCGTCTGCTGTAGCGGACAGAGTGACCGTCAGTATCGGAGTTCACGGGGCCGAGCCCGGGCAGCTGGAAGGTAGCGAGGAGCTGATCGTCCTTGCGGATCGTGCCCTTTATCAGGCAAAAACGTCCGGGAGAAACTGTGTCCGATCGACGCCATTTGACTAAAATCCAGTCTATTCGACCCGGAAGGTTTAAAAATAAATTAAATAAAAGTGAAAAAACCTTAATTTTTAGCCGATTCAGGCTTTTTCACTAAACGATCTAAGGTAGTTTATAAAAGGTAACAATCTGACATTGTATAAAGGTTGTGGACCCAAACCCCAAAGAGAGAAAAACCATGATAAAAAGACTAGCCGCCGTCGTCGTTGCCTGCGTCTCACTTGCCTCGGTGAATGCGACAGCCGATCAGCTGGACACCGTGATAAAACGGGGCACCCTGAATTGTGGTGTCGTTCTGGATTTTCCACCGATGGGCTATTTCGACGAGAATAACGATCCTGCCGGTTTTGACGTCGACTACTGTAACGATCTCGCGACCGCGCTGGGCGTGGATGTCAACGTCCTCAATCTGACCTGGGGCGATCGAATCCCGTCTCTGGTTTCCGGCAAAACTGATGTGGTTGTCGGTTCCACGTCTGACACGTTGGAGCGGGCCAAATCCGTCGGTTTCACCTATCCTTACTTCGTGTTCAAGTTTCAGGTGATCGCCAACGAAGACAAAAACATCGAGTCCTTTGACGATCTTGAGGATATGAAGGTAGGTGCTGCTCTCGGTACGACTTACGAGACCGAGTTCCTTGCCTACGCCGAACAAAATGACTGGGACACCGATAACTATACTGCATTCCAGTCCGAGAATGATGCGTTCCTGGGCCTGTATCAGGGCAAGGTCGACGCGATTATTTCAACCAATACCAACATCGCCACAAAGCTGCGCAGCGAAGAGTTTGAAGACTTTGTTGCCGGTCCGTTCGTGCCAAACTACGACGATGTGGTTGGTCTGATTGCGAAAAGAAGCGAGACTGCCTGGATCAACTACCTGAACCTGTTTCTGGTACGTCAGATCCGCGACGGTAACCTCGATAAGCGTTACAACGAGCACTTTGGCTCAGACGCTCCCGCCGACCTGATCCAGGCTCTCAGAGACAATAAGTAGCTGTTTAGGTGGCCGCCACTCCCCCGGCGGCCACTCAACTCAGTGATCCTTAGTCCAAATCCTGATGTTTCCTGGCACAAAGCGCATAAGTGTTTTCATTTACCAATGAGACTGGTCGCGGTATGGATTATCAATTTCACTGGAATGTCGTATTCCAGAACCTGCCTCAGATGCTGCAGGGGGCCTTTGTAACCCTGCACGTCTCCGTACTTGCGATGATTTTGGGTATTGTGATCGCGGTAATGATGGCAATCGTCAAAATGAACAATACCAAGCCGTTTTGCTACATAGCGACCACCTGGATCGAGATTGCCCGGAATACTCCGGCGCTTTTCCAAATCTACATGGCTTATTTTGGCCTGGGCGCTTTCGGTATTCACCTTAGCCCATACGCTGCGGTCTTGAGTGCTCTGGTGTTTATCAATGCGGGCTACCTGGCCGAAACCTTCAGGGGTGGGTTCCAGTCGATACCCACGACCCAATACAGTGCTTCAAAATCCCTGGGTATGACCAGCATCCAGGCCTACCGGTATATTATTCTGCCGCAGATGTTCAGGCGAATTTATCACCCGATGACCAACCAGTTCGTCTGGTCCATCCTGATGAGCTCGCTGGGGATCCTGGTGGGCATGAGTGAGTTGTCCGGCGAAACCCAGCGGTTGCAGTCGCAGTCCTTCCGCACGCTCGAATTCTTCATCGTGGCGGCCGTGATGTACTTTATTATTACCAAACTGGTACTAACCAGTGCGTCTTTACTTTCCCGCAGACTGTTTAAGGGAGAAATCTGATGGGCTCTCTTTTTACACCTCTGTCGTGGAGTGACTCGGGCCTGATTTTGACCGGGGTCTGGAATACCGTGGTGATCTCAGTATTGGCTATCGTGGTCGGGTCCCTGTTGGGCCTGGTTATCGGCTTTATTCGCGCCGAAAGCAACAAGACAGTCAACCTCATACTTGGTCAGTTGTTGGACGTGCTGAGAAGCGTCCCGCTGATCATCCAGTTGGTGCTGTTCTCCACTTATGTGGGTGTGGCGGGTTTCAACATGGGACCATTTGTTGCCGGTTCCATCGTGCTTTCGCTCTATACCATGGCCTTCATGAGTGAAGTGTTCCGCAGTGGTTTCGAGAGTGTGCAGGTGTCAATGCGGACATCCGCTCGCTCACTGGGCATGACGTACTGGCAGACGATTTACTACATTCAGTTCCCGATTGGCTTGCGTGCCGTGCTTCCTTCCTGGCTGGGGGTTGCTTTGAGTGTTATCAAAGATTCTGCCCTGGTGTCGGTGATTGGTTATATGGAACTGTTGCGCACATCTGAACAGTTGATTTCACGTACCCAGCAACCATTGGAAATCCTGATAGGTGTTGGTCTGTTCTATTTCATTATCTCGTACCCTTTGTCGTCTTACGGGCGGTATGTCGAAAGGAAAATGGCGATATGATTAACATCCAGAATGTGCATAAATCGTTTGGTGATCTCGAAGTCCTAAAAGGCGTCAATCTGGATGTCGAAAAAGGCGAAGTCCTTAGCATTATTGGGGGCTCGGGCAGCGGCAAATCGACTCTGCTGTATTGCATCAACGCCATCGAACCAATCCAGCAGGGCAAAATTCTGTTGGATGGCATTGACGTTCACAGTAAGGAGACGAACAAGGACAAGCTGCGTCAGAAACTAGGGATGGTGTTCCAGCAATGGAACTCGTTTCCCCATTTGACCGTTCTGGAAAATGCCGCCCTGGCACCCAGGATCGTCAAAAAAATGAGCAAGGACGAGGCGATGGAAATCGCCAAAAAGGAACTTGTGCATGTTGGTCTGGGGGACAAGTTTGATATGTATCCCACCAAGATGTCTGGTGGTCAACAGCAGCGCCTGGCAATCGCCCGGGCCCTGGCAATGAAGCCTGACTGCATGCTGTTTGATGAAGTGACGTCTGCCCTTGATCCCGAACTGGTGGGTGAGGTGTTGGACACCCTGCGGCTGCTAGCGGACGAAGGGGCTACGATGATCTGCGTGACCCATGAGATGGGCTTTGCCCGCGATGTGTCGGATCGCGTGGCCTATTTCCACGAGGGCGTGATCGCCGAAATTGGCGAGGCCAAGCAGGTAATCACGGACCCGCAGAACCCGCTCACCCAAAAGTTCCTGTCAAAAGTACGCTAGGGAAGCCTCCGGGTGGGGGCGACTTCGGGACTTGAGTGGCTAAGATAAAACTGGCCGCTCAGGCAAAATCGTAGGAACCTCCGTTTTCAAGCGCTCTCTGGTAAGCCGGTCTGGCATGGACACGTTCGACCCAGGCATCAATGTGTGGTCGACCCTTGCCAACGATGCCCCGGGAGACGGAGGCTTCCAGCGGAAAGCTCATCTGAATATCTGCCGCGCTGAGATCATCCCCTAGAAACCAGGTGCTTTCGGCCAGATGGGACTCGACAAAGTCGAGATGCGTTTTAATCATCGGGCCGATAAAAACTTCGTTGGTTTTGTCGGATATGCCTTTGGCCACGGGCTTGACGAAGAAGGGCATCGGGCTGGTCTTGACCTTTTCGAATACCAGCCGCATCACCAATGGAGGCATTATTGACCCTTCGGCGTAATGCAGCCAGTAGGTGTAATCGAGCCGCGCCTGACCGCCAGTTGGTGGCAACAGGGTGTCTTTGCCGTAGGTATGGGCAAGATACTCAATGATGGCGCCGGATTCCGCAACCACGAGATCGCCATCAGTAATCACTGGTGATTTTCCCAACGGGTGCACTTTCTTCAGGCTTGCAGGCGCCAGCATGGTTTTGGCATCACGTTGGTAGTGCTGTATCTCGTAGGGTACGCCTAACTCCTCCAGCATCCATAAAACGCGCTGTGAGCGGGAGTTGTTCAAGTGGTGTACTGTAATCATGAGGCCGCTCCATTGGGGGCAAAAGTAAACGCTCGTTACCAGAGTAGGCTGAAAAGGGCGTTTTGGTTCACTGCCATCTGATCACCTATCAAAATATCCCTTCGCGTTAATAATTGAATGTGCACCGAATTTCCGTTAAAGCTACTGCTTTGACAAAAACTCGGGCAAAAGTCTCTAATGTATAGAACAGGAGGTCAACGGTGTCGGAATCATCCCTGAAGGCAACATTGAGTACCGCGGTGAAAGAAGCCATGCGGAACAAGGATAAAACTCGGCTGGTCACCCTGCGTATGGCCCAGTCTGCGGTAAAGCAGATCGAGATCGATGAGCGCCGTGAACTATCAGACGACGACGTTCTTAAAGTACTGGATAAAATGTTGAAACAGCGCCGTGACGCCGCTGGCCAGTATGATGAAGCCGGTCGACAGGAGCTGGGCGACAAAGAGCGCGCAGAGATGGTAATCATTGAGGAATTCATGCCGGCAGCGCTAACCGAGGATGACCTCGATGCCCTGATTGGTGCCGCGATCAGTTCAGCAGATGCACAGGGAATGCAGGACATGGGTCGTGTGATGAATGATCTGAAACCTCGGGTGCTGGGCCGGGTGGATATGGGCCATCTGAGCAAGAAGGTTCGGGCCGCGCTAGCGGGTTAGCTAGCGCTTTAGTTTCGCGCTTCGGCTAGCGAAAGCCAAGAAAGGAGAGAATTGCCAAAACGATAACCACGGCGCCCACGAGATAGACGATATTATTCATCGCAATTCCTCCTTATTCTTCCGATTCCTGAGTTTGGTCGCGCGGCCATCCCTGCCGCACAAGGTGTAACGTCCTGTTATGGCGGTTCCATCGCCACACCATGATTTATAATAGGGCCTCGGGTTTCGGTGGTCTGTGCGGTGGCGCACCCAACCAGTCTTTACGGTTGGTAGAACCGCCGGATGGCGTCCAGCAATTGATCCACATCCTGACGGTTTACATCCAGGTGCGTCACGAAGCGGATAGGGTTGCCTGCTATAATCCGAATGCCGTGGTCAGCCAGGTAATCCCGTAGTTGGATGGCTTTGCCCGACCGGCATCTGGCATAGACGATGTTGGTCTGGGTGCTGGCTGGGTCGATATCCAGTTCTGCAATGCTGGCAAGGCCCGCGCTCAAATAGTCAGCGTTTTCATGATCTTCCTGCAAACGAAGCGGTCCCTGCTCCAGTGCGATCTGTCCAGCGGCGGCAAGAATGCCGGCTTGCCGCATACCGCCGCCCACCATCTTGCGCAATCGGGTTGCGCGTTTGATAAAAGCCTCCGACCCCAACAGCAGTGACCCGACCGGTGCACCCAGTCCCTTGGAAAGGCAAACGCTGACCGAACCGTAGTGCCGACTTATCTCGGTTACATCGCAATTGGACTTTACCGCGGCATTGAATAGCCGGGCGCCATCAAGATGGAGTTGAAGGTTGTGGTTGGTGCAGAAGTCGCGAGCCTGGTGCTGATAATCAAGGGACAGCACCTTGCCGCCGATGGTGTTCTCCAGAGATAGCATGCGGGTGCACGCGAAATGGAAGTCATCGGCCTTGATTGCCGCTTTTGCTTTATCAAGGTGTAGCGCTGGCCATGGCGTCGCGCTTGGCGGCGGTAGGGCGGGTAACGGTGTCGCTGCGGAAATCGATCATCCTAATGGTGCCTTGTGGGTCGCTTTGGTTATGACATTCTACAACGCATCATCGAGAAGGGAATCCGGGCAAACAGAATCAAAGACTTTAGAGGGGTTGGTCAAAACGTTGCCGACGATAGTCATCCGGCACCCGGTACTGACTGCTCGAATCGGGCTCTGCCGAAATCGAGACAACTTCCATGGCGGTTTGTGGGATGCCGAACTCGGGGTCGGGAATCACTTTGATCGCGAGCAGTCCCGTGTGCGTGGCAAAAGCGATGGGGTTGCCGGCAGAGGGAAAAGAGATGGGTCCGGTATCCGCCTCATCAACAATGTCCAGAAAGCGTGAGACCTCGGACAGGAAGGAGGCAAGGACATGGCCATTTTCGAAAACATCAGGTTTGGCCAGACACGCAGTGCCTAGCTGTCTGTCTCCGCTATCATCCTGGGTAATTATGGTGTGCCACTGGCATTGGATGGAGGCGAATTCTCCAGACTCTCCCTGGGCAATGAAATTGTCGGCCGGGATTGCCGCTTGTTGGCGGGACGACTCGAACAATTGCTCAAATCGTTTCATCGACAGGTCGCGCTCTTTTTCCGGCAAGGACGCCAGACTTGATCTGAATTCTGATACTTCGATCGCCAGCCGGTTTGCTATGTCTTGAATGATGGTTTCATTGATTAACTGAGCCAACTGATTGTCGTGGTCCAGCAACCATAAGTCTCTGGTTTCTGAGCTATAGAGAAATTCCAGCCGGTCGTTCTCTGATAAATAGGCAATAAAATCGTTGCCCATCAGAAGGGATGTTTTTACGGATCTTTCGCCCTGTGTCTGCTCCAGGGCGATCCGTGTCACCGGTTTCTCAGCCACGGTGTGCGGCGCCATTATTGACAGTATCACTGGCACCAAACATCGAGTAAGCCTTGAAACCGGGTGCATTCGCATTACCTGAGAAAGTGAACCATTCGCTCACGATACCAGAGTCAGAGACGCCTGGAATACTTGAGGAAACGACGCCCCCACAAGCCGGTGATGCCCAGTAGTAACAGGGCAAGTGACATTGGCTCGGGGACTTTTGCAATTGAATTGCCGCTGAGCAAAAGCTGATAGGCTTGTTTGCCAAGGTAGTCGTGTGCCGCCGTTGTCGGATGGATTTGATCCCAGAAAACGAACTCTTCGGGGTTCTGGCAGCTCCGTTCCGAGAAGAAGACGACCGAACGACACTCTCCGGTTGTGTTGGTGAAACCAAAAGCATTGGGGTCGTTGAGAAGGTCATTGAACAGGCCAAATACATCGAAGTAGAAAATACTGGCGTCAGTGGTTTTGTTCAATTCATACAGGCCTTGTTCCAACCCCTGATTCCAGGCGGTTGATACCGCTGTTCCGGAAAGGCTGTCAGGGCCCGTGCGGAATTCGGGAATACTGCCGAGGTCGGGCAGGTTTGGTACCAGCAACGTTTTCACACCATCGTCCAGCAGGCCTCCCAGCATATTGAACCAGGAGTCCAGTTGGGCGTTGACGGCTGCAAGCGGATCTGCGTTGCCGACCAGGTCACGCATGTCGTTGCCGCCGGCCCAGGCAACAAACAGAGCATCAGGGTCGGATGGAGCGCCAGCCTGTCGGTTGAAATACTGGTCGTTTTGCGTGAGCAACCCGGCCGATGGACCGACTGCCGTGTCGACACGAGCGCCGCCGTAGGCAAAGTTGTTGCCGCCTCCGGTGGAGTTCGTCGCCCGTGGCCTTTCCAGTTCGTCTGCAAGGTACTCATGTCAGACCGGGCCATTGCTGAAGCGGCCATTCGATCCATAGCCTGCGAGTGCAGCAACAAAGGGTATAGAGCCTCCAGGTACCTGGCTTCTGGTGTTGCCCGTATCGGAGAGGCTGTCGCCAAACACATAGATATCGCTAAAGCTGATGGGGCCGGCTACGACCGAGACACTGGTCAATGCCAGAGCCGCAGACACAACCAGCGAAACGCCCAGATTCCTGCCGTTTTTATGAATCATCGCCATTTACCTTCCGTGTTTTGTGTTTTTGTTGTTTCGACGTACAGGTGTATTCTGAGCAAAATAGGGGCCAGCCTATTTTTAAGCGACGATAAGCAATGCGTTGCGGAAGATTTATATCAAATGCAGAATTAAAAGAGGACTAAAGTGTAAAATTGATGGACAACTCAAGTGCGCCTCAGTTCCGATCCTGAGTGCCGAATGCCTGATGTTTCAGGTCACTGATAATGTCGGGTATTTTCAATGGCAGTAGTTTCCCGGCTGTTTTAACCAGGTTAATGACCAGGTTCATGCGTTTGTACCAGAGCACCCGTTGAATTTTTTTCTTCATCGGACGGTACCCTTCCATATAAAGCTCGTCCACGCAGTCGGCATTATTGGTGAGGCTGTACTTGCTCAAATCCAGTGGTACCGCTATGTCGGCTTTTTTTAACTGTTTGCGAGTATTGAAATCAATGCCGATATTGATGGCATTACTGATGACATCCAGGGTGTCTTCGGGTTTCGGATAGCGGGTGACGTGGCTTAAATCAATGGCGACGGTGATGCCGGCACCCATCTTCGCCAGCGGTGAGATCGGGACATTTTCAACCAGACCACCGTCGACCAGGATCCGGCCGTCGACCTCGACCGGAACAAACAGGCCGGGCACCGCCATAGAGGCGCAAACAGCATCGGCAAGATTGCCTTCCCTGAAAATCAGTTGCTCGCCGGTTTCGATATCCGTTGCGCAGATGGCCAGGGGGATGTCGGCATCTTCGATCCTGCAATCCCCCAGATCCCGATGGATCATATCCCGGATGTTGTCCGTGCTGAACAGACCGCCACGCTCAAACGTAAAGTTGATAATCTTGGACAGGTTGAGCGTTGAACAAATCGAAAGTATCGACTCTGCCGGGCGGCCGAACGCGTAGTAACTGGCTACCAGAGCCCCCACACTAGTACCAGAAATACAGTGAATCCGGATCTGGTCTTCCTCAAAGGCCTTCAAGGCGCCGATATGCGCAATGCCTTTGGCAGCGCCGCCACCAAGCGCCACGCCAATTCGGGTGTTAAAGGGGTTGAGTTTCATGGTCGGGGGCCTGCGGTGCTGCTGTTTAATGCGAATATCTGAAGTCTAACAGACTTAATACCGAGCCCGGGTCGTGATTTTGGTATACAAGTTGTGTCATGGTCGTATTTTTTAGCAATATTACAGACCAGTCCGGTGAAACGTTTCCCGGGGTAAACACGGAGTTTTTATGCAGCCAAAAGACTTAGTGGCACAGTTCATTGCTGATGTTCAGGCCCACCGACTTGAGGAAGCAAAAGCTCTGCTGGCTTCTGAGGGATTTGAGTATGTGGGGCCGAACATGCGCTTTCTGAGCCGGGACGACATGCTGGCCTATCAATTCGGAATGGTGGCCATTCAGAAAAACCTGATCCTTCGCCAGTTCAATGCCGACGGAGAGCACGTGTTCGCTGTTCTGGACTACCAGACCCACTTTGAACCTATCGGCGATGTGCGGCTTGCAGTCTGGTTTCGGGTACGTGACGACAAAATTCAGGCCGTCGAAACGTTTTACAACGCGGCAGTGGTTGAAAACATGCTGGGCGGCAACCTTCCTTCACCTGATTGAACAAAAGGCAGATGCGCATGGCCGACAAAGAAGTCCGCACCAAATCCGACAAACAGGATATTGACCAGTTCATCAATCAGGTGCGCACGCTGCCAAAGAACGGTGGGCAGGGTCGGCTGGTGTTTGCTCTGGACGCGACTGGCAGCCGTGAGCCGACCTGGGATCAGGCCTGTCACTTGCAGAGTGAGCTGTTTATGGCGACCAGAGACCTGGGCGGACTGGCCATTCAGCTGTGTTACTACCGTGGTTTCGGCGAATTCAAAGCCACAGGGTTTGTCACCGAGACCACTCAGCTGTTGAGCCTGATGAACGGTGTTTCCTGCCTGGGTGGTCGCACCCAAATCAGCAGAGTTCTGGCGCACGCCGTCAAAGAAACCCGGATCAAGCCAGTCAGGGCGGTGGTGTTTATCGGCGATTGCTGCGAGGAATCGGTGGACGAGCTTTGCCATACAGCCGGAGAGTTGGGGATGTTGAAGACGCCGGTCTTCATGTTCCACGAGGGCGCTGATGCCCACGCCAGAGCTGCATTCCAGCAGGTCAGCAAGTTGTCTGGCGGCGCTTACGCGCCCTTTGACCGCCATAGCCCGCAGGTGCTCAAGGATCTAATGGCTGCGGTTGCGGTCTATGCTTCCGGGGGAGCCAAGGCGCTGCAGGACTTTTCAACCACCAGCTCTGCGGAAGTGAAGCGCCTGACCCGACAAATTCGATAGTGCTCAAGACAGTGCTCGAGATAGTGCTCGAGATAGTGCTTTAGATAGTGCTTTAGATAGCGCTCGACTGAATCAATCGACAGCCAACGCCAAGTCATTCGTGGGCGAAAAGGCCCGGGGTATTGCAGTGCCATTAACGTTATTGGTCATTTTTCTCTCTGTCGTCGCATGGGTGTGGCTGCGGAGTCAGCCGCCAGGTCAGCTCAAACCTGCGATCATAAAACTGGCGTCGATTGCCGGTGTTGGCCTGGTAGTTTTGCTGGCCGTGACGGGCCGGCTGCATTTCCTGTTCGCCTTGCTGGCGTTTCTTTTCCCGGTATTGCGCAGGTTGTTGCCCTCTCTTTTGACGGGGCGCGTGGGCGGTGGTGGTTCAAAAGCCAAACCCGGTAATCAATCCCATGTGTCCAGCGATATCCTTGATATGACGCTGGACCACGATTCCGGAACCATGAGCGGCACGATTCTGAAAGGCCCCATGGGCGGCCGTGCGTTGGCGGATCTGAGCGAAAGTGAGTTCCTGGATTTGTTGAGCTACTGCCGGACCCGGGACGAGGACTCTGCCCGTCTGCTGGAAACCTACCTTGACCGTCGGTTCGGTGACTCCTGGCGCACTGACGACGAGGCCGGCACCGACGAGGAGTCAGCGGACGGAAGCGAACCGGGTAATGCTGGCGGACCGCTGACTGAGACCGACGCCCTGGATATCCTTGGGCTGGAGCCCGGTGCCAGCCGGGAGGATATCATTCAGGCGCACCGCCGTATGATGCAGAAGCTGCATCCGGATCGAGGGGGTAGCAACTACCTGGCGGCGCGGATCAATGAAGCCAAAGCACGCCTGATAGACTGATGGTTTCTGGCTGGCCAGCGATTCAATTGCTCTGTGTCAGCCCCATTTCCCAGAAATCAATTTCAAGCCGCGTCGCGTCACTGAAGATGCGGGTGAGTTGTTGGAACCGTAACGGCGAAACATCGGCCAGCCGCTCATCGAGCCATTGGACCTCTGCTTGCATAGCTTGCTGGAACTCCTCGCTTTCATACATCGCAATCCAGGCATCGTAAGGGTTGTGTTCGCCGCGAAAGGTTTCCTTCCGGCTGTTCAGCCAGTTGGCGATTTCACCATACCCCACCATGCAGGGTGAAAGGGCGACATGCAGGTCCAGCAGGTCGCCGCGATTGCCCGCATCCAGCACGTAGCGCGTGTATGCAAGGGTGGCCCGCGCTTCCGGCAAGTCAGCAAGTTCCTCCTCGGCAATGCCCCACTCCTTGCAGTAGCTGATGTGAAGATCCAGTTCCACATCGACGATGGCCTGCAAACCCTCCTTGGCCTGTCGAAGGTCCGTCAGTGTCGGGCTTTTGTAGGCGGCCAGCGCAAAGGCACGGGCAAACTGGATCAGGAACAGGTAGTCCTGCTTCAGGTAATGCTGGAATGCCTCGGGTGCCAATGACGCGTCACCCAGTTGCTTAACAAAATCGTGCTCAATGTAATCCCGCCATTCGGTGGGGCAGCTGTTTTTGAGATCTTCGAACTGGTAGGGCATTCGGGGCTCCTGTGTCGTCAGGCGTTGGCCGGCTCAGTAGCAGGAATTTGGTGACGAGTTTGGATTGATATCGCCGGGAACTTCCTCCGGATCAATGCCGTGGCTGATCAGAACCTCCCGTACAAAATTGACCTGGGCGAGGATGTTGTCCGCCTCGTCGCCGTATTCAAAGCGGTTGATTTCTACCGGCTGGGGCATGAATGTGAAGGCGGTTTTCAGAGCGGTGAGGGTGTCTTCAAGCGTGTGTTCGTCAGCCATTATGAAATGTTCCTCGCAAGATTGTCAGGTTCCTGATCAGATAAACAGAGTGTACGTGAAGCACATTATTATAGGTTGGTGTGGTTGCGCCATAAGTGCTGTACTTCACTAATGCCGATGACAACGCCGATGGCAACAAGGAAACGAGCGATGAAGTGCGCCCTGGTTTACGATTTCGATGGCACCCTGGCGAAGGGAAACTGTGCCGAGCACGGATTGATGCCGGCACTCGGGCTCGGTGACGATTCGGAGTTCTGGTCAACGGTGCAGCGCAAGAATGTCGAGCGGGACGGTGACGAGATACTGACCTATCTTGGCGAGTTGGCGTTGCAGGCCCACGCTGTTGGCAAGCAGGCTGAGCTAACGCCCGAACGTTTGAGGCACCACGGCGAATCCATTCCGCTGTTCCCTGGCGTTGACGACTGGTTTGAATCCATTAACCGTTTTGCCCAGGACCATGGCATTGCGTTGAGCCATTACGTGGTGTCCAGTGGCCTGGAAGACATGATTCGGGGTACATCTGTTGCGGAGCAGTTCCGGAAGATTTTCGGATGTCGCTATCACTACGATGAAGAGAGCGGTTATGCGAAATGGCCCACCGTCGCCATCAACTACACCACCAAGACCCAGTACCTGTTTCGCATCAACAAAGGCATTGAAAACAGCTGGGACAACCAGAAGGTGAATGAGTACACCGAGCCTCAGGAGCGGCCTTTTCCGTTTGATCGCATGATCTATTTCGGGGATGGCGATACGGATATCCCCGCGATGAAGATGGTGAAAACCCAGGGTGGATGCAGCATCGCCGTGTTTGACGGGCAGAACTGGGGTGAGAGCAGGACCCAGGAAAAGATCGAGAAGCTGATTTCCGAAGATCGTGCCAGTTATGTGGTGCCGGGAGATTACACCGTTGGCAGCCAGCTGGATGTGACCGTTCGGGGAACGCTTCGCCTGTACGCCCGAAAACACGGGCTATAAAGCCGACCTCTTCCGTGAGGTTGGGAAAATAGACAGAGGAACAGACAATGACGGCACCAATATTCCATATGATCGAGCAGGCGCCGACGCCCGTCGGGCCTTTCTGCCACGCGACCGAAGTGGACGGCTGGGTATTTCTGACCGGCCAGATGCCAACCGACCCGATCGACGCCGATGCGCCGCTTCCGGATGGTGTTGAGGCTCAGACCCGCAGGGTCATGGACAACCTGATACTGGTTCTCGAGGGTACGGGATTGGGCCTCGAAGACGTGGTTTCAGTCCGAATCTTTTTAACTGAATTCAAGCGGGATTTTTATCCAATGAACGATGTTTACAAATCCTACTTCCCGGAAGGGAAGTTACCTTCCCGCACCTGTATCGGGGTCACTGCGCTGGCGGTAGACTCACTGGTAGAGATAGATCTGATTGTCCGTCGGTAGCCCGATCCGGACACTGAGGATTGATGCTTATATAACCGATACCCAAGGCGTGCTAAAAGGTGTCCAATTCGGCGTTCACGTACGTGTTCACAGGCGTCTGTGTCGCTGTCTGTCTTTTCAGGTTCGTACCCTTCAGGATTGATTGCACCATGTCGGATAAATTCTTTTTCAAGGGCCGCCAGGACGCGCGCCAACACCATACCGCTTATGGCGGCTTCCAGACCAATGCCAGCCAGAAAAGCGGTACCCGGAAATTTCCGTTGAAGCTGGTGGTCACCAGCGAAGCACGCAAACAGGAAGTTGAAGCTCAGGTAGCCAAAGCCAGGCTGCATGCCGATATTACGGTCGATACCCGTGAAGGCGCGGTTGAATCTGTTAACGAGCTGACTGTTATTTTGAACAAAGGCGCGACGGTTAAGACAGAGAAGCTACCGTCGCGTAATGACCCATGCAGTTGTGGCAGTGGTCTGAAATTCAAGAAATGCTGCGGTTAGAGAGCCTGAGGAGGCTGGAATGACTATTTGTGGTGTGGAACTGACCGGCAGCGACGCGGTCCTATGCCTGCTGAATCTGGATCGAGGCCAGTTCAGCTTGCCCGAATCCAAAGTGCGCAAGCTGTCGTTGAACAAGAACCACACGCGGGAAGACCTGCAACATTTCCAGGCAGCTTTTGCCGATCTGATGGCAGGGAATGACGTGACCAGCGTAGTGATCAAAGAACGTATGCCAAAAGGTAAATTTGCCGGTGGCGCTATCAGCTTCAAGCTAGAAGCGGCTATTCAACTGATTTCCGGGCAAGCGCTGACGGTAAAATTGCTCTCGCCTGCGACCATCAAGGCGACTCTGGCCGCGAAGCCCCTGCCGATTCCGTTTGCCGAAACCGGTTTAAAAGCGTTTCAGGAAACGGCCTTCATTGCGGCCTACGTGGGGCACATGGCGACGCCCTAATGGCTGTTAAGAAGTGGCTGTTAAGAAGTGGCTTTCAAGCAGCTGCTGTTGAACAGGCAAAGCCTGAGGCATTCCATTTCAGAGACGAACCGATAGAGGACCAACCGACATGGGCACGTTACTGATCATTCTCGCTGTGCTTTTCCTGGCCTTGATTATCGTTATTCCATTGGTGGAAAAACACGCACCAAAAGAACAAGGCCAGGACTTCAGTAAAATAACCCGCTGGATTATCCCTCTGATGCTGGTTCTTCTTGTGCTGCAGTTGTTGCGGCACATGTTTGCGTGAGGTTGGGAAGTCTCGACGGGGACCGCCAACGTAGGGGTAGTCTACATACTCAAATAGCAAAAAAAGGAGATTTTTATGGCAGATCCGGTCCTTCTGATTACCGGTGCATCTTCCGGCATTGGCGCGGCGACGGCCCGTGCTGCCGTCCAAAACGGTTATCGTGTGGTGTTGGCGGCGCGTTCTGAAGAAAAACTCAAAAGTCTGTACGAGGAGCTTGGCGCCAATAAAGCCATCAGTGTGCGATGTGATGTGCAAAGCGAAGCGGATCAGAAAGCCATGGTCGATCAGGCCCTCAAGGCTTTCGGGCGAATTGATGCGGTGTTTGCCAACGCCGGCCGCGGTGGTTCGCCGGGTGGCTTCAGTGGCGCAGATACGGACGCCTGGCGGGATATGATCCTGACCAATATTTATGGTGTCGGTCTGACCCTGCAGCATTGTCTGCCTGCTCTCAAGGAAAGTCAGGGACATCTGCTTATTACCGGTTCAGCTGCAGGTCGGGCGACCATTGCGGGCTCCATGTACAGCGCGACAAAATGGGCCGTATCCGCAATTGGTTATGGCGTTCGCGAAGAGCTGCGGGGAACTGGCGTGCGGGTGACGCTGATAGAGCCGGGCATGGTAGATACGCCGTTCTTCGATCAGCAACCGGAAACAGCCCTTAAGCCCGAGGACGTTGCCAATTCGGTGATCTATGCGCTGTCACAACCAAGCCATGTGGATGTGAACGAAATACTCATACGTCCGACACCGAAGGCCTAGCGTCCGTCCCCCCGGACTCCCAGTCGGTCCAGATAAAGATGGAGTTCGGTTTCGCTCATATCGACGTACTCCAGCACACGCCCATAAAGCATGACGGTCGGTACATTCCGGTCCCCACGTTCTTTCTGGGTTTGCTGGAGCGCGTAGAGCACGATGCGCTCGGTCCGGGTCATGCCGTCCCGGACGTCTGGAATCGCTTCCTGTATGGCCTGCCATTGTTCCGGGCGCATCGAGTTTACCGGATTGCTGATATTTAAAAGGAGTGGCCCATTAAAAAGAGTGGCCCAGAATTCCGAGCACACCAATAGCAATCAGGTAGCCGGCGACGATGTAGTTGAGCAGCTTCGGGAAGATCAGAATGCCGATGCCGGCACCAAGGCTGATCAGCGGGGCGAGTTCAAGATGCAGGGTCATAGTGGTTATCCTTCCGTTTTCCATTGTGGCAGTGCCGAAGAACTTAGCACGTACTGGGTCACGTGTCAGGCAGGCAGACCTCTCTGCTCCGATAGGACAACTGATTCCATTTCTGCTGATTATCCCGTCGCGTGTTTTCCAGGTAGCCAGACACATCATCGAAGTGCTTTTGAGTCGCGCCCATCTGTGTCGCTTCATTGCGATGCCGGTCGGAAAGAAAGGCCAGGGCATCTTGTTGCTCGCCGTCACCACCAAGCGATTCGCTCATCAACGTCAGATGGGCGGTGCAAAAGATGTGGAGATTGCGTTTGTTGAAATCGGTGTCCTGAGCCCAGCTGTTCAGGCTTAAAGTAGACAGCAAAACGGTCAGGGCTATGGCTGTTTTCATGAGCGTGATCCCAGAGACGTGACTGAGCGGTTAGCGTATCAGAGTACGACGCTGCACTTTATCAGGACTAGGCTGTATTGCTAATGTTCACCGCCATAAAAAACCCTCCGCAGACGGAGGGTTTTTGTCACTGGATTGCTTCGGTGACTTAGGACTGCTTTCTACGACGGCTCAAGCCGAGACCTGCAATGCCAAGTCCGAGAAGAGCCAGTGTGCCGGGCTCTGGAACAGGGCGGACGAAGTTGACTCTGGCGACGAAATCGTTGAAATCACGATCGGAGCTACCTTCGCCGTTCTGATCGTCCCAGAACAGAATGTAGCGGCTGCTCAGGTCCGCGTACTGGAACACCAGCAGATGATCGAGACCATCTTCATTCAGTGAGTTTTTGCTATACCACTTGTCGCTGTCAGTCTCGCTATTATGAGTGTCCAGGAAGAAAATAAAGGGGTCGGGTGCATCGCCGATGGAGACCCATGCGCCTGACTCATTGCCTTCGGTGATCACTGTGGTCGCGTTGGTGCCGTCGGTGTTGGCGTACCCCATCGTGTTGTCGAAGCCGGAAACTTCGGCTTTGAATTTAACTTCAGCGCCGGCTTCTTTAATCCATATTTCGTCCATGGTCAGCGCGTTGGGGTTAAAGTTGGACTCAGTGACGTTTCCTCCGGCATTATTTGCCTGAGTAACTAGGGTGCTGAAATCAGGGATGGCATGAGCTTGAGCGCCCATCAGAAGTGACGTTGCCGCCACGATTCCTTTGAATATATTCATTTAAATTCTCCAGTAACGCGTTTTGAGTTGGGTGCATCGGTTCCGCTGTGTCACGCGCTACTGAAATCAAGCTGGATGCCAACCATAAAACTCTATATTTTACAGTAATCTAGGCGAAAACCGGCTTGTGGTTGATGAAAACATGTAAAAAATATCGACGTAAGATTAGTCGTCCTTCTCATTCAAAGTCTGCTGGCGGTGGCCTTATTCTGTCGTCGGCTCGTAATGCTCAGTGAACGTCACAACCCGGGACAGGAGCAAAAATGGAAGCGACAGCCCTTTTACTCAGCGCCGCCTTGTTTGGCGGCATGGTTCTATACTCGGCCGGTTTTGCCGGTTTCCTGTTTAAAGTACTTCCAGCCGACACTGCGGGATCGTCACTAAGGCGTGCTTTTCCGGTTTTCTATCTACTCGTGATGGTGACGTCGGCGGCTGCCTGCATAGCGGTATTTCCATCAGACAGGATCAGTGCAGTGATTCTCGCCGCAATTGCCCTGACGACCCTGCCTACGCGGCAAAAGCTGATGCCCGCGATTAACAGTGCCAGTGATTCCGGGAACCGGCGTCGGTTTGGCGTTCTTCACGGGTGCTCGGTGCTGATTACGTTGGCACATATCGTTCTGGCGGGCTGGGTGCTGGTCCGGTTTCTGTAGCACAGAGGTTCTTGCTGCTGAGGTTGCGATGGAAAACCAGTGGTTTCTGATATTTGCGGATCTGCTGCTGATTCTGCATGTGGCGCTGGTGGCCTTTGTGATTCTGGGCCTGGCAGCCATCTTTGTGGGCGGTGCGATCGAGTGGTCGTGGGTTCGTAATTGGTGGTTCCGGCTCAGCCACCTCACGGTGATTGGCATCGTGATTCTGCAGGCTTGGCTTGGTGTGCTGTGCCCACTGACGTCCTGGGAAATGGCTCTGCGGGAGAGAGCAGGTGGTGCCGTCTATGAAGGATCGTTTATTCAGCACTGGCTGCATTCCCTATTGTATTACAGCGCACCGGAGTGGGTGTTTATAGCGGCTTATACGGTGTTCGGCGCTGTGGTTCTGGCCAGCTGGTTTGTCGTCAGGCCCCGGCGGCGGGCGCGAGACCGAGCGGCCCAATGATCAGTCAAAACGCCTGACCTGGCTCAGGCGACCTCGCCAGTAGTAACCGTCGAGGGAAGAGCGGGTCACGCCAGACGAAGATGACGAGTGGATGAAGCTGTCGCCACCCATGTAGATGCCCGCGTGCTGATCCTTGCCTTTGATGCGGAAAAAGACCAGATCACCGGCCTGCAGCTGGTGAGGCTGTATCGCCTTGCCACTGGCGAGCATCTGAGTAGTAGTGCGGGGCAGCTGGCGCCCGAGCGCCTCGTCAAACGCCGTTGCGATGAATCCTGAGCAGTCAAAGCCGCTGGCGGATGTGCCACCATAGCGGTAGGGCGTTCCCTCATAGCGTTCAAACACCTGCCACAGGCTATCGGCCACAGCAGACGCCCCGGAATCAGCGCTGTGAGGACGTTGCCAGTCCGTACCCTGTGCCGACTGAAGCGGCTGATTGCTGGCACAACCCACAAGGCCAAGCGTAATGGCAAGGGTGAAGAGCGGGAACATCAGATGCCGGTTCATGGGGTTTCGCCTTCGATTGCTCAATAGATGGTCAGGTTATCGGGTTGTTGGACAGTCTGTCAGGTTAAACTTTGCTTCGATTTGTGTCTCTGCCCGAAGTTCATGTGCCTGTACAATATTGTCCCGACACAGTGATAGCGGAGACCTGAATGCTCATTGATCTTGCTACAACCGATGCGAAACACATCCATCCCATCCTGACACAATCAGTGATTCCCCGGCCGGTGGCCTGGGTGCTGTCCAGAAATCCGGGCGATGATTTCAATCTGGCCCCGTATTCGTTTTTCACCGTGGTGGGCAGTAAACCACCGATCCTGATGGTGTCTGTGGGTAAAAAGCCTGCCGATGGGGTCTTCAAGGACACCCGCGTTAACATCGAAGCCCGCAAACAGTTTGTGGTGCACATTGGCAGCAAAAGCCACGCGCAGGCGATGACTGCATCCTCCCGCCACCTGGATCACGGGCAATCCGAGGTCGAAGAGTTAAACCTGAAGTTAGTGCAGGAGGATGGTTGGCCAATGCCGAGGCTGGAAGGCTGTCTGGTGGCGTTGTACTGCGAGTTGCGGGAAGTCATCGAAATGGGCGACACGCCGCAGTCACTGGTGTTTGGGAACATCAAGCAGGTCTTTGTGGATGACCGGGTAGCCAGCATCAATGAACAGGGGCGCTTCATTATCGATGCTGAAGGCATCGACCCCATTTCGAGATTGGGCGGCAGTGACTATGGAACCCTTGGTGAAGTGTTCAGTGTGCCCAGGCCGGACTGAATGCGTCGATGTGTGTTCCAGCCCGAGCTGGGCGTCGTATGTCCTTAAATGGTAAAACAAGGTTGTCGGGGTGAATCATTTATGCAGTTTGTGAGCCGTCTAGCGCGGGTCTTTCTGGTCGCCGGATGTGTATTTCTGACGGCGTCCGCCTTTGCGGCCGGGCCCAACGTTAATGATGACGCGTTTCCCGGATTGGCTGACAACGCAGGCGAACTTCAGCGGCTTCACAGCCTGGTCATTGCTGTGAACGGAGAAACGGTGTTTAGCCGGGCGTTCCGGGGGCCGGGGCTAGATGAGCCAGCCAACATCAAGTCGCTTTCCAAGACGGTACTGTCCGCGGTTGTGGGCATGGCCATTGGTCGAAGCGTCTTTGCCGGTCCCGAGCAACCTGTTTCGGAACTGCTCGACGTTCCTGCCGGCGCCAGCGACCGGATCGGGGAAGTGACCATTGGCCACCTGCTGTCCATGCAGGCCGGACTTCAGCGCACGTCTGGCCGTTACTACGGGGAGTGGGTCAATAGCAGCAACTGGGTGGACTACGCGCTCAGCCGGCGTTTTGTGGCGGAGCCAGGCGGGGAAATGCTGTATTCCACCGGCAGCTATCACCTGTTGTCTGCTGCGTTGACCAAACGCACAGGGCGCAGCACCCTGGCCGTCACACGTGACTGGCTTGGCGATCCGCTGGGTATTGATGTCCGTCCCTGGCTGACGGACCCGCAGGGGATATACTTCGGCGGTAACGACATGCGCCTTTCGCCAATGGCACTGCTGACAATCGGCGAGCTGTACCGTAACGGGGGAGTTCATGCGGGCGAACAGGTGCTCTCGCCCCAGTGGATTAAGCTGTCATGGACGGAACGGGGCACATCCCGGTACACCGACGACGCCTACGGATTCGGCTGGTTCATTACGGAGCTCGGTGGCCATCGCGCCTATTACGGTCGGGGCTATGGCGGCCAGATGCTTTACGTGTTTCCCGAACTTAAAATGACCGTGGTAATGACATCCGACCCACAACCACCGGCTTCGCCATCTTTTATGCAGAAACAGCACGCGGTGCTTGAAGCATGGGTGCTGCCTGCAGTTCGTCAACGCCAATAGCATCGCCGTTATTTCATATGAAGAAGAACCCGGATTAACTGCTTAATATCCTGGGCAGAACGGGCATCCACTGACAATACCGGAGCGGTCGGCGTGTGCTCCCTGACAACGCCCCGAAGCCGATTCAGGGAAAAATTTACGGACTTTTCAAGTTCGGTTTTTGTAACGCCGATTGCAAACTTCAATCCGCTGTCCAGGCCCCTGAGGGAGGTCAGCCACTCTGAAGCGTTGGCGTAGATCTCATCTGAGCTCGCGTCCAACAGTAATACAACCCCGAACGAGCCGGGCACCAGTATGTCTCGCATAAACGCGAAGCGCTGCTGCCCGGGCAGTCCAAATAGGTGAACGGTGTGCTCGTCAAGCGTCAGGGTGCTGTAATCCATCGCGACGGTAGTGTCTGTCTTGTCACCCATTGGCCCTGTGCTGAGGGGGGCTTCGGTACTTACCGGTGCAGCGTCTGCAATGCTGGATATGGCGGTCGTCTTGCCGGAACCGACCGGGCCACCAAAAAGAAGCTTGTTGTAGTTTGCGACCGTGTTCATGTAAGTCCCAGCCATCGGCCCAGAGCGGCTTTTATGCCGCTGGATTTATGTGTATCGGATGTGTCTGACGCGCTGGCGGGGTCGCCAGTCGCCTCTGCCCGTGTTTCATCTGTCAGCCCTGCGATTCGGCATGACAGCACAAAAGCGTTTACAAGGCTGTGTTCATGGCGTTCATAAAGCTCGCTTGTGTTGCACAATGTAAGGGCCTTGGCGGACAGACTAGTGATCTGTTCCGTGAGTTTGGGCTCGTCACAGCGGATGTCCGGCCAGCTCGTCAATGCAAAGCGAAAGTCAGTCTGTTCCGGCAAATCCGACCGCCCGGACAGCGCCTTGAAGAAGAAATCCTCAATGCTGGTCCTGTCTCCTGCACCCCCTTCGTTGGATATCTTCTCTACCTGCTCGACTTCGAAGCTGGCCCCTTCCCTGAACGCATTCTTCACAGCCGCCGCCGCTCGCCGGGTCCGCGCGATACAGTAGCCATCAAGACGATTTACCCATACCTCATAAACGCCATGACGGACACTGACAAACGGATGGTTTTGAGTCAATTCAGACCAGAGGGTCGAGTGCTCTTCAGCAGGGGCCTGGGAAGGTTCTGCTTCCGACAGCTTTGCCTCAATGGCTTCGTAAAAATGAAACGCAGACATCTCGGCTGTGAGCGACGGCCCGGTGTTACTCTGACCCCCCGGGTCACCTAAAAGAAGGGCAGGGATGCCATGGCGACGCGCAATCTCCAGCGCCCGATCGCCAAAGCCATCTTTCGGGTTGACGACGACAAGATCGCAGCCGATACCGTCCCAGAATTTCACCCTGAGGTTCTGGCAGCGGCCGGTTGTGGCCAGCCCGCGGATCATTTCGAGTTTTCTCACCACGCCGGCATCACATCCGGCATGGGCTAGTGTGATGCCGCGCATTGCAAATCCCGCTAATGATTAACTGGAAGGGATGAATTAACTGAAGTCGACGGTTTTCTCGAAACTTTTCAGGCTGTGGCGTGCCATCGCGAGATTCGACTTACTCTTATCCAATATCACATAAAGAAACACGTTCGAATTGGTTTCGAGCGGGCGAATCAGGTGGTATTGCTTGGAAAGCGTGATCAGCAGGTCTTCAACGGTATCGTTAAGGCCCAGGTTTTTCACAACCTTGAGTTTGGCTTTTAAAACATCCGAGTTGCCAGCGGCTGCGACTTCGAGGTCTATCGCATCACCATCGCCGGCCATCAGCATGCCGGATTCAAGGTCTACCAGCGCAGACGCTACATATCCGTCATTGTCCTGCAGGGGAGTCAGGTCGATCTTAGCCATTGTGTTATTCCTGTTTCAGTGAAATGGATTTGTTTGCGAGGGTTTCTATGAGTTTGCTGGCAAGGTCGCGGGAATGCCGCATCAAGAAGGCCAGATTGGTGTCGGCGGGGCAGCTGAACATCATCAAGTAAGGCGAATCCTGAATGGTCAGCCTCACAAGCGCAATGTGTCCTTTACTGGTCGAAAACGAGGTGTGATCGTTCGCGCTGCCAAGCACTTCATTACACAGCGTTTCGGACAAGGAGAGGAGGGCGCTGGCCATTGCGCTGAACCTGGAGTCGGATTTGACGTCGAAGCGACTTGACGCCACAAGACTCCCGTCCGAGGACGCAAGAATTGCCAGAGTATCGTTGCCCAACCGGTCATTCTGCTGATTCAGAAACAGACAAAGGCCTTTGTGCAAATTAGCGCCATTGGTTTCGTCTAAACTCAAATCGTGATCCTCATTCGTCCGGACGTGAAATGAGTCGGGCTTTACGATAGGTTTAGACGTGCAGATTCCAGAGTTTGATAGTTATTACAAATTTTTACAGTGTAGGCGGGCACCACGTCTGTCCCGCCCCGACGACTATCCCCGTGCTGGCAGGAATCAGAGGCAGGAATCAGAGGCAGGAATCAGAGAAAGTTGCCTTGCGGGTTTTCCTCGATCATGACTTCTTCACTTCTGTCTTTTAGCGACACTCCGGACAGTTTCAGGCGTGACGCCTCCAGTATCAGGTACCTCAGTCGCTCGCTGGCCTGCCCGAACGAGAGGCCCGCCGGACGAATGTTGGAAATGCAGTTGCGGCGGGCATCCGGCAGGCCGGGCTCGGGGCCATAGGTCAGGTAGATGCCCAGACTGTCCGGTGAGCTGAGGCCGGGGCGCTCACCGATAATCACAACGACCTGACGTGCACCCAGCAAGTGCCCGATTTCATCGCCAATAGCCACGCGGCCCTGCTCAACGACAATTGGCGGGGTGATTGGCAAATCGGGGTTCTTCGTTGCCAGGTCTGTGATGAACTGTTCTATTAAGGGTACGGCGTTTTGCTGAACGGCCCTGGAAGACAGGCCATCTACGATCACCAGGGCGATATCTGGAGTTTCATCCTGGGTCTGCCGAAGGTTCTCGAGCCTGGTCACGGAGTCGTCCGAGAGGCGACGGCCCAGATCCGGGCGCTGCAGATAGGTCACTCGATCCGGGGCCTGGCTTTGCAGGCTCAGGGGCTGACCAAGTGCGGCAATAGTGGGCATCTGTTTCAACTGCAACCGCAGAGCTTCGGTATCAAGAGGAAATTGAACCGCATCCCGCGCTTTCGCATGGGCGAGCTGGAAGGCCAGCAGTTCGGCGGTGGGCAGGCTGACACCGGCGCGACCCAGGCCGATGCGGGCGTCGGTGTATTGCCGAAGTCGGCGCCACGGGTTTTCGATGACGATCGGGGGTTTTGCTTCAGTCATGGCTTTGACCTCCTGCCGGGCCGGAAAGGCTGTGACGAAACGCGGCGGGTATATCCGGGTTCAGCTCAACCCGGTCTGAATTCCGGAAGATGTTCATGGACGTCAGCCATTGTTCAAATTCCGGCGCGGGTTTCAGGCCCAGCACCCGGCGGGCGTAGAGCGCATCGTGAAAGCAGGTGCTCTGGTAGTTCAGCATGATGTCGTCAGAGCCCGGTATACCCATGATGAACGTGCAACCGGCCACGCCCAGCAGGGTTAGCAGGTTGTCCATGTCGTTCTGGTCGGCTTCGGCATGATTGGTGTAGCAGATGTCGCAGCCCATGGGCACGCCCAGTAACTTGCCGCAAAAGTGATCTTCCAGCCCGGCACGGATGATCTCCTTGCCGTCATAAAGGTATTCCGGCCCGATAAACCCCACCACTGTGTTGACCAGCAGCGGTTCGAAATGCCTTGCGACGCCATAGGCCCGTGCTTCGCAGGTTTGCTGGTCCAGACCGTGATGAGCGTTTGCCGAAAGGGAACTGCCCTGGCCGGTTTCAAAATACATCACGTTCTGGCCCGTTGTGCCCCGTTTTAGTGATCGTGCAGCATCCTGGGCTTCCGTCAGAGTGGCCAGATCAAACCCGAATCCCCGGTTCGTAGCTTCAGTGCCGCCAATCGACTGGAACACCAGATCCACCGGCGCGCCCTGTTCGATGGCTTCCAGCGTGTTGGTGACGTGGGTGAGCACACAGGATTGCGTAGGAATGTCGTAGCGCTGGATCACCGAATCCATCATCACCATGAGTTTTTTAGCCTGAGCCACGTTATCGGTGGCGGGGTTGATGCCGATCACCGCATCCCCGCTGCCATAGAGCAGACCGTCAAGGATGCTGGCGGCAATGCCGGCCATATCGTCGGTGGGGTGGTTGGGCTGAAGCCGGGTCGACAGGCGCCCCGACAGGCCAATGGTATTGCGGAACGCGGTGGTGATCTGGCACTTCTTAGCGACCAGAATCAGATCCTGGTTGCGCATCAGTTTGCTGACCGCGGCCACCATCTCCGGTGTCAGGCCCGGCCGGATTTTAGCCAGAACCCCGGGGGTGGCGATGTCGCTCAGCAGCCAGTTACGGAAATCGCCCACGGTCAGGTGTGAAACAGGTTCAAACGCTGCGGCATCGTGAGTGTCCAGAATCAGGCGGGTGATCTCGTCGTCTTCGTAGGGAATCAGCGCTTCGTTCAGGAAGGTGCGCAAGGGCAGTTCCGCCAGGCACATCTGTGCCACGACTCTTTGCTCGGCAGATTCCGCGATGACACCGGCCAAGCGGTCGCCGGATCGGGCCGGAGTGGCCTTTGCCATCAGCTCCACCAGGTTCTGGAAATGCCAGGTTTGGGCGCCCAGTGTGAAACGGTATTTGCTGCTCATGTGTTTTCCCACTCCCGAGGAAGTCAGGTCGATTGTGACCTGAGGCGTCATCACTTGGAAATAAAAAAGCAATATGCAGACCAAATGGCATGACAGCGGCCTTTATAGTAAGGGCGGGCTCATCTTTTTATGAAGAGGTCAATTTAAAAAGGGAGTGAGGTATGTAAAAGTATCGACGCCAAAGTGGCGATGCATTTCAGTTAAAAAGGGATATCCCATGGCCGACGCAAAATACACAGAATACAAGATGGTTCACATTGCCGAAGGCGGTTGCGGCACGCTGCTCCTGGGCTCTTCCGGGTTGCCACTGAAGAAAATTGAGGCCGAGCTGAACCGTTATGCCGCAGAAGGCTGGCAGGTGGTTTTTCAGGTATTGGAATTGAAGCGCTTTTGGCTGTTCTGGCAGCGGGAAGCGGTCATCGTAACGCTGGGTCGGTAAGTGAAAGCGATCGCACTGAAACTGATCCACTTTTATCGCACGACCGGCGGCGGAGCGCGGTGGTTCGGGGTGGAATGTAATTTCGAGCCCAGTTGCTCCGCTTTTGCACAAGAGGCGATTTCCAGGTTCGGTTTTGGTGCCGGAGTCAGAATGACCTGGAACCGACTTCGCCGATGCAACCGGCCGGACACCGTCTGTAAATGTATAGAGCCCGTGATGGAGGATCCTGCTAATGCTGAAACAGGAGAACGTTGAGGCTGAAGAGGAATCGCTTCGTCAGGTGATCCGTGATTTGTCAGACGAGAAGCGAAGAAATTTTTACCAAATGGCCGGCAAACAGCTCAAAGATCCGGACACCTATGCCACCTTGAACTGGTTTTTCATGGTTGGCCTGCATCATTTCTACTTGAAGCGTTGGGGCCGCGGACTGATTGATATCGCCGCGTTGATTGTCGCGATCTGGCTTTTCGTTTCTGGCGCCGGGTTGCTGGCAGCCTGCCTGCTTGCGGTGATTTATGCCTGGGAATTCTGGGAGCTGTGCAGATCGCAGATTATTGTTCAGGACTGGAACAACCGGCTTTACCGGGATTTGTTGCGCCGGGTCTAGAGGTCAGGCTCGCGTCATGGCAAAACTGAGTAGCCACCGGTTGCCGCGCTCGATTTTTGATACCCGGTGCTGATAGAGGTCGGGTCGAAACAGATAAACCCGCCCAAACAGGTTGAACATGTTTTTCTCGCAGATGAACTCTCCGCCGGCTTTGGGTTTGGATACCACGCAATTCAGTTTGTACAGCCGGCCTTCTGACATCATATCCACGTGCGGCACGACCTTATGGCCTTCAGGGTATCGCACCAGATAGATGTTCAGGCGCTTCGACTTTAACAGAATTCGGGTTCGTACTTTCGCGGTCATCGTTCACCTGTTTTTTGAGTCTGTACGTACTCCAATCTTGGGGGTATGGTCCCGGGCTGGTCAACACGCCGAGTGGAAATCCGCTGGCGTTGACCGGTGTTTTCATCGCTAGACAGTGTTCTGGAAGGAGTCGAAACCGAAATGACGAATGTTGTGCTTCTTGATGGTGGTCTGGGCCAGGAAATATACCGGAGAGCGCCTGATGTCAGCTCGCCGCTCTGGTCCGTCGCGGTGATGCTTGAGCGTCCGGATATTGTCACGGGTGTGCACAGGGATTTCATTCTGGCAGGGGCGAAGACCCTCACAGTGAATACCTACCCGGCAACGCCCACCCGCCTGAAACGGATGGGCGTGCATGACCAGATGGCGACGATCCACCAGAGCGCGTTCCAGGCGCTGGAAAAGGCGATCCGGGAAACTGGCGCCGAGGTGGATATTGCCGGTTGTCTGCCGCCCCTGTTTGCCAGCTACCAGGGCCAGCCGGCCCGCACGTTTGAGGATTTGCTGGCCGAATACACCACCCTGATCCGCTTGCAGGAAAGGGCTGACGTGATTCTGATCGAAACCATGACCAATACCCTGGAAGCCATGGCGGCGTGCGAGGCGGCCCAGGCACTGGGGAAACCGTTTGGCGTGTCTTTTCGCGTTGAGGTCAACGGCGACCTGAGATCGGGAGAAACCCTGACGGAGGCGGTGGCAGCGGTTGCGGCCTATTCGCCCACGGCCATCATGCTGAATTGCTGTGACCCTGAAATCCTGACAGTTGCCATGCCTCAGCTGGTTGGGATGTATCCGCGGGTCGGCGGTTATGCCAACGCCTTTGAGTCAATTGAGGAGATGGCTGGCGGCGGATCGGTGGATGCGCTGGAAGCCCGGTCCGATATCTCACCAGAGACTCACACCAGGCTGGTGCGGCAATGGCTGGCAGATGGCGCCCGCATTGTCGGCGGCTGCTGTGAAATCACGCCAACCCACATCCAGCACCTTGCTCAAAGCCTGCAACAGGATTTCGCGTTGATTCGGTTTTCGCAGCTTTGAAGCCCGGAGGCTATCGCTGATTGTCGGACTGTCCCTGTTTCCGTGCTTCAAAGTTTTCCAGTTCAACGTTGATGGCGTTGGTCGAAATCACGATTTCGTAAAGCGAATACAGCAAGGACACGGACAGCAGAATCAGGCTCAGGCCGAATGCGATCGCTCCGGCAAGCTCAGCTCCCAGAAACAGCACAAACATGGACATAGTGCAGAGGAAGAAACTGATCACGCCATAAGCCTGCATCCGCTTGGTCAAAAGAATACGTTTACGCAGCATGGTGATCTGTCTGGCGATCAGGGCATGATCTTCCTCGGTGTCCATTTGCTTGAGCTGGCGGATAAGTTGCGCCAGCACCAGGAAGCGATTGGTGTACGCCAGTAGAAGCAAAGATATTGCCGGAAACAGCAGGGCGGGTGTGGTCAGTGTCAACGTTTACTCCTTGATTTTGAGAACAGGTTCTTTGGCACGACAGGGGTTTATTTCCTGAAGAAACGCGGATTGCGCTCGATGAACGCGTCGATCCACCGTTCCAGAAATGATTTCTGGTGCGGGTTTTTCAGGTAGCGCCAGCCAAGAACCGAAATCACCAGAGCGCCCAGAGCATCAACGATCAGATCCCACATGGTATCGGTCAGCCCGGACGGGTCGCCGAGCATTGGTTTTTGCATGTTCATGCCAAAAACAGAGTCCATGGTGAATTCAAATATCTCCCACAGAGCACCAACGCCCAGAGCAAACATGAACGCAAAAAAAGCGACGAAACCGGGTTTCATGTGGACATGAATTTTTTCCGTCTCATTCATGATATGCACAAGCAGAAAGCCAAGGATGCCAAGCAAAAAGCCGGACATCGTGTGCAGTGCCATGTCCCACCACCAGAAGCGAGTGTAATAGTCGCGTATTTCGCCTAAAAACAGAGAGGCGAATACGAAACCGATTGCGGCTAATTGCAGCTCCGGCGGAATGTGAATCCGGAACCTTCGTTCAAACACCAGGGGAAAAAGTGTCAGGGCAATAATCATCGCTGTCAGAAATGCCGTGAACCAGCGTTGCCCCCAAATGGCAGCGGCGGTCTCTGCCAGCAAGATCAGCTGCAAAAAGACGGTGATTCTCTGATGGGTGATGCGAATTCGCATAGCAGACGACTTCTTTAAAAAAGAACGGGTATATTAACACAGCCGATCAGGCTGCAATCCCTGCTGATTGTCAAAATCACACAGTTTTAGTGGACACGCGGATCCAGGACGATAAACGATCTATAATGGGGTTGCTGGACAGGGTTCTGGCTCAAGATTCCGACATGATCGGTTTCGGCTTTGCCCATCCTGACGGGCCGTCGGGGAGGGAGCAGCGATCAGAAAACCCGAGACGCCAGAGGAGCTTGCATGAAAATTTCAGTGGTTGGCCTGGGCAAAGTGGGTTCAAGCCTGGCCTTCGCCCTGGCCATGCGCAACACAGCCAAAGAACTCTTGCTGGTGGGCCGCACACGTGAGTCAGTGCTGGGGGACGCGCTCGATTTACGACACGGGCAGTTATTCGTCAACGCTCCGTTACAGGTAAATGCCGGGACCCTCAAGGACACAGCGGGTTCGGATATCATTGCCATGTGCGCTTCGGTGCCAACGCCTGCGAATATGAAAAGCCGCATGGAACTTGCCGATGGCAACGTTGCGTTGATGAAAACCATGATGCCCGAGCTGTCGAAGCTGTCGCCAGACGCGATTCTGGTGATGGTGTCCAATCCCGTTGACGTGCTGGTCCACTACGCGCTTGAATACAGCGGGTATAAAACCAACCAGGTTCTGGGTACAGGAACATTGGTGGACTCGTCACGGTTCAGGCAATTGCTGGCAGAAGAGCTGCGGATTCACACCGAAGATATTCGAGCCTATATTCTTGGCGAGCACGGCGACAGCCAATTTCCAGCCATGAGTTGTGCGGAAGCCGGTGGCGAACCGCTTGACCCGACACCGGGACGCTACGCCCTGTTCGAGAAAGCCTCGAAGGCCGGGTTTCAGGTGCTGAAATACAAGGGTTGCACGAACTACGCCATTGCGCTCGCGGCGGCTGAAATCATCCAGTGCATTGTCGATGATACCAAACACACCATGCCGGTCAGCCTGCGGGTTGATGGGTTCCTGGGAACCCGGGATGTCTGTCTGAGCTTGCCGGCGGTGATCGGTCGCAATGGGATAGAGCGTGTTCTTCACCCGCGCTTGAACAACGAAGAACAGCAGAGCTTTCTCAAAAGTGCTGAGGCCATCAGGAGCGTTATTGCCGCAGTCGGTCGATAATTTCCAGAAATTTTATTCGCTTTGATGATAGGTTTGATTTGTATGTCCGAAGACCCGCTGAAAGCCCTTTCCGATATGGCCAGCGATGCGCATGCCCGTATTCAGGCCACTCATGAACACATTAACCCGGTCGTAGAAGTGCGCCGTGGCATGCGTGATACGGGTATTCCCGCCGACGTCATGACCATCGACTGCCTGCGTACTCGCCGTCGCATCACTCTCATTCTTCATGATGAGCAACCGGGGCAACTACTCTATCAGTTTATTACAATGGAAGAGGAAGTCGGTAGTGACTTTCAGAGCATGGCGCTGTCGGAAATGGATACCCCGAAGCTGTTTCAGTGGATTGAGAGCTATTTTGGCTGAGGGCCGCGGGCAAACCCCAGACGGGTAATGAGGATCGTGAAATGAAATACGCTGTATTGATGTGTATCGCTGTTGCTTTAGTTGGTTGTTCCACCCAACCCAAAACCATTGCGGCACAGGATATTGAAGACGGAGTCGTTGGCGCCAAGCCGGAAGGTTATCCGAAATCCACGGTTAAACCTCTGCCGGACCAACCGGGATTTTGCGTCGAAGTTACCGAGCGCTATAAGGAGCGCAATCACGAGGGCCAGACGATCTGGCTCAAGGAAAAGACGGTCGCGAGCATCAGTTGCACTAAGCAGCAGTGGGAAAGGTTAGAAAGGGGATTCTAGAGGTCCTCGGGTTGGCGTGAGGCCGCTGAAGAATCTATCATCCGTCACTCACGTTTCTTTCTGCGGATGTATCTATGAAGTTTCCCACGGTGACAGTCATTCTGGTCTCAGCGGCTCTGCTGTTTGTACTGTGGAACCAGACACGAGAGCAGCCTGCGCCGCTGGATGCCGACCGCATTGGTAATATTTCTGTAGAACCGGTTGAACGCGCCAGGATAGTCGACTGGGTCGTGGGACAGGTACCCAGGCTGTGTGAAGAGGCGACCGGTGGATCGGCGGGAAGTCGTGATTACGATGACTGCCTGGACTCCAGTGGATCCAGGCAGTCGAGCTGCAGGCGGGCAATGGCTGATCAATTCCCGGGAATGATCGGCTCCGAACAGATATTCCGGAATCTTTCTGTCACCATGATGGATTGTCTGGTTCGGCAGTCCCGCCTGCTTGGCTCTGCATTCAGCGACGAAGAGTAATTGCTATGTTGGTTTTTTCCAATCCGATAGGTTCGGGTGGACTCTGGTTTGATAACCTGACCACCCCTGATGGAATGCCCGTTGCGTACGACCCCCAGGCTCGCGCCTTTGTGCCAATGCCGCCTTTCTGCGTCAACCGGGAACGAATCGGTTGTAACTGGATTGCGCCAGAAGAAGGCGCTTTTTGCCGATCTTGCGTGATGACCGCGCTGGCACCGGATCCGAGCATCGATAATGCCATTCCCAACTGGGCCGCAACCGAGGCCGCTAAACGGTGGGCGCTGGATAACCTGGGCCGTTGGCACTGGTTTCGGCCGGAAGACCCCGGTACCCGGCCCATTTTCCACATGCTGGCAGAGGGGCTGATGCCAGTGCAGATGGGGCACGGTAATGGTGTGGTCACGATCAGTGTGGCTGAGGCCGATCCGCTGATCAGCACCACTCGTCGCAAGGCTCTCGACGAGCCCTACCGCACCATGATTGGCCATATGCGGCACGAAATTTCCCACATGCTCTGGTGGCGCCTGAGCCTGCGCGAGGATTTTCTTACTGAGTTCCGGGAAAGGTTTGGGGATGAGCGCGTTGACTACGCCGCCTCCCTCCAGCGGCATTAGGAGAATGGGCCGCCCGTTGAATGGCGTCAGCGTTACCTGACCAGCTATGCCTCAGCCCATCCCCATGAGGACTGGGCAGAAACGGCGGCGCATTTGTTACATCTGACGGACATTGCCGATAGCGCGGTTGCGTCGGAACTCGGCTCCCCGGAGCTACCTCACCATAAGTGGGACCCTTACACCGAAATGGATTCAGACCGGCTTATCTCTATTGCTTCTCAACTGACCGTGCGGGTGAACCACGTTAACCGCTCGATGGGGCTGTCTGACCTGTATCCGTTTACGCTGTCGCCAGTGGCGCGTGAAAAGCTGGTTTTTGTGCACGATTGGCTCAAACGCGGTGCCCAGGGCTGGTAGTCCCGGGGCTACGCGAATGTTGAGACGGCTCGCAGAAGCTGGCAAAGTTCAACCTTCCAAACTTTACCCAAGCAAAAGGAAACACCGGTGACGGACCTTGTTAATTACCAACTGAACGACGGCGTAGCCACCATCACCATCAGTAATGGCAAAGCCAATGCGCTGAGCCATGAGGTGTTTGAGGCGCTTAATACGGCTTTGGATCGGGCCGAGCAGGACAAGGCTGTGGTGATTCTGACCGGACAGCCCGGTATTTTTTCGGGTGGCTACGATCTGAAAGAAATGCAGAAAGGCCCAAAAGAAGCCACTGCATTGGTCACGGTTGGTTCGAAGTTCACGCGCAGACTATCAGCCTTCCCATTTCCGGTAATTAGCGCCTGCAGCGGCCATGCAATTGCCAAGGGGGCGTTCGTAATGCTGTCGGTTGATTACCGCATCGGTATCCAGGGCAGCTTCAAGCTGGGCCTTAACGAAGTGGCCATCGGCATGACCATGCATCACGCTGGTCTTGAAATTGCCCGCCATCGACTGGTTCCGTCGCATTTTTACCGGTCCGTGGTGAATGCCGAAATCTACAATCCGGACGGCGCAATTGAAGCCGGCTTTCTGGACGAGGCCGTCGAGCCGGATGCCCTGATGGCACGTGCCAACGAGGTAGCGCAGCAATTCAAGCAGTTGAGTATGAAAGCCCATGCCCAGACCAAGGTGAAGGCCAAGGCCGGTTACCTGAAACTGCTGGACGAGTGCATTCTGAAAGACGGCGAAAACCTGGGTCTGCAGGACTGACGGCTTCTGTTTCTGGCGGGATAAGATCTGAAGTGGTCACAAAGAGGGCTGCCTGTTGGGCAGCCCTCTGGCTTTTAGTCTTTCTCTTTCCACGAAATGGTCACGGTTTGCTTGCCCCATTCCCTTGCGGCCTCAATGTCCAGACCCATATAGATATCGATTTTGTCTTCCCAGCGCTTGTTCATTTTATCCCGAACAATGTAGATACCGGGGAGTCCATCGATCGTGACCTCTGTACCGTGGGTCAGGCCGTCGTCGATCAGATCCCGTGACACGGCAATAGCCTTCATTCCTGGTTTGAGAGTGTCGCCCCAGGCGGTCAATGTCGGGTCGCCGGCTTTAGTCTGGCTATTAACTGAATTGTAGGCGGTTGCGGTGACTTCCCGGGGGTTTCCCCCGCTGCAGCCAACAAGCGTGGTTGCGGTCACAAGTGCAATTAACGTCGTTCCCATAGTTTTTCCATCCGTTTTCATTCGTAACTGTATACAGAAGCTACGATCGTAACGTCATGGCGATTCAATGCAAATGGTGTAAATTGAAAGAAAATGCCGAAAATAAAGGATCAAACGGAGTCTATGTTCCATATTCACGTTGAACGAACCATTGAGAAAGACATCAACACGGTGTTTGAGGCGCTTTCTGACCACGCAGCTTACGACCAGTTTCCCGGTGTGAATAAATCGGTGCTGGTTGATCACGGCCACGCGGAAAAAAACGGCAAGGGCGCTCTGCGGGTTATCGGGGCTGGTCGGTTGGAGCTGCACGAACGCATTACGGAGTTCGAGCGACCGCTCAAAATGCACTATCTGATTGAAAAGTCGCAACCGTTTCCTCTGGATCACCGCCGTGGCGAAATCACCCTGCAATCGGTCGGAAACCACACCCGGGTAATCTGGATTTCCACTGGTCACATCACGTTGCCTCTGATCGGCCACGTTCTGGACAGGCTGGCGCAGAAGCAGTTTTCCAGAGCCTTTGCGTCGGTGTTAAAAGCGATCGACAAACGGTGAGGCTTTGGCGCACACAAACACCAGGAGGATGGGCACCTTGAGCAAGCTCTCTGATCATGTGGATTGGCAATATCTGTTGCGCGAATTTTGGCTGCTGTATCGTTTTGGCTCTGCGGGTGGTAACCGGGTCATTCGCTCCCATCTGAAAGAAGTGCGCAATCGCCTGAACGCCGAGCTTGAAAAAAACCCGCAGGTTGCGTTTGAGCAGCCCATCAAGTTGCCCGTTTGCGCCTGGCTTAATCGCGCAATTGACCAGGGACTGGGTGAGCGCACAGCGCCGATGGTGAGGTCGTTCGTTCGCGTATCAAGCCAACTGACCTGGAAATACGGTTATGAACGCATGCGTCCCGGACTCGCCCGCAAATATGCCTACGCTGAGTTGATGGGGCCTGGTGGTCCGGTCATCAGTAACAATCTGATTCTCGGTGTGGTGCTTTTTGCGCCAAAGTGCACCTACCCTGAACACAGCCACGATGGCATCAGCGAGTCTTATATATGCCTGAGTGGTTCGATTTCTGACAGCAATTACAGCGTGTTCAACCCCGGGTCACTGTTGTTCAATCCTCCAAGGCGAGCGCACCGCATGACGACAGGAGATTTTGAACCGACCTTGCTGGCCTATGCCTGGACTGGTGAGCCCGACAAGCTGGCCCACCAAAAAATGGATTTCTCGGCCAAGAAATAGCTCGGTTCAGATACCGACGTCTTTGACGTTTTCCATCACCACGTAGGTACTGGTCTGGAGAACGTGAGGCAAAGCCGAAACTTGCTCTCCCAGGACCTGTCGGTACTCGTTCATGTCGCTGGTGCGGACCTTGAGCAGGTAGTCGAAATTGCCGGCAATCATGTGGCATTGTTCGACGGCTGAGATCTGATTGACTGCTCCGTTGAACGCGGTCAGGGCGTTGCTGCTGGTGTCGTTCAGCTTAACTTCGGTGAAGGCAATGTGGTTTTGACCCAGCTTCGTGTGATTAACTAGGGCTGTGTAGCCCGTGATGAAGCTTTGCTCTTCTAGTCGTCTCATTCGGACCTGGCAAGGGGTTTTGGACAGGCCTACACGAGAGGCGAGCTCTGTGACGGTCAAGCGGCCATTTTTCTGCAGTTCGCGAATGATCGATCGGTCGATCCTGTCCAGCTCAGCCATGGCGAGTTCCTGATCTTTCTTAATCTTCTCTGCGTAAATTCCTACTAACAGCTAAGCTTATCGGAGAGAAGTGACTTGAAAATTGAGATCTTTTAGTTTGATACCAGCGCATCAGGTTAAGGCTTTTCGACTATCTGGTAAATCATTTCGGTAAAAATCGCTGTCATTAGCCTGGCTAAAAAAGCCAAATCGATCTGCTGTCATCATTTGAACAGTGAAATTGTCTTTCTTGTTCTAGGTAGAATGCAGGAAAGGTGAAAAAGACTCACAACTACGAGGGTACAACGATGAGACCGCTGCAATCGGAAACGCCTGAGGTCGTCAATAGCAGGCAGGCCATTCGTGACTATCATCTGGCCGATGAGTATACGGTCATCAGCGAAATGATAGCGGGCGCTCAGTTGACCCAGAAAGAGCGTGACGCGATTTCTGCGCGCGCAGCTCAACTCGTACGCGACGTCCGTAAGAGCGCCAAGTCCTCGATTATGGAGAAATTCCTGGCGGAATACGGGCTGAGCACCAAGGAAGGCGTAGCGTTGATGTGCCTTGCCGAAGCCATGTTGCGCGTGCCGGACAGCTCCACCATCAATGATCTCATTGAAGACAAAATCACGGCTGGCAGCTGGGGTGATCATCTTGGCAAGGCATCGTCCTCCCTGATCAATACCGCCACAATTGCGCTGTTGATGACCAGCAACCTGCTCACAGAATCTGAGCGTCAAAGCGTCGGTCAAACCCTTCGTCGATTGCTGAAGCGCCTTGGTGAGCCGGTGATTCGCACGGTGGCTGCCCAGGCCATGAAGGAAATGGGTCGGCAGTTTGTGCTGGGTCGCGACATCAAAGAAGCTCAGAAAGCTGGCGAAGATTACATGAAAAAGGGGTACACCTACTCCTATGACATGCTGGGTGAGGCCGCCCGCACGGATCACGATGCTCAGCGTTATTACAACTCCTATTCCGATGCCATCGACAGCATTGCCAAGCACTGTAGCGGCGACGTTCGCAAGAATCCGGGCATTTCCGTAAAGCTTTCTGCGCTACTCGCCCGGTACGAATACGGCAATAAAGATCGGGTCATGAAAGAGTTGGTCCCGAGGGCAAAGCGATTGGTCCACAAAGCGGCCGCGGCCAATATGGGATTCAACATCGACGCAGAAGAGCAGGATCGGTTGGATCTGTCCCTGGACGTTATCGAGATGTTGTTGAGCGACCCCGACCTGGCCGGCTGGAACGGTTTTGGTGTGGTTGTTCAAGCTTACGGTAAGCGTGCATCTTATTTGCTGGACTGGCTATATGGAATGGCGGAGAAATACGACCGTCGAATCATGGTGCGTCTGGTTAAAGGTGCCTACTGGGACGCTGAAATCAAGCGAAGCCAGGTGATGGGCCTCGACGGCTTTCCGGTGTTTACCCGGAAAGCCTGCAGTGACGTGTCCTATCTGTCCTGCTCGACGAAATTGTTGAACATGACTGACCGGATTTATCCGCAGTTTGCCACGCACAACGCGCATTCGGTGTCAGCCATTCTTGAGCTGGCCCGGATGCGTGGTGAGGCCAACTACGAGTTCCAGCGTCTGCACGGTATGGGCGAGTCCCTGCACGCCCAGGTAATGCAGGAAAGCGGCGTACCCTGCCGGATCTATGCGCCGGTCGGCGCTCACCGCGAGCTGCTGGCCTACCTTGTGCGGCGGCTGCTTGAAAATGGGGCGAACAGTTCGTTCGTCAACCAGATTGTGGATGACGAGATCACGCCGGAAATGATCGCGAAGGATCCGATTGATTCCGTCAGGGAGATGGGTAAGAAAATCTACAGCGAGGCAATCGTGCATCCCTTGAAGATCTTTGGTGAAAACCGTCGCAACTCCAGGGGCTGGGATCTCACGGACCCCGTAACGATCGATGCTATCGAAGGAGGGCGCGGTGCCTACAAGGAGCATCACTGGAAAGGTGGGCCTCTGATCTCGGGCAAGGTTTCGGGCACCGAGGTGCAGGTTGTTCGCAACCCCGCTAACCCGGAGGATCTTGTAGGTCATGTGACCCAGGCTGATGAAGCCGACATAGATACGGCCATCACGGCGGCCGAGAAAGGCTTCAAATCCTGGTCCAAGACATCGGTGGAAGATCGAGCAGCGATGTTGCGGAAAGTCGCTGATCTTTACGAGGAGAACACCTACGAGCTGTTCGCCCTGACATGCCGTGAAGCCGGCAAATCACTGTCGGACGCGGTGGCCGAGATTCGTGAGGCGGTGGACTTCGCGCACTTTTACGCCAACGAAGGGGTTCGCTACAAAGACAGTGGTGAAGCCCGAGGTCCCATGGTCTGCATTTCACCCTGGAACTTCCCGTTGGCGATCTTTACCGGCCAGATTCTGGCGAATCTGGTCGCCGGCAACGTCGTGCTGGCAAAACCGGCGGAGCAGACATCGTTGCTTGCGGTTCGAGCAGTCGAGCTGATGCACCAGGCAGGCATCCCGAAAGACGCCATTCAGCTGTTGCCGGGTACGGGCGCCACTGTGGGTGCCGGCCTGACATCGGATTCGCGAATTGCGGGCGTTTGCTTTACCGGTTCCACCGCGACGGCCAAGAATATCGACAAAGCCATGACCGAGAACATGGCCCCGGATGCGCCGCTGGTGGCGGAGACCGGCGGTCTGAACGCCATGATTGTGGATTCCACGGCGCTGCCGGAGCAGGTGGTCCGTGATGTACTGGCCTCGTCATTCCAGAGCGCGGGTCAGCGCTGCTCCGCACTGCGGATGCTGTACGTGCAGGAAGAAATCGCTGATGGCCTGCTGAGTATGCTTTATGGCGGCATGGAAGAACTCGGTATTGGTGATCCCTGGCTGTTGTCCACAGACGTGGGCCCGGTTATTGATGATCCTTCCGCCAAGAAGATCATCGATCACTGCAAGAAATTCGAGAACAAGGACCAGCTGCTGAAAAAGCTGTCAGTGCCGTACACCGGCAACTTTGTGTCGCCGGCGGTGATCAAGGTCAACGGCATTGAGGATATGGAAGAGGAAATCTTCGGTCCGGTGCTGCACGTGGCAACGTTTGCCGCCAAAGATATCGACAAGGTTGTCGATGACATCAATGCGAAAGGTTACGGCCTGACCTTTGGCGTCCACAGTCGGGTAGACAAGCGGGTTGATCGGATCACTCGTCGCATCAAGGTCGGCAACACCTATGTCAACCGGAATCAGATCGGTGCGATCGTGGGGTCACAGCCGTTTGGTGGCGAGGGCCTTTCTGGCACCGGCCCGAAAGCGGGTGGTCCGCAGTACGTTCGCCGGTTCATGAAAGGTGAGACGGTTCATAGCACGACTGAATCCGGTGGTGAAAAGGTAGACGCCAAAAAGCTGAAAAGTCTGATTGGTAAGCTGGATACTCTGAGCACTCGAGAGCCAAAAGCGCGGGTCGAAGCCATGAAGTCGGTTTTTGACTCTGTGCCAGAACCGCTGGATGCCCACGCCGAGCAGATGCCGGGGCCAACCGGCGAGTCCAACATCCTGACCAATCACGCTCGCGGGACGGTGCTTTGCCTTGGTCCTGATAAGGAAACAGCGATCGAGCAGATGACCATGGCGCTGGCGCAGGGCAACAAAGCCGTTGTGATTGCCCTGGGTATTAATCACACACTCGAGCGCGCTGCTATGGCTGGTCTGCCTGTCGTGGGCATTGAGGGCCGTCTGGACGCGGATGCAGTTGAGAAGGTGGACGGTTTTGATGCGGTGGTCAGCTGTGCCAAGCCATCACTGCTGAAGCCTTATCGCCAGGCATTGATGAAGCGTGATGGCGCGCTTGTGCCGCTGATTACCGAGCACAAACTGGATCAGCGTTACGTGATCGAGCGCCACCTTTGCGTGGATACTACCGCCGCTGGTGGTAATGCCAGCCTGATCGCAGCATCCGAATAGGGCTTGCGCCGGATGCCCCACTGGGGCATCCGGTTCCCTCTATATTTCTTCAGCTATTTCCCGAAAGGCCTGAACAAGCGTGTCTGGCTCCTGAGCTCCCGACACCAGATAGGTCTGATTGATAATATAAGCGGGCACGGCGGAAACGCCGGCTTGCTGATATTTTGCCTCGTCCTCGCGTACGGCCTCAGCGTATTGGTCTGACGCAATTACGGCTCTTGCCTCTTCGCCCTTCAACCCTATGCTTTCGGCGCAACTGACCAGGACGTCGACATCGGCGATATTCTCTGCGCGTCCGAAGTAAGCCTCGAAACAGGCCATCTTCATCTCCGTCTGTTTATCCTGATCACCGGCCCATTTGACCAGACGGTGGGCGTCAAAGGTGTTTCGGGTGTACCGTTCCTGCAGTTTCTCAAAATTAAGGCCCAGGTCTTTCGCAACGCTCATCATCTGCGATTGGTTGTCCCATACTTCTTCCTCGGTGCGACCGTACTTTCGGGCCAGCGCTGGCAGGATGGGCTCTGCCTCGGCTTCAGGGTCCGGGTTTAGCTCTAAGGCATGCCATTGCACGCCGAACGCCATTTCGTCTCCCAGAGCGCTCATGGCCTTTTCAAGCCGGGCATAGCCGATGGCGCACCAGGGGCAGGCAATATCCGATACGATATCGATTTTCAGAGTCTTCACAGTAGCTCCTGTCGTCGGAAGGATTCATCAGACCGCCCAGCTTAATCAGGCAGGGGCCGTTTCGCCAGTCACAGAACGTATTTCGTCGGTGGTTAACGGCCTGTGGCTGCCCGGTTGCAAAGTCTTGTCCAAGGTTATTATGCCCATACTCTCCCGGTGCAGGGCCGTGACCCGGTTACCCACCGCATGGAACATACGCTTTATCTGGTGGTATCGGCCTTCGTAGAGGGTGATCCGCGCCGAATGGTCGCTCAGTACGTCCAGTTCTGCGGGCGAGGTTTGCAGTTGTTCGTACTCGAACCAGATGCCCTCGTTAAAGCGTTCAGCGGTTTCAGGGGAAATGGGCATTGAGGTGCTTACCCAGTAGACCTTTGGTTTTTTCAGGCCGGGTTCGGTCAGGCGTCGTGACCACAGGCCGTCGTTGGTTAGAATCACTAAACCGGTGCTGGCGCGATCCAGTCGACCGGCAATGTGCAGATCCGTGACGGGCGACTCGATGAGGTCGATCACGGTTCTGTGAACCGGGTCGCGGGTTGCGCTGAGAATACCGGCGGGCTTGTTCATCATCAGATAATGGGCTGTTGCGCCTGCCTGAATGATTCGCCCTTGCTGTATAACCGATTGAAAGGCCGTTACCTCACGGGCGGGGTCGCGGCAATCCGAGCCATCAACGGCGACCTTACCACTGGCAATCAGTGTATTCGCCTGTCTGCGGCTGACACCGTTCTGGTTGCTGATAATGCGCGAGAGTTTCATGTCGTTATAATAGCCCGCCAGAAGGCGAATATCAGGCCGGGACAGGGTAATGTAATCTGGACTTGAGTCCTCTGAAACAAGAACCAATTGCGAGACTGATATTGTGATGACGCTGAACTGGTCGCTGCTGTCGGCCTTTATTCCTACCTTTTTTGTGGTGTCGATAACGCCCGGCATGTGTATGACGCTGGCCTTGTCCATGGGTATCACTATCGGTGTTCGCAGGGCACTGTGGATGATGGTTGGCGAGTTGCTCGGTGTGGCTGTGGTCGCCATGGCCGCAGCGGTGGGCGTCGCCGCGTTTATGCTGCAGTATCCCGCGGCTTTCGCGGTGTTCAAATACGCCGGTGGCGCATACCTAGCGTGGCTTGGTGTTCAGATGTGGCTCTCCAGAGGGCGCATGGCCATGCCGGACGGCGACGTTGAAGCCGGCCCCGCCGTATCCCGGTGGCAGTTGGCAACCCAGGGCTTTGTGACGGCGATTGCTAACCCAAAGGGTTGGGCTTTTTTTGTCGCGTTGCTGCCACCCTTTATCGACAGCGCTCTGCCCATGGCGCCCCAACTGACGATCATGATTGTGATCATTCTGTTGCTTGAGTTCACTTGCCTGCAGATATACGCGCACGGCGGCAAAGGCCTGAGCCGGGCGTTGAGTCGGGGCGGCGGTGTTAAAGTTGTGAACCGGGTTGCGGGCAGTCTGATGATACTGGTAGGCGCGTGGCTGGCATTTGGCTGACAGCCCTCTCAGGGTCCGGGTTCAGTTGTTGGCGTAGCGCTCGTGCAGAATGCCAACCCGGTTTACATAGGCTTTGGTTTCGGCGTAGGGCGGGATGCCGCCGTAACGACCCACAGCACCCGGACCGGCGTTGTAGGCAGCGGTTGCCAGTGTGGTGTCGCCCTTGAAGCGTTGAAGCATCTTGGCAAGATAGTGAACGCCACCCCGAATGTTGTCGGGTGCCGACATAGCGTTGGTGACCCCCACTTCCTCCGCGGTTGCGGGCATGAGCTGCATCAGGCCCTGGGCGCCGGCTGGCGAAATGGCCGTTTCATTAAAAGCCGATTCTGCGTGGATAACGGCCCGAACCAGGGCGGGATCGACCCCGAATTCACGGGCGGCAAGGGCGATCTCGCGCTCATAGGGCTTGAGGAAAAGCGGCGTTTTGCCCCAGTCGACACTGGAATCCGGGTCGCAGGCAAAGCAGTGGAAGCGTATTACCTCGAAGCTGGCATTTGCCGGTTGCACTTCGCTGAACGCCACCACACCGTTGGTGTCGGTGTAACGGTAGACCACCTCGTCTTTAGTGGACGCGCGTTTTTCGCCGGACCCGCCGACATTGGTGTATTCGACTGTGCCGTCAGGGTGAACGATTTTTTGCACACCTCCGGCTGCGACCGCTATCGGCAAAAGGCCCGCGGTCAGGAAAGTGGCCAGACAAACGGCCAGAAAGTTATCAAGGTTTCGGTTCCAACCCATGAGTACTAAGATCTCAGGTAATCGATAGGCCCAGATTATACGATCTTCAGTGCCTTGGAAAACCACGCCTTTGTCTGATTGTGTTACCGGTTGTACGCATCGGTCCCTGGAGCTTGAGAATGAGTGTCGATAACGTCGTATTGATTGGCATGCCTGGCTCTGGCAAGAGCACGGTCGGTGTTTTGTTGGCCAAACGTCTGGCCCTGGGTTTCACGGATACAGACCTCATTATCCAACAGGAGACCGGGCGCACACTGCAGACCCTTGTTGAAGTGGACGGATACGAATCCCTCCGGCGCGCAGAGGCTCAGGTTTTGCTGGCCCTGAATGTTAGAGGGCACGTGATTTCTACCGGTGGCAGTGCCGTCTACAGTGACGCCGCCATGGCGCATCTGGCGGCAAGTGGGATTGTCGTGTTCCTGGACATCCCGCTGGCCGAAGTCAGACGCCGTATCGGCGATTGCAGTTCAAGGGGCATTTCACAGCGGCCGGATCAGTCACTGGACGATCTGTTCCGTGAACGCTTCGAACTCTACAGTCGTTATTCACAGTTGAAAATTCCAGCCGACCTGCAAACAGCGGATCACGTTTGCGAGGCTGTGATCGCTCGGCTGACACCGCTCAATCTAGCCTGGTGCGCTCACTGATATGTCCTCTGATTCAAAATCGTCTGCTTTATTTTCATTCGGTGTTCCGGCGCTGTTTGTCTGGCTCTGGAGTACCGGTTTTATTGGCGCCAAATATGGCCTGCCGTTTGCCGAACCCTTTACCCTGCTGCTGATCCGGATGCTGCTTACGCTTGGCCTGTTGGGTGTTCTGGCATGGGTGTTGAAGGCTCGCTGGCCTGGCTGGCGGGGCGCTGGACACCTGGCGATCACCGGTTTTCTGGTGCATGGCTGTTACCTTGGCGGGGTTTACTATGCGATTCAGGGCGGCATGCCATCGGGCATTATTTCCCTGATTGTGGGGTTGCAGCCTTTGGTCACGTCTGCAGCGGCTATCGTGGTTCTGAAAGAAAAGGTGTCGGCGTGGCAGTGGCTTGGCCTGGCACTGGGGCTCGCCGGTGTGTGTCTGGTGTTGCTGGAAAAATTTGGCATTGGAGAGTCGCAGGGCGGTTTTCCCGCCTGGACGCTGATCTGGGCCGCGCTCTCTCTTGTCGGTATTTCTCTCGGCACGGTTTACCAGAAACGTAGCGGAACAGGCGCGGATCTCGTGTCCGGCACCCTCATCCAGTATTCCGCCGCCGCCACGCTTTTTGCCATTGGTGCCTTTGCCTTTGAAAGTCGCGAAGTCGAGTGGGCGTTGCCGTTGATTCTGTCTATGGCCTGGCTGGTTCTGGGCGTGTCAATTGGCGCCATTCTGCTGCTTATGTGGCTGATTCGCAGGGGCGCAGCGTCGCAGGTCGCCAGTCTGTTTTATCTGGTGCCCCCGGTGACCGCGCTGGAAGCCTTTATCCTGTTTGACGAGCGGCTGGGTTTGGTTGCCATGGCCGGTGGGTGCCTATCGATTGCCGGAGTCGCGTTAGTGGTCACGCGACCGCCCGTCACCCGGCGTTGATTGTGGCGTGGTCCCTAGAACGTGGTTTCCAGCACCTTGCCCATTCTGGTCTGTCCCAGGCTCGGATCGAAGTCATCGCCGTTCCAGGCCGGGTGGCCGGCAATCATCACCATTGGCACAACGCCATCGGTGCGGTTGACCAGCTGCTCGTGCTGAAATGCCTCACGGTACTGGCGTCTCACTGTTTTGTGATGGTCCAGGCGTCTCAGGGCCGACGGGTCAATCAGGATCAGGTCGGCCTGGTCGCCGACATTGATAGTGCCACCCTTTACACCAAACACCCTTGCCGGGTCGCTGGTCAGGCGCCGCACCATATAGCCGACGTCTTCATCGCCGCCGTCCGAGGCCAGTTTCAGCGCCCGCAGGTTGCCATCGTAGAACGCCATGTTGGTCAGGTGGGCACCGCTGTCGTTGAAGCCGGGAAGCAGCTGGCGGTCCATCAGCAGTTTGCGCACTTGGCGTTCATCGCGGTTGGCTGAAACCGTATACCAGCTGATATCACGGTCGAAAGCGCGCAGCATGGCCATTACGAAATCGCCTTCGTCTTTCACGTCAGCGAAATGCGCTTGGATCAGGGCGGCTTCGTTGTCCGACCGGTTGTCCGTTTTGCCGGCGTTGACCGCGCGGACACGCGAGAACACCTCGTCAAAGGTCATGCCTTCCCACTCTTTCAGCGGGCAGACATCAATGGTCATGTCCGCCATGGTGCGGTTAAACGCGTAGCCTTCAAGGCGCAGTAAACGCTTGATCCGGGCCAGCCCGAAGCCTTTCTTGCCGTGCATCCACATGGCTTTGAACTGCTTGATGTAGTCAGGATCGTTCAGAATTTCCTGCCGGGTCTCGCGGTCTTCCAGCTCGGTCTCATTCAGGATTCGCAGTTCTTCAATTTCTTCTGCCAAAGGCGTGACCGCGCCGTCTGACCAGGTTTTGAAGGGCGCGGCCAGGGCCTGCAAATGGAAGTCGCCTTTCAGCAGCCTTGAATTAAGCACCCGGGCCAGCAAACGGGCCAGGCGCACGATCTTGCGATTGCTTTGTATGTCCAGGGCGGCCACCACTGTGGTCTTCAACGGCTTGCCATGGATGCGGCCGCAGCTCAGCAAAAAGGTCTTGATGGTGCCGATGGTGCTGTCTTTTGGCGGTGTGGCCTGCCAGACGCCACCTTTGCGACGGACCACATTGGTCAGGCGTTTGATCTCATAGTACTTGGCGAACTGGGTCGGGATGGTTTTGCGGGTGTTGGGCTGGTTTGCCAGATAATGAAACGGCAGGGCATCGGTGGAGAAACCGGCATAGCCGTCGTCCATGGCTTTTTCCAGGAGATGCTCCATGGCAACCAGTTCATCTTCCGTCGGGTCACGGGAAATGCTGGCCTCAAAGCCCATCACCTCGATGCGCAGCATGGAGTGGGGCACCATGGTGATCAGGTTGGGACCGAGGTTCAGTGTGTTCAGGTGCTGCATGTATTCTTTCGGGTTCTGCCAGTCAACCTTATCAGCAGTGGCCCGCAGCACGCTCTTGGGAATGTTCTCGACCCGGGCGTAGCAGTCGACAATAGGGTCGGCGCCGTCTTTGCGCTGGGCGCCGAACGCCAGACCGAGACTGCAGTTGGCGATGACCACGGTGGTGGTGCCGTGGCGAACGGATTCGGGCAATCCGGGAGCCACTTCCAGCTCCAGGTCATAATGGGTGTGGATATCGAACAGGCCGGGCATGGCCCAACGGCCGGAGCCGTCGATGACCTTGCGTGCCATGGTCGGGTCCAGCTCGGGTGCCCGCGCGGCAATTCTGCCATCGGCTACGGCAATATCTTCACGTACCGGGAGGTTGCCGCTGCCATCAAAAACCTTGGCGCCGCGGATGAGGTAATCCCAGGTAGTCGTTCGTGCTTCTGTGTCGCTCATGAAGGCCTCAATGCCTGATTTGTTGTTGGAAATAGGCCGATAACAAACGGGTTCCCGTTTCAATCACCTGGTTGCGAGACACGGCCTGGTGTCCCTGAAAAACGTGGCGGTGAACAAGGCCTTCGGCCATTGCAAACAGGCAGAACGCCGTCGTTTCAATCTGGTTGTGAACGTATCGTGCCACGAAGGCGCGGACCCGCTCCATCAATACGGTTTCACCATCGTCCATTAACGCGGCCAGTGCCGGATCAACCCGGCGCCGGTATTCCAGTACGTCGTGAAGTCCGGCTTCCTGTTGGTGGAAGTCATACAGAAATTCCAGTGCCTGGCGGATCATTGGTTCAGGCCCCGGGGCTTCACGGCTTGTGTCTGCCAATTCTAGGCTGGTATCGGGCACCTGCAGGTGGGCCTGCAATTCTTTAAAGCGTTGCCTCGTGATGGCCAGTAGTACGTCGTCTTTGTTATGGAAGTACTGGTAAAAAGTACCGGTGGCAACGCCGGCACGGTCGGCTATGGATTTGGCGGTGGTTGCCTCAAAGCCATTGCCTGAAAATTCGGCAAACGCGGACCTCAGCAGGGCGTTGCGTTTTTGTATGGCCCGCTGTTGTTTTGGGACCGCTTTGGGGATGGCTGTCATATTATGGATCCGTGAGTCATAAGCGAAGTAAACAACAACTGAAACTTGACGTCAAGTTCAGGTTTTCGCATGATTCGTGACCGGAATAACAACAAAATTCTGAGTCAGGAGATCAAACACGATGAGTCCCAGCGACTGGAAATCCAGAGGCGTGTACCGGACGATAAATGGCCGCAACCTGTTTCTGGTAGACGAGGGCGATCCCGGCCAGGAGACTATCGTGCTCATCCATGGCTTTCCTACCTCAAGCTGGGACTGGCAGCCCATCTGGTCCAGTCTGCGCGAACGCTATCGGCTGGTGGCTATGGATATGTTGGGCTTCGGGTTTTCAGACAAGCCCCAGGCGCACGAATACTCGATTCATGAGCAGGCAGATTTGATAGAGGGTTTGATAGAGACACTGGGATTGAATCAGTTTCATGTGCTGGCCCACGACTACGGCGATACGGTTGCGCAGGAGCTGTTGGCCCGGCAAAACGCGGGTGAAGGTGCCGGTCAGTGGTTGTCTGTGTGTTTTCTGAACGGCGGGCTGTTTCCGGAAACCCACCGGGCATTGCTGACCCAGAAGCTGTTGCTCAGTCGCCTGGGTTGGCTGTTCAACAAACTGTCAAACAAACGCAAGTTCGACCGTGCTTTTTCCCGGGTTTTCGGGCCCGACACCAAGCCTTCGGCGCAGGAACTTGACGACTTCTGGTCACTGGTGACTTACAACGACGGCAAGCACATCTTCCACAATCTGATCACCTACATGAACGATCGCACAAAACACCGCGAGCGCTGGGTTGATGCCCTTCGCAAGTCCTGTGTTCCTGTGGCGTTGATCAACGGCTCAATGGACCCGGTGTCCGGTGAGCATATGGTTGCGCGCTATAAGGAACTGAAATTGCCTCTGGCATTTTATGAAGCACTCCCAGCAATTGGTCATTACCCGCAGGTTGAGGCGCTGGGTGCCGTATCCAGGGCTTATTTGAGATTCCTGGAAAACGAATGAGAGGTTTGTCGACATTTTTTACAGGCGGACTGCCCCGCGGGCCAGAGGCTGTTCGGGCAATCTTGTGATTCTGAAGCAAAACTGTATTTCTGGTACATCTGATGCGTTATCTCAAATCTGGAGTGAGCCAATGACGGAATGAGTATTAAAAAATTCCAGGGCGACACGGGCAATGGTCTTGTGGACTTATCTCTGGCCGAGTTCTGGAACAACGACAAAGACACATTTGGCGATATGAGCGTGTTGGCGACCAATCACAGCTCAACTGCCGGCTGGGTGCAAAGTGTCATTTACGATTTTGAGCTGGTTTTTAACGAAATTGCTGATCAAATCACCGTTAAAGTGTCCCAGGGCGCGACTGAGCTCTGGAACGAGACTGTCGTAGATTCAACTTTCACGTCTGGGCAATTCGGTTTCTATAACTACTCCCAGCGCCAAGTGTCCTACGCCGGTTTCGAGCAGGAGGGCGGCGTTATCGTTGATGTGCTTGAGCCGAGCACCCTCGCCCTGATAGCGCTGGGTCTGCTGGCGCTGGGAGCGCGTTTGCGAAAAGCCTGAAGAATCGTTTGCCACCGGTCCCTAGTCTGTTAATTTGTCAGTCGACAAAGGAAGTGACGGGCCGGAGGCAAAATGCAGTCTGTGTTAGAGGAAGGAATACGGGCCTGGCTCGCTACTGCAGGCTATGCGTTGCTGGCCATCCTAGTCGCGATTGCCCTGTATAAAGTTTTGGTATTTCTGCTGGTTCGTTTCTGTAAGCCTGCCTCCGCAACCCGCATGTTCTTCAATGCGGCGGCGCCTGCTATCTGGATGACTTTGTGCCTTGCGGCCGTCAATGGTGTTCTGCATTCTGCGCCGGCTGACCTTTATCTGCTGGCCCCGATTCAACAGTTGATCACATTGCTTCTCGTCGCGTCGCTGACCTGGGCCGCGGTGTGCTGTACCTCGGCTCTTGGCGAAGTCATCGTAAAACTGAACCCTGCGCTGGAAGGTCACTGGAAGAAAGCCCGAAAAGTTGAAACACAGACGCGGTTTCTGGTTCGTGGGCTTAACGTTGTGATAGTACTGGTCGGCACCGGTGTGGCGCTCATGACGTTTGATTCAGTGCGTCAGGTGGGTACCAGTCTGCTGGCATCCGCGGGTGTTGGCGGCGTCATACTCGGGTTTGCGGCTCGCCCGGTGCTCAGTAACCTTTTGGCCGGCATGCAGATTGCGCTGACCCAGCCATTCCGGATAGACGATGTGTTGTACGTAGAAGACCAGTGGACGTGGGTGGAAGAAGTTACAGCCACGTATGTGGTTCTGCGCGTCTGGGATCTTCGACGTCTTGTGGTGCCACTGCAGTGGTTTATTGAAAATCCGTTCCAGAACTGGAGCCGTAATTCTGCCGATCTCATTGGCAGCGCCCTGGTCTGGCTGGATTACGGTATTCCGATAGAACCTTTGCGAGAAGAATTTGCCAGATTGCTTCGAGACTCGTCGGACTGGGACAAGAGCACAGAGTCTGTTCAGGTGGTCGAGGGCGGAGAGAAGGCCATGCAGATTCGCTTTTTGATGAGCGCTTCGGATTCCAGCAAACTGTGGAACCTCAGGTGCGAGATACGGGAGGGCATCATCGTGTTTGTGCAGACTCATTATCCCGAGTATCTGCCCCGGCATCGAGCGCAAATGCTGGAAGCCAATTAAAAGAACCGTTGATCAGGCCTTACCCTCGGCCCGAATCGAAAATTTTATTCAATCAAGGAAATACCATGTTTGCAGGAAAGCGACCCCAGAATATCGGCGCAAAAGACGGACAGTTGGCGTCATGCCCCGCCAAGCCCAATTGCGTCTCCAGTCAGGCAGAGTCGGCACGCCAGCGCCTGGCGCCGCTGCGATTTTCCGGTGATTCTGGTGCGGCCATGAGGCGGCTCAGGGACGTGGTCGATAATATTTCCGGCACCACCGTGATCGACGAAAACGATCATTACCTTTACTTTGAGTGCGCAACCAGCCTTCTCGGCTTCGTGGATGATCTGGAGTTTCTGTGTGACGCTGATGAACAGGTGATTCATGTCCGGTCTGCCTCGCGTCTTGGCTACTCAGACCTGGGCGTCAACCGAAAGCGGGTAGAGAGTATCCGCAAAAAGTTCGAGCTTGCCTGATTGAGCCTGGCTCAGTCCCAGGCTTTTTCCTTCAGGCGATAGAACTCCTCAACCACAGCATCCATGGCCTGTGCGTCATATTCACGCAGGCCGCTGACGACCAGTTTTTTCGCAACCTGGCCTGCCAGCGTGCCCCGGGACATTAAACGGTAGTCCAATTCGACATTTCCCCGTTTGCCGTCCGGCATCAGCTCAGCGCTTCCGAGTTCCAGTTCAGGCTCTGGCGCGTCCAGAGTCTCCAGGGTCAGGCTCATGCTCTGATACATGATCATTGGCCGGTCCGGGTTGAACATAACGCCGTTTTTTTCCATTAACGGTTTCAGGGTGTACGGGAAGTTTTTGCCGGATTCGGCAACGTAGCTGCGAATCAGGTGTTCAATGATGACTTGATCCTGGATTGACTCACCCTCGCGTTCTACTTCGATATATACCTTGTCCCGTTCGTCACAGACCCGGATCAGACCGTCGTTGTCCTCTCGAAATGTCAGCGGTACAGAGCCCCCAAGCAGGCTCCTGAAGTGGAACGTCATCTGCCGCGACAACCCGAAATGGGAGACCAACAGAGCGAAAAGTAAATCACCGGGTACGCAGAAACGCCGTGCGTCCGGGTTATGTATCGGATTGAAATCGCCCGCGACCTCTTTGGCAAAAAGGCTGCCCTGCCTGGCGCTGATCAGTACCTGGCCGTCCTGAATCGAGTGGTAGCGTTCTAAAAACATGGTGTCCCTTTCATGATGACAGTTTTCGTAGCCTATAGTGGCGTGAAAAAGCAGGGGTCACAAGGCTCTCGCAACCAATGTCTAAAGCGGGCTAAGAAAAAATCAGCCAGTGCCAGTTCGAGCGCCCGGTTTACGAATTGTCACTGACATCCTGAACCAGACGATACAGGATGGTCGTATTGCAAAAAATGCCATTTGGATTAGCATTTTATTTCAGGTTCGGCAGAGCGCAACATCCTTCAGTCAACAGAGGGCATGACAATGACAGAAAAACTGATAAACACTTTGTTTCGATTCGGGCGGGGGCTTCGAGCTGTGGTGCCCAGCCTGGTATTGGCTGCTACGCCAGTTGCCGCAGCTGAGGGCGAGCGATTCTACATTTTTACGGAAAACTATCCTCCTTATAACGCTACCACTACGGGCCAGGGGTTTGCTCATAACGCTGAAGACATCACCGGTATCTGCACGGAGATGGTAAAAGCCATGATGTCCCGACTGGACTATGATTTCGTGATGAAGATGCGCGATTGGAGTCTGGCGTATAACTGGGTTCAGGGGCGTGAGAATCACGGTCTTTTCTGCACTGCTCGTACCGAGGGGCGAGAGGATCAGTTTCAGTGGGTTGGTCCACTGGCCTCTATTGAATGGACGTTATTCGCCGCTCCGAACTCTGACATTACCGTCGACTCTCTTGAAGATGCCCGTGAATACACCATCGCAGGATACAAGGGCGATGTGATGTCGGACTACCTGATTGATCAGGGTTTCGAAGTGATTGCCAGCATAAATGGCGAACAGAACCCGCGGCGCCTGACCCTTGGCCAAGCTGACCTGTGGGTGACGGACGGCGCCGTTGGACCGCTGGTGGCTGAAGAAGAACACGACATCAAGGGACTGAAGCCGGTTTTGGTATTCCGTGACACGCCGATGTATCTCGCCGTCAGTAACGAGACAGCCCAATCAGTGGTGGACGATCTTCAGCGGGCGATTGACGAAGCCCGCGAAGCGGGGGATTTTGCTGCAATCCAGGCGAAATACATGCCCTAGTTGATCAAGTCGCGACAAACGCTGATATTTCACGCATTGGTGATGGGTGTGTGCTAGGTTTGCAGTCAAATATTTATGTTTTCTGACCGGTACCACTTATGAGCAACCCGAAACACACCCTGTTCTGGATGACGACATTTCTGGCCGTTGTCGTGGTGGTTTGCGCCCTGATCTACAAGCCACTTCAGTCGGCGTTTCTGGCAAATTGGGTATTCAATCTGCTGATTTTGTGCGTTTTGCTGGTGGGTATTGTGATCACCTACCGGCAGGTGTTTGTTCTGTTCCCCGAATTGCGCTGGATTGCGCAGTTCCGCACTGGCAACGCCGGTTTGTCTGTTTTGCAGGAGCCGCGGTTGCTGAAACCTCTTGCCCGGCAGCTGAACGACGACGCCAAGCGTGACCGCTTCTCGCTGTCGACGCTTTCCCTGCGTACGGTACTGGATGGTATTCACAGCCGTATGGATGAGCAGCGGGAAATTACCCGTTACTTTATCAGCCTGCTGATTTTTCTCGGCCTGTTGGGCACCTTTTGGGGCCTGCTTGGCACCATCAATGCCGTCGGGTCCGTCATTGTCGACCTCGATATGGGCCAAGAAGATTTTGGCAAGGTGTTCGGGCGGCTTCAGGCCGGCCTGCTGGAGCCTCTTCAGGGTATGGGTACGGCCTTCAGTTCGTCCCTGCTCGGGCTGGGCGGCTCTCTGATTCTGGGGTTTCTGGATATCCAGGCAGGCCATGCCCAGAATCGCTTCTACGACGGTCTGGAAGAGTGGCTAACCGGTGTGACCAACCTGGTCGGTCGTGCCGGTGAAGTCTATGACGAGGCCGAATTGACGGATCAGCCATGATCGGATCAAAGCGCCGGAGCCGAAGCACGATCAACGTCTGGCCTGGCTACGTGGATGCCCTGTCTGCGCTGTTAATGCTGATTATTTTCATGCTGTTGATTTACGTAGTCAGCCAGCTGTACCTGTCCCAGGCGTTGTCCGACAGGGACTCCGAACTGGCGCGCATGGACAGTCGCCTGCAGGAAATTTCCCGTTTACTGGGATTGGAGCAGAATCAGACTGAAGCGCTTGAACAGGCCATGTCATCGCTGCAGATGGAGTATGGCGACACCCTGGCCCAGAATGAGGAACTTTCCGAGGCCCTGTCTGATGAGCGCGAGAACCGCCTGGAGCAGCAGTACAACGCTGAAGCACAATCCATTCGGGTGCAAAGCCTGCAGGCGTCCGTCGCGCAGACCGAGGCCGAGTTGGAGCAGGAAGAACTGCTGACTCAATCCCAGCGGGCCATCATCCTTCAGCTCTCCAACCAGATCGCCGCCTTGCAGGACCAGTTAAGCCGGATTTCAACCGCGCTTCGTTTACAGGAGCAGGTGACGGCGGAAAAAGAGGCCGAGCTTGAACAGGTCGGTCAGCGGCTGAATACCCTTCTTGCGGAACGGGTGAATCAGCTTGAACGCTATCAGTCGGAATTTTTTGGCCGGTTGCGTGACATTCTGCAGGGTAATGAAAATATCCGGGTGGTGGGTGACCGCTTCCTGCTGCCGTCCGAGCTTCTGTTTGCGTCCGGTTCTGCCAGCCTTGGCGACGGTGGAAAGCAGGAGCTTAATAAACTCGCCGGCGTGCTGCTGGACGTGGTGTCGGCGATACCGGACGACATTGAATGGATTCTGCGCATAGACGGGCATACTGACCGGATTCCCATCAATACCGCCGAGTTTCCGTCCAACTGGGAACTCTCTACCGCGAGGGCGGTTGCTGTGGTGCGGTATCTGGCGTCCGAGGGTGTCCCTCAGCGCCGGATGGTGGCTGCCGGCTTTGGCGAGTTTTTCCCGGTCAGTGAGGGCGGCTCGGCAGAAGCGCTAAAGCGCAACCGCCGAATCGAGATCAAATTGACCGATCGGTAGCCGCTTAGCTGGCGCGCCCAAAAAATCGGTCGAAAAAGCCTACTTCCCGGACATCCGGGATGGGCAGATCGCTGTTGCTTTCCAGGGCTTTGCGCCAGAAAATTTCCGGGTTATCCAGGTGGGCTGCATTCTCCCGTTCTTGCGCGCTGTAGGAGTTGTGGTCGCCACCGATACCTGCTGACATCAGATCCTCGCACCATAGGTACAAAGAGCTGCGCACGACTCTGAGCAGCTTGTTGTAATTTTCCCGGCTGATGTTGATGGCCAGTTCGGCCGTCAGGTTTATCCGCGACTGCAAAAGGGCCATCTCCTCTTTTTCCAGCGGAATGCGAGTGCCGGTGCCTTTCTTGCAGTTGAGACAGGTCCTCTCCAGGGATTTAACGCCTTCCAGCATGTCCCTGCGCCCGAACTCTTCCTTCTGTTTGTCGCTGACAGGCGCCGGTATCCAGCCATATTGTGGTGACCGGGCAACGATGTGTCCGGCGACGCCACTGCGGTATGGGGGCAGGGCTGAAGGGTCAGTGTAGCCGTCGAATTCGGTACGCATCCAGGCCGCCATGGTTCTCTGGCGTAACATCATCGCGAGGGTGACAGCCGAAGGCATGATTTCCTCGAGCGTCTCATTTGCGTCCTGAAGCCGTTCTGCCAGATGGTCAACTGCTGCTGACATTGCTATTCCCCCTTCTGCCCTGGATTGCAGCCGTTACGTCTGCTGTTCCGCTGGTTTTATTGTTGTTGAAAACACGTTTCAGCTTAGAAAAAAGCCGACCTTCTGAAATTAGGCGGTATGTTGCATTTCCACCGTTGTAAATAAGTTGCTCGTTTGTTACTGGAAGTAATGAAAGCGCACCGGTATCCTCAGATCCTTTTGTATTCGCGAACCTACCTGCGAGAGCCCCGTGTGTTATGGCTGATCTGGCGTTCTATCAATATGGCTTTGTGGGCTTGATCTTCGTTTGGAGTGGTTTTGTTCGCTCCGGATTGGGATTTGGCGGGGCGGTCCTGTCGTTGCCGTTTTTACTGCTGGTGCTCGATGACCCACTGATTTTCCTGCCCCTGATCGCGGTGCATCTCCTTGTTTTTTCATCACTTACAATCTGGATGAACAACCGCAAGTCGTCAAGGATGAATGATCAGGGCAGGGCGACTGCAGGAACCGTCGATTGGCGTTACTTATGGCGGATTCTGGGCATTATGATTGTGCCGAAACTGATCGGGGTGTTCGGGCTGATTACCCTGCCGTCGGATGCCATGACCCTGATCATCTTTGCAATCGTCGCCGTGTATTCCGTGTCCTATATTCTGGATCGCCCCTTCCGCAGCGGCAGCCGCGCCGTAGACGTGGTGTTTCTGATGCTTGGCGGTTACGTCAGCGGCACCTCGCTGATTGGTGCACCACTGATCATTGCCGTGGTGGCGCAGCACCTGCCGAAGGAAAAGCTGCGGGATACGCTGTTTGCACTTTGGTTTATTCTGGTGACGATCAAAATGGCCGCTTTTGTGTGGCTGGATATTGATCTGCAGTTGATTCATCACCTCTGGCTTTTGCCCTGCGCTGCTGTGGGCCATGTCATCGGGCTTTACGCCCACGACCGGATACTGAGGGCCGAAACGCCGGTGTTTTTTCGGGTGCTGGGTTCGGTACTGCTGGTGGTCAGCAGTATTGGGGCGATTCAGGTGCTCGCGTCAGCCTGATGCCGTGTGCTTGCTGTCCGTGCTTTCAAAGATCTTGTCAGCGGACGCTGCCACAAAACCGCTGTAAAGCCTGCCGTCGGGCGTCGGATATCGCAACGCAAACTCGTAGAAACAGCTTGGAATACTGGCGGTCTGATCGGAAAAATCCACATCAGCCCGATCCGCCAGGGTGGAAGACTGTTCCAGCAGTTCTTCGGGCGAGCCCTTGATTTCGCCACCTGAGCTGTTCAACCGGTAGCCCTCGTCTTTCAGTGTCTGGTTGACCTCCGTCAGCGTTCTGAACTGGCTAAGATGATTCACACTCACCGTGAAGTGATTGACCCGATAGCCCCAGGCGGCCAGCCAGGCGGCGTACTCGCTTTCTTCCAGAAGCGCCTGGTAAGTGGCGTAATCAAGGCTCCAGTGACGACCGGAACAGAGGAACTGGCTGTCTGTCACCACGGACGGGTCCATGCCATCCGTCAGGCCATGTACGATGGCTTGAAGGGTTTCCGAGCATTGCTCCACGAGTAATTCCGAGATAAACACCTTGGGGGCTGTCGGGTCCGGGTGTTCAAAATGCCGGGCATAGAGCTTTTTGGCGTCAAAATGATATTCGCCACCCTGCCGATACCCCAGCGTTTCGAAATGGGCCGCCAGTTTCTCCAGGTTAACCTTGTCGAGATTGAAGGTGCGCAGGGCAATGTGATCGTTGACGATCGATTTCCCCTGACTGCTGTCCAACAGGCCGTGAATGCGTTGAGCCGATGGGGTCACTTCACAGTAGTGCTCCCAGAGGTTCTGAAAAAGAGTGTCTCTGTCAGTTTGCACCGAGTGCCTCCTTGATGCGGTTTGAATGGTGGGTCGCCGTCAGCGCCGGATTGCGATTCTGTTGGCTGCCAGCCTCAAGATCTGCAAACCAGACATCGGCGTTGCCGTTGTGATCCGTTTCGATGCCCAGACTGCGGGCCAGCGACTCGGGTATTTCCAGTAGCTGATGAGCGGGAAGATACCGTGCCGCACTGGTCACCGTTGCCCGGAAGTCCGCCAGCTTATTGTTTGCCACCAGTAGTGTCTTACCCTGACCGCCGTTTGTCCATGCGCTTTCTGACGTGGCTTTATCCGGCCCGATGCGGGCCCGGCAATGGCGGGACTGGCGCACAGACCGCAGGCTCTGTACCCGGGCTTCCACCGTGGGTCCGCCATCGAATGGATCGACAAAACCAGTGAACCGGAACCCCTCGGATTCCAGCATATGAAGTGCCGGTCGGGTATCCGGGTGCACCTTGCCAATGACCGCTCTTGCCGACTCGTCCATCAGGCGACTGTATAGCCGATGTTCTGGCATCAGGTCTGCAATAAAGCCATTGTCGCCGGTGCCCGCTCGCTGGCTGACGGTGGCGAAGTCCAGGTCGACAAAATTAGCCTGAAGCCAGCGCCAGAACGGGGCTCCGTCAGCGACATCAGAGACCCCTCGCATTTCTGCAATAACCGTTCTGGCAAAGCGGTCCGGGTGTTGTGCCATAAATAAAAAGCGCACCCGAGACAGCAACTTGCCTGCCCAGGCACGGCGATAGCAAGGGCGCAGGTAGAGCGTGCAGATTTCACTGCAACCCTTGTAGTGGTTGCACAAAGAAAGCGTTTGTTGTCGACGGCCAGCATGCTCTACCCGGTAGTGGTAAAGCGGGCGCCGGGTGCCGACCGATGCCTCGATGCCGGTGGTGCCCATGATGTTGCCGGTATCTGGATCGACCAGCACAAACAGGTAACCCTGGTCATTGTGTGGCCGAGTGTGGCTTCCAGCGGCACCGGCAAAACTGGCAATGGAGCGCTCAATTTTCTGCACCAGGAAATTGTGATCATTCGCCAGTGACGTAAACCCGGGGCCGGATTCAATGGCAATGGCCTTGAGGTCGGGAAGGTCACTGATGGCAACAGGGCGAATCATCATAGGGGATCCTCTTGGATTTGCCCCAGTATGGCGTGAGCTTATGTCATAGTGCAGAGATAAAAAGAGCAGATTAGTCTATTATAAGATCAAATTGACGGGATTTTTAGACATTATGCTTAGTCCGCAAGATCAGAAACTGTTATTGAACCTGCGTCAGAATGCCCGCATCAGCGTGTCGGATCTGGCCCGCCAAATGAGCCTTTCCCGCTCAACCGTGCAGAATCGACTGGCCCGGTTGGAGGATTCCGGCGTTATCCGTGGCTATTCGGTAGAGCTTGGCGCGGAATTCGCGGCCAATCAGGTAGAGGCTCATGTCTCGATCAAGGTACTGCAGAAACTGACGGCCCGAACCAACCGGGCGCTGGAGGCGATTAGTCAGGTGTCTCAGCTCTACTCGGTCAGCGGGGAGTACGATCTGATTGCCATCGTCCAGGCCCAGTCACTGGAGCAACTGAGCATGGTGCTGGACGAGATTGGTAATCTTGAAGGGGTTGAGCGAACCAACTCAGCGGTGGTGCTGGAGACCCGTTTTCGACGTTAGCCGGGCTCGCGGTTATGGCCAGAGGTGACGGCAAAGCCCTGGCGCGGGAAGTGAACGTGCACGTCGCCAACGCGTTTGTGACTGCGGGCGACAATAATCCGCTGATCGTCCGCAAACACCAGGGTTCCCATGACCGGGTCACGGCCGTAGTCATCGGGTGCGACGGTAACGGGCTTGCCGGTCAGCGCGTCATCGCTTGCTGACTCTACCGGCCTCGGAGTGGCGCCTTTGGCAATGTCCAGACCCTGTTTGTCTTTGATCTTCTGGTGACTGCCATGACCGAACGCTGCCATGCGGCCCAGCCAGTCCTTGACCTTCGGGTAGTCTTCGATCCACGGTTTTTCTCCCAGTTCGGTGACAAACCAGAGACCATGGTAGGCCGAGAAATCCGCGATGGTGGGCTGGTCGCTGAACAGGAAGTCGCTGGCAAGCATCTGCTCCATCTTGGCCATATGCTCAAGCACCACCGCTTTGGCTTTCGGGCCGCGAGCCGTTCGCACGCGGGATGTTTTGCCCATGGCCATCCGGTCTTTCAGAAACAGAACCGCATTCCACAGCGATGTTTCCTTGATCAGCTTTTTCAGCATGCGCTTGTCACTGGCGGACATCACGCAGGCAAAGAAAATCTCCAGATCGGTTTTGCGCACGAAATCGATGATTTCCTGCGGCTGGTTGGCCAGGCTGAGTTCGGGCTTGCCGCTGATGCGGGCCAGCTCGTCGGCAATGGTCCGGGTATCGCAGAAAACATCGGCGCCAATCTGGGCTACCGGGACCTTGCGGTAGCCACCGGCCAGTATCGAGAGTACTTTGCGAGGCGGCATCTCACGAACAGTCACTGCCTGCCAGGGTATGCCGGTATAACCGAGCATGGCGCGCATTTTTTCGGCAAACGGCGACATGGAGTAATGATAGAGAATCAGATCCTGCATAGAGTTACCTTTCTTGTTCAGACCAACAGCAGCCCTGCGGAAGCGCAGTACAGGAAAGCAACTGCGCCGGAGCAGATCAGTAGCCAGGCCGGGAAAATAAGGGGAGAGCGTGTTGTTGTTTTCATTGGTGTCTCTTGTTTTGAATAAAGCGGGTTCATCCTAGACTAATTGCGAACCTTGTCACGCCTTAAAGTGTGTTTTCCATCCCAGTGTTCTATCTTTGCGAAACAAGAATTCGAGTTCCCATAATAAAAAGGAGCCTTCAATGGTCGATGAAAGCAAGAAACAGACATCCCTACACTGTCTTTTCTACTGGGCGGAAAAAAACCCGGACAAAGTCTATCTGACCCAGCCATTTGCTGATGGCTCCACCGAAGACATCACCTGGCGGCAGGCGTCCGACCAGGTTCGGCGCATGGCGGCTTATCTGAACGCCCGGCAGCTTCCAGAGCGCAGCAACATTGCGATTCTGGGCAAGAACAGCGCTCACTGGGTTCTGAGCGATCTGGCCATCTGGGCAGCCGGGCATGTGTCGGTTCCCCTTTACCCGACACTCAATGGCGATACGGCTGCTTATGTCCTGGAGCACAGCGAAGCGAAACTGCTGTTTTTGGGGAAGCTGGATGGCACTGCTGACGGCTGGAACGACATCAAGGACCATATTCCAGCGGATCTACCCGTTGTGTCGCTGTCCCTGTCGCCGCGGGACGACACGCCCAAGTGGGCTGACATTGTAGCTCAGCAAGAGCCGGCGGAGCCAAACCTGCCGGACGCGGACGACCTGGCCACGATCGTGTACACCTCTGGCAGTACCGGCCGGCCGAAAGGTGTGATGCACAGCTTCCGCACCATGATCGCGGCGGCGCACGGGCTGCAACAGATTTTCCCGGTGTCCAATGAAGAGCGAATGTTGTCCTATTTGCCCCTGGCCCACGTGGCGGAGCGCGCCGCGGTAGAAACACAGTCTCTTTATTACGGCTTTCACCTGTATTTCGCCAATTCGCTGGACACTTTCCAGGAAGACCTTCAGCGCGCGCAGCCAACCCTGTTCTTTTCGGTGCCACGCCTGTGGACGAAGTTTTATCTAGCCATCAACAGCAAGCTGCCGCCGAAAAAGCAGAAGATTCTGTTCAACCTGCCTTTGCTGAACAGGCTGGTGAAAAAGAAGGTTCTGAAACAGCTCGGCCTGGATCACTGTCGTGCCGCATTGACCGGTGCCGCACCCTTATCGGCCGATATTATCGGCTGGTACCGGAATCTGGGACTGGAACTGCTGGAAGTGTATGGCATGTCTGAAAACTTCGGCTATTCCCACGCCAACCGGCCGGGGCGGGCCAGGGTTGGCACCGTCGGTGTGACCAACCCGGGGGTTGAGCACCGGATTGCGGAAGGCGAAGAGGTGCAGGTGCGCAGCCCCAGTCAGATGCTGGGCTATTATAAAAACGATGAAAAAACCCGCGAAGACATCACCGAAGACGGCTTTCTGAAAACCGGCGACATGGGCGAGATAGACGCCGACGGCTACCTGCGCATTACCGGCCGGGTGAAGGACCTTTTCAAAACCTCAAAAGGCAAATACGTGGTGCCGGTGCCGATCGAAAACCGGTTCAATCACCCCAAGGCAGAGGTGGTGTGTGTTGCCGGTGCCAATCAGCCGCAACCCTGCCTGATGATATTGTTGTCTGAAGAGGCCAGGGCCGAGCTGGAATCCGGAGGCAGCCGCGAGCAACTGGAAAAGGAGCTGGCACAGGAGCTGGAGGCGGTAAATCGCGAATGTGAAGGCCATGAAAAATTGGCGTTCGCGGTGCTGGTCAAGGAACCCTGGACCATGGAAAACGGTATGCTGACGCCGACCATGAAAATCAAGCGCAATGTGCTTGAGGACTTCTATAATCGCCGGATGGACGACTGGTCCGCCCAGAAGAAAAAAATTGTCTGGGAGTTCTGATTCGTCTGCAATCGAGTAGTCGTTAATCAAAAAGGCCAGATCCCGACTTCTCGGGCTCCGGCCTTTTCGTTTCTCGGAACTGCTGGCTTGGACGCCGTGTCAGCGTTAGCCCTGCATGCCCGGCTGGTAATCAGGCGTGACGTTGGCGGCACGCTTCTTCCATGAACCGATTTTACGGCTGATCATCTGAACGGCTTGCTTTGCTGCTGCACGGGTATACTGGCGCCTGACATCGTTTCCATTATGGAGGATGCTGGATGGCAGCGGTTGATGAGATACGTTATGTGTTTGGGTCATAGCGCCTCCTCCTTTATATGTGTGGGTTGATAGTGAGTAGCAATTAGTTAGCTGACTATGGAGGCAATCTTACCGGTTCATTTTTGCAGCGTGAATACGTTAAAATCCGTACAAACGTTGCAAATGTGCAGTTATTTATGGATTGGGATTATCTTCGCTATATTCACGCCCTGGCAACCGGGGGAACCCTTGCCAAAGCCGGTGAAATCCTGGGTGTTCATCAAACCACGGTTCTGCGGCGGCTGGACCAGATGGAAGAGCAGATGGGGGTGCAGTTCTTCCAGCGGAACCGGGAAGGCCTGCATCTGACGTCCGTGGGTGAAACCGCATTCCGGGAAGCGGAGCGCCTGGCCACGGACATGGAGAATCTGGAGCGCCGGCTGGTTGGTCAGGACTCCGCGCCAATGGGTAAAGTCCGGCTGGCGGCAGAAGACGTCATGGTCAATGCCCTGATCGGCCCGCTGGTTTCACAGCTACTGCAGGTCTATCCGGATATTGAACTGGAGCTGCTGACCGACAACGATGTACTGAATCTGAGCCATCGGGATGCCGACCTTACGCTCCGGCCCGTGAACAAGCCTCAAGCGACTCTTGAAGGTGAGCGTATCGCCACCATCGAGTCGGCGGTTTACGGCTCGCACCACTATTGCCAGCGTTATCCCGACATGAATCTGGAGCAGTCTCCGGAGCTCAACAGCTGGATTCTTCCGGATGAAAGTTTCAGTCATCTTGCGACCGGTCGCTGGTATCGCAAAGCGCTCAAGAACGTAACGTCGGTTGTCCGCTGCAACAGTTTGCAGGCAATGTTCTCGCTGGCCAGGGCCGGAAGCGGCCTGGCGGTACTTCCCTGTTATCTGGGCGATGTGACCACGGACCTTCATCGCCTGACTCCGCCGTTAGAGGGCGAAGGCGTGGATCTTTGGCTGATGGTTAATAACGAAACGCGCCAGATGGCTCGCGTCCGTCTGGTCATGGAATTTCTGAATGAGCGGCTGATAGAGCTGATCCCGCGTATTCAGGGAGCAGGTTGATCCGGTTACCAGTCGCCGCAGAATGGCCAGAACTGATAGAAACGCCAGCACTGGAACTCCTGTTCGCAGGTTTTCAGCTGGCTGTCGTAGCGAAACGCCCGGTCCTGAACCCTTCCGGCGAGTGAAACCACTTCCGGCTTTGCCAGATAGCTGCGCAGTTGATAGCCGGTGCGCCCCTCATGGTAAGCCAGATAAAGTTTGCGCGGCTCGTGAAGGGCAATATCGGTTTCCCGTTCGGTCAGATGGTTATACCAGCCCACAAAGTCCAGTGCGTATTTCATATTAGTGCGTACCACCGATAGCCCGTCGCCGTTGGCTTGAAGGTACTCGCCCCAGGACGGGTCCAGTGCCTGGGCATAGCCATAAGCTGTCGTGGGTCTGAGCCAAGGAATGAATCCGAACACACGGAGGCGGGGTGGTCGGGCGTGGCTGCGAAAAGACGATTCGTAGTAGACAAAAGCCAGCTGGGTGGCAATGGGCGTACCCCAGCGGTCACGTGAATCCAGTGCGTAGTCGTACCAGACCGGGTGTTCGCGAAAAATCTCGCAAACGTTGTCTGGGTTGGCTGGCGGGTTCGGTTCCAGCAGGCTGAATCTCAAGGTTGCCAGGATGGTAATAATCACGCCTAACAGCGGCAGACCGTACCATTGCAGGCGTGATGCCCAGGTTGCTGGCAGCAGATTGCGTTTTCGGTGTCTAGGCATATCTTGCGTCAGTCGCTCGGCTCGTGGCATAACAGGTCTTTGGTTCCAAGGATATTAAGTTCATGCCCGCTCTATCCCAAGTTACACCGGTTTTATGTTTGTTGCTGACGCTTTGTGGCGTTGCTCAGGCCAGCCCGTTGGCCAAGTCTGTGCTGGAGGCATCGCCCGTCGATGAGATTGTGGCCCAGTATCCCGCCATGATGAGCGAGGGTGTCCGCCAGGGGTTGAACCAGAGTGGGCAGGTTGATCCCGTGGTGGTCACGACCGTTACTGCGGTCGTGCGAAATGCCTTCAGAGCGTCGGATATGCGGTCGGCGCTGGTGACCGACCTGTCATCCGCGATGACTGACGACCAGCTCAAAACGGTGGGCCGCTGGTATGAAACACCCTTGGCCAGAAAGGTCTCGAAAGCCGAAGTGATGGCATCGCGCCCGGAATCCTGGCAGCAAATTCAACAGGGCGCCCGGGATCTGCAGGCCAGGTTCAAAGGCAGCGAGCGCGCTGAACTGTTTTCCCGTTACGACCGGGCTTCCAGGGCCACCGAAAGCGCTGTGGATACGACAGTGGCTGTGCAGCTCGGCCTGGCAACGGCCATTTCTGCGTTCCAGGGAAGCAACGGCCCCGGTTTTGACAAGTTAAAGCAGATGATTGAAGGCCAGCGTGAGCAGATGCGTGCGATAGTTGCCCAGCAGGTCTACGATATGTATTTGTATACCTATCAGGACCTTTCGGTGGACGAACTGAAGGGTTATATCGGTTTTTTGGAGACCAACGACGGGGCAACCTTTACCCGGGTGGTCACCGCCAGTATCCAGGATTCAATCACCGGGCCGGTTGAGGCCGTTGGGCGTCAACTTGTGCGGTTTCTCGGTTCCTCCTAAGCGGGAGCAAGCCCATGGATTTCAACGCCTACCAGGTCGCGCTTGCCCGGAAGTTTCAAGGCCAGGATTGCCCCTTTCCCTCCGGAGAATTCGATCGGCGCCTGAGCGCAGTGCGGGGCCGGATGGCCACGGCAAGTCTGGGCGCTTTGCTATTGACCGACCCCTCAGACGTATTTTATCTCACCGGCTACAGCACCTTTGAGGTGTCCGTGCACATCGCTCTGGTGGTGACGGCGGACGACCTGGTGTTGCAGGTGCCCTCCATCGAGACCGGGCCGGCAACCATTACCACCCGCGTCCAGCGCGTGACCGGCTACCGCTGGGAAAGCATCGACGAGGTTCTGGATCCCCTGGCCCATGCTTTGAGTGGTGTGAAAGGGCAGGGCTGTAAATTGGGTATTGATGCCTGGCATGGCTCCCTTCGCACCGGGGTTGTCAACGGCCTGAAAGCGCGCTTGCAGGGTACCGAATTTGTCGACGCGTCAAGGTTGGTAAAATCCATTCGGATTGTGAAGTCGCCGGCGGAACTGGAGTACCTGAAACACAGTGCCGTGATTACCTGTGAGGGCATCGATTCTGCGGCGGCGGTCGTCCGGCCCGGCGTAACCGATAATTATATCGCCGCGGTTGGTGCCGAGGCACTGCTGAAAGCCGGCAGTGAATTCATGAGCATGCAGCCGATCGTCACCACCGGAGCCCGCAGCAGCGTGATCCACACCAACCACAAGCGCACTCTGATCAACGACGGTGACCCGGTATTTCTGGAATTCGGCGCGGCCTGGCAGCGTTATACCGCGCCGATGATGCGGACAAAGGTTGCGGGCACTCCCACTGTGGATATGCGCCGGGTGTTTGACGGTTGTCGCCGGATTGTTGATGCCCTGGAAGTTGCCATGAAGCCCGGACAGACTTTTGATTCCGCGGCTCAGGCTGCAGAGCAGGCACTGGCGCCGCTGGCCGGCGACGTCTTCTTCTCAGGTGTATTCGGCTACACAGTCGGCGCGCAGTTTCCGCCTTCCTGGGTAGAAGGGTCTGGCTATATAGCGCGGGGTGAACAGAGGGTGTTCGAACCGGGCATGGTGTTTCATCTGCCCATCTGTCTGAGAGTGCCTGGGCTGTGGGGTATCGGTTTCAGCGATACGGTGTTGGTCGGCCAACATGGCGCGGAGCCGTTGACGACTAATTCGTGGCGGCTGGACTGACCGGCTGAGTTGCTATTCCACGATGCCTGTTCTGTGGCTGTCTTTCAGCGACGCCTGAGACGAGGTGCTGAAATAGCGGTCGTAGCGTCCACTTTTGCGAAACTCCCTTAATCCCCGGTTGAAAGCCTGCAGGCGTTCTTCAGTCAGGGGATCGCTGCGCGGGAATAACAGAAAGCTTTCATTTTCCAGAATGGGTCGCGGGTTATGGGTGATCTGTTGAGTATCAGAGTTATCGGTTTCCCGGCGCAGAATGTAATAGCCGACGTTGATTTCTTCGGGAAACGCATCTATCCGGCCGTAGAGTAACTTTCTGAAGTTCAGCTCGGTTGATGATGCCTGCTCTACCTTTAAAACCTTGTCTGCCACCGCCTGATCGAAGTCAGGACCGTAACTGTAGCCAATGCTGGAACCGAGGCTCATTCCCGCCAGGTCCGAGAGCGTCTCCCACTGGACATCGAGATTTTTGCGATGGAACAACACGAACTGTTCCTGCATGACGGCATCGCTGTATCTGAAATCTTCCTCGCGATCTGCTGCATGCATCCAGATAGCCGTTGCCCCATGACGACCGGTTGCAGCTTCGTGGTAGGCCCGTTTCCAGGGCAGGAAATGAAAACTGACGTCATAGCCTTGTTCGGCGAAAATATCCCGAACGAGTTGGGCTACTTTGCCCTGGCCTGGCTCGTCTTCCACGAAAAAAGGCGGCCAGTCGCCAACGCTGATAGCGAGCTGTTTTCGCGGCTCCGCAAGAACCGAACCGGTCAGGGCCAGAAAAAAGAGAGTGATAAGGAAACGACAAAAGTGGCGATGCATGCTTCCAAGTCTATCCCAAACCCGAGGAGCGGTCACTGACTGGCGCCTGTCAGCTTGAGCTCTCCGAGGCAAAGGCGGGCCGGTTGATCAAGGTTGGACGTAAAGAACATCAGGCGGCGCACATCGTTCATTTGCATTTTCCGGTCTTCAGGAGCCGTTGCCACTGCACTCAGGTCCTGTTGAATGCGATTGACGCCAGGCGTGATCTGAAAGGTACGGTTAAAGCGATCCTGATAAACATTGCGACCCTGCTCGTGGGCGAGGTCGTTTATTCTCAGCGTCAGCGGAATGGTGTAATTCTCCGGGTTCCACAGGCTAATGGTCAGGGTGTCATACCCGCGCCAGTCCGCGGGAAGGTTGTCCAGCGAGGCACCAGAATAGCGACGGGTTGTCAGGGCCACAGACAGAGGGTTCTTGGCGATGGACCCGCAGTCATCTCCGGTACTTTTGCTGACATTGCCGCGCCAGAAACGCTCGGGATGGCTGTGCTGGAAATCGTAAAGGCTGGGCAACCCCTGACGGATCTGGACCTGCTGCACGGCAATGCCACTGACGAATATCGGCTCGATGGCCAGAAAGCCCAATGCCAGGGCGCGGATCAACCAGTCACGGAAGGGCAGCGGTTGCTCAAAACTGGCCCATGTCCGAAGCGCAAGCACCGCCCATGGCCCGGTGAGATTGCGTAATATATCCCGCCCGTCAACGCTTCGATTGTCCAGAGATTGCGCCAGCTCCACGCCGGTGCCAAGAAACAACATCGCGGCCGTTGTCATTGCCCAAAGCTGCCAGCCAGAGGCAAAACGCCAGGGCCGGACGGCAATGGTCAGCAAAGCGAAAAAAATCGGGTGTCCGAGGTTCCAGGCGGCGTGAATCAGCGGGCCGTCACTCCAGACCGGACCACCAACAAAAAACAGAGGAAAAAGGCAAAAAAGACCCGCCAGGGCCAGCCAGAATATCAGGCGGCGCTGCCGGGTGTTTTTGGGGTGCAGAAAGCGCGGGCTCATCAGCTCCGGCTGGTAACTTCCAGCAGGTGATAGCCGAACTGGGTTTTCACAGGTCCGAGCACCGTGTTGACGTCGCCACTGAAGACGACCTTGTCGAACTCAGGCACCATCTGGCCGGGGCCAAAAGATCCCAGATCGCCGCCGTTACGGCCGGAAGGGCAGGAAGAGTGCTGCTTCGCGACTTCGGCGAAGTCCTGACCGCCCTCGATGGCTGTCTTCAGTTCTTCACACTTTGCTTCGCTGTCTACGAGGATATGACGGGCTGTTGCCTTTGCCATGATGATGGTTCCTTATGTTGTCTGTAATGGATGAGTCAAATTTACGTGCTCGATGCTAGATGCTGCCCGCCACAGAGCTTTCAGGCAAGCCCTTTTTATCCGTGTAACTGCGGCCTCACGGTTTGTGCCTGAAATCTGTACAATGCGCGCTTTTCGTTCCGGTCGAATACCGGGCATTCACTTGATGACGGATTTTCCCTTTGATCTCCACCGCAAACATCACCATGCAGTTCGGCGCCCGCCCGTTATTTGAAAACGTGTCGGTCAAATTTGGTAACGGCAACCGCTACGGCCTTATAGGCGCCAACGGTTGCGGCAAGTCTACTTTTATGAAAATCCTCGGCGGTGATCTGGAGCCCTCATCAGGTCAGGTGATGTTGGATCCGAACCAGCGGTTGGGTAAGTTGCGCCAGAATCAGTACGGCTATGAAGACTGTACCGTCCTGGATACCGTTATCATGGGCCACGAAGAACTCTGGCAGGTAAAAGCAGAGCGCGACCGGATTTACTCGCTGGCGGAAATGAGCGAGGAAGACGGCATGGCCGTGGCGGATCTTGAAGTGCAGTTTGCGGAGCTGGACGGTTACACCGCCGAAGCCCGCGCCGGGGAATTGCTGCTGGGGCTTGAGATTCCGGAAGACCAGCACAACGGCATGATGAGTGCGATTGCGCCGGGCTGGAAACTGCGGGTTTTGCTGGCTCAGGCGCTGTTTTCCGATCCGGATATTCTGCTGCTGGACGAGCCCACCAACCATCTGGATATAAACACCATCCGCTGGCTGGAAAACATACTGGTGGCCCGCAACAGCACCATGATTATCATCTCCCACGACCGCCACTTTCTGAACAGCGTGTGCACCCACATGGCGGACCTGGATTACGGCGAGCTGCGCATGTTCCCCGGCAACTACGATGAATATATGACCGCCGCCACCCAGGCGCGAGACCGTATGTTGTCAGATAATGCCAAGAAAAAGAAAGAGATTGCGGAGCTGCAGCAGTTTGTCAGCCGGTTCTCGGCCAACGCTTCCAAGGCCAAACAGGCCACATCCCGGGCACGACAGATTGACAAGATTCAGCTTGAGGAGGTCAAGCCGTCCAGCCGCATCAGCCCGTTTATCCGGTTCGATCAGACCAAGAAGCTCCATCGCCAGGCGGTGACGCTTCATGGGTTCAGCAAAGGCTTTGAGAACGAGCCGCTGTTTAACGACCTGGATCTCAAGGTGGAAGCGGGCGAGCGCGTGGCCATTATCGGCCCCAACGGAATCGGCAAAACCACTCTGATGCAGTGCCTGGCCGGGAAGATGATACCCGATGACGGCGAGGTGAAGTGGACCGACAGTGCCCAGGTGGGATACTACGCCCAGGATCATTCTGATGATTTTGCCAACGATATGACGCTGGCTGACTGGATGGCGCAATGGACGCCGGACGGGGAGCAGATGGTTCGCGGTACGCTTGGCAGAATGCTGTTTTCCGGCGACGAGATTGGCAAGTCGGTGAAGGTGATTTCCGGCGGCGAAGAGGGCCGCATGTTGTTCGGCAAGCTGATTTTGCAGAAGCCGAATGTGATGTTGATGGACGAGCCCACCAACCACCTGGACATGGAGTCCATTGAGGCGTTGAACCTGGCGTTGGCAAACTACCCGGGCACGCTGATTTTTGTCAGCCACGACCGGGAGTTTGTGTCGTCACTGGCTACGCGCATTCTGGATCTGTCCGGCGATGGCGTGACTGATTTCAGCGGTAGTTATGACGATTATTTGCGAAGCCAGGGGTATTATTAAAGAGCGGTTCCGGCTTTTGAATATCGGCACTCGCGCAGTTAAAGGGATTTTTCGGAGTACGCGGCCATTGAGTCCTCTTGGGTTCAGCCTCCGCGTACTGCCGATTGACACTACCGCAACATGGGCTTAGGGCTACAAGTTGGCTCTGGTCGCAAAGCGAACATTTGAGTCACTGCGTCAGGCCAGGGCACCAAGCGACAATGGGATTGCCTTAAGCGAATGTCCATTCATGTCTGTGCTAAATTCCACTTCAAGATTTTCTTAAACTTCAATTCTTATAACTATTAGGTCTTTCACAAAATGTACGCAGATTGCGTATAGTTTTGGGTGAAGACTGCTGAAAGGACAAGCATGGACGCAGTTTTCGTAGAGCTTCCGTCTTTTGAAGTTCATCGTGAAGAATATATGGATGACAGGACATACGCTGATTTCCAGCAAGAGTTGATGAAGAACCCTGAAGCTGGAGAAGTCATTCAGGGAACCGGTGGGCTTCGAAAAATTCGCTTCAAAGACTCCAACAGAGGAAAGGGAAAGAGGGGCGGAATACGGGTCATATATTACTGGTGGTCAGGAGAAAGGGAGTTTCTTTTGTTTACCGTTTACGGGAAAGGCGAAGTTTCTGACTTGACGCCCAAGCAGAAACAACAATTGGCTGTTCGATTGAAGAAAGAGAAAGAGCAGCGAGGAGGTCAAGATGAAAAAAAGAAATCTGTTCGACGAACTCGTAGAGGGTTTTGACGCGCTAGATAGAGAGCGTGAAGGAAAAATGACACTGCGTCGCCACAAAGTGGAAGAGAATCCTGTCGAAACAATATCTACAGTAGAACTGGTTGCAATTCGTAAGAAGCTCAACATGTCTCAGACCGTGTTTGCAAGGCACTTGCGAGTTGCAGAAGGGACACTAAGAAACTGGGAACAAGGCAGAGCAGAGCCAAACAAGCAAGCAACTTTGCTCATTAAGATGGCCGGACGGTACCCAGACACTATCAAACGTTTGGAAGAAGTTGGTTAATACAAATGCAAGACCTGTGGTTTCGAAGCACCGGTGTGCTTGTGTTTAGGAATGTTGCGAGTCCGGCCTGGTCGCAAAGCGAACATTTAAGTCCCAATTTTTTGTCGCGTCGCAAGGCGAGATCCGTCACATTACAAACGTCATCTCGTTGTATGGGGTGAGTCATTTTCCCGAATCTTTGTTTTCTCTCCCGCTGACCCCTTCACCGTTGTGGTGCACCTTTTCCAGCCGCCGCTCCTTCTGCTTTTTTAACTCAAGCATTTTTTGAAACTTGCGCTCGTGTTCACGTCGATCTTCTTCGCGCAGGCGTCTCTGGCGATCAAACCACTGCTCTCGCTGGGCGCATCTGCGAGGGAGGTAAAAAAACATATCTCTAACGCTTAATCCCGCTAAGGCCGCCCCCAATATCGCCGAAGACAACACCGCCGCCCAGAAGACCGATTCGCGACCATCCTTCACTATTGGGAGAACAACATCCCTGTTGCCACGCGACCTTATCAGAGCGAAGTCGATGGAACCCGTACAGATACCCTCAATCGCTCCGCCTAATCCGGCAAGCCCGAGCGTCGCCAGAAGCAGGTAGACTGAGTAAATACCCGGCGACTTCCAGGCCGCCCGGGCAACGTGGTGCCAACGAACTCGCACCTCCTCCTTCTCAATTTCCAGCGATATGCTATGAAATCCAGTTTTTTTATTAGGTGTTTTCATAGGCTTTCCTTGTCTATGACAGTGCCGAGGCAGTCATGGGTTGAACGGGACAACACAGATGTTCGTATGAAGCAAAATATAGCCGTGGCGGGGTCTTATTGATCAAAGGCTACAGGTTGCGAATGCTCGCTTTTTGTTTAGAAAAGACCATCCTGCCTCCTTGCCGGTTTGTACGCTAAAATCCGCCGCCATCCATTGTCGCAAGCAAATGGTTCACCGCATTCGCAAACTGCACCGGCGAATCTTCCTGCAGGAAATGGCCGCCGGTTAGCGTTATATGGGGCTGGCCTTTGGCGCCGGGGACGCGGTCCTGGGTGTATTTGTCGCCGCCGCGGGTGACCGGGTCGCCGTTGCTGAAGGTGGTCAGGAAGGGTTTTTCCCATTTTTCCAGAACTTTCCAGGCGGCGCGGTTGGCTTCGGTAGCCGGGTCGTTCGGAGTTACCGGCACCAGTTTGGGGAAGGCCCGGGCGCCGGCTTTATATTTCTTGTCAGGAAAGGGTGCGTCATAGGCGCGTTTTTCATCAGGGCCCAGTTTGCGAAAGCTGCCGGTGTCGATAATCTTTGCAATCGGAAACCAGGGGCTGTGCATCGCGAAGTTTTTCCAGAGCTTAAAGGCTTTGGGAACCGGTTGGTCGCCGGTGGGCAGCATGCCGTTGCTCATTACGATGGCGCGGAAGCGGTCGGGGTTTTCGGCGGCCAGGCGCAAGCCCAGCAGCGACCCCCAGTCCTGACAAACCAGGGTGATGTCGGTCAGGCCGGTCTGGTCCAGAAAGCTCTGCATCCAGTCCATGTGCTGCTGGTAGCTGTAATCGTTGATATCCGTGGGCTTGTCGGATTTTCCGAAGCCGATCAGGTCCGGGGCAATCACGCGATGGCCGGCGGCGGCACAGATGGGAATCATGTGGCGGTACAGGTAGGACCAGGAGGGTTCGCCGTGCATCATCAAAACTGGTTTGGCGTCGGTGGGGCCTTCGTCCAGGTAATGCATTCGCAGGCCGTCGATGTCCAGGTAGTGGGGCTCGAATGGGTAATCAAGCAGGCGGTTGAATCGCTCGTCCGGGGTGCGCAGTGCGTCCATGATGAATCTCCGGTGTTGTCGCACAATTTTGTAAGTTTGCTCAACATACCACGATTATGAAGCATTTGTGGGTCATGTTCAGGGCTGATAGGGCTGATAGAGCTGATGAAGAGGATCGATTTGGAAGCGTCATTGATTGAGAGAGTAACCCGGCAATGGCTGGAAGAAGTGGTGATCGGCCTGAATCTATGCCCGTTTGCCCGTAAGGAACTGGTGAATGACCGGGTCCGGTTGGTGGCATCTTCGGCGGACTCTGAAGAGGCGTTGCTTGAAGCCTTGCAGTCGGAGTTGCGCTTTCTTGATGAGCATCCGGAGGTGGAAACCACCTTGCTGATCCATCCGGAGGTGCTGGCCGTGTTTGATGATTACAACGAGTTCCTTGCGGCGGCGGACGGCTTGCTTGAATTGCTGGAGCTGGACGGCGTTTATCAGGTTGCCAGTTTCCATCCGGACTATCGCTTTGCCGGAACCGGCGCGGGCGATGCCGAAAACTACACCAACCGCTCACCGTTTCCCATGCTGCACTTGCTCAGGGAAGACAGTGTCGCGCGGGCCGTCGACAGTCATCCGGATCCGGATGCCATTCCGGAACGAAACATCGCGCTGATGCATGAGCTGGGTGCAGACGAGATGGCTCAGAGGCTTTCCCGAATCCATTCTCCGAAGGTCTGAATGGCGGCGACCCGCTCCGGGCTCCAGCCCTGCGCAAAGTTTATCCGGAAACAGCATTTGTATTGCCCGGAGGCGGAGAATATTTCGCCGGGGGCAATGGTCAGGTTCTGGCTGCGGCCCCGGTGGTAGAGCTCGGTGGTGTTGACCTGATCCGGCAGTTCTACCCAGGCCACCAGCCCGCCTTTGGGGCGCGATAGCCGGGTCTGTTCCGGGAAGTGCTGGCTGATCAGATCTACCAGCTGCTGGCTGCGCATCCGGTAGGTTTCCCGAGCCTGGCGCAGGTGCCGGTCATAGGCGCCCTGGGCCATGATTTCTGCGGTGACCATCTGAGGTAGAGTCGATCCGGACACTTGCTGGATGAATTTCTGATGGGTCACCTTCTCCAGATACCGGCCTGGCATGATCCAGCCCACCCGGAGCTGGGGATCGATGGTTTTGGACACGGACGAGCACAGCAGAACCCGGCCGTCCCGATCATAGGCCTTCACGGATTTGGGCCGACGGTCGCCAAAGTAGAGCTCGCCGTAAATATCATCTTCAATCATTGGCACATCGTACTTTTCCAGCAGTGCCATCAGCTCCTGTTTGCGGTCATCGGGGATGATGGAGCCCAGAGGGTTGGAAAAGGTGGCCACCGACACCAGCGCCTTGATTGGCCACTTTTCCAGCGCCAGCTTCAGTGCCTCAACGCTTATTCCGGTGTCATGGTGCGCCGGGATTTCGATGACTTTCAGACCAAAGGCCTCGGCCATCTGGATCAGACCGTAATAACAGGGGGATTCCAGGGCAATGATATCTCCGGGCTGGGTCAGCACCCGCAGGCCAAGGGCCATGGCGTTCTGGCAACCGGCGGTGCTGACGATTTCATCCGGTGATACATGCACGCCGGCATCCACGGCGCGGCGGGCAATCTGTTGGCGGAACTCTGGTAACCCTTCGGGGGCATCGTACCCTACGCCCAGATACTTGCGGGTACGGGACAGCCGGGTGAAAGCCCGCTGGACATTGCCCAGAATGGGGAAGTCCAGCGCAGGGATCGCTGCGGACATGCTGACGCCTTTCTGATTGGCCGAATCCCGCTGTACCTCCATCACCAGTTCCGAGGTGGTCGCGGCCCTTGGTCTCGGCTTCATACGCACCTGCCGCGGTATCGCCAGTTTCTCATCCTGTCTGTGTGCCACGAAATAGCCGGATTTGGGTCGAGCTTCCACCCATCCCCATTGTTCCAGCAGGCCGTAAGCAGTGGTAACGGTGGAAATGCTCACCTCTTCCCGCTTTGCCAGACGTCGCACCGAAGGCATTTTATCTCCGGTTCTGAACAGTCCCTCGCGAATCTGCTGGCTTAGAGAATCCGCCAGTTGGGCATACAGATTAGTTTCCATTGACGTCATACCAGTACAGATGAAAGAAAAGAGACCATGACAGATGGCCGTTTTGGCAACTGTACCTATCAAAATACCAAAAAATTGAATCTGTAACCATTGCAAATAATGATTCAGGATGAACAGGCTCAAAACAGTAAATCAAGGAGAAAGATCATGACCACTGCACCCCTTCATTCGTTGATTCATGGCGGCATCATCCGCGCCGCGAAATCCGTGATCGCGACGCCGGCAGCGGTGGCGAAGATCGCGAAGGTGCAGCGCGTTATGGTGACCTTCCCTCTGGCAGGTTGGCTGATGCGCCTGTACCGTAATCACCGCAGTCGTCGACAGCTCTGGGCACTGGACTCGCGCCTGCTGGCAGATATCGGGATCAGCGAGGCGGAACGACGGGCCGAGCTTGCCAAACCTCTCTGGAAAACACAGGGGACGAGGTAGATGACCATGGAAATTTTGTTGAGCGTTTTATTGTTTGCGTTGGTATCCACGGCGACTCCCGGCCCGAATAACATCATGGTGATGACGTCTGGAATGAACTTTGGTGTGTGGCGGACGGTGCCACACTATTTGGGTATCTGCATCGGCTTTCCGGCCATGGTTCTGGCCATCAGCATGGGCCTTGGCACGGTGTTCGAGGCCGTGCCGGTGATGCACCAGGTGATCAAGGTGCTGGGCATTAGCTACCTGATGTACCTGGCCTGGCGGATTGCCACCACGGAAACGGAACTGAAAGAGGATGGCTCAAGCCGGCCGCTTTCGTTCTGGCAGGCGGCGGCCTTCCAGTGGGTGAACCCCAAAGCCTGGGTGATGGCCGTTGGCGCACTGGCTACCTTTACTACCGTCAGTGGCCGAGTTGTGGAGCAGGCTCTGTGGATTGCCGCGGCGTTCATGGTGGTGGCCATTCCCAGTGTCGGCGGCTGGATGCTGGGTGGTGCAGGGCTGCGCCGGCTGCTTCAGAAACCGGCCTATCGTCGCTGGTTCAACTGGACCATGGGGTTGTTGCTTGTGCTATCGGTGATTCCGATGGTGTCGGTGGAGTTGGCAGAGCTTTGATTACACCCTAAAGTAGACAGGTCGGAACATTCACAGGGCTCTCATGTCAGCGATTCGAAATCCCGTTAAAGGTGTGGCCATGCCCGTTGGCGATCAGCCACTGGTAACCCATGAACCGGAGCAGGCGGGCGAGCTGCTGGCGGATTTTATTCGTCACCATCCCAGATTGCTGATTCTGACCGGGGCAGGGGTCAGCACCGGCTCTGGTATTCCGGATTACCGTGACGGCGAAGGCAGCTGGAAACGCAAACAGCCGGTTCAGCACGGCGAATTTATGGCCAGTCTGTATGCCCGGCAACGATACTGGGGGCGAAGCCTGATTGGTTGGCCGGTGATTCGTAACGCCACACCCAACCCGGCCCACCAGCAGATAGCCGAACTGGAAACGCGGGGCCACAGCAAACTGCTGGTGACTCAGAACGTGGATCGTCTGCATCAGAAAGCAGGCAGCCAACACGCCCTGGATTTGCACGGCCGTGCCGACGAAGTGCTCTGCATGACATGCGATAACCGCGCAACGCGGGACCAGGTCCATGACCGATGCCTCGAGCTCAACCCGGATTTTGGGGATTATTCGGCCAAGGCGGGCCCGGACGGCGACGCCGATCTGGAGCTGGACTTCTCCCGTTTCCAGATTGTTGGCTGCGAGCAGTGCGGCGGCATTCTCAAGCCTGATGTGGTGTTCTTCGGGGATTATGTGCCAAAACAGCGGGTGCAATCCGCGCTGGACGCACTGAAGGCCAGTGACGGTTTGCTGGTCATCGGATCGTCGCTGATGGTGTATTCCGGGTTCCGGTTCTGCCGCTACGCCAAAGAATGGTCCAGGCCCATGGCGACCCTGAATCTTGGCCGTACACGTGCGGATTCCCTGGTGGATCTGAAGCTTAACTCACAGATCAGTGAAACCCTCGCTTTCGCCCTCAACCGACTTTAATGCCCGGACAGGTCGGTTTGCGGCATCTACCTATTCGCTCGCGAGGCAAATTTCATTAGCCTGCCACGATGAAACACGCCTCCTATCGGTATCAATTCAGCGCCAGGAAAGTTCGCTCCGAATTTTTCCGGCTGCTCCCGATCTCGTTATTTGTGGTGGCCTTTGGCGCTGCCTTCGGTTTAGCGGCGGTTCAGAAAGGCCTCGAGCCATTGCAGACCCTGCTCATGAGCACCACCGTATTTGCCGGGGCCTCGCAGTTTGCAGCGGTGGATATGTGGGGCAGCGAGGTTTCCCTTATCCCGTTAATGGCCGTGGTATTTGCCATCAATTCCCGCCACCTGCTGATGGGTGCATCGCTGTACCCCATGCTCCGGGAAATGCCGCCTGGTCGCCGTTATAGCTTGTTGTTGTTGCTGACGGACGCCAACTGGGCGGTTTCGGCACAGGAATATCAGGGCGGAAAGCGCAATTTGGAGGTTATTCTGGGCGGCGGCTTGGCTATCTGGTTAGCCTGGATTTTCGGCACCTGGCTCGGTGTCTATTTTGGTGGGCTGCTGAAGGATCCCCAGTCTCTGGGCCTTGATATGGTTCTGGGCTGTTTCCTTCTGGCCATGGCGTTGGGCGGCGAAAAATCACCGCGGATTCTGGTGGCCTGGGCCGTGGCTGCTGCATCATCGCTGGCGGCTTGGAAATGGCTGCCGCCCAATATCCACGTGGTGGTTGGTGCCCTGGCCGGTGGCGCTGTCGGTTTTTTCTGGCTAGGAAAGAAATCTGAAGACCGCCAGCCCCCTGCTGGGGACAAGGAGACGTCGGAATGATCATCGAAACGACGGCTGCCGGCACTCTGGCGCTAATTGCTCTTATTACGGCAGTTACCCTGGTGACCCGCTTTGGTGGCGTCTTCCTGATGTCTTTCGTAACGATCAGCCCACGTATCGAAAGCTTCATCAACGCTATGGCCAGCTCGGTGCTGATTGCCATCATTGCACCCATGGCGTTTAGCGGTGATGTTGGTTCAGTGGCTGCTCTGATTGTTACCGCTCTCATAATGCTGATAACCCGAAAGCCACTACCGGCCATCGCCGCCGGCATGGCTGCGGCTGGACTGGTCCGTTATCTGGGTGTTACCTCATTATGACCTCGGTGGCGGGCGCAGGCGGGTAGACCTTCCCAAAAAACGCTACAAGCACCCACACGTGGGTCCGGCCAGCAATCATAGATTGCTGTCGTTCGGCTGTCGCATGAAGCTTCGCTTCATAATCGCTTGGCCTCACCCATGTGCGCTTGGGCTCCGCCATCCATGGCTCCGCACATTTTTGGGAAGGTCTACCCGCCCGCACCTTCTAGCTGTGGAGTAGCTTCCGCCATCGGGTTGGTGTTGCGAAGCCCTAATTCGCCGACACCCGGGAGTTTAATGCCCAGACCTAACGGGTTGACCCCCATAGAAAGTCCCAGAATATTCAGTTCCAGGCCTTCCCGCGTTCCCGCCAGAATGCCGAAGTAGCCGCCCAGTGATAACTGATATCCAGTGCCACCGGGTACTTGAGCAATCAGATCGTCGCCAAGGTAGTCCTTACCAATCGCATGATTGGGCAGCGCGACGTCCATCTCTGGAATCTCGCGGATCACCCAGGCTATAAAGGTATTGCTGTTCGGTCCGGGCCAGGCCTCGTAGGTGGTCGGGTAGGGGTAGCGGCCGATGACGTCATCCAGCTGAGCGATGATCTTCTGTGCACGATCCCCGCGAAAATCTGCGATCAGCGAGGGCTGGGAGCCATACCAGGCCCGGTCCGGTTCTCCAGGCCGTGACTGCACCACATAGTGCCGCCAGCCCGTCACCTCATGTACGTAGTACTGATCTGAACCCGCTTCTTTGGTGCTTATCCAGGTATGAACCGCAAAATAGCCGCGCCAGCTGTAAGCACGGGCACCATAAACCTGAACCACGGCGCCCGGTTCCTGCTCGGGCGTTGGCGCAAGGCCTGCGCTGGAGCGGTCCGCTGTTCGCCAGCTTCCGGAATCCTGAAAACTGGCGCAGGCGGCCAGGAACAGAGGCCCGATCAGCAACACGGACAGCGTCAGGACGAGTCCAAAAAAGCAGCGTTTTATTTTTACCATGGGAACCCGAGTCTGAAAAACCTGACTTATATTACGGTGTGGCTGCGTCAGAGTTCACCGGTCAGCGCATGACGGTTACGTAAGCATTCGACCGCGTATCAGGTTAACCAGTTGGTTCAGCATCTCCTTACCTTGGCCATCGAAGAGCATATGAAATTTTTCCTTTTGCACGGCCATTTCATGGCTTGAACTCGACGATAGGGAATCTTTGCGTAGATCCATCAAGTGGCAGGCGGCGAGGTGGGCTTTTATGTGATTGTCGATCAACTGGGTAATCAGCTCGTCGATGTCGCCATGGCAGAAAGGGCGTATCAGATTCAGAATCCTGCGTGCTTCCAACGCGGCATTCCGGGCATCGAGTCGCAGCTCGCCAGCATCATCATTCGCCTCTACGGCCCTGAGGAACATACCGAGCTTGTCATGCAGTGACCATATAAGCGGCCAGATAGCATCGTAGGCCGCTTTCTCGGTGGAATACCGTTCGCCGGCGTTGGTATTGGGCTCCGTGAGATGACTGCGGGTGTTAAACTGGGACGCCTGCCATTCATTGATATCCTTCCACAGGCTGTCAACGCGGTACTTCACGACCTGATTCTGTTCCGAGATTTTTCGGCGGGACACGTTGCCAACGACGATAGCGAGAAATGCCACAACCAACGCGGTGACGGCGACCAGTATTGCAGCATGCTCGGTGCTGATGAGGTTGAAAAGACGGTCCGTTTCCATGGATGCCCACTCCTTGAACTATCTGTTAACACCCTGGGCTGCTAACGCTCCGGCTCAACCTGCCTGAAAGGTAGTGCGTTCATTGCTTCGTCAGAATAGGCCATAACGTGGCCTGACTCTTCTTTGGTAAATTTGGCTATGGCGTCCCGGAAGTCGGGATGAGCTATACCGTGCCAGGAATGGGTAATCACGGGTTCAAACCCACGGATCAGCTTGTGCTCTCCTTGAGCGCCCGCGTCAAAACGCCCCAGACCTTTATCAATGGCCAGCTCTATCCCCTGATAGTAACAGGTTTCAAAGTGCAGAAAGTTATATTCGTCCAGGCAGCCCCAGTAGCGCCCGTAAAGCGTGTCCTGCCCGGTCATGAAGAGTGCGCCGGCAATCAGCTTCCCGTCGTGCGCCGCCATGACCAGCGTAAGGTGTTCGGGCAGCCGCTCCCGAATCTGTTCGAAGAAAGTCTTGCTAAGATAGGGGCGCTGCCCGCGTTTCAGGTAGGTGGCTTGATAGAACACGTAGAACGCGGAAAGGATCTGATCCGAAATGTCACGGCCGTGATAGCGCGTAAAGGTGATGCCCTGATCGGCCACCTGCCTGCGTTCCTTGCGAATCGCTTTGCGCTTGCGGGACGTCAGGGCGTCGAGGAACCCGTCAAAGTTTTGGTAATCGTAGTTGTGCCAGTGAAACTGACAGCCCAGTCGATGCAACTCGTCGCTCTGGTGAAGTAGGGACTGGTCTTTGACATCGGGAAACAGCAGGTGCCACGAATGCACGTTCAGGTCTGCAATCAGAGCGTCGAGAAGCGCGGGCATATCGCCCGTTTTCAGCTTCGCTCGCAGCGACGGCTCAATCAACAGCCTTGGCCCGCGTGACGGAGTAAACGGAATCGCTATCAGCAGTTTTGGGTAGTAGGGCAACCCATGGCGCTGATAGGCCTCGGCCCAGGCGAAGTCAAAAACATACTCGCCCATGGAATGGGTTTTAAGGTAGGCCGGTGCGACGCCGACAATGTCATCGCCGGCCCGTATTATAAGGTGTTGTGGCTGCCAGCCAGTTTCCGCGGTGGTGCAGCCAGACGCTTCAAGCGCCACAAAAAACTCATAGCGCAGAAAGGGGTTATCTCGACCTGCCAGTTCCTCCCATTGCGTCTGGCCAATGTCTTCGATGGAGTCGCAGGTTGTAATGGTCAGTTTCGGAAAGTCCGTGTCGGGCATGTTGGATCTGGCTCCTGTTGGTCTATCCATACCATACGCCAGATCCGGTCAGATGATCACTTAGTTGAAGCGCCCGATCCCTTGCGATCACACCGTGTAAAGGTTTTGCAAAAACCGGCAGGCCCGGGCGGCGTGGTTTCAGGGCATGATAAACTCTTGGCTATTTCAGGAGCCGCTTTATGCAAAACCGGGTATTGCTGGTTGAAGATGATGAAGAATTGCGCACTCTGCTGGCGCGCTATCTGACCAATCAGGGATTCACGGTTCGGGAAGCGGCGAACGGCAATGACGGTTTATCACTGGCGATGGGGCAGGACTGTGACATCGTGGTGCTGGATATTATGCTGCCGGACATCAGTGGCCTGGACGTTTTGCGGCAGATTCGGGCGAAAACCCATCTGCCCGTTGTATTGCTGACCGCTCGGGGCGACGAAACCGACCGGATCGTTGGCTTCGAAGTAGGCGCCGATGACTATATTCCCAAGCCCTGCAATCCTCGTGAACTCATTGCCCGGTTGCAGGCCCTGTTGCGCCGGATAGCCTGGGATCAGGAAGTGGGCGTGGACGAGACCCGGCACTATGGCGACCTGCGGGTCGAACCGGTTCAGCGCCGCATCTACCAGAGCGATGAGGTCATGGAATTGACCGCCACCGAATACGAGGTGTTGCAGGTATTGCTGGCTCACGCGGGCAGCGTGGTTCGCAAAACCGACCTGATGCAGTGGGCGCTGGGCAGGCGGCTTGAAGCCTACGACAGGACTCTGGATATGCACGTCAGCAACTTGCGCAAAAAACTGGGCAGTGACGACCCGCCGCGGATTGAGACCGTCAGAGGGTTGGGGTACAGCTACCGGGTGCCGGCATGATACCCAGGTTACGAATAACGCTTTTCTGGCGTGTGTTTATGTCGATCTGGGTGGCGATGGCGATCACCCTGGTCGCCGGGCATCTTACGACCCAGGCGCTTCAGGACCGTGAACGGAATGCCATTGAGCGTCAGGCCGGCCTGCGGGACGTTGCAATGCAGGCACTGGCGCTTCGCCGGGATGATGATGGCGGCAGCCTCTGGCGCTACCTGAAAGCTGAAGGCCAGCGGCTGGATCTGCACCTGCGGCTGATCGAAGTAGACCAGAGCGATGAGGAATTGCCCCAGATCGTCCGGGAACGGCTGGAATCCAGTGGCTGGTATTCTCTCAAGCCCGCTGTCATCCCTGTGGCAGATGACTATCAGCTGGTAGCCTGGCCCCGGAAAGGCGCCGAAGGCTGGGTAGATGCCAGGCTTTACCGTTGGCTAGAGGTCATGCTGGCGTTTGTGATTATCACCTTGGCCTGCTGGTGGGTTGCGCGAAGGGTGTCGCTGCCGCTGAAGCATATGGAGTCCACGGCTCGGGATATTGCCAGTGGCGATATCGATCTGCGGGTAAGCCCGGATATTGCAAATCGGGGAGACGAGATAGGCGCTCTGGCAATGGCTTTCAACGGTATGACCGAGCGCTTGTGCTACCTGCTGGAGCGCCAGAAACACCTGATGCGGGATATTTCCCACGACCTGAGAACGCCTCTGGCACGGCAGCGCGTGGCCATAGAACTTGCCAGTGACGGCAGTGTGGATCGGGAAATGCTGGCTTCTATTTTGCGCCAGAACGAACGTCTGGAGGCCATGACAGCGCAGATCCTGACGCTGTATAGCGTGTCTGAGCAGGGTGGCGATATTCAGCGCGAGCCAGTACAGCTGCTTCACGTATTGAACCGGGTATTGGCAGACGCCGCCGATTATGCCGGGCACCGGGGTGTTGATTGCCGACTGACGGTGACGCCCGACTCAGAGCGCACCCTGGTATTGGGCGATCCGAACCTGCTGCAACGGGCGTTTGATAACGTGCTCCAGAACGCACTGGATCATACGCCACCGGGCCAGCCTGTCATCATAAGCCTGAAAACCGCCGGTCAGAAATTGGTGGTTGGAATCACGGATGCCGGACCGGGTGTGCCGGAAAATACGTTGGGCCACCTTTTCGAACCGTTTTACCGAGCCGACAAATCCCGCGGGGGCAAAGGTTGGGGGCTGGGGCTGGCTATTGCACGCGATATTCTGGGTCTGCACGATGGTAGAATCGAGGCATTCAACGGAGATCAAAGCGGGCTTGTGGTCAACCTGAGTCTGCCGATTTTTAGTCGCAATGTCTGACCTCGAGGAAGGAACGCGATCAGGAGCGAACAGGATGGCTGTTGATTACCCCGTGCCCGCCGGGTTTCTTGAGCGGGAAACCGAGGTAAAAAAGAGCCGGTTTATTGCCAGGGTCGTTCCTGTCTTCAACCGTGACGACGTCAAAACCCGGCTCGCGGAGGCCCGCGCTGATCATCCGGATGCACGTCACATATGCCGGGCCTACCAGATTGGTCGGCCCGGGGCTGCGGCGGAAGCCGCCATGAATGACGACGGCGAACCGTCCGGTACCGCAGGCAAGCCCATTCTTGGGGTGATCCAGCACAAGGACATGGGCGATGTGATGGTGCTGGTGATCCGCTATTTCGGCGGCACAAAGCTTGGCGCTGGCGGTCTGGTGAGGGCCTATGCCGGGGCGGCAGAAAGCGTCCTTGCCGACGTCGGGCGGGTAATTCAGAAACCGATCGACGCGGTGAGAGTGGTTATGGGGTTTGCCGATGAGCAGCCCCTGAGACACTGGTGTGAATGTAATGATGCAATCATTGAAAACGTTGATTACGGTGCCACAGTAACGGTGACCGTTGAGGTGCCACTCGAAAAGCGAAACGAACTGAAGGCGTTCTGCGATGCGCGGGGGCTGGAAATTCTGACAGGACGGAAGCAAACAGAGGTGATGACATGATCAGATCATTATTAGCAGCGGTAGTCGCATTGGTGCTTACCGGTTGCGCCAGTAATGTAATAACGGATTACGATTCTGGCGCAGCATTCGGCAGCTACAGTTCCTGGGATTTTGCGCCTTCCAAAGAGGGTGAGCATAGCTTTGTCTCGCTGGATGGCAGTCGGATCCTTAGCGCTATCGAGCGGGAAATGGGGGACGAGAACCTTCAGAAAGTGGCGACAGACGAAGCAGATTTACTGGTGGCCTGGCAGATCGTTGCCGAAGAACGCCTTGAGCGTGGAGGTTCCGGTTTGGGCTTTGGGCTGGGGTTCGGCACTGGTAATTTCGGATGGGGTCTGTCCACTGCGCCACCCATTGAGAAGATAGAAGAGGGCAAGCTGGTGATTGAGCTGGTCGATTCTGAAACCAGGCAGGTCGTCTGGCGCTCTGCCAGCCGGCGCTACCTGAACGAGCGCCAGACGTCTGAATCACGTCGGGAACTGATCGACGAGATCGTCACCGACATGTTTGAAGAATACCCGCCCGGCGTTAAGTAAAGGGCGCAGTGAAGAGTGCGATGAAGAATGAAATGAAGAGTGCAATGAAGAGTGCAATGGTATGAAGAAAAACTCTGACGGCGGACTGGTATTTTCCACCGAACAGGGACGGATGTGTCCTGATTGTCGGGAAGCCCTTGCAGACTGCCGCTGTTCTGAACCGCAGGCGCCAACGGGAGACGGCGTCGTAAGAGTCAGCCGGGAAACCAAGGGCCGGAAAGGGAAGGGCGTTACTCTGGTCACCGGCATCCCGCTGATCGGGTCTGAGCTCAAAGCCTATGCGAAAATGCTCAAGGCCCGCTGCGGCGTCGGCGGCACCGTCAAAGACGGCGTTGTTGAAATTCAGGGCGACCAGCGTGACACCCTGGTGCCTTTGCTGAAAGAGAAAGGCTGGACCGTGAAGCGAGCCGGGGGCTGAAAAGATTCAATCGCTGGCAAGAGGCCGGACGAAGATTTCTCCGTTTCCGGCCTCTTAAACCCCGGGAGCGTTCAGGCCTAATCCCCCAACTGATCCCGGATCAGCTTTTTGTTGATCTTGCCAACGCTGGTTTTGGGAATATCCTCCACAAAATCAATCTTGCCGGGGATAGCCCACTTGTTGATCTCACCGGATTCCACGAACGTCTTCAGATGTTCCTGAAGTTCTTCCAGCGTCGCCTTCGCTCCAGACTTGAGCACCACCAGCGCATGGGGGCGTTCCCCCCACTTCTCGTCGGGCACGCCCACCACAGCGGCCGCATCGATGGATGGGTGCTGGCTGATCAGGTTTTCAAGATCAAGGGATGACAGCCATTCACCACCGGTCTTGATCACGTCCTTGATGCGATCCTTGATCACCAGTGTGCTGTCTGCCTCCATCGAGGCCACGTCGCCGGTATGCAGCCAGCCGCCCTGCCACAGGTCCTCGCCTTTCTCCGGCTCCTTGAAATAGCTCTGGGTCAGCCATGGGGCGCGGGCAACGACTTCGCCCTTGGCGTCGCCATCGTGAGGCACGGGTTTGCCATCCGGATCGATAATTTCAATCTGCACCATGGGTACCGCGACACCGGTTTTGATACGTCTGGATGTCTGTTGCTCCAGAGGTAGCTCCAGATCCGCCGGCTTCAAATGCGTGGCCGACAACAGCGGGCAGGTTTCCGACATGCCGTAGCCGGTGTACATCCTGATGCCCAGTTTGGCGCCTGCGTCGCACAGGCCGCGGGTCAGGGCGCTGCCACCGATCAGTACGTGCCAGTTGCTCAGGTCTGCTGTCTTAATGGACTCGGACGCCATCATCATCTGCATGACGGTCGGCACGCAGTGCGAGAAAGTCACCTTGTGTTCCTTCAACAGATCGACCAGCAGTTCCGGTTCATAACGGCCGGGATAAACCTGCTTGATGCCCAACATGGTTGCGGCGTAGGGCACACCCCAGGCATGAACGTGGAACATGGGGGTAACCGGCATATAGACGGATGAAGATCGTAGCATCGGCATTTCGTCAAATGCGGAAAGGGAACCGGTCATGGCCAGAGTATGCAGTACCAGCTGGCGATGACTAAAGAAAACACCTTTCGGGTTACCCGTGGTGCCTGTGGTGTAGAAAGTCGTGGCAATGCTGTTCTCGTCAAAGTCCGGGAAATCGAAGTGATTGTCCGCTTTGGCAAGCAGCGCCTCGTAATCACCGGCACTGTCCAGAGACGTTGAGCTGGCTTTCGGTTCGTCCGTCAGCTGAATGTACTGGCGCACGGTTTTGACATCGTCTTTGACGCTTTCAACGATGGGAAGAAAGTCGTCGTGAATCAGCACCAGATCATCTTCGGCGTGGTTCATGGTGTACACGATCTGATCCGGTGACAGTCGCACGTTGATGGTGTGCATTACTGCCCCGATCATCGGGATCGCAAAAAAGCATTCCAGATAGCGAGGTGTGTCCCAGTCCATTACTGCAACTGTGTCGCCCGGTTTTATGCCGGCGTCAGTGAGCGCGTTGGCGAGGCGGTGAATACGGTCCACCAGGTCAGTGTAGGTGTATTTGCTTTTGTTGGCGTAAATGATCTCTTGATCCGGCGCGTAGCGCGGTGCAGACAATAGCAGCTGCTTGATCAGAAGTGGGTATTGGTAGGCGTTGTCTGCCGGCGGCAGAATGCGCGTGTTGGCCATGACTGTCCCTCTTTTTCGCTTGTTGGTTTTGTGTGCGAAGAGGGACTAATCTGCCACAGATTACGCGTTACTGATAGGTGCAAAGATAAGCGGTGTCGACATCGGTTTTGGCTTTGAAGCTGGCCTGGCCGGCTACTTCGAAAAATTCGCCTGCACCGTAGGTCATCCATTCTTCCATTCCGGGAAGCAAAACCGTCAGAACCCCACTGAGAACGGTCATGGTTTCGCGCTTGGAGGTGCCGAATTCGTATTCGCCGGGGCTGATGACGCCGACTGTGGCGGGCAGCGTTGCCGACTGGAAAGAAATGGATTTGGCACGGCCTTCGAAATACTCATTTACGTCTAACATCTGAGCGTCTCCTTAACATCGGATCGCGCACTATACGCGAAATTGTGTTTCCGTGTTATGAAAAAGCCCGGACGTCGCCGGGCAATCAGGGTTGCCCGGGCGGATCTGTTTTTGTCGGCGTCGTAGAGTTTTCAGAGCTTCCTTCAAAGCCGCTGAGCAACCTGTGTGTGTCAGGATCATAATTTTCACGCAGCTGGTCCTTCACCGTGCCGTCCCAGAGGGGTGTACCGGTAAAATATCCGGCCCGGCCAATAACGTGTGCGGCGATGGGTGACGTAATCAGAATAAAGATCACGATCGCGAAAGCCCGGGCGAAAACGACGCTGTCGCTAAAGTAGAAAGAGACACTGCCCATGATGAACATGGCACCCATGGCAGCGGCCTTGGTGGACGCGTGCATGCGGGTGGGCAGGTCAGGCAGTCTGACGATGCCGATCGCTGCCAGCAACATGAACGACGCACCGGCCAACAGGAAAACAGAGACGATAAGGTCAATCATTTTTGGTGCCTCCTTTTTCCAGGAAGCTGGCAAAACCGATAGCGGCGAGAAAGGCTGTCAGTGCGATAACGATAGCGACGTCCAGCAGGCTGGAAACGCCGGTATCAATGGCGTGCACCCCGACATAACCCACCACAATGGAGGCAATCAATTCCAGCGCCACGACCCGGTCAGGCAGCGAAGGCCCGCGGGTCAGACGAACAAACGCCAGTATCAGCGCCAGGGACAGCATGAAGTAAACAATGTTTATAGCATAGGGAATCACGTGTCGGCTCCTCAGCGCAGAATCTTCAGGATACGGAATTCAAGTTCTCTGAGATCCTGTCTCAGTTGTTCCTCGTCCTGAAGAAACATCGCATGTATGAACAGTACCTTGCGGTCATCGCTGACGTCGAGGCTAAGGGTTCCTGGGGTTAGCGATATGACGCTGCTAACGAACATGATCTCTACATCGGTACTTGCCCTCAGCCGGAATGCAATCACTCCGGGTTTCATGTACCACACGGGTGTTGCAACGTCATAGGCGACTCGCACGTTGGCTTTCACCAGTTCCTTGATGAAAAATATCAGAAACCCGACAACGCGTGGAATGCGCCTCGAATAGCCCTTGAGAACCGGCACCTGCCTTTGCAATACCATCAGTGCCATATAGCCAAACAGAAAGCCGGCAAAAAAATTCATCGCCGAGAAGTTGCCACTCAGGCCAACCCAGGCAAGCGCGAGCATGATGTTCCAGAAGAAACCAATCATTGTTGCGCACCTCCCAGAACCGCTTTGATATAAAGCTCCGGATTCATCAGCTGTTCCGCCGCCATTTCGGCCAGTTCGTAGATGGGCTGGCCGTTCATGCCGATGAACAGCGTACAGGCCGCCAGGCCAACGACCGGCAGATAGTAGGCCCAGTTATGCGTGTCCTTGACCTCTCCTTTCAGCCGGCTCAGGTCCTCGACGTGCTCCGGTGTTTTCTTCCAGAACACCTCGGACCAGATCTTGATCATGGAATAGAGAGTAAGCAGGCCCACCAGCAAAGCGATACCGGTGACCACATAGGCTTCGGCTTCAAGGCCGGCGCGTATTACAACGAATTTGGCAAAAAAGCCGGATAACGGAGGAATGCCCGCCAGAGACAGGGCCGGAATCAGGAAAAGCAGCGCCAGAACCGGCTTGTGTTTGTAAACGCCTCCCAGGTCTTTCAATTCGTAGCTGCCCAGCAGTCGGTAAACGATACCGCTGACGAGGAACAGATTCGTCTTAACAATGATGTGGTGCATGATGTAAAACACCCCGCCAATGATCGCCAGGGGTGTGAACAGAGCCAGCCCGAGAATCATGTAGCCGATCTGGCTGACAATATGAAACGACAGTATTCTGCGGAACTCGAACTGGGCAGCGGCGCCCAGAACACCGGTCAGCATGGTCAGTGCTGCGGCCCAGAGCAGGATAGTGTGGGTGTATTCCACGTCCTGGGTGAAGATCAGGGTGAAAACCCGGTAAAGGGCATAGACACCCACTTTTGTCAGCAACCCGGCAAACAGGGCAGAAACCGCTACCTGCGGGGTGTGGTAAGAAGCGGGCAGCCAGAAAAATAACGGGAAGGCCGCAGCCTTGATGCCAAAGGACACCATGAACAGCATGGAGATCACGGTGATCATGCCGGGATCTTCCAGCGTTGCCACCTTTTGGGCGATATCCGCCATGTTCAGGGTGCCGACCGTTCCGTACAGCAGACCGACAGCCGACAGGAAAATCGCTGAAGAAAACAGATTCAGGGTGACGTACTTGATGGCGCCTTCCATCTGCGCCCGCTCACCGCCCAGGGTTAGCAGGGCAAAGGACGCCAGCAGCATGACTTCGAACCAGACGAAAAGGTTAAAGATGTCACCGGTCAGAAACGACCCGGCCACGCCGGCCAGCAGCAGGTGCATCAGCGGGAAATAGCCGAATTTTTCGTGCCCGCTGGGCGTCGATGCCAGCGAATAGATGGCAATGGCCAGGCCGATGATGCCGGTCAGCACAATCATGATGGCGCTGAGGATATCCGCGACAAAAACGATGCTGAACGGCGCCGGCCAACTGCCCATCTCCATCACCAGGAACCCCTGGTCTACCGTAGAATTCAGCAGCCAGACGCTGGCGGCCAGCAACAGGACCGTCGACAGCACGGCCAGAATTCGCTGATAGCGAACCGAGCGCCACAGCGCCACAGACAGGGCACCGGCAAGCAGCGGGATCAGAATCGGTAAAGTAAGTTCCGGGTTCAAGTGTCCGTATCCTTCATCTGGTCGAGGTCATCGGTTCCCACCACCTCGTAGGCACGGCGGATGAGAACCACGGCGAAGGCCAGAACGCCGAAGGCGATCACAATGGCAGTCAGTATCAAAGCTTGCGGAAGTGGGTCGGCGACAGTGCCGAGGGGCGCATCCGCACCTTCGGGAATCAACGGGGGTGCGCCGCGCGTCATACCGGATACAACAAAAATGAGCAGGTTGGCCGCGTTGCTGAGTATCATCAGGCCAATAACGAGTTTGACGATCGATCGTCTCAGCATCATGTAAATGGCTGCAGCGAACAGAATGCCGACAACATAGGCCATCAGGCTTTCCATAAAAGGTCTCCTGAAGTGATGGCGTCTAAAAAATCGCAATGTGGCCTCATTCGTCAGACTCCATAAGATTGATTACGAACGTCATAATCGTGCCCAGAACGGCGGCGTAGACGCCAATATCAAAGATGAGCGGCGTTGAGAGTTTGAGATAACCTCCCCCCGGCAACGGAAGTTCCCACCAGTGGGCGGTCAAAAGTGGCTGGCCCGCAATAAACGCCGGAATGGTAGAGGCAAGCGCCAGCAAAAGCCCCGCCGCCAGCAGGTCTCTGGGTGCTGCCCTCAGGATTCGTCGGGTAGGTTTGGCGCCAAACGAAAAAGCGTAGAGGACAAAAGCGCTGGCTGCGACCAGTCCCCCGATAAAGCCACCACCGGGCTCATCGTGGCCACGGAACAACAGAAAAACTGAGAACATCAGCTGCAACGGCATGATAAACAGTGCCGCAGTATGAAGAATCACGGTATTGGATTTCATGATTTGTGCTGATCCTCCGCCTTCAGTTTGACCATGGACAGTACACCCAGTGCTGCAAGGGCCAGCACGAAAATCTCGCCCAGGGTATCCAGCGCACGGAAATCGACCAGGATGACGTTAACAATGTTCCGGCCGTAACCAAGTGTTGCGCTGTTTTCCACGTAGTAACTGGAAATACTCTCGAAGTAGCGGACATCCTGGGATGCCAGAATCAGCAATGTCATGACCGCCCCGGCAAACACTGCGACCGTGAGATCGCGGTAGCGCTCGAACGGCGACGACAGGTTAACGAACTCCGGCAGCTTGAATAGCACCAGCACCAGCAGGATCACCGTCAGGGTTTCAACCAGCAGTTGGGTTATGCCCAGATCAGGCGCGCTGAACAGAATGAAGATCAGGGCGACGGAAAAGCCGAGCACGCCCATAGAGGCAACAGAACCCAGTCTTGAGTGGGTAGCGCTGGCAAAAATGGCAGCAGCAACCAGTAGAAGGGCAATACCCCATTCGTAGAAATGACTGTTGCTCAGGTCCAGTGTCAGGTGGAAGCCATGATGCGTCAGCAGCGTGTAGCCGGCCAGGCCAAAAGTGACGACGACCAGTAGCAAAAGGTAAAGCCCCAGAACGCCATTTTGAAGAACCCGGGTCTGCCAGGCAGCGACGGTGGTAATGCCTTCCATAAACTTGAAGTAGCCGGCTTCAGGCCCGAAACGGGCAGCGAAAGTGTTAACGGCGTAAAGCGTAGGTTGAAGGCGGCTCCACCTTGCGACAATCACAATCCCCAGAGCAAGGCTGCCCACTGACAGTATCAGCGGCAAATTAACACCGTGCCAGAGGGCAAGATCGGTTTCCACGGCGGCGCCCATAACGCTTCCAACGGCGCTCTGCAGTAGAGCCGCTTCGGGCAGGAAGGGCGCCAGCCCGAAAACCAGGGCTGTTACCGACAGCACAGCGGGGCCGATCAACATGCCAAAAGGTGCATCGTGAGGTGTTTTCGGAGTATCCCCGGTTTTTCCGAAGAAAGGTTTGATGGCGACAAGTCCGGCAACACCCACAATCAACACAGCGGCGGCGACGGCAACCGTGATCAGTGCTACAGACCAAATCGGTGCGCCCAGCAGTGATTCAAACAGCAGTTCTTTGGCGATAAACCCGAACAACGGCGGCAGGCCGGCCAGCGACAGTGCCGCCAGACAGGCAATGGTTGCGGTCACCGGCATGGTTTTTCGCAGGCCGCCCATCAGTGTGATGTCTTTGGTGCCGGTTTCGTGGTCCAGCGCGCCCGCAATCATGAAGAGGGCGCCCTTGTAGAGTGAGTGTGCAACCAGGAAACAGATGAAGGCTGTCAGGGCCAGTTCCGTGCCTACGCCGATCAGCATGGTCAGCGTGCCAAGGGCCATGATGGTGGAGTAGGCCAGAACTTTCTTGATGCCGGTGCTGCTGAACGCCAGGTAGGCGCCGGTCAGCATCGTGGCAGCGCCAAACAACATTAATGCGTTACTCCACAGCACGCCCTCGCCCAGTGACGGGTTCAACCGGGCCATCAGGTAGATGCCCGCCTTCACCATGGTGGCGGAGTGCAGAAACGCGGAAACCGGTGTAGGCGCAGCCATCGCATTGGGTAGCCAGAAGTGGAAAGGCACCTGGGCAGATTTGGTAAAACACCCGGCCAGAATGCAGATGACCGCCCCGGTGTAGAACGCGTGTTCGTGCAGGGCCAGGTCAGAAGACAGGATTTCGGAAAGCGAATAGCTGCCGCCCATCAGCGCCAGCAGAATCAGCCCGGCCATCAACGCCAGGCCACCGGCCACGGTGACGAAAAGACCTTGAAGGGCGCACTTGCGGGCATCGGCATCTTCATGGTTAAAGCCGATCAGCATATAGGAGGTAATGCTGGTCAGTTCCCAGAACACAAAAATGGTAATCAGATTATCGGACAGGACCAGGCCCAGCATGGAAGCCATGAAGGACAGCATGATCACAAAAAAGCGTGCGAGGTACTTATGGCCTGCCAGATAGGATCCGGCGTAAATCAGAATAAAGGTGCCGATACCGCAGATCAGCAGCGCAAATGTCAGGGAAAGACCATCGACCAGAAAGTTGAGGTCGATACCCAGCCCGGGCATCCAGGCAAACTCGAAAAGCATGGAGCCATTGGCCTGAACGTCCGGAATGAGACTGGCGAAGTACGCGGTCAGGCCGGCGGGGAGGATCGCAAGTGTCCAGCCGATGTACCTGCCCGCTACTCGGTGCAGTACTGGCGCGATGATCGCCAGTAAATATCCTGATAACACGGCCAGTAGCATGGTTTGAGTTCGCTCCAGTTAGGCCCCGGAAATCGACCCGGTCTCTTTGGGATAAATGCGGGCCCGTGGAAATCGTAACCGCCCGCAATCAGTCGCTTGAGAGACTATCCGACACGTTGATCAATGGCAAGAATGGCAAGAGGATCGCCGTATAACCGAGTACGATCATAGACTCCGCCGATCTTTGTAAGGTTTTTCGGTTTCCCCGGAATTGCGAGCGATGGCGATCCGCTGGTTGGTACGGCCAATTATTTTTTTCTGTAATCGGGTCTCCCAGTCCAGCGCGACCTTGTCAGTGGCGGTCCAGGTGCGATTGAACAGCAGCTTGCTGGCAGCCACGGCGTCCGGGGAGCGTTCAGCCAGTTCTTCGGCAAAAGCCAGCGCTTCGGCCATGGGATCATCACAAACCCGGCTGACCAGGCCCATTTCGCGGGCTTCGGTGCCATTGAAGCGGCGCGCCGTCATGGTCAGCTCTTTGGCCAGGTCGATGGGAATAAGTTCCCGCAAGGTAACGGCCAGGCTCATGTCCGGGATCAGGCCCCATTTACTTTCCATAATTGAAAATTCGCAATTTGCTGTGGAAAAACGGAAGTCTGCGCCCAGTGCAATCTGCAAACCGCCGCCAAAACAGTAGCCGTGGGTAACGGCAATCACCGGTGCGGGTACGTCCCGCCACAAATAGCCAACATCCTGCGCCAGATTGCTTATTTTCCGGCCCGGCTTGAACAAGAGTCTGAGGAAGTTCGCGGGGTTCTTTGACACGGTTTTGACATCAAGGCCGGAGCAGAAAGCGTCGCCTGTGCCGCTCAGGATAATCGCGCGAACACTGCGGTCTTTTTTTAGCGACCGGGCCGTTTCGGTGATGGCCCTGAACATGGGCATGTCCAGACCGTTGTACTTTTCCGGTCGGTTCAGCGTCACCATTGCAATGCCGTTTTCGATGCTGACCTTTACCCGTTCTTCAGTCTGGCTTTGCGCAGAGTCGCGAGTGCTCCGAGTGCTCATAGTGTCGATTCCGTGTCGTACTTTTGTCTTGGGGCGCTATGCTACCATGTTGTTCGCTGATGATGATGCCTTCGCCACCCGACGAGAAACGTGACCATGACCCAGGCCTACCCGAACCTTTTAAAGCCATTGGACCTCGGCTTTACGGAGCTGAAAAACCGCGTACTAATGGGCTCCATGCACACCGGCCTGGAAGATCGGTTCTGGAACATCCACAAACTGGCCCGTTACTTTGCCGAGCGTGCCGAAGGGGGTGTCGGTCTTATGGTCACGGGTGGATTCTCGCCGAACAGGGTGGGCCAGCTGTCGCCCTTTGCGTCCACCATGAATAATCGTGGTACGGCAATACTGCATCGCCATGTCACCAACGAGGTTCACGACGCCGGTGGCAAGATTTGCCTGCAATTGCTGCACGCGGGTCGCTACAGCTATCACCCGTTCAGCGTGTCAGCTTCGGCCACCAAAGCGCCGATCACTCCGTTTAAAGCCAAAGCCCTTTCGACCAAAGCTGTAGACAGGCAAATTGATGATTTTGTCAGTGCTGCAAAGCTGGCTAGGCTGGCTCGCTATGACGGCGTAGAGGTGATGGGTTCGGAAGGTTATTTCATTAACCAGTTTTTGTGTGAGCGCACCAACAAGCGCACGGACAAATGGGGCGGGCCGTTTGAAAACCGCATGCAGCTGCCGGTGGAAATTGTCCGCCGTATGCGCAAAGCGGTTGGCCCGGACTTCATCATTATCTACCGGCTGTCGATGCTGGATCTGGTGGAGGGTGGTCAGACCTGGGACGAGGTCGTCAAACTTGGAAAAGCCATTGAGCAGGCGGGCGCCACTATTATCAACACGGGTATTGGCTGGCACGAGGCGCGGGTGCCCACGATTGTCACCTCAGTGCCAAGGGGTGGGTTTTCGGAAGTCACCGCCAAGTTCTATGGCGAAGTGAATATCCCGGTTTGTACCACCAATCGCATTAACACGCCGGAGAAGGGTGAAGAGATTCTGTCTGCCGGCAAGGCCGATATGGTCTCAATGGCGCGGCCACTGCTGGCGGATTCGGAATTCGTGCGCAAGGCGCAGGAAAATCGCAGTGATGAAATCAACACCTGCATTGCCTGTAATCAGGCGTGTCTGGACCATGTGTTTCAGCTCAAGCGGGCATCCTGCCTGGTAAACCCGAGGGCCTGTCATGAAACGGAACTGGTACTGACCGTTGCGCCGGTTCGCCGCCGTGTTGCGGTGGTCGGCGCCGGCCCTGCAGGCCTCGCGGCGGCAACCACCGCCGCAAAACGCGGCCATCGGGTGACGTTGTTTGAGGCCGACGGCCAGATCGGCGGGCAGTTCAACTTTGCCAAACGGATTCCCGGCAAGGAAGAGTTCTACGAAACCCTGCGTTATTACCAGCGTCAGATCGAACTGTTGAGCATTGATTTGCAGCTGAATACTCGCGTGGACGCTGATCGGCTGAAAGCCGAGGGTTTTGACGATGTGATTATCGCCTCCGGCGTGAAACCCAGAACGCCGGGTATCCAGGGTATCGACCATCCCAAGGTTCTGGGGTATCTGGATGTGTTGAAACACAATAAGCCGGTGGGCAAGTCGGTTGCGGTGATCGGCGCCGGCGGCATTGGCTTCGATGTCAGCGAGTTTCTGAGTCACGACTTCAGCCACCACCCGGAAGGCCAGCAGGCAGACTTTGAGGACTGGAAGGCCGAATGGGGTGTCCAGCCGGATTACCAGGGCGCGGGCGGCCTGGCCGAGCGCAAGGCGACTTCATCACCTCGCAAGATTTACCTGATGCAGCGCAAAACCACCAAAGTCGGCGGCGGTCTGGGTAAAACCTCTGGCTGGGTTCACCGCAACAGTCTCAAGCATCGGGACGTGGAAATGCTCGGTGGCTGCCGCTACGACAGGATCGACGATGAGGGTCTGCATATCTCGCTGTCTGACAAAAGCGGCAAGGTAATCGAGTCCAGGGTGCTGGCGGTGGACAACGTGGTGATCTGTGCCGGTCAGGAACCGTTCAGAAGTCTTTACGATGAATTGCTTGGCCAGGGCATTAAAGCCCACCTGATCGGGGGCGCCGATGTGGCTGAAGAGTTGGATGCCAAGCGGGCGATCCGTCAGGGAACGGAAGTTGCCGCGGCCGTATGACACTTTTGGTCAGTTATGGATGAATAGTGCGTCCCGCTGCTACTTAGTGGTTTGCTCACTGGTTATCGAATCGCTCTCAGGGCGTTTGAAATAGCGTCCGCCTCTGCTTCCAGAACCTGGCAGCGCAGGCGGTTGCCCTGCTGCATGGCCTGCTCCAACTGCTTCTGTTTCATGCCGTAGAGCTTGTTCAGGATATCGGCCTGGCTCTGTTTAAGCGGTGCGTTCATGGCGACTCTCCCCAATATAACACCTGTCGATATAACTTACGGTCTGCCACCTTTGTGGCATTTACACAGGATTCGATGCACAACCCGCGCCATGGCAGCGTCCAAGGCGGTTATCAGATCCCGAATCTCGATCGATAGGTGCCCGGTGCCAGGCCGGTGTGTTTTCTGAACAGACGGCTGAATGAGCTGACATCCTCATAGCCCACTTGCCGGGTAATGGTCTCGATGGCCAGTCGGGACTGCTCCAGCTGTTGCCGCGCCGCTTCGATCCGCAGAATCTGCAGGTAACCGGTCGGGGTGTCGCCGGTTGCCGCTCTGAAGCGCCGGATCAGCGTTCGCTCTGTCAGACCGGCCAGAGCGGCAAGGGATTGCAGGCTGACCGGCTCCGGGTAGTGCTTATCCAGCCACTCCTGAAGCTGCAGGATCGCCGGGTCAGAATGATATCTCCGGGCCTGCATGGCGGAGTAGGGCGCCTGGCTGGTTCGTCCGGCGTCAATGACGAAAGCTTTGGCCAGCTCGCGGGCGGTCTGGACCCCGGCATAGCGTTCTACCAGATAGATGCCGAGGTCCCACCACGCCATGCCGCCCCCGGCACAGGCAATGGGTTCGTTCACTGTAATCAGCTTCTCCGGATGCAGATCCACCGCGGGATAGCGGTGCCGGAATTGCTCGCTGAACCCCCAGTGGGTCGTCGCCTGCCGTCGGTCAAGCAGCCCGGCCTCAGCCAGCAGAAAAGCCCCGGTACAATTACTGGCCAGCCGAACCTGACCGTCGTTCGGGTGGCTGGATTGCGCCAGCCAGTCAATGAGCCCCTGATTGTTGGCCAGCACTTGCGAAATCGGGGCGCCAATGGTGGGGACCATCACCAGGTGGTCGTCATCCGGTGAAATCACTGTATCCGTCAGTGCGCCGTCGGGCAGCAGAGTGATGCCATTAATGCACCGGAACGGCTGCCCGTCGAAGGTCAGCAAACGGGTCTGAAACTGGGGCGCGGGTTCCTCATTGTGAATGCGGGCCCAGGTCACACCGGCCAGTCGAAACAGGTCAATAATCCCCGTAATGGCACTGGCCAGTGCACCGTCAAAGCCAATAACCGAAACCGTTCGCATAGTAACTCCAGGGTCAGGACGCGTATCAGAATGGCGATTTCGGCCATAATTATGTCATAAACGCCGGTGTGCAGAGAACACAACCTGTGAGAGGCTAGCGGTAATCAACAGGAGACCCACGATGACCGATACCCTGATCGACCGCCGCGACCTGGCGTTCCAGCTTTATGAAGTGCTTGATACTGAACGTCTGAGCGAGCGTGAGCGTTTTAATGAACACAGCCGCGAAACCTTCGACGCCGTGATCGAAACCGCCGACAAAATGGCCCGTGAAAAATTTGCTACCCACAACTCGCTGGCGGACAAAGACGAGCCGAAATTCGTTAACGGTCAGGTGGAAATGCTGCCCCAGGTAAAGGAAGCCTTTGATGCCTACGCCGACGCTGGCTTTATTGCCGGGCGTTACGATTACGACCTGGGTGGCATGCAGCTTCCGGAATCGGTCATGGCCGCCTGCAACGGCTTTTTTACGGCGGCTAACCCGGGCACGGCCGGTTATCCGTTTCTGACCACGGCGGCCGCTAACCTGATTCGCGTCTTCGGTAACGACAAGCAGAAGAACACCTTCCTGCCGCACATGCTGAGCGGTCGTTTCAGCGGCACCATGGCATTGAGCGAGCCTCACGCCGGGTCCTCGCTGGCTGATATCCGCACCTCAGCGACGCCAACGGATGAGGGCGATTACCTGATCAAAGGCGCGAAAATCTGGATTTCCGGTGGCGAGCAGTCCATCACCGAAAACATCGTTCACATGGTGCTGGCAAAGATCAAAGGCGCTCCCGCCGGCGTGAAGGGCATTTCCCTGTTCATCGTGCCGAAGTTTGTGGTCGACGAGGAAGGCAACCCGACCGAACGCAATGGCGTGAACCTGGCCGGCCTGATTCACAAGCTGGGCTACCGCGGTACCACATCAACGGCGCTCAGCCTGGGTGACGACGCACCCTGCCACGGCTATCTGGTGGGCGAGCCCCATCAGGGTCTGAAGTACATGTTCCAGATGATGAACGAAGCGCGCATTGGCGTGGGCTTCGGCGCTGCGGTGATTGGCTACCGCGGTTACATGCACAGCCTGGAATACGCAAAAGATCGCCTGCAGGGGCGAAAGGCTTCAGAAAAGAATCCGGAAACGCCCCAGATTCCGATTATCGAACACGCCGACGTCCGCCGTATGTTGCTGGCACAGAAAGCCTACAGTGAGGGCGGTATGGCGCTGTGTCTTTATGGCGCCCGTCTGATGGACGATCAGCACACCCATCCCGATGAACATAAACGGGCGGAAGCCGGCAAACTGCTGGACCTGTTGACTCCGGTGATCAAGGCCTGGCCGTCTGAATACGGCCCCAAAGCCAACGACCTGGCGATTCAGGTCTACGGTGGTGCCGGCTATACCCGCGAGTACCCGGTGGAGCAGTGCTGGCGGGATAATCGCCTGAATCCGATTCACGAAGGTACCAATGGCATCCAGGCACTGGATCTGCTGGGCCGGAAAATCTGGCAGGATCAGAGCCACGGCCTGCAACTGCTGATGCAGGAAATGCAGGTGGATCTGGAAGCCGCGACTACAGAGCGTTGCCAGCAGTGGGCCCTGTCCCTGAGCGAAACCCTGCAGCAGGCGGTAAAAGTGACCCAGGATCTTGGTAAGTCTTTGATGTCGGGAGACCCGGACAAAGTGCTGGCCAACGCATCCTGTTACCTGCACCTGTTTGGCCATATCACAGTGGCCTGGATGTGGCTACGTCAAGCCAATGCCGCCGCTCACGGCCTTGGCTCCGCGAATACCGATGAGGATCGTAACTTCTACCAGGGCAAACTGCAGGCGGCCCAGTATTTCTTTCACTGGGAACTGCCAGCCGTCGCTCAGGATCTGGTGTTGCTGAGGAATCAGGACGATACCTGCCTGAACATGAAGTCGGACTGGTTCTAAGTCTGATGCTGGCGCAGTGAAGGGTTGTGAGCCAGACTTGAAGGCGTGTCAGCTTCTATCTTAAAGAGGTTTCGGTCATGTCCCTGTCCCATAGCGACTCACAATCCCTGCCGGTGTCCTGCGAGACCCAGACGTTGCTTCAAGAGTATCTGACGTCGTCGCGGTTGGCGGAAATTGTCTATCGGGACGATGCCGGCCAGATACAGACGACTCACGATGCAGTCCGTGAGCTTTTTAGTCGTGCCGGTCGTGATTTTCTGTGTCTCGGTCGCGGCCAGATGCTCCGACTTGATCACGTGTTGACTCTGGACGGCCATCCGGTCGCCAGGCTACCGTCTCTCTGAAAGATGCATAAAAAAACCTTAATTTCCCCGTCATCGATAGGTAGGGGTCTTGGCTGTACACTGCGCCGGGTTGTTTTTAAAACTTTCGAAAGGATACGACGATTATGAACAAACTGACGTTAAGCGCATTGGCACTTTTAATGACCTTGGGTCTTGCCGCCTGTAGCCAGGATGATGAAGGTGCAGACTTCGACGAAGCTGGCGAAAATATCGAAGAAATGGCCGATGATGCCGGCGACGCCATAGAAGAAACCTATGAGGATGCCACGGGCCAGAACGACAGCGCCTGGGATGAAACCAAAGACGCAGCGGGCGATGCGGCTGAAGAAGCCGGCGAAGCTGCCGAGGAAACCGGCGATGCGATTGAAGAAAGCGCCGATGAAATGACTCAGTAAGCTGTTTAGTTGGTTGCATCACGAACCCGGCCCATGGCCGGGTTTTTTTGTGTCGAGCGCACCGTTTCAGTTTTGCCGGAACCCGCCGTAAACCGAGTATTGATGTACTAAAGTCGAAGTTCATAGTGTTAACCGATTCTTTATTCTCAACCGCGATGAATGAAAGATGTATTCACAAGCAATAAAAATAACGAGGTTGTTATGGCTTTGCTCAATCGGCCTGTTCTTTTTATCGGAGTGCTGGTTGCCGCCGTTGTTGTCATCATTGCGGGTTCGGTGGCTCCCTTGATGGGACTTGATGCGGCATCGGTGATGGCGGGACTGGCTGTTGGCTTGGCGTTGGCCACTGTCTATCTCGTCATGCGCGTCCTGGAGCCGTTGCACAAAGCTCTCGATCAATTAAACGCGGGCGATTTGAACCCGGAGAGTTCGCTCGGCAAGCAATGTGCAAATTTGTTGGCAGATGCCAGGGCCGGTCGGGCACTGGTGGCCACTCTGTCTGGCGGTGCCGACCGTAGCGCCATTTCGGCGGCTCAGGTTTCATTTGCCGCCGACCAGTTGAAACTCCGCCTGGACCGGCAGGTAAAAGAAACGGCCCAGATGGCGGACTATGCAGGTCAGATTACCGAAAGTGTGCGGGAGTCAGCCCAGCAGGCCACCGAAGCTGCCACCATGGCTGTGCAGAACCGCCAGGTGAGTGTTGAAGGGCGTGACGCGCTGGCATCAGCCATTGAGAGTGTGCGCGCCGTGCACCAGCAGTCCGGTGAAAACCTCAGGCTGATTCAGGAGCTGAACGAGAAATCCAACAAAATCCAGGGCGTGACCAGCACTATTGAAGGCATTGCCGAACAAACCAATCTGCTGGCTCTTAATGCCGCGATCGAAGCGGCCCGGGCTGGCGATCAGGGCCGGGGGTTCGCGGTCGTCGCCGACGAAGTCAGACAATTGGCCGGACGAACAGCGCAGGCGACCGGTGAAGTGGCGAAAACGCTGGAGGAAATACGGTCGGATACCTCATTGATTGTTGCCCGGATTGAGGATCTGGCCAAAAGCGTCGAAAGCGGACTGCAATCGGTCGAGAGCGTTGGTGAGCGCCTGGACCAGATTCGGGATCAATCGGACCGGGTTCAGCAGCAGGTCACCCGCATTGCCGAAATTGATCAGAACAATGAGCGTAGTCTGCAACAGGTATCATCGAATATCGAAACCGTCCGTGATCAGATTACCGAGAGCGACTCCAGCGTGGCGTCCCTGGCCGAGCAAGCGGCCACGCTTATGGAGCTGGCGGAACAGGCGAATGCCTCTTTTGCCCTCAATAGTGATACCAGTTACCACCGCTTTTTCTATGATCAGGCCAGATCCGGAGCAGACCGGATCGGCCAGCTGTTCGAAAAAGCTATCCAGGATGAGTCACTGTCAGCCAATGCGCTGTTCGACAAAAAACGGACACCGGTTGGTGACACCAAGCCACCCAAATATTCCAGCAGTTTTGACGGCTTCACCGATAAGCATCTGCCCGAGGTTCAGGAGTCGGTAAAGAATGCCCATGAGGCCATTGTGTTTGCGATTTCCGCCGCACCAGACGGCTATGTGCCTACCCACAACCGGGACTTTGCGCATGCGCCAACCGGAGATCCCAAGGTGGACCTGGTAAAAAGCCGAAGCAAGCGACTGTTCAACGACCGGACCGGCATTCGCTGTGGTTCCCACACCCAGGACATGTTGCTGCAAACCTACCGGCGTGATACCGGTGAAATCATGCACGACCTGTCGGTGCCGATTTATGTGAATGGCAAGCATTGGGGTGGCTTCCGTCTTGGTTACCGTCCGGATAATCATTGAGGGCAAGGTCATCATCGCTTTATGGTGCTGTGCTAGACTTCATCGGTATCGATAAAGGAGACATGCCTTGAGTGACCAAGAATTTATCCCGTCCAGTTCCGACCCTGAAACCCGGCGTTCGGACCCGTCCCGAAACCTGGCAGTGGCGGTTTATATTCTTCAGGCCCTGTCGTTTTTTGTTGGGGGGATCACTGGCCTTGCGGGTGTGATCGTCAACTACGTGAAGCTGGATGAGGTCCAGGGCACCTGGATCGAACCTCATTTCCGCTGGCAGATCCGTACCTTCTGGATGGGTCTGTTATGGAGTGTGATCGGCTTCGTCACCACTTTTGTCATTATTGGCTGGTTTATTCTGTTAGTGACGGCCATCTGGATTATCTACCGCGTCGTCAAGGGCGCGCTGGCCCTCAACGACGGGTTGCCCCCGGAGCCGCTCTGACTATTCGTTGGTGACGTCCCTGAGCTTCATGGCGCTGATTGCGCCGGCCAGGCCCATCAGGCCAAGCATCAAAATCACCGCGATCTCTGAAATCATCGACACCAGCGCGGTCAGGCCGCCGGTGACAAGCAGCAGCACTCCGATAACGGTATTGCTGACCGAGGTGTAATCGGTGCGTTTGTTGCCCCCGGCCATATCCACCAGATAGGTTTTCCGGCCGAGGCGAACGCCGGCATGAGCGATGCTCAGCACGAAAAATCCGACCGGGTAAAACCATCCAATCCAGTCGCGGCTTCCAAACTGCCAGGCAACGAGCCCCACCACAAGACAGGCGCCACTGGCAATCAACGCCCCACGAACCATGACCCGTCTGCTGGAGTCGTCTGCCATCCAGCCCCAGACACTGGCGCTGACAGAGCTCGCAAAGCTACTGGCGAGCAGAAATACGGCCAGCAGATAGCCACTGTTGTTGGCGCCCTGGGCCAGCACCACAAAATAGGGCGAGGCGAGCGCAGAGCAAAGCAGCAGTGCTCTGGTTATGACGAAGTGCCGGAAATGTGGATCATCCCGCAAAAGTGACAGGCTTTTTACCGCCTGGCCAAGTGCGTTGCCGCCGCCCCCGGTTTCTCCGGCGTATTCATCCACCGAGGCAAACAACAACCCGGCAATAATCCAGAGTCCGGATGCGAGTAACAGCAGGACGGTATAAAAAAGCAGGCCAGGGTCGCCCCTGTCCCAGAACAGCAGCGCAGTCAGAATGACGGTGGCGGTGCCGCCGATAGTTGAGGCAAGTCCGGAAAGCCGCCCCCGGCGTTTTTTGGGAATGCATTTGCCCTGCACATCCTTCATGGACACCGAGCAAAAGCCCCGCGCCAGCGAAAAAAGCACCAAAGCTATAACAACGCCTGCACCAGCGGCGTAGCCTTCCATAAACCAGACACTGGCAGCCATGCCCGCAACGCTGACCGCCTGGCCAAAACTGCCCAGGGTCCAGAACCACTTCCGCACCGGCTTCTGTCGGACCCAGGCCCCGATCATCATCTGTGGGATCATCGAGCCGGATTCCCGAATCGGTACCAGCCAGGCCACCAGGGCAGGTGCGCCAACGGCGCTTAACAGCCAGGCCAGAACGGTTTTAGGGCTGACCAGCAGGTCGCCGAGCTTGGTCAGTACGTTGCTACCGAGAATCAGGAAAAAATTTCGCGGTACTTCCCGGCAGGCTTCTGCGGGTATGTCGGTACAGACCCGGGCGTCTTCTTCATTGGCGATGAGGCTGTATGCCTGATCCAGAGCATCCTTCTTGTCGGCGGGCAAGATCCTGTTCCTCTTGGTATATTTGCTGAAAGAATAGCAGTTCTGTCTGTAAACTACTGGGTTTTGGCTCCGGGAGTTCTTAATGCTGAGTTACCTGCACGCTTTTCATGCCGGGAATTTTGCCGACGTTCATAAACATGCCGCTCTGGTGCTGGTCATCCGGATGATGCAGGCCAAGTCCTCCGGCATTGCCTGTTTTGATACCCACGCTGGCAGCGCTCGCTATGACCTGACCGGGGAGCGGGCACTGAAAACGGGGGAAGTGGCGTCCGGGATTCACAGGGTCTGGCCTTATCGGGGCCAACTGGCCGGTCACGACTGGCAAGCGGTCCTGGACGAGTTGGCGAAAGAAAAGGGCAGATGCGATCAACTGACGAGCTATCCCGGCTCTCCTCACTGGTTTTGCCGTTACTTGCGCAAACAGGACGCTTTGATAGCGTTTGAGCTGCACCCTGCCGAGGGTGAGACTCTGGCGCAATGGTCAACAAGTCAGCCCCGGGCCAAAGTGATTCAGGAGGATGGGCTGGCAGGGCTGCTTCGACAGCTGCCGCCAGCCCAGCCAAGGCTGCTGGTGCTGATCGACCCTTCCTATGAAGTGAAGAGTGATTATGAAGCGGTCGCCCACACCCTCGCCCGTGCTTGGCAAAAGTGTCGGCACGGCGTTTATCTGATCTGGTACCCGATACTGCAGGGGCGGCCCGACGAGAAACTGAAAGCGGCCGTTCGTGCGGGCCCTGTGCGCAAGGTGCTTTGCAATGAAATCCTGCTGAAGCAAGCCCCGGAGCGTGGTATGTCCGGATCCGGAATGCTCGTTGTTAACCCGCCGTGGGGTTTTGATGGGCGGCTTTTGGACATGATGCAGGGAGTCGCCGGTGATGACTGCCTGAATGTAGCGCCCAGTGTTGGTTGGCTAGTGGATGAATAGTCGTTAAGCGTTGTTGAAAAAACACTCGCCGGGAATGATTTACGTCAATGCATCAACCCGATTAGCCAGATTCGTTTTAAAATAGAAACTCAATAAAACAATAAGGTAGGGCTCTTTGGATATTAACTTTGGAAAGTCCAACTTGAGGCAAAATGTTACCAGTGGCATAAAGGCGCACACTCTAGCGTTGGCTGGATACCGGCGAGGAAGATGCGTATGACTAATCAGAAACAGGCGATGCTTTACGGGCTGGGCACTGTGCTGTTGTGGTCCACGGTGGCAACAGCGTTCAAACTGTCCCTTCGAGAATTCACGCCGGTCCAGATGCTGGTGGTAGCCTGTTCGGCCTCAGTTGTGGTTATGGCCCTGATTCTCATGGCCCAGGGTCGCTGGCACCTGGTGTTTTCACTGACACGCCGTCAGTATCTGCAGTCCATAGGCATGGGGCTGGTGAACCCCTGCCTTTATTACTTTCTGCTGTTCGGCGCGTTTGACCGTTTGCCGGCTCAGGAAGCCCAGCCTCTGAACTACACCTGGGCGCTGGTGCTGGCGTATCTGTCGGTGCCGTTTCTGGGGCAAAAGCTGCAGCGGTCGGATATTGTCGCCGGCCTGGTTTGTTACAGCGGGGTGGTGGTTATTGCAACCCGTGGTGACGTGCTGTCCATGACGTTTTCAGACCCACTGGGCGTGGCCCTGGCCATCGGCAGCACACTGGTCTGGGCTTCCTACTGGATCATTGCAACGCGGGATACCCGTGACCCTGTGGTCGGGCTGTTTCTGAATTTCCTCTGCGGCTTGCCGGTGATCATCGTGATCTGCGGCCTGACGGACGGTTTTGATCTCACTCTGGGGGTCGGTCTTGGCGCGGCGGTTTACGTGGGTGTTTTCGAGATGGGTATTGCCTTCGTTCTCTGGTCCTACGCCATGAAAAAGGCTGAAAATACCTCGAAAGTCAGCAACCTGATTTTCATCTCACCGTTTCTGTCGCTGGTGTTTATCTACTTCATTCTCGACGAGATTATCCTGCCCTCCACCTACGTCGGGCTCGTGTTGATTATGGCCGGTTTGTGGATACAGCAGCACCGCTCGAAGCTGCCGGACCCGGGCATTGCCGGACCGTGAGACCCGATAGATGACAGACTGGTTTGTGTATCTGGTAAGAACCGGCGGCGGAGCGCTCTATACCGGCATTACCACAGATGTAGAGCGTCGTTTTGCCGAGCATCAGGCCGGGGCACCGAAGGGCGCCCGAAGTCTGCGGGGAAAAGGCCCCCTGACGCTGGAGTTCCGGGCGGAAGCGGGAAACCGGGCAACGGCCTCCAGGCTAGAGTGGGCGATCAAACAATGGCCCAGAGACCAGAAAGAAGCGCTGATCAGGGGTGAACGGTCTCTTCCTCGATTTCCTGATGCTGACGAATAAATTCACCCGCCCCATCCACCGCGGCCGTCGCCCGATCCAGTTGCCCTGCGTGAATCTGGAAGACGTGCCACAGGCTGTTGAAGACTTCCAGCCGGGCATCGACACCCTGTTTTTTTGCCAGATCCGCCAGGCGCTGGGCGTCGTTCATCAGAATTTCGTCACTGCCAACCTGGATCAGCATCGGGGGCAGCCCGGACAAGTCACCACAGACCGGCGAAACCAACGGGTTGGAGCGGCTTTCGGGGCCACAGTAAAGGCGTGCAGCTTTGTCGATCCAGCGGCGGCTGAGCAGTGGCTCCTGCTCAGGTGAATAAAGCTGGTCGTTCGACAGGTCCACCCAGGGCGAAAACAGGGTCAGTGATGCCGGCAAAGGAATGCCTTTGTCCCGCAGGCGGATCGACAGGGCGACGGCCAGACCGCCGCCGGCGGAGTCACCAGCGACGGAAATGGCGGTCGGTGGGTGATCCTCGTCCAGCAGGGCCCGATACAGCTTTTCAGCGTCATCCAGGGCGGCCGGGAAAGGATGCTCCGGTGCCAGCCGATAGTCCGGCGCAATCACCATGGTACCGCTGGATTTAGCCAGGTTGCCCGTCAGGCCCCGATGGGTCTTCGGCGATCCGCAGATGTAACCGCCGCCGTGAAGATACAGAACAATCCCCCGTGGTTCTTCCGCGTAACTGGCGCGAGTGACGGCCATGCCCTCGGCTTCAATCGTCTGAAACAGGCAAGCCTTCGGGGGGAAGGATGTCAGGTAGGCCTTGCTGATCAGTTTCCGCTGCAGTGTCACCGGGATTAGCGGGTTCAGAAGGGGGCGGACTAGCCAGCGCATGCTCTGGCGCAGGGAGAATTCCAGGGCTGTTTGATTCATCAGGTTTTCCATTTCTCCGGTTTATGGTGTGCTAACCTTACGGCCTGACATCGGGCTGGTCTTTACCAACCTTTTACTCTTTGTGACAGGCGCTTGACTCTACGTGTACTGGAAAACAGATACTATAGAAATACCGGGCTGGGACCGTCTATCCCTGTTGGCCAAAGTCGCACGATTCGATTTGGGGCGTTCTGACGCCTTGAATGAAGACATGGTGGGTTACTGCCGGTTTTACGGTCTGGATCTCTGGGTAGAGTACCCCGATGTTGAGTATCATCAGGGCTATGTGGATGCTGAAAAACATCAGGTAATGGTTCATTATTTCCGGTTACCGGATGTTGTCGCTGATCAGCCAAAAAAAGGCACGGTATTCATTTTTCATGGCTATTTTGACCACGTCGGACTATACAGTCAGTTGATTGAACGGTGTCTTGGGGAGGGCTACGACGTCCTGGCGTATGACCAGCCCGGCCATGGACTTTCCAGTGGGACGCCGGCGGCAATCGGCAGTTTTCTTGAGTACCAGGCGGTGCTGACTGACGTCATTGAAAACATCAGGGGCAAGATACGCGGGCCCTGGTTTGCAGTCGGTCAGAGCACCGGAGGGGCGATTCTGATTGATTATCTGCTCACCAACCACCACACCAGTGACACGTCGGATTTCAGGCGGGTAGTGTTGTTGGCGCCGCTGATTCGTCCAGCCGGATGGTTGGGTGCCAAAATCCTGCACAGTGTCATGAAGCCCTTCGTGTCGCGATGGCGGCGAGTCTTTGCAATGAACAGCAGCGATTCCCGATTTGTGGAGTTTCTGAAAGAATACGATCCGCTGCAGGCCAGGGCTGTGCATGTGGATTGGGTTTCCGCGCTGAGGCAATGGGTGCCGCACATTGAAGCGGCCAGGCCAGTCAATTTTCCGATTACGGTGGTGCAGGGCGAAAAAGACGGCACCGTCGACTGGCCCCATAATCTGCGGATTATCCGGAACAAATTCTCGTCGGTTGAGGAACGTCTGATTCCGGACGGGCGCCATCATCTGGTAAACGAAGCCAAAGATTTGCAGGCAGCGGTGTTCAACACCATTGTCGATACGTTTGACCGAGATCAAGACGGGTCTCTTCCCGAGACCCATTTATAATAAACCCACATTTGGGAGAATGCCGTGATTAAAGCAGTTTTTGCAGTCGCATTAACCACTTTCGTATTAGGTGGTTGTATGACTTATGACCCTTATACAGGCGAAAAAGAAACCTCCAAAGCTACAATGGGCAGTGTGATTGGCGCAATTGGCGGTGCGGCCGTCGGTGTTGCCACGTCCAGTAAAAGCGACCGGGGCAAGGGGGCATTGATCGGTGCCGCTTCCGGCGCCGCCGTGGGCGGTGGTATCGGTTATTATATGGACCGACAGGAAGCGGAATTGCGGCGCAAGCTGGAAGGTTCCGGCGTGCGTGTGGTTCGTAACGGTGATCAGATCGAGCTGGTCATGCCCGGCAACATCACATTTGATGTAAACGAGTCGACCATCCAGTCGGGATTCAGCAACACCCTGGAATCCGTGGCCCTGGTGGTCAAGGAATTCGATAAAACCATTATTCAGATCGAAGGCCACACCGACAGCACCGGTTCAAGGGATTATAACCAGTTGCTGAGCGAGCGCCGCGCAGGGTCTGTTCGTGATTTTCTGTTGAACCAGGGCGTTCAGTCCGGTCGCACCCGCGCTGTGGGCTACGGGCCGCGTTATCCGGTGGCTTCCAACGACACCGCTTCCGGGCGGGAACAGAATCGTCGCGTCGAGCTGACGCTGGTGCCCACTCAGCAATAGTCCAAGAAAGACAGACACTGAAAACAAAAATGCCCGGCCATTGGCCGGGCATTTTTTATCACCGAGTCCCGAAAGATCAGTCGCGCTTTGACAACCAGTCGTCAATCCGACCCTTGAGCTTGTTCGGGCTATCGATCTGCCTGGACCAGCTGTCTGTCTGGGTTTCGAGTTTTTTCTGCAACGTATCCTTGAGTGACATAGTGCTCTCCTTTTAGACAATAAACGCGCTCATCAAAACAGCACGCGGCAACGAATCGTGCCCTTCACCCCAAGCAGTTTTTTCAGTGCCAGTTCACCGTATTCCTTATTGACGTCAACCACCACATAGCCAATCTTTTCTTTGGTTTGCAAGTATTGGCCACAGATGTTGACACCGTTGTCGGATAAAACCTGGTTTATCTCTGACAACACGCCGGGTACGTTTTCGTGGATGTGAAGCAGGCGATGCTGGTTCGGGTGCGACGGCAGTGCCACTTCCGGGAAGTTCACAGACGACACGGAGGTGCCGTTATCGCTGTACATCGCCAGCTTTTCCGCGACTTCGCGACCAATATTTTCCTGGGCTTCGATCGTCGATCCGCCCACATGAGGGGTCAGAATTACGTTGTCGAACTCACGCAGCGGCGAAATGAACTCCTCGTCATTGGATTTTGGCTCGACCGGGAACACATCAATGGCAGCGCCCAGTAATTTACCACTTCCAAGCGCCTCCGCGAGCGCGTCGATGTCCACCACTGTGCCACGGGACGCATTCATTAGAATGCTGCCAGGTTTCATCTGAGCAAACTGCTCGGACTTGAACATGTAACGGGTAGCGGGGGTTTCCGGCACGTGCAGGCTGACAATATCGCAGGTGTTCAGCAGCTCCTGCAGGGTGCCTACCTGGGTGGCGTTGCCGATGGACAGTTTGGACACGACGTCGTAGTAGCAAACGTTCATGCCAAGGCCTTCGGCCAGAACGCTGAACTGGGTGCCGATGTTGCCGTAACCGATAATGCCGAGTTTCTTGCCCCGAATTTCGTAACTGTCCTTGGCGGACTTTAGCCATTCGCCGCGGTGGGCCTTGGCGTTTTTCTCCGGTACACCGCGAAGCAAAAGAATGGCCTGGGCAAGAACCAGTTCCGCCACACTGCGCGTATTGGAGAAAGGCGCGTTAAAAACCGCAATGCCCCGGCGGGTTGCCGCCTGAAGCTCGACCTGGTTGGTGCCGATGCAGAAACAACCCACGGCCACCAGTTTATGAGCAGCGTCGAATACCTTTTCGGTCAACTGGGTGCGGGAACGGATGCCGACGAAGTGGGCGTCAGCAATCTTCTCGATCAGTTCCTCTTCGGCCAGCGAATGGGACAGGAATTCGATGTTCGTATAACCTGCAGCGTTCAGGGTGTCGATTGCGGACTGATGGACGCCTTCGAGCAGCAGGATGCGGATTTTGCTCTTTTCGAGAGAGGTGTTTGACATGGGCTGGATTCCGAACCTTTCGTCATTGAGTTGGTCATCAGAAATGACCTGTGAGCGGCGCGAACAGCGGGCAGGCTCACAGAACAGGGGCAATATGATACCATAGCTTGCTCTTTTTACAGCGAGTGCTGATCAACCTTTTGTGAGACTGCTATTCCATGAATTCTGAACAGATTATCGCCGCGCTCAAATCTCTGATGGAAGAAGGTGCCGCCCAGGGCAAGGTCCTGACAGATCCTGCTGACCTGAATACCTACGGCACGGACTGGACCAGAATCTACGCGCCTGCGCCGGTGGCCATTGTGTTGCCGAAAACCACCGAGCAGGTGCAGGCACTGGTGAAATTCGCCAACGATAATCAGGTGGCACTGGTGCCGTCCGGCGGCCGGACCGGGCTGAGTGCCGGGGCCGTTGCCGCCAATGGCGAAGTGGTCGTGGCGTTCGACAACATGAACCAGATTCTGGATTTCAGCGCCAGCGACCGGATGGTTCAATGCCAGGCGGGCGTTGTCACCGAGCAGCTTCAGAATTTCGCGGAAGAGAATGACCTGTATTACCCGGTGGACTTTGCCTCGGCAGGCTCCAGTCAGCTTGGCGGCAACCTGTCCACCAACGCGGGCGGTATCAAGGTTATCCGCTACGGTATGAGCCGGGACTGGGTTGCCGGTCTGAAAGTGGTGACGGGTAAAGGCGATATCCTGGAACTGAACAAGGATCTGGCGAAGAACAACACCGGCTATGACCTGCGCCATCTGTTTGTAGGCGCCGAAGGCACACTGGGTTTCATCACCGAAGCGACCATGAAGCTCGCCCGCCAGCCGGAAAATCTCACGGTTCTGGTCCTGGGGCTGGGCGACCTGACCAACACCATGGACGTGCTGCAGACCTTCCAGAAAAAGATTGATCTGACGGCCTATGAATTTTTCTCCCATCAGGCCATGGGGCACGTACTGGCTCACAGCCAGGTGCAGGCACCGTTTGAAACCGAGGCGCCTTATTACGCTCTGCTGGAATTCGAGGCGGTGTCCGACCAGGTGATGGACGACGCCATGGCATTGTTCGAGCAATGCATGGAAAACGGCTGGGTGCTGGACGGCGTGATCAGTCAGAGCGAAACCCAGGCACAGAACCTGTGGCAACTGCGAGAGCGGATTTCCGAGTCCATCGCGCCGCGTACGCCGTATAAAAACGATATCTCCGTACTGGTATCAAAAGTGCCCGGGTTTCTCCGTGAAATTGATGCGGTGGTCACCGAGCATTACCCGGACTTCGAAATTATCTGGTTCGGCCATATTGGAGACGGCAACCTGCACCTGAACATCCTCAAACCGGAAGGCATGGTCAAAGAGGATTTCTTCGAAAAGTGCCAGCAGGTTAACAAGTGGGTTTTTGAAATCGTCCAGCGCTACAACGGCAGCGTATCCGCCGAGCACGGTGTGGGCATGACCAAGAAACCCTATCTGGAATACACCCGCAGCGCGGCGGAAATTGCGTATCTGAGGGGTATCAAACAGGTCTTTGATCCGAATGGGGTGATAAATCCCGGCAAGATTTTCGACTGATACCCTGCGTAATTTCAGCCGCACCAACGGCAGGGCACGGGTATGATTGAACAGCTTGAGTCAGATGATGACAGGCGTTTTCTGCTGACCCCTAACCGCTCCATGAGCTGGCAGGGCAATATGCGGATCTGGATGGCGCTGTTTGTTCTATCGGCGCTGATTGTGACCGGCTTTACGTTGATCGGCGCCTGGGTGGTTCTGCCGTTCGCGGGCCTGGAACTGGCTGCGCTGGCCGCCGGTTTTTACCATACGTCGCGACAGTGCCAGAAACAGGAAGTGCTGATTCTGGGCCAGGACGATATACGCCTGGAAAAAGGCATAAAACGCAAAGAAGCCGAATGGGAAATGCCGCGCCAGTACACCCGTGTGTGGCAGGAAGAGGCGCGCCACCCATTCACCCCGCCCAAGTTGCACCTGCAATTCCGCAATGAAGAAGTCTCGCTTGGCGGCTTTCTGAATATCGAAGATACTCAGGCCCTGCTTGCGATCCTTCAACAATACGGCGTCCTGATCCAGAGGCGGAAAAAACCGGAACCTCGCTGGTTCTGAGGGGGCCTGACATGAAAGATCACATCGTGGTGCTCACCGGTGCCGGCATGAGTGCGGAAAGCGGGCTGTCCACTTTTCGTGACAACGGCGGTTTGTGAGAGCAGTACAGCGTTTACGACGTCGCCACGCCGGAAGCCTTCGAGCGCAATCAGGAACTGGTGCTGCGTTTTTACAACGAACGGCGGCGGCAACTGGAACATGCTGAACCGAATCGCGGTCACCGATTGCTGGCAGAACTGGAAAAGGATTATCAGGTTACGATCATCACCCAGAATGTGGACGATCTGCATGAAAAGGGCGGTTCTTCCAACGTGATCCATTTACATGGGGAGTTGACCAAAGCGCGCAGTTCAGCGGATCAGGATCTGATTTACGACCTGGGTTACCGTGATATCAACACGGGAGATGTCTGTGACCGCGGCAGTCAGTTGCGCCCGCACGTGGTCTGGTTTAGGGAAGAAGTCCCGATGCTGGATGCCGCTGCTGAGGTGGTCAAAACCGCCGACCAGTTGTTGATTATCGGCACGTCCCTGCAGGTCTATCCTGCTGCCAGCCTGGCTTATGAAGTCGACATGACGGTACCGATTACCGTGATTGATCCGGATGCGCCGACCACTTTGGTGCGGGCAAGAGTGATCCGTAAAGGCGCCGGGGAGGGTGTCGCTGAGTGGATGCAATCGCTCAGCGGGCGGCAGACATAGGCCGCGTCTACAGGTCATGATCCTCGATATCCAGTGCATAGGTCAGGCTGGCCTTTATTTCGGCCCATATCGCAACGAAAAAAGCGGTCAGCGGAACGGCGAGAACCATACCGGTAATGCCGCCCAGAACCGTGCCCCAGAAAAACAGTGAGATAACAACAAGGGCCGGATGCAATCCGGAACGGTTGGCCATGATTTTGGGTGTCAGCAACCAGCTTTCAATCAGTTGCACCAGGGCGAAGACAATCGCCGCCAGCGCCAGTAGCTCGACCCCTCCCTCCGGTTGCATATAGGCAATCGGAAGCACCACCAACAGACCGATCAGGGAACCCAGAAAGGGAACAATGTTCAGCAGCCCCAGCACCAGCCCCGCCAGTACGCCATATTCCAGCCCTATCACCGCAAATCCCAGAGCATAAAGAACCCCCATGCACAGGGCGATCAGCAATTGACCCTGGAAGAAGGTGGTGACGTAGCCCAGGAACACATCGGCAAAGTACATCACTTTCAGTTGGGTGGGTTTTCGAAAGACCGAGAGCACTTCGTTTGCCTGTCCACGCAGCAGGTCCCCGGACAGCAGGGTAAAAAACAGGAAAAGCGGCACGAAGCTCAGACCTGCGAGCATCCCCATATAAGACACAATGGTGGCACCCGGGTCTTCCAATACCGGCGCCGATTTTTCCTCGCCATCGCCCTCCATAGTAGCCGACACCATGGCGGTCAGCTCCGGGAAGTAAATAGAGAAATGTTCCTGCCAATTGGCCAGCGTTTGGGGTATGAGCGTCATCAATTCGACAATCTGGCCTAACAGAGTGGGGATCAGCAGCAGAATCAAACCGCCAAAGCCGCCAAAAAAGGCCGTCAGCAAAACGATGATGGCGAGTAAACGGGGGAAATGGAGGCGATGCTCGAGGAATTCCGCCACAGGATAGAGCACCAGTGCCAGAATGCCCGACAGGCAAAGCGAAAGCAGCAGGTTGTCGAATGTGCCCAGTACCCAGGCAAGTGCCCATATTATAGACCCGATCAGCGCGGTCAGGGCAACCAGGGACAGCAGCACCGCTGTGTACCGAAACAGGCGCAGTTCGACCGCATTAAACAGTCGTTTCTGCAACAACTCCTGGCTGCGCTGAGGCATGGTTATTGACCGCCTGGCCTGCATAATGACGGGGTCAACGTCGGCTATTCGTCATTGATCTTTCCCAGAACGGAACTGTCTTTATTACCCGTTCTTTCGCAGTTCACCCGGGGTTCCTTGCGCCGTTCAATGAACACTTTTTCGGCAGTCGCTTTGCCGCTGTCTTTGCCTACCTCTGTACCGCTCTGGTTCTTGTCCATGGCCTGAACTCCTCCTGGTTATACCGGTTTTGCTTACCACTCTGCAGCTACCTGTGCCCGCAGTGATTATTTCACGCTACTGAAAGCAAAGTGACTGGTCGGTGCGTTGGCGCACCGACGGGGCGCCTGCCCGCATTCAGACTGAAACCGTATTTTGACAGTTGAACACTGCGGCCAGGATTGCGGAGCCCGGACATTGCCCAGCAACGTGTCGCAAAGACGGACAGAAGAGAGGGAAGCTCATGAAAGCCCAAAAAGTAACACCCATCGTGTTTCAGTCCCCCAGACAACGGCTGTTCCGCTATACCCTTACAGGCCTCAACGTGGCGGCCCTGCTGGTCACGATTATGGTTGTGACGTGGATTCTCGGGAGAATGATTGCCGCTCTGCACGCGCTCGTCTTCAGCCTGGTTTTGCCAGCTACTCCGGATCTGTCTCGAAATCACTTCCCGATACTCGAAGGCTTCAACGCCAGGGGCGAGGTCTATTCGATTCTGAAGGATCCGGACCAACCTTTTGACGGCAAAACCGTGTATACCGTTGACCGTGAGAATTGGAGCCAACGACGGAATTGATGCGCCTTATTAAAACACTGCCCGCGAAACAAGCCTGCAGGCAGTTGTATGAAGACGCGATGAGGTATATCAGTGCTTCGTGGTTTTTTCGAAGTCTGTAATTTGCTTATCCGCTTCGTCTCTGGTCACGCCATAAGCCTGCTGAATCTCGCCCGCCAGCTGGTCACGCTTGCCGGCAATCTCGTCCAGGCGATCATCCGTCAGCTTGCCCCACTGCTCTTTCACTTTGCCCTTGAGTTCTTTCCAGTTGCCTTCGATGGTGTCCTTGTTCATTTCAGCTCCTTTGGCCCTGCGGCCAGATAATGGATTCCTATGACGGCAGCCCGCGTTTCCGTTTCCGCGCGTTTCCGCGCATTTCAGAGTCCCGTGCGCCACCGTCATGTCATCGTCTATTTAACGCTGGCGGCTGTCTGTGCGTTAACAAACAAAGAGTGGCCGGGGTGGGTTAGCGCACAGAGACAATTGTGCTTTTTGGGCATTGTAGCGAACCGGTGCAGGCTGCCGGAACACTCATGAAGCTGGGGAGCTAACTTTGACCAACGCCGTCTGGTTTGTCGTGATCGGAACGCTGCTGATCCTGATGGGCGTGAGATCTCCGGTGCTTCAGCGTCTGAATCTGACGCCCGCTATGGTTTACCTGAGTGTCGGCGTGCTTCTGGGCCCGTCGATCCTGGGGGTTTTTCATTTCAATCCGCTGAAACAGTCGCATCTGCTGGAGGTGCTTGCCGAGCTTGCCGTTCTGCTGTCACTGTTTATTGCCGGCACCAAAATGCCCGTGCCGTTTGTATGGAAAACATGGCGTGTGCCCCTGCGGCTGGCCGTTGTTTCGATGACGGTCAGCGTTGCGCTGACCGCTGCCTTTGGCTATTACGCACTTGGCCTGCCCCTGGGGGCGGCGGTTCTGCTGGGGGGCATCCTCGCGCCGACGGATCCGGTGCTGGCTACGGAGGTCCAGGTCCGGCATATGGGCGACACCGACCCGTTGCGATTTACCCTGACCAGTGAAGCCGGCATGAATGACGGCAGTGCGTTTCCCTTCGTTATGCTGGGGCTGTTATTGCTTGGCGCTCCTGCCAGTGGCGAATTGCTCGAGGCCTGGGTTCTCAAGGATGTTATGTGGTCAACGGCTTCGGCCGTTGTGGTCGGGCTGGTAACCGGGCGGTTGCTGGCACAGTTCGTGCGCAGGCAGCGCTCACCTGAACAGCAGGGTCAGCTGTTGGACGATTTTCTGGGCCTGGGCCTGATCGGACTGACTTATGGCGTGTGTCTGTTGATCGATGCCTGGGGGTTTCTGGGGGTGTTTGTGACCGCCATTTCGTTGCGCCAGTCCGAACTCACGCTGGCTCCTTGCGAAATGTCTGACCAGTCTCCCAGCCAGGTATCGAAGGGTTCGCTGTCTTTCAAGGAGCCCCTTGAGCGCTTGTCCGAGCTGGTGTTGGTGGTATTGCTGGGTGGCATGTTATTCACCGACTCCTGGAGCTTTCGGGCGGTTGGCCTCGGGTTATTCCTGTTTGTTATCGTCCGGCCGTTCAGTGTATTCCTTGGTTTGCTGGGTTCTGGCGCATCCTGGCGGCTGCAAATGCTGGTGGGCTGGTTCGGGGTTCGGGGAATCGGTTCTCTGTACTATCTGATGTTCGCCGTTGTCTTTGGCTTGCCGGAAGAGCTGGCTCTGGAGCTTATTCACATCACCCTGGTGGTCGTTGTGCTTTCCATCATCATCCACGGGCTGACCGTGAAACCAATGATGACCCGATGGTAGGGCCCATGACGTCTTTCGTTGCCCTGTGTGTGCTTACGAACAGACGGCAGGGTGTCCAGCCCTGATTCTGGGAAGGTGGGCCTGCACTGAATCGACGTCACATTGTTCACTGCGATTCGCTGCGCCACGACCCGCGTCAGATTTCTGTTGGCGCACTATGGAAATGCAATCTGAACAATGTAAGCAAGGAGCTTGTCATGATCAGAATCAAGACTGCGGCGATCACTTTCTGTCTTCTCGGTGCCTTGCCCCTGGCAGCGTCCGCTCAATCCGTCCAATTTGGCCCGAGCGAGGGCGACCGCGAATTCTCGCTTTCCGGAACCGGCAGTAACGACCGGGATTTCAACAGCGGCAGCTTCGGCGTGACCGGTGATTTGGGCTGGTATCTGCGGAATGACGTGGTCGCCGGTATTCGCCAGAGCCTCAATTACGCCGATATCGAAGGTCAGGGCGTCAACGATGATTTCTGGAACGGCTCAACCCGGGGTTACCTCGACTATCAGTTCCTCAACGAGCGCGCCCGGCCTTTTGTGGGTGCCAGTCTGGGTGGCATTTACGGGGATGGCGTCAAGGACAGCGCCTTTGCCGGTCTGGAAACCGGGTTAAAGTACTATGTGCAGGCCAAGACCTATTTCCTGGCGCGCGCCGAGTACCAGTTCCTGTTCAGCGACAGTAATGACGCCACCGATGCGTTCCAGGATGATGGCATCTGGGCCTATACCGTGGGTCTGGGTTACAACTTCTGAACGCGGTTACAGTGCCGGATTAGTAATAGCGGGGTCGGTGCCGGTAACCAGCTGACGGTCGCTGGCCCGATGTCCGTAAAGATGCTGTATGCCACGCAGGTCACCTGGCTGCAGTCCCGGAAACTTCTCGGTGTAGCGAAAACCCATCACCTGCCCGGAAGGGCCGGGATGGTCCAGGCCGATGGCGTGGCCGATTTCATGAATCAGCGTATAGCGAATATCGTAGGTTTCCATGTCGCCACCAAACCCGACTTTCCATTTCTGTTCGGGATTCAGGCAGACCAGTGCCTGGTCGATGGCGCGCACCGCTCCCTCATCGTGGGGGGCAAAAGTGACATTGGCAAAGGCCCGTCTGAGCGGCAGGCCCTGCGCTCCGAGAATGATGTCCGCATCCCGGGCGTCCGCAACCCGGTGGAACGACAGATCAGCGGCGCGCTCCCAGATCCGGAACGCAGCGGCGGTTTCCTGAACCAGCGTCTCAAACGACAGATCCTGTCCGGACAGCGCTTTCATCGGTGCCAGAACGCCACAGTTACGGGCGTTATCAAAGTACAGCGTTTTATCCGCGAAAGCATAGCTGATCGTTGCCCCGGCTCCCAGCTTCTGCTCGCCCCATTTCACCAGATAGCCTTCCAGCTCAAGCAGCCGATAGCCAGCCTGTTTTTCAGAAGCAAGCAGTGGCAGAGACAGAAGCACAAAGGCGGCGACTATCAGCGTTTTGCGGATATGACCTGGCCGAAAGGGCCGGTCTTTCACTATCGGAGTTCGGTGCATGGCAAAAGATTACGAGCCACGACACGGGATGTCGGTTGTAATTTGGTAAAGGAATGTTTTTTAACGCGGCTTTTCCGGTCTGAAAAGGCAAAAAAATTGGGAATCACGGCAAGGGACCGGGAGCATGTTGAGTTCGGATAAATTACGTTTCGTGGCCAGCCAGATCAAGCAGCGGCTGTGGGTCAAACCGTTGGCGCTTTGTGTCCTTTCCCTCGGCGGGACCTTTGTTGCCATGCTGGCTGATAGTGCGGGCCTGTCTGACATACTGCCTGAAATCACCCTCAAATCCGTCGAGTCCCTGCTGTCTGTCATGGCGTCCAGCATGCTGGTGATTGCGACCTTTGCGGTGGGTTCCATGGTGGCCGCTTATGCCTCCGCCAGCACCGGTGCGACACCCCGGTCCATACCCCTGGTGATTGCCGATGACGTTACCCAGAATGCCTTGTCGGCGTTTATCGGTGCCTTTATCTTCAGTATCGTTTCGTTGATTGCGGTGCAGAATGACCTGTTTAAAAGCGCCGGTTTGTTTGCCATTTTTGCTCTCACTCTGCTAGTTTTGCCATTGTGATCATCACGTTTGTTCGCTGGGTGGACAGAATTGCCCGGCTGGGCCGTGTGGTGAACACCATTGAACAGGTGGAAAAGGCGGCCGGCGAGGCGCTGGATCGACGCCGCCACGGGCCGACGCTGGGTGCCCTGAAGGTGCTGCCTCATCAGGCCAGGGAAGAGGGCATCGCGATCTTTTCGCCGACGGTAGGTTATGTGCAGCACATTGATCTGGAGACGCTACAGTCCAGTGCGGAGGCGCTTAACTGTCATGCCATGGTGACAGCGCTGCCTGGCACTTTTATTCACACACATTTGCCCCTGCTCAGTATTAAGGGTTGCGCGGACGATGGTGATGGGGTTGATCCAAGTGTCTTTTCCTGCGCCTTCACCATCAGCTCCAACCGTACCTTTGAGGATGATCCACGCTTCGGGCTGCTGGCGCTGTCCGAGATCGCCGATAAGGCATTGTCGCCGGGCATCAATGACCCGGGAACCGCGATCAATGTGATCGGCACAATGATACGCCTGTTTACGCTGTGGCAATCGCCGCTGGAAACAGAGAAGTTACAGGCGACCACCTATGACCGCGTATCGGTTCCGGAATTGATGGTCGATGATTTGTTCGACGATGCCTTCACCGCCATTGCCCGTGACGGCGCGGGCATGGTGGAGGTTGCTATTCGGCTGCAGAAAGCGTTTCGAGCCCTGGCCGAAACCGACGACATCCTGACGGCCACAGCCGCTAAAAAACAGTCACGGCGGGCGTTGTCCCACTCCGAAGCCGCCCTGACACTTTCCGATGATATCAATGTGGTACGCACAGAGGCCGCGTTTTCGGCCCTTTAGGCTTAGGTTCAAGATGACAACACCCGTACTGGTTTACTACGACACCCGGATGCTTGGCCATAACCCGCACGGCTGGGATCCCAGCCATCCGGCCTGGACCGAGGCCGTCAAGGCGATGATTTCCCTGCAATATCCCGGCAGCAACCTGGAGACCTACAGTCACCCGGAGCGCCCGGACCGCTTGACGGCGATTGTCGACCGGCTGATGCTTGAGCCCATTGACGGGGTGCGCTGGATGCTGCCCAAAGCGGCCACTACGGCCCAACTTGAGCGGGTTCATGACAAGACCTATGTTGCTCATATTGAGTCGTTAGACGGCGAATCCTGTTGGCTGGCCAAAGATACCACGGCGGTGTCGCCGGGCAGTGTGGACGCGGCCCGCGTGGCCGCTGGTGCGGGAATCAGTGCTATTGAAGCCATCTCGACGGGTGAGGCCCGGCGGGCCTTCTGTATTGTGCGGCCACCGGGCCATCATGCTCATTCTGATCGCGCCTCGGGCTTTTGTCTTTACAACAACCTTGCGGTGACCGCGGCCCATGCCCGTGAGAGCCTGGGCTATCAACGCGTGATGGTCTGGGACTGGGATATGCACCACGGCAATGGCACCCAAGACATCTTCTACGCCGATCCTTCTGTACTGGTGATTGATAGCCATTGTGCGGCGCCGTTTTATCCGGGCAGCGGCCTACAGGATGAAACCGGGGTCGGAGCCGGCGTTGGCTCTCAGCTCAACGTCCCGTTGCCTGTGGGTATCGACAATGCGGCACTGCTGAAGGTGTTCGACGAGGTGGTAAAGCCGGCGGCTGAGGCATTCAAACCGGATATTCTGCTGGTTTCCTCAGGCTTCGATTGCCATTACCTGGACATGACCTGCGCCATGGATGAAACCGGCTTTGCCATGCTTGCCCAGCGTATGGCTGACTTGGCAGATGAGCTATGCGACGGTCGACTGGTGCTTATGCTTGAGGGCGGCTACAACGCCCAGGCACTGGCGGATAGCGCCCACGCGGTCGTAAAGGTGCTGGCGGGTAACCGTTAAAAAGGGCAAGGCCGAAGCCTTGCCAACATCATCCGCTCCTCGATTGCGGCTGAACATAAAACAGATTCTTCAAATGGTTCCGTGATAAGTGTTGTCGGGCGCTCCACCTGCTCCGGGCGAGGCCGGAGGCGGGGGCGTGTCATACGCAGCTGCATCATTGAAGTTTGCGCCATCAGTGGAGGGCTTTCCCTGCAAATCCTGCAGTTTTTCCTCGGCTTTATCCTTGATCGCGTCTGCTCCCTTGTCGCTCCATTCGCCCATCGCGCGATCTTCCACCGAGGTCCGTGGCAGCAATGCTCCCAGTGCTGCGCCGGCTGCCAATGCCAGAGCGCCAATCAAAAAGGGTTGTTCATTGAGCAGCTCGCTGTACCCATTGCTCGCCTCCCGAAGCCCGCTGCGAGTCCCTTCCGCTACTTTGTGGCCAGCCTCCCGGGTACGCTCGGCGAGGGCATGAGAGGGCGGTGTGGGGCTGCTGGATGCAGTCATCAGCCAGATCAGGCCCACTCCCGCCAGCGCAGTCGGAATGGGATTGGTTTCCACCCGATTAATGACATTGCGAACGAAGTCAAGATCACCTGTGTTGCGGACCATCGCAATTCCCCGATCGATCAGTTCCTTTGGTGACAGCTGATGCATCAGTTTATCCACTGTGCCCTCGAGATTTTCACGAGCACCGTCAGCCTCACGTGCCAGATCTGCAGGATCTTTTTGCAGATCGTTTTTAAATTGCTCTTTTATCGTCGTCATCATGCATGTCCTTTTCTGATTCCATGTCTTTCTGGACGCCGTTCATGGTCCGTTCCGGCTTCAGGCTGGACGATGCCAGCTGCTTTTTGCCGGCCGACACCATAATCAGCCCGATAACCGTCACTACACCCCCAACCATCAGGGCGGCCAGCCAAAGCGCCATCACCTGTCCAAGCCCCAATGTGGCGGCCGCGAGCAGGAACAGGTATCCGGAATTCAATACCATCACACCGTTGGCCAGGCCGGAGATCGCTTTTCCGGCATCGGTGAGCGTGTGGGATACTTCCGAGCCTGCCAGCGCCAGCTCCTTGCGGAAAAGAAGGGCGAAATCGTCGACCAGATGCCGGATTAATTCATAAAACCGCACTTTGTCCTCGGACTGGCTGGCGGCAGGTTGAATGCCACCATTTGACCGGGGCGGATCGAGATTTCCGTTCTGAGCGGCATTGGCCATTTAAGCCTCCTGCAATTCCGTATTTGAGTGCACCTGTTCGCTCAGTCGTGCGCGCCGGTCGATCTTGAGGATGCTTTGAAAAAGCGGCTCAAAGCGACTCCGATCGCGACGCTGCCCAGCACGAAAATCGTCGGGTTCTGGCGAGCCAGGTCCTGAATCACATCTTCAGCGGTACGTCTTTCAAGGCGCTCGGCGTATCTGGACAGCCCGGTAGCAATCGTGGTGGTGGTCTGTGCCAGAGTGTCCTCGCCCTGATCACGGAACGTCTCTGCGGCTCTGCCCAGAGCCTCAGCGCCGTGGCTGGCGGTGCTGGTCACCGTCCTTTTCGCGCTGTCAGTGCCTTCTTTCATCTTGGCTTTTGCGGCTTTTTTTACTTCAACGGCGAGCTCGCTGGTGCCGCCCTCAGTGGAAGCGGGTTCGGCGTCCGCCCGGTGAGACGATGTGCCTACCAATGGCGGTGATCTGGGCGGTGGCTGTGCTCCTCTGGCTTGCTGGCTATTCGGATCGTTTGGTTCCATAGCATTTCTCCTGAGACGCTGGATAACATCGCAAATTTTTTGCGTTTGAACACAGACAAACGTTGCATAACCTGCGCCACAGCCTGCGATGTCGCGCTGCACAGGCCCGGGCGAGGGAAAAGCACGGCGTTCGGAAGGAAGTGGTCGAGGTCAATATGGAAAGATTTGCAGGTAATCGGAAAATATTACCGGCGCAGGCAGGGCAGGGAAGCCGGCGAGACCTCGCTCACCGCCTGCATGTCTGGGCTGCGTTGGCAATCGCACAGAAGCCCGGGTTATTGCCGTGTTAGCTTGCATCAAGGGAGCGGGCCCGTTCGACATGGGGGCGCATCGATCTGAAAAGGAACAGTTCATGAAGCTTGTGGAAGTAAAAACCAGACCCGTCGCTACCGGGTTCAGTCTGGCGGCGAGTGCTTCACCCAGAATGCAGCAGGTAACGGCGCAGGTCAGAAGGGTTGCCCCTACCTCTGCCAATGTCTTTATCCGCGGCGAAAGTGGCACCGGCAAAGAGATTATCGCCCAGGCAATCCACAAACTCAGTCACCGGTGGGACCGCCCTTTTGTTGCGGTGAATTGCGGCGTCTTCTCGCCCCAGCTGATAGAAAGTGAATTGTTTGGTCACGAGAAAGGCAGTTTTACCGGCGCGGTGAGAGACCACAAGGGGGTTTTCGAGCGGGCCAGTGGCGGCACCCTGTTTCTTGATGAAATCACCGAGATGCCGATAGATCTGCAGGTCAAACTGCTGAGGGTCCTGGAAACCCGGCGGTTCAACCGCGTTGGCAGTGACGGGGAAATAGCTGCCGATGTGCGTATTGTGGCCGCCACCAATTGCTGCCCCGAAACCAAAGTGAAAGAGGGCCGTTTACGGGCAGACCTGCTTTATCGTCTGCAGGTTTTCCCCATCGCCCTTCCTCCCCTGCGGGAAAGGGCAGAGGACATCCGCGTGCTCGCCAGACAATTCCTGCGGGAGCTTAACGAACAGGACGGCCGCAGAATCGATTTCTCCGAGGCGGCTTTACGCAGTCTTGAGGCGCATTCCTGGCCGGGCAATCTGCGCGAATTGAAAAATGCGGTTCAGCGGGCCTATATCATGGCCGACCGATTAATCACCCTGGACGAAATTCCGGAGGATGTGGTTCGTCCTCTGAAGAATCACTCTGACCCGGGGCCCTCCGTGACCGTCAGAATTGGCTCCTCGGTGGCAGAGGCTGAAAGGACCCTGATCTTTGCGACCCTCGAGCAATGCCGCGGCAAAAGAGAGAAGGCCGCCACGATTCTCGGGGTCAGCATGAAAACCCTGTACAACCGGTTAAAGCAGTATGAAAACCTCAACGACGCCTGACGACATCAACGGGTCGGGGGAGGGGACAGAGGGGTAAGAAGCGGCCTGTTGGTCTCTGAAACCGCAGGGGCTTTCGCCCCTGCGCTTATTCAGATCTACTCTTGCATGTCAGATTCTGTTTCAAATTCCGGAGCACTCAGCAGGCTTTCACGGGATTGATCAATCCGCAGTTCCAGTTCATTGGCACTGCCGGACTTCTGAACGTCATCCCATCCGATGGCGACATCCTTTGCGCCCATGCCAAGGAACCCGCCAACGCCGACTACAATGCCGACAACCTGACCGTCCTGGTCAATGATGAGATCACTCACCGCGCCGACTTCTTCATCGCCGGTGGTTATCACTTCTGCACCAATCAGGTTGCTCGCGTGTATGCCGTCCACCGGTGCAGCGCCCATATAGCCAGTGCTCTGCATGCGAGACTGAGCCGTTTGCGGTGCTCTGGTCGTGGCTTTCATGTCGTCCTGGTTTTTTTGCATGCTCGGCGGTTCCTGCTCAAGTTCCGAGCCACTGGACTGCTGGGCAAGAACGGCGCCGGAGCCGAATGCGATGGCCGGTGCGATCAGTGCGTAAAGCGCAAATGAATGTAATTTTTTCATGGAATGCTCCTTGAACCTCATCGGGGCGTGGCCCGCGCCAGCGTCATTGCCGGGTGCGGTCTGAACTACGGCCGAAAATCAAATTCAGGATGAGGGTTCAATCTACGCCCGGCCAGCCGTCCGGTCTGTTCGCTAGACCACCAAGGCAGAAGGGTGGGGTAGGACAGAGCCACCAGGGGCCCGGTGGTTACTCAGAGCTCTTGCGCAAGCGGGATTCCAGTGCTTTGGTTTCGGTAATGTCCACCATGGTCATCACGACACCGTCGATCACATTATCGAGTCGACGGTAAGGCATGATGCGAATGGAAAACCATCGGCCCTCGCTTGTTTGGATCTGCTTTTCACTGACCATCAGGGTATCGAGTGTTTTCCGGGCATCATCCGCCAGCTCCGGGTAATTCAGTATCGTGGTCAGATCACTGACCGGCCGCCCCACGTCGCTTTCCCGCAGGCTAATGATGCTGGCTGCGCGGGCCGTGTAGCGGCGAACGTTAAGGCCCTGATCCATAAACACAATAGCAATTTCGATGCTGTTGAGGATATTTTGCATATCGCTTTGTGCCAGCGCCAGATCGTCCAGTTTGGTTTGTAATTCCGTATTGATGGTTTGCAGCTCTTCATTCATTGACTGCATTTCTTCCTTGGACGAAGTCAGTTCTTCATTGGCAGACTGAAGCTCCTCGTTCGTGGATTGCAGCTCCTCATTGGACGCCTGAAGTTCTTCTCTGGAGTGCCTTGCCTCTTCGCTCAGACGTTCGATGGCCTGCTTGTATCGCTCGATTTCACCCGCCATATCGGGATCCGAATTCAACGTCCGCTTCGAGCGTTTGCGCTGAACAGCGGCGGGAATATCCCGGAACACAACCATGGTCATGTCTTTGAGGGCTTCGGGTTCATTCAGCGTCTGTAACGTTACATCGACATGTTGCCGTTTGTCGCCGCCATCCACTTCCACATTGCGCAGATCGACGGGCTCCCTTTGCAGAGCGGACTGTTTTAACGCCGTATACAGAGGCTTGCGCAGCCCCTCCCTTGCCATCGCAAGGATATTCCAGTTGGCCTTGCCGGCGGCCGGTTCCAGATACTTGCCGGTGTGTCCGCTGATGTAAACGATATCGGCATCCCGGTTGAGCACAACCGCGGCCGGTGAATAAACCTGCAACAACAAGTGATCGGCAGCGGATTGCAGGTTGTCGCTACCTGTCTGGGAAACAGTTGGCGCCGGCACGGGCTGCTCCTTGTAAAGTGTGGATAAAGGCGGAAACGACTTTAGCAGGAAACGCGCGTCGGTGATCGAATCATGCGGCAGCCTGCGGTAAAGCCGCAGCCGCGGCTTCACGGGTTCAAACAGATGGCGTAGCTTGCCCAGGGTTTCAGAATTGCCCAGCATCATCAGCCCATTGTTCCGCAGGCTGTAATGAAACAGCGGCAAAAGCCGGCGCTGAAGCATGGGATCGAAATAAATCAGCAGGTTGCGACACGTGAGCAGGTCCAGATTGGTGAATGGCGGGTCCAGAATGACGTCGTGCTGGGCGAACAGCACCTTGTCCCGGATGGGCTGAAAGATCTGGTAGCCGTTCTCGCTCGCGGTGAAAAAGCGCGCAAGCCTCTGCTCTGATACCTGCCCCTCGATGTTTTTCGGGTATCGTCCTGCCCGGGCAACCATAATGGCCTCCTGGCTGATGTCTGAGGCAAAAATCTGGAAGCTGTTATCCTGTCCGGGCCGCAACCGTTCCAGTGCTTCGGTGATCACCATGGCAAGAGAATAGGCTTCTTCGCCCGTTGAACAGCCCACGACCCAGGCCCTCAGGCACTTGCCGGGTGTGATCTGTGCGATCAATTCCGGAAGTGCTTCCTCGCTCAGGAGGTCCCAGATTTCGGCGTCGCGGAAAAAAGAGGTTACCCCTATCAGAACTTCCTTGAACAGCAACTGCACTTCCTGGCTGCTCTCTTCCAGGTAACGCACGTAATCCGGCAGTGTTTTAATACCGTGAATAGCCATTCGGCGTTCGATTCGTCGCTGTAATGTGCTGGGTCTATAGAGCGAGAAGTCGTGTCGGGTGTGACGTTGCAACGCTGAGATAATGGCCTTGATCGGCTCCACCGCCCTGGCGACTGGTGCGCTCTGCTCCGGCTCGGCAACGAGATTGGCATAAGCCATTATGCGCCCGGGAAGCTCACCGGCCGGTGCAATGATATCCACGCAGCCGGTGGCTATGGCGCTGCGCGGCATGGCGTCAAACTCGGCAGAGCCCGGCTCTTGGGCTACGGTCAGGCCACCAGTGGCCCTGATGGCCTGCAGGCCCAGGGTACCGTCAGAGCCCATTCCCGAAAGCACAACCGCAATGGCCTGCTCACTGCATGCGCTGGCCATTGAGGAAAACAGTACATTGATGGGCAGTCGCATTCCCCTGGGCTCCCGGGGTTGCTTCAGCTTCAGCAGACTGCCTACCACCGTCAGTTCGGCGTTGGAGGGAATGACGTAGACGGTGTCGGGCTGAATTTCCTCATTGTGCCGGGCTTCCTGCACTGGCATGGCGGTAACGCGCTGCAACAGCTCCGGCAACAGGGCTTTCTGCGTTGGGTCCAGATGCTGAACAACGATAAAGGCCGTACCCGTTTTCGTTGAGGTATGGCGAAAAAAATCTTCAAGGGCTGCCAGGCCGCCGGCAGAGGCGCCGATTCCGACAATGCGCATCAAGCCGGGGTCGAATCAGTGTCCGGAACCTGGCAATGAGCGAGCACCATCATGACCTTTTCTCCGGATGGGTTGAGTCGGGCGCTGATTGACATCTGTAAATCGGGGTTGCGTGCGAGCCCGGTCGAACAACTGGCGACAGAACCTGGCGAGATCAGCCCTTCGATAAGGTTTGCCAGGTTTACCCGCCCCGGCAATGACAGGTATTGGGTCAGGGTCTGCTCCTCGGAATTCTCCGGGACAAAGCCCAGGAGTTCCCCTGCGACGGCGTTGCTCTCCAGCACTCGGCCATCGCGGGATACCACAAGGTAGGCAACAGGGGCGAGCTGATAAAGCGACTGATAATGGGCCAGCTCTTCGGTCAGTTCGAATTCGCTGGCCTGCAGCTCTTCCAGCAACAGATCCAGTTCCACCTGATGAGTCTGCAGCTCGTGAAGAAGCTTGAGGGCATCGGGAGCAAAATCAGGATCACTGGCTCGACGGTATAAGAGCGCCAATGCGTCAGCGCCCAGGGCACCACCGCCGATTTCAGCCACCTTGGCGCGGCCGCCATGAATCAGTTCTTCGGCATGTGCGCGACGTTGCGCCCGATTTTCGGCCCATGAGAGTTCGCCGGTTGTTGTCATTGCCGCTTCCTTTTGCCACAGCTCGTCGCTGTTTGTTTCTGTCATGTTACTCCGTGACACGGGACTTAAAAAGCGTCGACGGCACAATTGCGCATTTTGGTGTCCTGTGTGCGTTAGCGTACCGAACCCTTGGCCTTAAAATTGTTAAATTTGGTCAAATAAGGAGAGTCCGTGGGCCGGTTTGGCTCGTGTGTGTCTGACCCCAGAGGGTGCCAGGCAGCTCCGGATTAACAGGGAGCTACGTTATGAGATTTTTTCCTGCAAGCCGTAAAAACCGCCAAATTCCCTTTCTGTGCACCCTTGTGCTGGCGTCATTGCTGACGGCGTGTGCGTCGGCCCCGCTGCCACCCACCGAGTCATTGAACGCCGCCAGAGACACGATCGCCCGGGCAGAACAGGCGGATGCCCGGCAATACGCCGGCGCCGAGCTGGAAGAGGCCCGCGCGCAACTTGTGATGGCCGAAAAAGCAGTGGCCGGAGAGTCCATGACCGAAGCGGATCAGTTGGCAAAGCAGTCCCGTGTGGCAGCCAGGCTGGCGATGGCCAGAACCGAGGCCGCCAAAGCGGCGGAGATAAATCGTGAAATGGGTCGAGGCGCCGATGCTCTGGATGTGGAAATGGGCCGCCAGGGAGAGCAGAAATGAACAGTTTATTGCGAGTAACAAAACCACTTGGCGGCAAAGCCGTCCCGATTATCCTGCTGTCTTCGTTATTGCTGACCGCCTGCGCCACGGCACCCGAAACGCCGCCAGCCGCGATGGATGTGCGGCAGAAGCTGACAGAACTGCAGCGCAATCCTGAAATGGCGAGTAATGCGCGCATAGAACTGCGTGATGCGGAAACCGCCGTCGAACTGGCCGAGCAGCCCGTTAATAACGACGAGTCGGCGTTGGCCAAGCATCGGGTTTACATGGCTGACCGCATGGTGGAAATCGCCAGGGCAACCGCGACCACCCGCCAGATGGAAGCGGAACGGGAGCGCATGGGTGAGGAGCGTGATGCGTCCAGGCTGGCTGCCCGCACCCTTGAGGCCGATGCAGCCCGAGCAGACGCAGACACAGCGCGCAGCTCAGAGATGGCCGCTGCAGCCATGTCCGCAAAAGCCGCCGAAGAGATGCAGCGGCAGATCGACGAACTGGAGGCAGAAGCCACCGAGCGTGGGCTGGTACTGACGCTGGGGGATGTGTTGTTCGCCACCGGCAGCGCTGCCTTGCAGGGCGGCTCTAACCGAAATCTGGAAAAGCTGGTGGATTTTCTCAACAGCTATCCGGACCGTGACGTTCTGATTGAAGGCCATACCGATAACGTCGGCAGTGCGCAATTCAATCAGACCCTGTCGCTGCAGCGAGCGGAATCGGTTCACCGCTACTTGACGGATCACGGCGTGCAAAGCCGCAGGCTTACGGTGTCCGGTCTGGGCCTTGAGAGCCCTGTTGCGAGCAACGAGTCAGCCACGGGCCGCCAGCAGAACCGGCGCGTTGAAGTGGTTATTGAAAACTAGAGGTCCAGATTATGTTGAGCTCCCTTAAAACGACTCAATTGGCGCTTTCAGCGGCCCGGAACGGTGAGCAGAAGCGCATGAGGCTCAAAACCAGAGATACCGGAGGTGTCAATGATGAGGCTGGTCTGGCTTACGCTATGCTGGATTATGTTGGCGACGCGGTGCTGGCGACGGATACCAGAGCGAAGATCGTCTACATGAATACGGCGGCTGAGACGCTCACGGGCTATAGCCGCACCGAAGCCCTGGGTCGGCCACTGGAAGATGTTTTCCAGGTTATTGATCTGACCAGCCGGGTGAAGAGGGCAAATCTGGCGCAACATGTCATTGATTCGGGAGCACCCGTTGGCTTGCACAACAGTGCACTACTGAAAACACGAGACGGCCGGGAACTGGCTATCGAAGATGCGGCCATGCCACTGCGCAACGCCAAAGGCGAGGTGACCGGCGCGCTGATCAAGTTCCATGATTCCCGTTGTTCTGCAGAAACAACCGCCAGAATGGCCTACATGGCCCAACACGACTCCCTGACCGGCCTGCTCAACCGCTACGCGTTTGAAGAGCGCTTCAAACAGGCGGCGGCTCTGGCCCGCCGGCATGAAAAGAAAATGGTGATGTTGTTCATTGATCTGGATAACTTCAAGGAAGTGAACGATACCCTGGGCCATGCCGTTGGCGACGAAATTCTACATGCGCTGGGCCTGAGGCTGCTAGGCTGCGTGCGCGCCACGGATCATGTGTGCCGCCACGGCGGTGACGAGTTTGTGGTGTTGTTGAGCGACCTGACCGAACATGAGCAGGCGTTTGCGGTGATCGACAAAGTGCGCAAATCTGCCGAGGAGCTGCTGCGCCAGGACGGCGGTTGGGCGGCGCTTACGCTCAGTGTGGGCATCAGCCTGTTTCCCGACGATGGCGAAACCCTGGAAGCACTGTTACCCCATGCCGACGCCGCCATGTTTCGGGTCAAGAACGGCAAAAAAGCAGCAAGCGTCCTGTCTACAACTTCAAAGCTCTGGACTCCAGACGGAGAGTCTCCCGTTTGACCACGGCGTAGCATTCGCAACAGAGAGACTCCAGTTTCGGCCGGTCGAGTACGTCAATCCGCCCACGCCGGTACTCTATTACACCCAGCTTCTGTAGCTTGCCAGCGGCTTCGGTGACGCCTTCGCGGCGGACACCGAGCATGTTGGCAATCAGCTCCTGGGTCATGCTCAGTTGGTTGCTTCCCAGTCGGTCCAATGACAACAGCAACCAGCGACACAGTTGCTGATCGATGGAATGATGCCGGTTGCAGACGGCCGTTTGCGACATCTGGGTGATCAGGGGCTGGGTAAAGCGCAGCGTGATGATGCGTATTTCGGAATTTTGGTTGAATTCCTGTTTCAGGTCCGCGGCGGGCATTCGATAGGCGCGGCCGCGGCTCTGCACAATAAGCCGGTTTGGGGTACTTTCACCGCCCATGATGACAGTGACGCCCGCCATTCCCTCTTTGCCGACCACGGAGATCTTGGCAGAAGACCCGTTGACCATGACATAGAGCAGGGAAATAATGCAGTCGATGGGAAAATAGACGTATTCAATAGACTGATTGGATTCGTAAATCACATCCCCAAGGGACAGTTCGACCAGTTTCAGCTTTGGAAAAATACGCAGGCGAGCCGCGTCGGAAAGGGCGGCGAGGAGCGTGTTATTTAGCGGATCGGTTGTGTCAGTCATCTGAATCCTTTCCAGACTTTGCGGTTAGCGGGAACACTCCCTTTCTGGCGACTGCAATAACGGCCGGACGCTCTGACTAGATTTTCAGAACAAAGTATAACATACAAACCGATGCGTACCGGACCCTACTCGGCGGCGATGTCAGGCTGATTTTCGGAAGAAAGATATTGCTCAAGCTCGTCCCGAAACGCCGCCTGCACCCCCAGCCGCTTCATCATCCAGTAATGCCCGGCAATTATCCGGTCGATAAAGATGCTTTCTATTGGCGGTTTGAAATAATCCAGGTACTTGAACACGGTGGTGGTTTTCGCGGCGACGTCCTTGTGCAATTCTGAACGGGCGAAATCGTAAGGTGCATCGCCCTCGAAAGGTTTGATGAGTATATCCCGCCACATGGCGTAATAAGCCTCATCCACGGCCGGCTGTGACTCCACGCGGGCGCCCAGATCGATGAGGTGACGGTCCAGCGCGGCGTAATCTTCAGCCAGCGCCGACATCAGGGCTTTGCGGTAGGCTTCCACGATTTCCGGTTTGAGTTTTTTGATGCAGCCGAAGTCGTAGAGAATGATGGTGCCGTCCGGGCGGTAGGCGAAATTGCCAGCGTGGGGGTCGCCGTGGATGCACCGGTACTGGAACAGCTGATCGGCCATCATGGTAAAGATTCGGTGGCCAATCAGGTTGATGGTGTCCTGGCTGTAGTTTTCCGGCGTGAGGGCGCTGATGTGGTCGCCTTCGACCAGTTCCATTGTCAGCACCCGGCGGGCAGAGTGCGTTTCGTAAACATTGGGTATGGCGATCCAGTCATCGTGTTTGTGCAGCTCCCGGAACAGCGCCAGGTTTTTTGCTTCGTTTTCGTAATCCAGTTCTTCTTTCAGTCTCACCCGTATTTCGCCGAATAACTGATCTACGTGCTCTTTCGGCAACTTCAGCAGGCCGCCAAGCTTCAAGGCCATGCGCAGCTGTTTCAGGTCGCTGTCACAGGATTCATCCACGCCGGGGTATTGCACCTTGATGATGACATCGGTGCCGTCTTTCATTCGGGCGCGGTGGACCTGACCTATGCTGGCGGCGGCGTAGGGTTGTTCCTGAAGGTAGTCGAACAGCTCGGAAACGGGCTTGCCCAGCTCATTTTCAATCTGGCCGACAATGACCTCGAACGGCATGGGAGGCGCTTCTTTCTGCAACCGCTGCAGCGCGTCTGAAAACTCTTTGGGCAGAAAATCCTGGGTCTGGGAGGCAATCTGGCCCACTTTCATTACGGCGCCTTTCATTTCGCCGAGGGTGTCGGCAATGCGGTCCGCCATGCGGGTATAGCTCTCCGAGCGGGCGCCTTCGCTGTATTCTTCGCTGCGGAACAGACGGCGCGCCCGCTGGCCGGCATACTGACCGGCCACAGAGGCCGTCATGCCTGCGAGTTTGAAGAATCTTCCACTACGGGTTGTGACGGGTTTTTTGCTCATGCCGAATATACGTTCCCAGGAACGGTTGGACCAAAAATGTCGGGGCGCAGTCAGTTTTCTGAAGGAGCGACCACACGTGTCTCTACGAACAACGCCTTTTCCAGCTCAAGCGACAGCGTTTGACCGGGTTCAAGCGGCCCGACTCCGCTGGGCGTGCCGGTGAGGATGACATCCCCGGGTAGCAATGTGAAGTGGCTGCTCATATGGGCGATCAGGGGCACAATCTGGTTGAGCATGTCACGGGTGTTGCCGGTTTGTTTGCGTGTCTGGTTGATATCCAGGGTAAACGTCTGGTGGTCGCGGGGCAGCCGGTCTACGGGCACGAAGGGCGACAGGGGGCAGGCGCCGTCGAAACATTTGGCTCGCTCCCAGGGATGGCCTTTGGCTTTCAGTTCGGATTGCAGGTCGCGAAGCGTCAGGTCCAGTGCCAGGCCGTAGCCCAGAATGGCGGCTGCTGCGTCGCTGTCAGAGGCATTGGTCAGCGGGCGGCCAATCAGAACGGCAAGCTCCGTCTCGTAGTGAACAGCACCTTTATTGCGGGGCAGAATTATTGGGCGGGTCAGATGAACCGCCGAGGTGGCCGGTTTGATGAACAGCAGCGGCTCGTCCGGCACGGGGTTGTTCAGCTCCCGGGCGTGTTCGGCGTAATTCCGCCCTACGCAGACAATTTTACCCAGCGGCAGGTGAACCGGGGTACCGTCTTTCCAGTGGTGCTGATAGTCCGTCACGCTCCGCCCTCAGTCGCCTTCAAATGAGCAGACAGTATAGACCTCAAGCCCCTCATCTCGCAGCCGCTTTGACCCACCCAGGTCGGGAAGGTCGATCATGGCGGCCACTTCCACGATTTCCGCCCCGATACGGCGAATCAGCCGCGTTGCGGCCAGCATGGTGCCGCCGGTGGCGATCAGGTCATCCACCAACACCACTTTGTCGCCCGGCTTGAAGGCGTCCTTGTGGAGCTCCACGGACGCGGTCCCGTATTCCAGTTCGTAGTCTTCCACCAACGTATCGAAGGGTAGTTTGCCCTTTTTTCGGATCAACACCAGCGAGGCGTTCAGTTCGTAGGCCAGCGCAGAACCGACGATGAAGCCCCGGGCATCGACAGCGGCGACGGCGTCTACGTCCTGGCCGTGATAGCGATGAACAAAAGCGTCGATCAGTTTTCTGAACGCGGTTTTATCCTGCAGAACGGTGGTGATGTCCCGGAAGGCGACACCAGGCTTCGGCCAGTCCGGTACCGTGCGGATGGCTTTTTTGATGCTTTCGGCAAAATAGTCCATGAATTCTCCGGGGGTGCGCAGCTTATGCTGCGTCCAGGAAGATGAATTTCAAAATGAATACAATAGCAATGGTGATCACGCTGGGGTTCAGGTCGGCCCAGCGGCCACTGATGGCTTTAAGCAGCGCGTAGGTAATGAAGCCCAGGGCAATGCCGTTGGCAATGGAGAAGGTCAGGGGCATCATCAGGGCGGTGACCACCGCCGGTGCGGCATCGGTGATGTCGTCCCAATTAACCAGTTTCAGGCCGCTGGCCATGAGTACGGCGACGTACAACAGTGCCGGCGCGGTCGCATAGGGTGGAATAATCTGGGCAATAGGTGACAGCAGCAGACAGGCCAGAAACAGAACTGCAACGACCACAGCGGTGAGGCCAGTCCGGCCACCGGCGGAGATACCCGCGGTGGATTCGATGTAACTGGTGGTGGTCGAGGTGCCCAGTGCTGCGCCGGACATGGTGGCAACGGAATCCGACATCAACGCGCGGCCCAGACGGGGCAGTTTGCCATCTTTGTCCAGCAGCCCCCCACGTTGGGCGGCGCCAATCAGCGTGCCCGAAGTATCAAACAGGTCAACGAACAGAAAGGCAAAAATCACGCTGATCATGCCGACGTTGAACGCACCGGCCAGATCCAGTTGCATAAAGGTCGGCGCCAGGCTTGGTGGTGCAGCAACCAGGCCCTGATATTCCACCATGCCCATCATCATCGCGACGCCGGTAACCGCCAGGATGCCAATCATCACGCCGCCGGTGATCTGACGGAACGACAGGGCACAAATCACCACGAAGCCACCGAAGAATAGCAGGCTCTCGGCCACTTTGACTTCGCCCAGGCCGACCAGAGTCGCCGGGTTATCCACGACGATGCCGGAGTTTTTGAGGGCAATGAGCGCCAGAAAGAAGCCGATGCCGGCGGAAATGCCGAAGCGCAGGGACATGGGAATGCTGTTAATGATCCATTCCCGGATTTTGAAAATACTGAGCAGAAAAAACAGAAAGCCGGATATAAACACGGCACCCAGTGCTACTTGCCAGCTGTAGCCCATACCGCCGACCACAGTAAACGAGAAAAAGGCGTTCAGGCCCATGCCCGGTGCCAAAGCAATGGGGTAGTTGGCCCAGAAACCCATGATCAGTGTGCCGATGGCGGCCGCCAGGCAGGTTGCGACGAACACGGCGCCGAAATCCATGCCGGTACTGGACAGGATGTCCGGGTTGACCACTATGATGTAAGCCATGGTCAGAAAAGTGGTGATGCCCGCGAGGAGTTCCTTGCGAACGGTTGTGCCATGGGCCTGGAGTTTGAAAAGTCGTTCGAGCATGACGGGAGCTTGCCTCGCTGATGCAGGGTGGTTCGTGCCCGGCTTGGGCGATGGACGGAGCAAGGCATTCTACCGGCTGGTATCAGTCAGGCCAAGACTGTTGAAACAGATGGGCTATGATCCGTATGTGGCAGCTCAGCCGTATTTAAGACTCATTATTTAGCAGCCGGCGCATTGGTGTGCCGGCGACGTTGCTTTCCAGAGAGGTATTTCCGATGTCGTTAATACGCCTGGCGTATGCCAGCCAAGCCACTTTTAATGAAAAGCCGGTCGAGCAAGGTGTCGAGCCTAACGTGGCCCGCATTCTGATGACTTCGCGCAGAAATAACGCAAAATCCGAGATTGTCGGGGGCCTTTATTACGGAGACGGTTTCTTCTTTCAATACCTTGAGGGCGAGGAAGAAGCCGTTGGTGAATTGTACAACCGCATTGCCCAGGATGATCGCCACCGCAATGTGACAATGATGGTCCAGGAATCACTGACTGCGAGAACGTTTGCCAACTGGTCGATGAAATACGTGCCGCTGTCTTCTGACGTTCAGAAATTTCTTGATCAGCACAACATGACATCTTTCCAGCCATTGAAGTTCGACAAGGCACAGTGTGAGGGCATGATTCAGGTGATAAGGGACTCAAGCGACCAGGGGCGCGTGGTCGATCACCGTGATCTGGCATCTTCCCGCAAGAAGAGTTCCGGCATCAGCGGAATCGGGATTGGGCTTGCGGTTGCAGCGGTCGGCGTGATCGGCGCCCTGATTTACGCCATCGCTATTGTCTAGCCCATAGCCCGTTGGCTTATAAAGGCGGCTAATCCGCCGAGATAAGATTTGTTCATTTGATTCATGGTGTGACTCTGTTTAGCGTCAACAGTATTAACAACTATTCCTAGGTTTCCTTTTAATCCAACGCTGAACAACGGAGCACCACCATGAGAGCGATTCTCTGCAAGGAATATGGTCCCGCCGAAACACTGGTCATTGAGGATATTCCCAGCCCGGAAGTGAAAGGGCGGG